>PVBE011077970.1_pt1 | contig 11075 bp, 11 predicted proteins | sample 1631181 | NCBI WGS metagenome assembly PVBE01 (sample SAMN08397723, study PRJNA350692) | Marine metagenome, whole genome shotgun sequencing project. | isolation source: water | place: Pacific Ocean | collected 2012-04 | reverse complement strand
CCTCGAGTCGTAATTAACCCCGTTCGTGCACCGGTCATCTCGAGAATGGCATTGGATGCCACCGTCGTCCCGTGCATCACCTCACCAATAGCGATGCCCTCTAAGACATGACTAGTGATAACCTGACCAATCCCGTCAATGATGGCCCGCGCATAGTCATCCGCAGTTGAGGAGACTTTGCGGGTAATCACCGCACCGTCCGGCGAGACAAACACAATATCGGTAAAGGTACCGCCTATATCCACACCGACGCGATAAACGTCAGTGGACGGCTTCTCGTTGCCAACCGCGTTCATTCAGGCGTCTTCCCAAGTCACCGTCGATAACGGTTCGGCCCCGCGCTTTTCGCGACGGGCCTCCCTCAGTAGAGTAGTTGCTGCTTCATCTACCTGCCACGTGGCATCATCTATCACTACTCCGTAATCTGTGACCGCGCACTCTAGACTGACAAATTCGTTGCGTACGTCCTTGAGTACTTTTTGCGGATCCCGTTTCAGCGGATCGCCCCATCCCCCGCCGCCGGGCAGTTCATGTCGAAAGACATCGCCTTGGTATAAGGTCATGGTCAACTTTGAGTCCAGTACTTGTGCATTGCGGTCCGGATTTAGGATATTGCAAGACGGTTTGCCCGGCCGGCCACCGTAAAGCCCGTAGGGCCGAACACGCCGTCGATCCGATCGCACCTGCAAGACCGCTTCTTTTTCCAGAAACCGGTAGTCACGTCGATAAGGTACTCCACCCCGGTATTCACCAATACCGGCCCGATCCGGTATCAATTCATACGACAATACTTGCAACGGATTTTCCGCCTCGATCAGCTCTATCGATTGGGATGCCATGTTCGCAAACATATTCGAATTACCCTGGACACCATCCGCCCACGGACGCCCACCCCAACTGCCACAGGCGAAATCAACGAAAATAAATGGCTTTCTGTCATCGTCGTAACCACCCACCGTGATTCCCGTATTGCCACCATCCGATGCCGCGCCCACTTTATCTGGAAGCATTTTAGCCAACGCACCGTAGACACAATCACCCATGCGAAAGCCCGTCAGTCCACGCGCAGCACAAGCCGCCGGCAACACCATGTTGGTCACTGTGCCGGGCGGTGCCGTCACGTCAATAGCCCGAAATAAGCCTTCGTTACACGGAATATCGAAGGCCAGAACCGACCTTACTGCGGCATAAGACACGGCTTTGGTGAACGACAAAGTGCAGTTAATAGCGCCTTTCACCTGGGGCGCACTACCATCCCAGTCGACCTGAATTGCATCACCGTGCTTACGAATGGTACAGAAAAGCCGTATCGGTTGATCACGATCAATTCCATCGTCATCGATCCAGTCTTCAAATGAGTATTCTCCATCGGGCAACTCGCGCAATCCCGCGCGTGTGAGACGTTCGGCATACTCGATCACTGCCATCATGTAATGGCGAGTCGTCTCTAGGCCAAATCGCTCAACCAATTCAAGGAATTGACGCTCCGCGATATTGCAAGCCGACAACTGCGCCCGCATATCGCCCGTGACCTGCACCGGGATGCGCACATTGGTTTCGATCATCGCCCACATCGTCTCATTCGGCTGCCCTCGCTCGTACAACTTGAGCGGAGGAATGCGAAGCCCCTCCTGAAAAATCTCAGTCGAATCCGACGCATTCGATCCCGGCACACGTCCGCCCACATCCGCCTGATGTGAAATGGTTGCACCAAACGCCAACCGCTCACCATCAACAAAAATTGGCTTGAAAATAAACACATCCGGCAGATGCATGCCGCCGTGGTACGGGTCATTGATCACGAACACATCACCCGGATGGATGTCACCTTCAAACTCGGCCAGCACTGCTTCCAGTGCGGTCGGAATAGAGCCCAGGTGCAGTGGAATAGTCAGGCCCTGCGCCACTAACTTGCCGCCGGCATCGGTGAACGCCGTCGAAAAATCCATGTTATCTCGAAGGACACCAGAGTACGTTGTTCGACAGATGGTTACCGCCATCTCATCCGCGATTGAAAACAGTGCGTTCTTGAACAGCTCCAGAGTAATCGGGTCGGTCTTCATCAGTGTGAGGTCAAAGCAGTTGGCGGAACGAACGGTCTAGGCTGTCGCGCGATTGTTGCGTGAGGGAGAAAAACGATCGAGCACCTCGCCCGGCCCACTGTCCAAACTCGCGTAGCCATTTTCCCCGTACACCTCAATACCATTGACATAGACACCGTGAACTCCCACGGGGCGTCGAATCGTTCGTCGGCCCCCGCCTGGTAAATCGCTCGCCCGCTCCAGTGCGCTGACACCCACACGATCTGCATCAAACAGCAGAAAATCTGCCGGTGAACCCATCGCGATTCGTCCCCGGTCACTAATGCCATAAAAGTCTGCTGGGTGACTGGTCAATCGACGTACACCTTCGCTTAAAGAAAATTCACCCCGATCACGAACCCAATGTGCGAGAAAATGCAGACCGAAACCCGCATCGCACATAAAAACTAAATGCGCACCTGCATCGGATAGCGCAACTACCCCCGCCTCGTGTTGCAACAATCGCCCGACCCCCTCGTCACCAACGTTGAGAAAGCGACCGATAAAGGTCGTCGCGAGGTCTTCTTCGAGTCCCAGATCAAGCATCACATCCAACGGGTCACGAGCTTGCTGACTCGCAAGTTCAGCGATGGTCTCGTTAGCCAGCGCGTTATTCCTCTCAAGCGCGGGCACCGCCACAGTGATTCGATCCCAATTACCCTGAAAAATCATACCGGGCCCGACGTTGGCGAGGTTATTCCGAAACCGATCACGGAAACTCGAATCCCCAAAGGCCTGTTTCAGCTGTTTCGGCTCATACGCCTTAATCTCGGAGAATGCTTCATGGCTGTAAAACGGATAAGCATTCGCCAACGTGAAATCAAACGACAAGGGTTGACATGGAATCTGCACATAAACCTGACTGCCCTTGGCATTCGCGCTGGCACAGGAATCAAAGACACCAATGCCGCGCTCGGGTGCCTGGTCGTTGTACATGGCGACACCACTGGTCAGGAAAATGGCCCTGCCATGTCGACGGGATACATCGGCCAGCTCCTCCACACTGCGCGCTCCCGAAGCCACCTGCACGACACCATGTCCAGTATCACCCATCGCAGAAACCAACGCTTCGAATTCGCCGAGGTCCGAGATGGTCGAGGGCATCGCCACACCACCATAGCCCGAGTGATTCAACGAATAGGAACTGCCTAATCCAACGGCGCCGTTGGCCATTGCTTCGGCCACCATGGCTTGCATGCGCGCAAGCTGTTCCGGCGAGGGTTCCTTCTGCTCTGACGCAGCTTCTCCCATCACAGCGGTTCGAATCACCGAATGCCCGGCCAGCACTGCAACATTCAGGTAAGGCGAGGCATCTTTGAGCGCTGTCATGTAATCAGGAAAACTTTCGAAATTCCATTGCACCCCTTCCCTCAGTGCATCCAAATCCATGCCCTCGACTACCGACAGATTGCGCAGAATCAGATCGCGAACCGAAGGCGGGCTCGGGACGATGCCAAAACCACAATTGCCCATCACCGCCGTGGTCACTCCCAGCGAGGGTGAGGGCGACAGCGTCCGGTCCCAAGTCACCTGCGCATCGTAGTGGGTGTGTAGATCGACGATACCCGGCGCAAGCACAAGGCCGTCGGCATCGACCATCTTTGCAGCCGACCCACTGACCTGCCCAATGGCACTGACGCGGCCGGTTTGAACCGCCACATCGGCGAGCCGCGGTGCACTACCCGTGCCATCAACGAGCGTTGCACCACGAATGATCAGATCATGCATTTTCATTAGTCCGTGCGCTGGCTTCGTTATCGCACCACCTGCACTATTAATCAAGAACCCCGCCGCAGCGGGGTTCTTGCCTAAAACTGCTTAACTCCCAACGGGTTATTGCACCTGGTCACACACCCAACTGACGCCCGGCACGCTACAGGCCAACGCGCCTGCATCAGATAGGGTCGCACAACCACCCAGCAAGGATGCCATTACTAGAATCGAGAAAACGGCTTTTTTCATCTTGACGGCTCCGAGAGATGTTTTGCAGGGTTCAACAACCGATACCCTACCACGACAGTTAATGAACGAACAGATACCAGCGGCTTGACCTCAGTCCGATCGAGCATACTACGCCTGTAACAGCTAGTTTATGTTGAAAAAAGGCCGGGGCACTCTGTTGAGTGTCCCGGCCCAGGGTGCTTCCCGTCACGCTTGCTTGGTTAATTCAAACCAGCGTAACGATGTCAACCTTATTTCAAATAAGTTGCATTCAGGCTCTGTGCATCGCCCCATTTCTTGTACTCTTTACGAAAGCCCAAGTAGCTCTCGGACACTTCCTTGAACAGTGGATCCTTCGCAGCATCTTCATTGAGCGTATCCAGCCAGGCCTGTTCAAACACGGCCAACTGGTCATCGCGCCACCGCATGGTTTTCACGCCGTACTTGGTACCCATCTCAACCATCGCAGCCGGGTTCAGGGCTTCTGTCTCAGCATAGGAGTGCATGGCACTCGCTCGACAAGCGACTTCTAGGATCTTTTGGTTCTGAGCTGTCAGTGCGTCATGCTTTGGTATGTTCACATCAAGCGTACCGATAGAGACCTGTTGGTGCCAACCGGGGAAGTAGTTGTACTTGGCAATCTGGTAGAAACCGTACTTGATGTCCATCGTAGGCATCGAAAATTCGGTTGCATCGATTACGCCTTTTTCAAGCGCGGGGAAAATATCCCCACCGGCGAGCAACTGCGTCGACACGCCAAGACGCTGCATCACGCGGGCGCCAAGACCAAAGAAACGCATCTTCATGCCACGGAGTTGATCAAGCTCTTTAATCTCGTTACGGAACCAGCCGGAGGTTTCCGGACCAATCGCCAAACAGTGCATCGGCTTAATGTTGTGTTTGCCATAAACACGCTCGGAGATTTCCTTACCGCCGCCAAACCAAATCCACGTCATCATCTCACCGATAACCGGTCCGAATGGCACCGCAGTGTAGAAGGCCAACGCTGGGTATTTACCCACGTCATAACCCGCCGTACTCCAAGCACTTTCAATAGCACCCTTGGAAACCGCATCGAAACCTTCGTTCGCTGGGACCAGCGCGCCGGGCTCAAAAAACTTCAACGTGAAATTACCACCAGACATCTCGGTAACATTTTCGGAAAAGCGAAGCGCTTCCCAACCCAGGTGAGGCACCTGACTACCCCAAGCGGAGTGCATCTTCCACTTGACCCGCTTCGCCGCATGGGCACTGGTGCCCAAAAACGCCGCCGCGGACAACGCGACAACAGCAACTACAATGGTTTTCCTTAGACTCATTAGAGTATTCCTCCTCGTCGTCAAATCAAAAGTTACTCACCGCCATGACTCATCGGCCGGCGGATACGCTGCATCCTAACCTATAAACCTCACGAAAAACCACCATATTAATTGGGACAGACCAACCACTGGGCGTCACCAACTTGATTTCGCCAATAAAACCCTGCCTTTTGCACCGTAATGTGACGCAGAGGCCTTTGATCGATGCATTGGGCATCAACATCAGATGCGCCGACACGATGCCCAACATCGACTGCTTAATCCAATCAACCTATCGAGCTTTTTACCCACACGAGCGCACCGACCGATATCGGCGCTGGCAACCCGTCGCAGCTACCCCGTTGCCCTGCCGACTACCAACTGTCGCCTAACCAGCAACCTGTTCGAGCACACTCGACATGATGTCAGAGCCCGCCAGAAAATACTGATCAAGAATGCTGAAATGATTGTCCCCGGCACTCAGTAGACAATCAACGGGGTCATCACCGAGTGCTGCGTGCTCGGCATAGGTCAACGACTGTTCAATCCAGCCTGCTGGCTCATTCGCCCCCACGATCACTTTCAATGGACATGCCATTATGCGCGGCACGCTGAGATAGTCGTGACGGTCACACAGACTCTCATTGAGATTCAGTTCGGCGTTCACACTGATTCTTTGTGCCGGTGCCGGATCATAAATGCCACTAATCAGGACCGAACCGCGCAGATTACAGACCGCAACCCCCTCATTAGCCGAGTCCTGAGCGAGAATCGCCGCGCCAAGATGCGCGCCTGAAGAATGGCCCGACAAGCTGATTCGCTCTGGATCACCACCATACGCACGGATTTCACGCCGAACCCAATCCATGGCCAATCGTGCACTCGCCACCACCACATCCAGCGTCACTGCCGGGCATAACGGATAGTTAATCACCACAGCCAAAATGCCGTGGCGATTGAGCGCAGGACCGATAAAGGCGAAGTCTTCCTTCACTCGACTGCGCCAGTAACCCCCGTGGATAAAGACATGCACCGGGGCGAGATCGTCTCCGGGCACCACACGATAAATATCTAAATCCTGCATCGACTGATCACCGTAACGTATGTCCGCCTGACGTTGGGTCAGTGCGATCTGGTTCCGCTCAAGGCGTGCCTCACCGTAACGCTCTGAATCGGATACTGCGTGACGTGGATTGAAATGCCACTCCATGTCATTCACCGTCATCGAAGCCCACTTCGCCCGCGTTGTATTGGTCACCCGTCAAATCTCCCGACAGCGTCAGTTACAGCGCACAACCAATTCAATCTCAACGGGCGCACCGCGAGGTAATGCGGCAACGCCGACCGCGGATCGGGCGTGCCGACCCAACTCCCCAAACACATCAATCAATAAGCCAGACGCCGCGTCGATAACAGCCGGTTGGTCGGAGAAACTCGGTGCTGACGCGACAAAACCAACCACTTTAATGACACGCTGAACCTGGTCCAGATCGCCAAGCGCATCCTCTAACACAGACAAGCCGTTTAAAACGCAGGCTCTCGCACAAGCCATGCCGCTATCAAGATCAACCGCCGCACCAAGACACCCCGTGTGTACCAAGTCCATCGAATCGCCTTGCCACGGCAATTGACCGGACACCCAGGCAAGTCCCTGGTCCACCACCACCGCCTGATAACTGAACGCCGGTTTGCGTGGCACCGGCAAACTGAGTTGAAGTGCTTCGAGTCGTTTTCTAATCGTCATAGCGGATCACTCATTTTCTATTCAATAATAGTGGTGGCTGGAATATCACGGCCCCAGTGGCTCCGATTCCCCCGCCGGTAAAGGCATATCGAAGACATTCAGCGTGGCAGACACCAGACAGTAATAACCCACAATGCCCACCAGATCGACCAGACCGCGCTCACTCAACGCGACCACTGCCTGGTCGTACAATATTTGATCTACCGTTCTGTCACGCAACAGTTGCCCCACAAAGGCATACACGACGCGTTGATCAGGCTCGACCAGGTTAGGCTCCTGGTGGCAACGAATCGCTTCGATCACCGCTTCGGAAATACCGGCTTCAAGTGCCATTGGAGCATGTGCATACCATTCAAACTGCGACCGCCAGTGCCGAGCTACCACCAGAATCGCCAATTCAGATAGCGCTGAGGCCAACGATGTCGAGAATCGACAGAAAGCACCCAAGTGCTGAGCCCGATCCGCGAGCTCCGGACTGTGCAGCCAGGCGTGAAAGGGACCCCTGAGACTGTCCCGGGGACCGGCAAGGATCTTGTCATACACCGCTTTCTGGGCCGCATCCATCTCGGCGGGGTTCAGTTGAGAAATTCTTGGCATGGTATCCATTCCTTATGGCAATCGGCGCATCATTGACGTGACCTGTCCGCATTGTAGTACTCGATCAGAAAACTTTGCCCTACCTCTGTTGATGTGCCTGTCGCATTAAGACAGCAACCGACTCAGCACCGGAAAATAATCGTCGCCATCGCCCGCATCAATAGTCTCTTGCAGACGTCGAGCAACCAGCTCAGCCCCTTCTGCCTTGACGCCTGCCACCTCAGCCAATGCCAACGCATAATCATTATCCTTCAGTGCATAACGTGCGGAGAAAGCCAAGGTAGGGAAAACTTCTGGTAGTAACGCCTTCATACCGTGGTTGCGTAGTGCAAAACTGTCGGCCGATCCTTTGGCCAACGTCTCGAACAACACTTGCGGATCCACACCGGAACGACGCGCAATGTGTAACGCCTCAGCTAAGGCAGACACGGTCTGAAACAACACCATGTTATTCATAATCTTAACGGTCTGCCCGGCGCCGACATCACCACAATGCGTGATGTCCTCGCCCATATGGCGCAACAGCGGTTCAAGCCGCGCATAAACACTCGCCGCCGCCCCCACCATGATACTGAGTGTCCCCGCTTCAGCGGCAGCCCGTGTCCTGGCAACTGGCGCATCTGCAAAATCTAATGACCGCTCCATCGCCTGCAGTGCGATCTGTCGAGTCAACGCCACCGGTGAAGTACCAAGATCGACCAACGTCGATCCAATATTCAGTTGCAACAGCAACCCCTCTTTACCAAAGCAGACCGCCGACACGGCATCTCCATCGGGCAACGATAAAAAAACAATCTCTGCCGCGCCAACCTCCTGCACTGTCTTGGCCGTCAACACACCGATCTTCGCCAATCGATTCAGCGGCGCCGAGTCCTGATCAAAAGCAATCACAGACCGCCCCGAACAACGAGCAAGATTCCGGCACATCGGCTCACCCATCACGCCAAGACCAATGAATCCCAATGGTGGATCCTCAGAGAGGCTGACTTGATTACTCATCTCGGCTCACGACAATTGACGTATCTCATCAAGTACTGGCAAAAGGTAGCGGCGAAACTGATCCGGATTCTCACTCATCGGAAAATGTCCAAGCTGCTCCATTATGGTCACTTGGGCGCCCTCGATGCGAGATGCAGCATCTCGTGTGTGCTCAGGAGAGCACGAATAATCGTACTCTCCTGTCAAGAGAAACACAGGGCAATCTTTGGTATCGATATAGCGCAACTGATCACGGATATCGCCATCGACCATGTAAAAGTGAAGATCACCCTTGAACACGCCGGGACCGCTTTGCATGTAATGCCACAGTGTTTCCCATCGATCCGGGTCCGGGCTCTGCGGGGCAATCAAGCCGTAGACGAACCCCGCGCTTACTTCTCCACCGTGCACATCACAATGGTGCAACCAGGTCGTATCGTAATAAGGATCGACATGCCCCGAGGACTGCAGTCCGATCACTGCCCGCAATGCAGATCCATGAGTCCGCGCTAAATTCAGCACCACCCGCCCGCCGATCGAACAACCCATCACTACCGGTTGCTCCAATTCGAGAGACTCCACAAAGCGCATGATCATTGTCGTATAGGCCTCAGCCGTCAGACGATACTCTTCCTCGTGCCAACCAATAGGGGGGGAAGACTTGCCATGCCATGGCATATCAAAGGCGATAACGCGAAAATCTGAGGTTACCGCAGGATCGTTCAAAAGCGCACGGTACTGGCGCGTATCCGAACCGGCTGTGTGCAGACAAACCAGTGGAATTCCTTGGCCTGCCTCTTCGAAGTAGAGGCGATGCTCCCGCCCATCAAGATCAAGACTCAGATAACGTCCAATCGTCGGTTCCAATAGAGCGCTCATCACCTGTCCATCAACGCCCGGGGCGTTGCTAAGACCTGCTTGATATAAATCAGGTTGGCCATAAACGGTTGCAGGTTTCCCTCAACAGACATCTCGCCGGTTTTCCTTAGCGCAAAAATATCATTGTCCCCGGGTGCCGGTAGCGGCTGCCAGAATCGCTGCCACACTGACTCGGACGCTCGAATAGCAAACGACCAGGACGGCATCACGAAGGGTCCGTGCTCCACACTCAGCAACCGTCCTTTATCAACATGTACAAGAAATTGCGCTGTGCCGGCCTCAACGAGAAAGACATTGCTAAGCCAACGTCCTCGTCGAACCAGCGCCGTATCCTGATTCACTAAATCCGGCAAGCGAGTCATCACTTCACTGCTATTCATTGTTCTTAGTAGGGTGTATTAAAAAAAGGAGGTCAATTATGCTCAACGACTATACAACAGCGAACAACTCAACCGTCTGGGGTTGAGATACCATGCCCTTTATCTTGCCCTTCGGCTGTGCCCCAACACCGATCTGCCATGAACCCTGACCAACCAACGCGTTTGCACTACGCCTGGATCATTGTTGCCGTCGCCTGTCTTGTGGTGTTCGCTTCACTGGGACTCGCCCGTTTTGGATACGGAGTCGTATTGCCTGCCATGCAGGCTGATCTGGGTCTCAATAATGCCCAGGCCGGCCTTCTGGCGAGCGCTAACTTCGTTGGCTATCTGGCAATGACCTTAGTCGGCGGCATGGCGGCCACTCGATTTGGCCCACGCTACGTCATTAGCATCGGGCTGGCGCTGGCCGGCGTCAGCATGATCATGACCGGTCTTTCCAGTGAGTTTTTTTTCGTGGCCCTGTGGCGCATGCTGACAGGCATGGGCAGCGGCCTCAGCAACGTGCCGGTCATTGGTCTGCTCGCCGCCTGGTTTGGTTCTCGTCGCATTGGGACAGCCACCGGATTGGCCGTTACCGGCCCCTCCTTCGCGCTCATCGGACTCGGTAGCCTGGTGCCATGGACACTGGAAATCTTTGGGGATGACGGCTGGCGAATCTGCTGGTACGCGTTCGGTGTAACTGCCCTCCTCATTGGTATTGCCGGGTTCGTACTGTTGACACAGCGCCCTGAAGACAAAGGCCTCCGACCGATTGCGGAAAACCCCGCATCAACAACAAACTCCGCGGACATGAAAAGGTATCGACCACAGTGGAAAACTATTTATCGCTCCTTGACCGTGTGGCATCTGGGCATGGTCTACGGCGGGTTTGGCTTCTCGTACATGATCTATCTGACTTTTTTCATTAAGAAACTCACTGCCGAAGCCCATTACAGTGACCACGCAGCCGGCGAACTTTTCATGCTCGTGGGATGGTGCAGTCTGCTGTGTGGCGTCATATTTGGCACACTCTCTGATGTCATTGGCCGCAATTGGGCGCTAATGATCACCTACCTTTTCCACAGCACAGCTTTTGCGCTTTTCGTTCTATGGCCGACCGACATCGGCTTTACCCTGTCCGCCATCATTTTCGGTCTCAGCGCCTGGAGTGTCCCTGCCATCATGGCCGCAACCTGTG
>PVBE011896237.1_pt1 | contig 11076 bp, 11 predicted proteins | sample 1631181 | NCBI WGS metagenome assembly PVBE01 (sample SAMN08397723, study PRJNA350692) | Marine metagenome, whole genome shotgun sequencing project. | isolation source: water | place: Pacific Ocean | collected 2012-04 | reverse complement strand
GTATCCCGACCGAACTCACCGGCGACGTCCTGTCGGGTTTGTGGACGAAATTGATATTTATCTGTGCTCTGAGCGGGATGATGTGCATTACCCGCGAACCGATGACTGCGGTCCTGACGACTCCCGAGACACTTGAGTTAACCAAGACCGTGATGAAAGAGGCCGCGACCGTTGCCCGCGCTAGGGGCATCGCCGTCGCCGACGACGTGGAGGAACAGCACCTCGCTTACTTCCTTGAGAACAGCGAGATGCTTTTTTCGTCGATGTTTCTCGACCTCACCAGGGGCAATCCGCTGGAAGTGGGGGTGCTCAACGGCGCGGTCTCCCGCATCGGCCGGGAGGTGGATGTGGCCACGCTGGTGAACGACTTCATCGTCGCCTCTCTGACCCCGTACGACAGGCGCGCCCAACAGGCCCGCCGCAATGGCATGAGGGCAGAGCCCTTCATGCCTCATTAGGAGTTAACTCATCACCACATTTTTTTATGACTTGAAAGAGATCGGGCGCAAGGAGCTGGCGCCGGGCGTCACGGTGAAGCTGGTCTGGGGAGACAAGATCATGATCTCCATGATCGAGATGGCCCCCTTCGCCGTCGTGCCACCACATTCCCACGCAAACGAGCAGGCGGGGATATTGGTGCATGGCGAGTTCGACTTCACCATCGGTGGCGAGACCAAGCGTCTCGGCCCGGGCCAGGGCTGGGTCATACCCGGTGGTGTCGAGCACAGCGTGCAGGGTCTGGACGGCTGGTCGTTGGCACTAGACCTGTTCAGCCCGCCGCGCGAGGAGTACAAGAAGCTGGTACTGGACTACTTCGCTGACAAGGGCTGAACCCCGCCCGCGCAACAAATGGCTGGTGCTGCTCGTCGCAGCGCTGGGCAACCTGGTACTTACGCTGGACAGCGGCGTCATGGGCGTCTCCTATCCGGCGCTGGCGGACGCCTTCAACACGTCCACGTCCACGGTGCTCTGGATCTCGGTCGCCTTTTGGGTGACCGGGGTCGGGCTGGTGATGACCGTCGGCTGGCTCGGCGACGTCGGCGGGCGGCGCATCTCCTACACGCTGGGGTTCGTCCTGTACTCGCTGGCGCTGGGGCTCTCGGCGATCACGACAGAGCTGTGGCAGCTAATCGCCACGCGTGTGTTCATGGGCTTCGGATCGGCCATGATTCTCGCCGGGGTGAACGCGATCATCCTCGACCGGTTCGAGCGCGTGGAGCGGGCCAAAGCTATCGGCATCGCCGGAGCGGTGGTCGGGTTTGGTCTATCCATGGGACCGCTGGCGGGAGGCTGGCTGCTGGATGTGCTGGGCTGGCAGGCGCTGTTCTACACTAGGGTCCCCATATCGCTGGCTGCGGCCGGGCTGGCGTGGTGGGTACTGGCGGGGCAGGATCGCCAGGGGAGCAGAGATTTCACGGTAGACAAGCTGGGAGCGGTGGCGCTGTTTGCGGTCCTCGCCTCGTTTCTCCTAGTGGTCAATCGGGGCGCCGAGGACGGCTTCGGCTCGCCGCTGGTATTGGCGATGGCCGTGCTGTTCTTGGTCGCCGCTCCGGTGCTGGTGGTGTCGCAGCGCAGGTCGGTCCGGCCGATTCTCGACTTCGCCCTGTTTCGTCGTCCCGCTTACGGTTTCGGACTCGGGATCCTAGTCTTCCACTACACGTCGATTGGGGCGATATTACTGCTGGCGCCGTTCTTCTTCGTCGAGGCTCTGGGGTTCTCGGCGACCAAGATGGGACTTTTCATCATGCTGTACACGCTGATGCGGGTGTTCTTGGCGCCCGTGAGCGGGGCGCTCACCGAGCGCTTCGGCGCGTGGGCCCTTTCTGGTCTGGGGCTGGCGGCGATGGTGGGCTCGCTGGCGTGGCTGGCGTGGCTGGCCGGTGGGCCGGGCTCGGAGGCCACCATCCTGGGTGCACTGCTGCTGGCAGGCGTCGGCTCGGGGCTCTATGAGCCTCCCAATACGACGACCATCATGGAATCGGTGCCGCCCGACCGTTACGGCACGGCGTCGGCCTCCATCGCTTCCGGGCGGCAGCTCTCGTTCGCAGTCGGGGTGGCCATCGCGGGCGCGATATTCGCCGTACGGGAGCGGGCCTATCTGAGTGTTGGTGATGTGGCTGACCGTGCCATCGCAGTCGGCTTCTCAGACGCGCTGCTGGCGGGTGTGGCCCTGGCGGCCCTCGGCGTGCTGGTCAGCATCGTTGCCATCACCGTGACGCGTCGGCGGGGTTAGCCGGGGGCCGGAGTGGTCAGGCCTGGTCGCCCGGGCGACCGTATATTGAGAGACATGGAGGTCGGAGGCACGTTTACTGACTTTGTCGTCCTCACAGTACTTTCATGCGCCCATGCCGATTCGGCACTTCCCATGAATGGGCCGTTGGCAAATTCGGAGCTAGTCTGCTGTGAGCTTCGGAACCGTTCCAGCGGCTGGAGGGATGGTGTGTGTCTCGGGAAAGCCGGGTTTCGGTGAACAGCGGTCCCGGGCCCCGTCGTTGGTTCGCCACTCGTGGTCTGCTTGGACTTCTGGTAGTCGGAGTGATGGCGCTGTCCGTGGCCCTAGCCACGGTATTTGGTAGCGGCACCGTCTCTAGCGAGGCGACCACTGGGTCGCTGTCAACGGTCCTCGGCATGCCCGCCGACACGCCGGTCCGGCTATTGCGCTCCACCGCCACGTTGCTACAGACCGATGCATCCGACGACCTGTTCGACGAGTTCGGCGACGGAATGCCGAACACGCGCCTGTGGCAGTCGACGTCGATCAGCACCATGCTCACGAAGGACGAGATCGCCCGACTGGGAGGGGGCACGGCAATCTTCCAGAACCACCTGTTGGGTCACCTGAGGATGATGCGCTTCCACCCGGAGATCGATGGCGGCACTTGGCTGAGCAGGTCATCGTCCTTCGAGCGCGATGGAGAAGGGATTGAGGTGTCGATGGAAACCCGGCAGTTCAGCACCTTCGCTCTGGTGTAGTTGGACGTCGCGTCGACAGTCGCGGAGACCACCGGAACACCGAAGCTCAGACCGATACGGATATGCCGGAGCCCGGCGCGACGTCGACTGCCGTCCCACCGTTCACCGGCGGCTCGTCGATGAGGCCGGCCGGCCTGCTGGTGGCACTGTCGGGTGCGTTGCTGCTGATCGGGCTCGGCTGAGGCCTAGCCGCGAGACGAAAGAGGCCGAAGTCGAGCTAGCGGCTGGACGGGAAAAAGAGACGCCCCAACCAAGTCGGGGCGCCTCTCCATCTCCTCGCCTCAGACGGCAGGTGTTTGAGGCCCTGCCTGTTGCCGGTTTGTGGCTACGATCGATTGCCGAAGCGATGAGCGCTTGTGCGAAAAAGCCCTGACGAGCGAGGTTTTGTCTCGCGGAGAGCGTTTACGATCCGAAGCGGACGGCGGCGTTGGGGTCGGAGTACTCGACGCCCTTGGTGGCCCAGAAGATGGCCGACACCTCGTCGACGGCGGCCACCAACTGCTTGGAGGCGTCGAGGTCGACGGTCTGCTTGCAGCGCCCCGCCAGCTTCAGCGTGTTCCACACCGTTTCGTGCAGGTCGGGGTACTTCGCTAGGTGCTCGAGCTTAAAGTAGTCGGACCATAGCATGCCGATCTCGTCCTTGACGACTTGGGCGTGCTCCTCTTTCACCGCGATGTAGCGGTTGAACGAGTTGCCGGAGGCGGCGTCCCAGGCGGCCGGGTCCAGCGCCTCTATGCGCATGACCATCTTCTGCACCGTCTGGGCGGCTATTTTGGCGGCGATGGGGTCGTAGATGCCGCAGGGGACGTCGCAGTGGGCGTGCACCTCGGCTACGGGCGACAGGCGTTTGATAAGAGAAATAGCGTTCATTAGTGGACTCCTCATCGACGTTGTTTGGGTGTAATTGGCACCGGGGTTATCAAACCCGGGCCAAAGCCAGAGAGAACAACGTTATCAGGGTTTTTTGTCCCCCATCAAGGCGGGAGTGACCACCGGCCCATGGCTGGTAATCTCTGGATGGTCGTCGGCTAGAGTCGACCTCTCACATGAAGACCATCGCTCGACCAATCCTCGCCGCTCTGGGCCGCCTTCTCAGCGGGCACGTCGTGGTGCGTGGCGACAGCATGCTGCCGGGTCTGCGCACCGGCCACTACCTCATGGTCGATCGGATGGCATACGTTCTGCGAGCGCCGAAAAGGGGAGACGTGGTCGTGGTGAAAGGGGAAGTAGGCGGTCCGACTCGCCATCTCAAGAGGGTGGTCGGCCTGCCGGGCGAGGAGGTGACCATCGGAGAGGGGCGAGTATCGGTCGGCGGATCGGGCCTGAACGAGCCTTACCTCGCGGGCCGGCCGGCAGCTTCGGGACTGGAGGAGGGCCGGTGGAACGTCTCGGAGGGAGAGGTGTTCGTGCTGGGTGACAACCGCATGGCCAGCACCGATAGTCGGGATAACGGTCCAGTAGCGCGGGCGCGAATCGAAGGCAAAGCGTGGCTGTGCTACTGGCCGCTCGCCCAGTTTAGCCAGATTGGCGGTCGATCGCGGAAGCGATGAGCGCTTGCGCGAAGAAGCCCCCAGAGCGAACGGAGTGAGTGGAGAACGGCGAGACCTAGTCGATCGGAGGGTCAGACAACCAGAGGGCGGCGTCCTTGGCGTGGTAGGTGATGATCGTGTCTGCGCCGGCCCGCTTGATCGAGGTGAGTATTTCCAAGGCCACACGCCGCTCATCGATCCACTCGTTTGCCGCGGCCGCCTTGACCATGCTGAACTCGCCGCTGACGTTGTAGGCGGTCATCGGCATGTTGAAACTCCGTCTGGCGCGAGTCAGGACGTCGAGGTAGGCGAGGGCGGGTTTGACTATCACCATGTCCACGCCCTCTTCGATGTCCATCTCGATCTCACGCATGGCTTGGCGCACGTTGGCGCCGTCCATCTGGTAGCCGCGCCGGTCTCCGAACTGGGGCGTGGACTCGGCGGCCTCCCGGAATGGGCCGTAAAATGACGATGCGTACTTGGCTGAATACCCCATGATGGGGGTTTCGTGGTGGCCCGCCTTGTCCAGCGCCGCGCGAATGGCGGCCACCTGACCGTCCATCATGGCCGAGGGGGCGACGATGTCCGCCCCGGCCTCGGCCTGGCACACGGCCGCCTTGGCGAGCAGCTTCAGCGAGGCGTCGTTGTCGATGGTGTTTCCGTCGACAACGCCGCAGTGGCCGTGATCGGTGTACTCGCACAGGCAAACATCCGTGATCACGGCCATGTCCGGCGCTGTCTGCTTGACAATGCGTATGGCTTCTTGAACGATCCCCTGCGAATCGTAGGCCTCTTTGCCTAGCGGATCCTTTTTAGCCGGTATGCCGAACAACAGGACCGCCGGGATGCCCAGCTCGTTGGCCTCGCCCACCTCGGTGATTACGTGGTCGAGTGAGAGCTGGGAAATGCCGGGCATTGACCCGATCTCGTTACGAACGTCACGACCGTGGGTGACGAACAACGGGTAGATGAAGTCGGCCGGGGAGATAGCGGTCTCCCTGGTCATCCGCCGTATGGCGGCGCTCTCCCTGAGCCTGCGCATTCTTACGTTTGGGAAGCCGGCCATCCCAAAATCTCCTCGTGGTTACGTCGTCGGGTTGAAGTGGGCCATGAGGGCGTCCACAAGCCCGTCGACAGTGTACTCAGAGGCCACTATATCAACTTTCAGCTGGTGTTCTTCGGCCGTTTCTGCGGTGATGGGGCCGATGCAGGCGATAGTTACGCCGCACAGCTTTTTCCGGTCGCCGACCAGGGTCATGAGGTTGCTTACAGTTGACGAGCTGGTGAAAGTTGCGATGTCGACGCCGTCGGACAGGTGGCCTTTAAGCAGTTCGGCCGAGCCATCCGGGGTCACGACGTGGTAGATGGGCACGTCGTCCACGGTGGCTCCGAGGGCCGCGAGGCCGGATATGATGGTGTCTCGCCCACCGGCCGATCTCGGCAGTAGCACTCTCTTACCGGCGAGGTCTTGCCCGGCGAGCGCCTCGGTCAGCGACTCGGCGACGTAGCTTGTGGACACGGCATCGGCCGTCACCTCGTGTCGCCGGATGGCGTCGGCCGTTGCCGGGCCGATGGCGGCGACCCTGACCGGTCCGAGGGATCGCGCGTCCCGGCCGGTCGCCAGGAGCCGCTCGAAGAAAATGTCCACGGCGTTGGCGCTGGTGAATGCGACCCAGGCATAACCCGGCAGGCCGTCGATCGCCCGGTCCAACGGCTCGGTTGGAAGCGCCTCGATCTCGATGGTCGGCACCTCCAGTGGAAGCGCCCCCAGTGCGGCGAGGCGAGCAGACAGCGCTCCGGCCTGCCGGCGGGTACGGGTGACCAGCACGCGCTTACCGAAGAAAGGTAGCTTTTCGAACCAGTTGAGGCTTGGTCGCAGCCCGACGACGTCGCCGACTACGAGCACAACGGGAGGTGGGAGTTCTGCGTCGTCCGCCCGAGCGGCGATATCGTAGAGCGTGCCCGTCAGCGTCCGCTGTGCCGGCTCCGACCCCCATCGAACCAGCGCCGCCAGCGTGTCGGATGGGAGGCCGCCGCTGATAAGGCGACCGGTGATGCCGTGCAGGTTGTCGCGGCCCATGAGTACGACGATGGTGCCGCCGGTGTTCGCCAGCGCATCCCAGTCGATGCTCGATTCGGCCTTGTCAGGGTCTTCGTTGCCGGTTACAAACGTTACTGAGGACGCGAGACCCCTGTGGGTAACTGGGATGCCAGCGTATGCGGGCGCAACAACAGCTGAACTGGGGGCCGGGACTATCTCGAAAGGCAGTCCATCGGCGGCAAGTCCAAGCGCCTCTTCGCCCCCGCGGCCGAAGATAAACGGGTCGCCGCCCTTGAGGCGGACGACGGTCTTCCCCGCCTTTGCCCTGTCAATGAGAATGGCGGTTATGTCTTCCTGGCGGTTCTTCGGGTCGCCTGGGACCTTTCCCACGTCGATTAACTCCGCGTCCGGCCGCGCCAGCGCTAGGGTGCGCGCGTCGACCAGCCGGTCGAATACCACGACCTCGGCGGCCCCGAGCAGTCGCTTGCCCTTCAGCGTTAGCAACTCCGGGTCGCCGGGGCCCGCGCCAACGAGGTAGACGATGCCCTTCACGTTCATTCACCGTACCCGAGAATGGTCGAAGCCCCTGAGGTCAGGAGCTTCTGGGCGAGGGCCGTCCCGGTTTCTTCCGGGTCGGACAGGTCCCCGACCTCACTCTCACGGTACATCTGGGAGCCGTCGGGACTGGCGGCCATGGCCCTCATGGTCAGCCGATTGTCGATGACCCGGGCGTGGGCGGCGACGGGCACGCTGCATCCGCCACCCATGGCCCTGAGGAACGCGCGCTCGGTTAGCACGGCGATCCGGGTATCCGAGTGGTCGGCGACTGCGGTGATCTCGGACGCTTCCGGGTCGTCCGCGCGGACCAGGACGACCAGCGCGCCTTGACCCACATCAGGCGTGAAGATGTCTGTGTCCAGATAATCGGAGACCCGATTCGACAGGCCCAGACGGAGCACCCCGGCAGCTGCGACGACCACCCCGTCGTAGTCGCCGGAGCCGACCTTGGCCAGTCTCGTCTCCACGTTTCCCCTGATAGGAACCGCGGTCGCGTCCGGGCGCAGGCTGCCGAGCAGGGCGATGCGGCGTGGGCTGCCGGTGCCGAGCCGCGCCCCTGCGGGAAGATCAGCGAGGGTGGCGTTCCAGCGGTTAACGAGCACATCTCGAGGATCTTGTCTACGGACGATTGCCGCGATTACCACACCCTCTGTGGGCTCGGCCGGGAGGTCCTTGGCGCTGTGGACGGCGGCGTCGACCCTTCCGTCCAATAGCGCGCGGTCGATCTCGCGTACGAACATGCCGCGCTCCATGCTGGTGAGGGGCACATCCTTGTTACGGTCGCCCTGGGTGCTGAGTACGACCAGCTCAGGTTGGACATCGACCACCGTCGTCCGGACCACGGCCAAGACCTCGGCGGCCTGTGCCCTCGCGAGGGGGCTGGACCGGGTGCCGATGCGGAAGGTGCGATGCCGGGCGCCGGCGTCGCTCATAACAGACTCTGGCTAGCCGGAAACGGCCCGGGTTGAGGCCATCTCGACCCACATTCTGCAGGTGCCGTGCTCGCAGTCGCAGTCGACGCCTTTTAGAAGATCGACCATCAGGACTTCCCTGGCCTCTTGCTCTCGCCCTGACTGTACGAGGTCGACTAGCTCGTCGGTAATGCAGGCCTGGAAGTGGTCCAGCGTGAGCCTGATCCCGCGTCGTCTGAGTTCCTGCCGGGTGTCGGACAAGATGCCGGCGAGGTCGGCGAACTCCATTACGGCGTGCCGGTTGGTCACCGGACTGGTGCCCGAGAGCATCTCCCGGAACTTGCGAGCCAGCGCCGGGCTTGCGCCACCTGTCGATACCGCCACCGTGACGTCACCTCGCTTTATGACTGAGGGGTAAATGAACGTGCACAGGTGGGTCACGTCCTCGACGTTGCACACGACGTTGCGGCGGGCTGCTTCTGAGTGAACGGCTTCGTTCACGGCCTCGTCCGAGGCGTCTGCCACGACGATGAGGAAGGCGTCTTCGAGGTCGCCTTCCTGGTAGGTTCGACGAAGCTGTCTGATCTTGCCCTTGTCCACCAGTTCGGCTACCGGGGGCTCGACCTCGGGAGCGATGACGACGATGTCGGCCTCCGTTGGAAGTAGGCCCTCCACCTTCCTGACGCCGTTGGCACCGCCGCCCACCACGACCGCCTTTCGGCCGCGCAAGTCGAGGTAGATGGGAAAGTAGGCGGGCGTGGACACGGCGGTCAGACGAAGTAGCGCACGCGGGTTTTCTTATACTCGCGTGTGCTGTACATCAAAGTGTAGTCGTCGATGCCGGTGGCCTCGGAGAGCTCGCTTATCACCTGCTCGCACTGCTCGTCGCTGGTGGCGTGGACCATGGAGAAGTGGGTGTAGGGCCAGTCGGGGAAGGTGGGGCGCTGGTAGCAGTGGGTTACCCACTTGGAGCCGGCCATGATGTTGCCCACCTCGATCGACCGCTCCTCCGGCACCTTCCACACCGCCATCGCGTTGCTGCCGAAGCCGGCCCGGCGGTGGTGCAGGACGCCGCTGAATCGCCTCATCAACCCGCGCTGGACGAACTCGGCCGCCTTGTCGAAAAGTTCCTGCACAGTCATGCCAAGCCGTTCCGCCATGGGCGTGAAGGGCTGTTCAATCAGGGGAAGGTCCTCTTGCAGTTCACGTATCGCCGCACGGTCCCGCTCGGAGGTCACCTGGGCCTTGCTCCACTCGGCCTTGTCTTTGCCCTTGTCTCCGGTGGACTTGTCCCCGTTTCCCTGGGTGTCCGGCCTTTTTGCGGGGCCGTCCGGGTTAAAGGAGCTGGTGGCGGCGCTCTCTTTCTTGACCATGTCGAAGTTGACGCCAATCTTGAAGAACCTGATCGTCGGCATCAGTCTGACGGAGAGGGCGTCGGTGGCCTCGGCCATCTCCTCGACCGTGCGCTCGATGGTCTCTTCCGGGGGTACGGCCACTGTGAACCAAAGGTTGCAGTGGCCGGAGCGGGCGTAGTTGTGGCTGACGCCGGGGTGCTCGTTGATCTTCTGGGCCGCGTCGTCTAGCTTTTCGTCGGGGAATTTCATCGCCACCAGGGAGGTCTTGTAGCCCAATCGCCGGGTGTCGAAGATCGCGCTTATCTGGCGGACGACGTTGCGCTCCTTCAGCGACCTGACCCGGTTGATCGCCTCGTACTCGGGGATACCGACGGCGTCCCCGATGTGCGCGAACGGACGCTCGACGAGCGGGAATTTGGATTGCAGGAGGTTGAGGATCTGCCTGTCCAGCAGGTCGAGGTCCGAGTCGCCTTTGGAGTCGGGTTTGGTCTGTGTCATGTCTCGCCGAAGCGGCGATTAGCGTAACATGATGCTAAAAAGACGGTCAACGGCGTAGGCACGGCGTCCACGGTCTATAGAGACGTGTGGTCGCCGGGAAGCGAAACTGGGATGGACGGACATATTGACTGACGACGGTAGAGACGGTTTGAGCGACTCCAAAAAGCGTCTGTTCGGCCAGATCAGGGCCGAGGTGGTCGACGAGCGCGTGATCCGCGCCATGGAGCGCGTCAGACGAGAGTGCTTTGTGCCGGGATATCTGCGCCACCGAGCGTACGACGATTCGGCGCTTCCCATCGGCAGTGGACAGACCATCTCACAGCCGCTGATGGTGGCGTTGATGGTGTCCACCCTGATGGTGCGGCGGTCCGATACGGTGCTCGAAGTGGGGACCGGCAGTGGCTACCAGGCGGCCGTCTTGACGGAGCTGGCCGAGCGCGTTGTCTCGGTTGAGAGGAACCACGAGCTGTCTCAGGCGGCCGGAGAGAGACTGACTGAGCTCGGTTACTCAAACATCGCGCTGCACCTGGTGGGCCGCGAGTTGGGGTGGCCGCAGGACGCACCCTACGACGCCATCGTGGTTGCCGCGGCGGCACCGCGACTGCCTAGAGTCCTGATGGACCAGTTGTCCGAAGGCGGTCGACTCGTGGTCCCGGTGGGTCCGGCCGACACACAGGAGTTGATGAGGGTAATCCGTGGGCCTCGCGACTTCTCCATTCACACGCTGGGCGGCTGTCGATTCGTGCCGCTGATCGGGGAGGGGGCGTGGGCCGAGGACGAACCTGGATTGTGGGAACGCCCCGATGACTCCGGTTTGTGAAGCAAAACCCGATCGGTATTGACGGCATTGTGGCATGTTGACGGCTGTACATCCTTGTTTGAGGGTTTACGATGCAATACTCTGACTTGATCTCCGAAGGCCGACGGACCAGCCTTGAAGGACCGGACTGAAACCAGTTGGAGTATGAGGCAGTAATTGGACTGGAGGTCCACGCTCAGCTGCGAACCGAGAGCAAGATGTTCTGTAGCTGCAGCACCGCCTACCAGGAGCGCGAGCCGAACACAGACGTGTGTCCGGTCTGCATGGGCATGCCCGGAGTCCTACCCGTTCCCAACCGCAAGGCAGTGGAGCACGTGGTGCGGACCGGCCTGGCCCTGGGTTGCACGATCGCGGCCGAGTCCAAGTTTGACCGCAAGAACTACCCCTACCC
>PVBE011478916.1_pt1 | contig 11077 bp, 9 predicted proteins | sample 1631181 | NCBI WGS metagenome assembly PVBE01 (sample SAMN08397723, study PRJNA350692) | Marine metagenome, whole genome shotgun sequencing project. | isolation source: water | place: Pacific Ocean | collected 2012-04 | reverse complement strand
CGCCAGACCATCAACCTGGTCCTTCATCAGTGCAATCAATGGGCTCAAAACGACGGTCATGCCGTCCAGTAGAAGTGCTGGCAGTTGATAACAAAGGCTTTTTCCACCACCTGTTGGCATTAACACAAGACTGTGACCACCTTGCATCGTTCGTTCGACAATGGCTCGTTGGTTTCCACGAAATTGGGAATGACCAAAGACGCTCTTCAGGACTGAGTCGGGGGTGCTGGATGGTTTCATAGAAATGCTTCACACGGGCTGCATGGATACTGCACAACCGCCAAACCTGCAATGACTGTTTTCTCATCAACACGCAACGATGCACTCACATCGCCACAACCATATCACGGCATCACTTCTGTGCATGTGATACTGAAATCGCCCCCACGTGCTCTTCTCCTCCACGTGTTGCACGCATAGGTTGAATGCCAGGCCGCGAGGGGCCTGCGTCACGAATCGCTGCAAGAACCTGCGACTCGGTAATGAGATCTCGAAGAATAATGGGGTCGACGAACCGCCCCCCAGGTTGAACTGCCGGAAAAACGGCAAGGACTGGAATCGACTTACTCTGCAGCGAAGCTAACATATCCTTGATTTCTGGTGAGCCATCCGTCCAGTCAGCCAGCATCGGGATCACACGATTTTTTTCTATGGCTGCCTTGACCTTTCGTGTCTCAATGGCTGTTGAGAGATTGTACTTACACGTTGGACACCAGTCTGCAGAAAAGTCAATCAGGACCGTCGCACCATCGCTTCGAAGCGTTGTAAGTCGTTGACGAGAAAAAGGCTGCCAGTCAATCAATGATTCAGTTGGGCCAAGAAAGAAAAATGAAAGCGTTCCAACAATAACGGCGACTGACACTGCCTGAAACCACCTTCCAGGCCCAACGGCACCACCCGCAGACTCCTGCGCCTTTCCAACCCACCAACACGCAGCCCATATGCCAATAAGAAGCGTAAACGTCGGCACAAAATAATCTTGATTTAAAAATGTCAACAAATAGGCAACGGTACCAAGCATCACGAAGCCCAAGACTTCCTTGAGCGTTTCCATCCAAGGACCTGGCTTCGGGAGAAACCTTACAAGTCTTGGAAAAACACCTATCAGAATATATGGCAGCGCCATCCCGGTCGCGATTGATCCAAAAATAGCAAACGTAACACCTGTTGGTTGAGTCAGCGTAAAACCGAAGACCGGCCCCAGAAATGGTCCGCTACACGGAGTCGCCAACACCGTACTGAGCACGCCCTTCAAAAACGAACCCGCGGCCCCTTCCTCAGATTGCACGCGTCCGGCCTTCGCGCCAATAAACCCTGGAATCGGCAACTCCCACACTCCAAGAAAAGAAAGCGCAAAGGCAAACACCACTCCGGTCATTGTCACATTGAATCGCCATGACGTGAACTGCTCACCCCAGGCAAGATTACTTTCTGCAAGACCAACGTTTGCAGCAACGCTGAGCGTTGCGAGCACAAAAAACACCGCATAGAGTCCAGCGCAGTACCAGATATTCAGCCGCAAGACCTCTTGCCTCGCCCGTCCTGACTGCTGTGCAAACGACATGAGTTTCAAACCCAAAACGGGCAGGACACAAGGCATCAGGTTGAGAATCAGCCCACCAACAAGACCAGCGAAAAGAGCTGCTGGAAGCGACAACGGAATCGAAGCATCAAACATGACTGGATCTTCTGAACCAGCGAGATCAGGCTCATTGGACGGCGGTTCCAGAACCTCAATGCTGGCTGGCGAGTTCGCTGCCTCCGCATAACGAGCATCTGTACATTCTATAATCGGGGACTCTTGACTGCCTTCGTATGGAATCGCAATTCGTATCTTCACTGCCCACGGCTGATCACATGTCGCATCACTACACGTCTGAAACCCAATGAGAAACTCCGTTGATTTGGCAACCTCAGCCATATCGCCACTGACCGAACCAAGTGATATGTCAAAAACAATCGGTCCATCAACCGCTCCGGACGACGATAGCGAGTCAGAGGCTGATGACCGGGGCTGATTAGCAATGATCCTAATCACCCGGATACCATCCGCATCCGTTGACGGAAATGCGCAAATGGTTGGCTTACCCTGTCCAACCTCACTCAGAGCCGATGAAGATGGCCTGTAAAGATGCCAGCCTTCTTCAGGCACAAGCCGCACAACAACCGGCCAAAGAAACGTGCCATCCGCCTGACGAACCCGAGGCTTCATAGCTGCCTCAATCTCCACATGACCCCTTTCGGGAGCATGCAATACCGACAAAGCCTTCTCATCGACCGGGCTCGCACCTGACCGAGAGGCGGTAAAAGAAATCTGCTCAGGCGGCATGCACGATGTGTCCTGACAAAGCTGCAAGAACACTGTGCCATGAACACTTGTATTTCCGCTCACTTTGTTCTCTTCAAGCGGGACCCGCCACGTCACCCTACCGTGATGTTCCTCAAGCACCAGACCTTTCCAAGACGGAACACCCTCAGCCTCACGACGCTCCGGCTGCACATCGGGAAGAAACTCTCCAACGGGGAGTTGCGACGAATCTTCGGCAACACGAATCACCGTCGCCTTTGGACCACCTGGCTTGCTTGCGCCCTTACCTTGCTGCAGAGAGTAAAGATGCCAACCATCTTCAAGAACCGCGGTCACCGCCAGTACATCAGGGCCACCATCCCCCGGAGATTCGATGTCCGCAGAAATCTGAACCGGGCTTCCCAGGACACCAGATATCCCAGCAAGTGGATTAAACAGTGGATCACTTTCGTCTGCCGCTGCACTGCACACTGCAGCACCTGACACAGCAAGGTAAACACACAACGATACCAAGCTGCGCAAGATATATGACGACATGGCATTGATCCGATACAGTGCGTCTAACATTATGAAAAGTGTAGCGGTGTTGTTTTTTATTGGTCAAACTTCCAGTCAATCAGCACCTGTGCTGCTCGCGGAAAAGCTTGCTGTAACGAGTTGATTCGATTGATTGCCTTTTGTTTATCGGCAAAATAACGATTCTCCTCCACGATCCAACGAAACCAGTTTTCTAGGCCAAGTATGACCCCAGAGGCTTTCAGAAACGGAATCAGCCTTTGCTCCTCATCAGTAAGACGGCGAATAGCTTGGTATGACTCCAGAAAGGACATTTCAAGTGAGTGATCATCTGGCCAACTGCCAAAGAGACGAGCAATATCTGTCGCCGGAGTATCAACACCAGATGCATGCCAATCAACAATGCCTGATACCTGTTCGCCTTCAAAAAAAATATGCTCATACCAGATATCTCGCAGGACTGGCTGAATAGCAACCACTCGAGAATTCCAGTGTGCAATCTTTTTCAGAGCTTTTTGTGTGACGGAAGCTTCGAGCAACGAAATAATGTCATGCATAGCGATTGCTTCAGGATGACCTTGAACCCTCTGCAACCGAGCATCTCTCGATAACTTCATCACCTCTATGGCTTTGGATATGCGGAGTAACACCCCTGGAGAGTGCTCATGAGTCAACACCCGACCTGGTAAGGTGGCGATCGCCAAATGAATCCGAGCCAGGACCGCTCCCGATGATGCAGCCATTTCAAGAGTGGGCGTTGAACGGGGCTCACCAGGAACCCAGTGCATGAGCTCCCACAGCGCACCAGCTTCATCTTCACAAATGGTCTTTCCACTCATTGTTTTCCTGAGATCTGGAACCTGAGAAATGCCCTCTTTGACAGCATGCTGCATGAGAGAATGGACCCATACTGCATGTTCGTAAGAGGCTGAAGATGCAAAACTCTTGAGAACAAACCGCTCATCCTCCAACTTCACACCCCATACCGCTGACCCGCTGAGACCTTCAGACAAGGGCTCAACCTTGCTCTGTTCTCCCTGAAACCACTTGTTCAGGAGACTCAAAGGAATCGTATTTTGCGGCTCAGACACAAATCACCTCAAAAACTGGTTCACTCGTCCGATCGATGCTACTCTTCCTAGACGGTAATGATAGCGCTGCTATCAGAAATTTGTGCGAGGAGATCTGTTGATGAACAGCAAGACCTGGATCAGGAACATTACGAAACCATTTATTTTTCTTATCGCATCGGCCAGCACCTTTGCTATTTACGGTGACGACCCAAAGGCTCCATCCACAAGCACCTCAACACAAACAAGCTCAAAATCATCCGCATCCACCACGAAATCGTCTCAGAAACCGTTTGCCGTCCTTGTAAAGGATGCCACCAAAATAACGGGGCTGTTCAACATGTATGGCTCCGAAAGCAAGGTCTATGCGGAACTCCCAAATAGTATTCTTGGAAAAGATTTTTTTGTCTCCATATCGATTGCCAGAGGTATTGGTGAGCGACCCCTGCTTGGAGGAATGAGCTGGGGGTTTGGTGATGACTGGATCTGGCAGTTTCGTAAAGTTGACAACAAGATATATGTTATCAGGAAAAATGTTCGTTTCATTGCAGATAAGGGAAGCCCTCAAGCAAAAGCCGTTAACTTGGCATATACAGACAGCGTTTTATTTGCTGTACCAATAGTGAGTACGAGTCCTGCAGGCGGCCACGTTATAGATTTACAGGCAATATTTTTCACAGACCTTCCGCAGATCTCTCAATCCCTTTCAGGATTTTCATTCTCACGCGACCGTTCGACATGGGCCAGTGTGAAAGGATTTTCAGATAACGTTGAACTTCAGGTAGCTGCCACCTACGCCTCCAGTGGCAAAACACAGTTCGAAACTGTACCTGATAGTCGTGGTGCAACGATTACGGTTCATTACTCACTGAGTCTCTTGCCACAAAACAACTACAAGCCACGCCTTGCTGATGACCGAGTTGGCTATTTTATTACGGCTCTCAAGGACTTTTCTCAAAACGTTGATACGGATCGATTCGTTCGATACATCAATCGATGGAAACTTGAAAAAGCTGATCCGAAAGCAGCTCTCTCACCTCCCAAAAAACCTATTGTTTTCTGGATTGAGAACACCGTTCCCTTTCGCTATCGCCAACCCATTCGCGAAGGCATCGAGGCATGGAATGCAGCTTTTGAAAAAGCCGGATTTGAAAGTGCGATTGAAGTCCGCCAACAGCCAGACACAACAGACTGGGATCCTGAAGATGTGAACTACAACACATTTCGCTGGATCACCGCAGGCGCCGGTTTTGCGATGGGGCCTTCTCGGGTCAATCCACGAACGGGACAAATTCTTGATGCCGACATCATCTTTGATGCCGACTTTCTACAGTATTGGCGAACAACCTACGAAACATATACACCGCAGTCGATTGCTGCTTTGACAAATGGATCTCAGGCGCATGCTCCCTTCAGTCGTAGTCTCCATGGCCCGAATTGCGAATGCACGCTCTTTGACGGACATGCTCGTGAAACTGCGTTAGCAGCAACTGCTCTCGCTGTCGCAGCCCCTAAACTTTCCGAAAAAGAGCGAGAGAAACTTCTCGTCCAAGGCCTGAAGCAGGTCGCCATGCACGAGGTTGGCCACACGTTGGGGTTGCGTCACAACTTCAAAGGCAGTGCGCTGAAAAGCCTTGCTGAATTCAATAATGTTGCAAAGACCCAAGTGGAAGGTGGCAGTACCAGCGTGATGGACTACATTCCGGCAAATATTATGCCGTCAAATAGGACTCAGGGAGACTACTACTCAGCTGTGCTTGGTCCATATGATTACTGGGCAATTCAATATGGGTATACACCAGTTTCTGGGACGTCTCCATCTACTGAGCGACCGGAGCTCGAAAAAATTGCAGGACAAAGTGGTCAACCAGCCTTTGCGTATGCAACCGATGAAGACACTGAATCGTATGATCCTGATCCATACTCGAATCGTTTTGATCTTGGAAAAGATCCCATCGAATTTGCAACGATACGCGCCGAACTCGTTGCTGAAGTCATTCCAAAAATTGCTGACAGGTTCTCAACAGTGGACCCGAAGACTGGAGCTGGGGGATATAATCGTGTTCGTCAGGCATTTGGTGTCCTTCTTGGAGCGCATGGGAAGGCAATGTTTTTTGCAGCTCGCCTTGTTGGTGGTCTTGAAGCCTCACGCAGTCACAAAAATGATGCAAATGCTCCGCCCCCCTTTCGTGTGATTTCATCAGAAAAGCAGCGTGACGCATTGCAGCTACTCGAAGAAAAAATGTTTTCTGAAAAGCCTTTTTCATTTCCACCTGCTCTGTTAAATCAACTCGTGAGTACACGTTGGAGTCATTGGGGTGCCACAGCGGTTCCGAGAGAAGATTACCCTATCCATGAAGTCATACTTGATTGGCAGGACCAAATCCTGAGTCAACTCCTTAACAGCACCACACTTACACGGATCCGTGACAGTGAACTTAAAGTGGTAGGGGAAGAGGATGTCTTCACCACTGCAGAACTTTTTGATCGACTCAGCAAGGCAATCATGACTGAGCTCGATTCATTGAAACCGGATGACTTTGATTTTCAAAACCCGGCCATTGGGAGTATACGTCGTGGACTGCAACGGACGTACATTAGCAGACTCGCCCGTCTTGCAATGGGATCAACAAAATATCTGCCTGACGCGCAAGCACTAGCGAGCATGCATCTCCGCAACATTGATGCATCCATTGAGAAACTATTGTCCAATGAAGACCTGCGACTCGATGATATGTCCAAAGCGCATCTTCTTGAGCTTCAGGCTCGTATCGCTACCGTGCTTTCCGCTGAACTCAATTTAATGCAACCCTAGTGCCTGCTCATCTTTTGAGCGAAGGATGGTTTGCCTGCAGTTAGTTAGAAGCTCTGGCAACCTGACATCTGCCAGGAGGCGAGATAGAAGCTTTGCACTGGCAACCAGAGCGACACTCCTATCACTCATTCGATGTGCCGGGATTTCTTACTCCTCCCGTGACAATCAGGCGATCAGCCTCTACAAATATGGAACCTGTTACATCGGAAAAGGGCATAAGGACTCAGGCATGGATGGTCGCAATGAATTACTACTCGTATCACCCGACCTCATGTCGACGAGCCGTATCGCTGGGCTAGCCCGTGACATTGGCATGCATATCGAGACGCTACGAAACCTCAGAGATTCACCAAAGGGAGGACCGTTTTCATATGTCTTGATTGATTTACAGTCTGTCCCTGGAAATGTAACTGATATTATTTTGCGTATTCGGTCTGTTCTCGACAGTCTGCCAACACAAGCAGAGATACCATATCGCCTCATTGCTTTTGGGCCACATGTTCACAAACAAAAACTCGAGGAAGCACTTGCAGCCGGAGTAGATGCTTCCGTCAGCCGGGGTGAACTGTTTGGAGGATTTTCCGGGCTGCTTGATAAATGGTCGTCATAGCAATCAGGTGACTTCATCGACGACAACCTCGTCAAGCTCAGTACCATCAACATCTTGACGAAGCAAAAAGTAGGCTGCGGTGGCAATAGACCAAAAATAACCCCAACCGAATGCGCCGAGCAGCCATTCAAGTCCTCGGGTCCAAAAAGCAATGGCCTGCATGCCCCAGGGCTGAACACAATCACCAGCTACACACTCCTGAATCCCTTGGAGAACAACTATCGTGCGATCATGTCCCATCCCAAAACTGGCAGCCCATAATGCCAGTGCGCCAGTCGCTTCGGCTAGCACTCCGGCAGCCGCAAATGCAGGAAGAGCAACAATGAATGCAATAAAGCCATAGAAGGCAACATGTAATGGTCGCTGATAAAAATATGAAAAAGATGTTGAAATTGCCTGAAAACTATCACCTTGCTCAACACCGATCGTGGCGATCATAAGAGGCCAAGCAACCACCATACCAATGACTAAGATTGCAAGAACAACTGCACCCAGCAAAACAATCGGCCACACTGCACCAGCAATGGCTAACCCGATATCCATCCGCATCAGCAGCCCGAGCAGTGCCCCCGGAATGGAAAGCACAAGGATCCCAATAAAAATAAAACAAACAGCACTAAAAGAAGAAAGCCATTTTTGTGATCCATAGCGAAGACCACCAATGAGTCCCGGTGCTTCTTCTCCAACAAATGAAAGGGCAACATGCCTGGAAATTGCTGTACCAAAGATGGACCACACGAGCACAAACCACCCAAGACGAATCAGGGCGCCAAATGTGACCTGAAGCGATGATGACGGCATAAAAGGCAACGTGACGAGCCTCACTACACCTACACCATCCGCAGATAAAACCTTTGCTCCCTCTTGAAGAGCATGCACAGCACGAGCACTCAACGATAAACCCTGAGTACGAAGAAGTTCTTGGTCACTTGTCTGAACACCCTCCACTTGTGTTACTGAGGTTTCCCAAACTGCTTCTGGCACGAGACCAAGGTTGTCACTGACTGACCAACCAGCCCAGGTGGCCAATGCACCAAGGGCAGCTAAGAGAATGACTGATGGAGAAAATGCAGCAGCCGCTCCACGGAAAAGAAGCCACCAGGGCAGGGCCTCACTCCATTGGATACTACTGACCACACGACGGCCCGATTCCTCACTGCCAGAAGACATAAATCACCTCATTCGTTGACTTGGATGGTTTGGAGTATACGGCTGATTGGAGAAAACATGAAAATCACTGTGTTTCCGAAAAAGACTAAATAACGCTGAAATGCGTCACCCATCATGATTCAGCATCCTCGAGACCTGTTTTTTGGACTTCCGGGACAGCGTATGTCTCGTCAAGCCACCGGCCAAGATCGACCAATCGGCACCGCTCACAACAAAACGGTTTCGAAACCGCAGTCTCACCCACAACTACCGACTGACACACAGGGCAGCAGGCCATAACAACACCTTCAATCAGACTTCTTTGTTTCAGAACTTTTCTTTTCGCTCCCCTGACCGGATGTTCCATTCGACTTTTTTTTGGTGTCCGCTGCTGCTGCTTTCTTGTATGAATCACTTCGATAATCGGTTTTATAAAAACCTGATCCTTTGAACATAATCGCCCCACCAGCCCCGATAAGACGCCGCAGCTTTTTTTTGCCACACTCCGGACAAGTCTTTTTCACTGAATCTGTCATGGACTGAAAAAGTTCAAAAGAATGCCCACAAGCGTCACAGACATAATCATAGGTTGGCATGGGGGCTCCCTTTCTCTTCAGTTCTCAAGACTGTGCAGCAACAATAACCTGAGCCGGCCGAACAACACGATCATGTAACTTATACCCTCTGCTTGTAGTGCCAACAATGGTTCCTGGAGAAACATCATTCGATGGCTGCTGCAGTATTGCTTCGTGAACAGTTGGATCAAAGACTGTTCCGTCAGTCTTGATCGTGCTACAGCCGTGGGACTCTAAGAGCTTTTCTATTTGTTGTGCCATCATGCGAAAACCTGACCTCAAACTGTCCACATCTGAGGTATTCTCGCTAGCCTCAATCGCTCGTAAGACATTATCAAGCACCGGCAGTAGATCTCTTAAGAGCTCAATCTCCCGATATCTTTGGGCATCTTCGTATTCCCGCCGAGAACGTTTGCGGTAGTTTTCAAGTTCCGCCTGAGTTCGAAGAAGTCGCTCTTGAAGTTCATTCACTTCTGATTCAGCTGCAACTGCCCCTTCGGGTGTTGACGGCTGTTCGGTCGCGCTATCTTCCGACGGTGGCGTCTCGCGATTTGACTTCTCTTCACTCATGTCGCCTCCTCATCAGGTTGCTTGTCACTCCCCTGAAAGTACTCTGCTAAACGACTCAAAAAACTTGAACGGTGGGGACTAACAGCCTTTTGTTCCTCTGCAGCAAAGTCCCGCAGTAATTCCTCTTCTCGAGCTGATAGTGATTTGGGAACTTCAACATCTACATGAACATGTAGATCTCCTATCCCTCTCCCTCGAATTTCTGGCATTCCAAGGCCACGAACACGGATTATATCGCCTGGTTGAGTGCCTCGTTTTATCTCAAGTGGCTTTGCGCCATCAAGCGTTGGAACATCAACCGTAGCCCCCAAGGCCGCTTGACAAAACGTAATCGGAACCCGACAGTGCAGGTCGCGCGCATCTCGCTTCAAAAAAGGATGCTCTTCAATGACAACAGAGCAGTAACAATCGCCAGGAGGTCCGCCATGGAGCCCCGGCTCACCTTCGCCAGCCAGTCGAACGCGAACATCGTTATCAACACCGGCAGGAATTGTCACCTTTCTTTCAACATGCTCGTCCTTGAGCCCGACACCGGCACATTCTGAACACTTGTCACGAATTATTTTACCAACGCCCCGACACGACGGGCATGTTGTTTGGAGACGAAATACTCCAGCTGACTGAATAACTTGTCCTTGCCCTCCACAGTACTCACAGGACTGCGGCTGGGTTCCTTTTTTTGCACCGCTACCATCACACTCGGTACACGATTCATGCCGGCTGAATACAACAACTTTATCAGCTCCGCGAGCTGCCTCAACAAGCGAAAGGTTTACCGCGCAGCTAACATCACGCCCTTTCCGGGCGCGAGTACCGCGATTCCGGCCACCACCAAAGGCATCACCAAACACGCCTCCACCAAACAGGTCACCAAACGCTTCAAAGATATCTGAGAAATCATTGAACTCATGACGTCCACCTCCCTGTACGCCGGCATGCCCATGGCGATCATACCGATCACGAAGTTGCTCATCAGACAATACCTCGAATGCCTGTGCCGCTTCCTTAAACTTGACCGCGGCCTCATCATTTCCAGGATTTTTATCTGGATGAAATTTGATAGCCAATTTGCGATAGGCAGCAGTAATTTGAGCGGATGTTGCCGTCCGCTCGATACCAAGCACTTCGTAAAAACAACGCTGCCCGATCACCTCACAGTGCCTTCAGGACGTGGCTTCTTCGCCTCTTCCTTCTCCAAATTGGTCACAAGTGCCTCAGTTGTCAGCATGAGCCCAGAGATACTGGCTGCATTTGTAAGGGCAACTCGCACCACCTTGACTGGATCAATAATTCCAGCCTTCAACATGTCGACGTACTCACCTTTGTTCGCATCGTAACCAACATTGACTGCTTTTTCTGATACTTCGTCTGCTACTACAGCACCGTCAAGTCCACCGTTGTCTGCAATCTGCCGAATCGGTGCTTCAAGTGCGTGCAAGACAATATCCACTCCAATCTTCTCAT
>PVBE011184592.1_pt1 | contig 11077 bp, 12 predicted proteins | sample 1631181 | NCBI WGS metagenome assembly PVBE01 (sample SAMN08397723, study PRJNA350692) | Marine metagenome, whole genome shotgun sequencing project. | isolation source: water | place: Pacific Ocean | collected 2012-04 | reverse complement strand
CGCCGCCTGCTCACAACCTCACACACAACTTTCGGTTATATCTCCATGACGTTCGAGGCTTGTGTTTGGGGCGCTCAGGTCTCGGCCGCCAGTTCGACGGGAGAGGTCCGTCTTTCGTTCACGAGAGGAGGACGTCGATGACCCCGAAATCTCGCCCGATCCACCGTCGACGTACGGTCCCGATCCGGACCAGCCAGAAGGTCCTGATCTCGCTCTTGATCGCTGCCCTCCCTGTGCTGGTGATCGGGGGATTCTTTGCCCTTGGGGTCGGTCAATCGCAGCTTCGTGCCTCCTTCAGTCAACAGATGGCGCAGGTCGCCGAACGGACGGCAGCGGGAGTTGATTCGTACGTGTTCCGCCGTATGAGGGACGTCTCGCTTCTGGCGAAGGTACCCGACGTCCGGCAGGCGGCCGTGGCTGGTTCGGGTGAGCCATGGGACCCCGAGGCCGTACGTGAGCTGGATCAGGTGTGGCAAGCGGAGCAAGGCCCGCCCCCTCGCCTCGCTGATCTGCTGGAGCAGCCGGCCTCCCGCTTTCTCCGCGAGATTGCCAGTGACGATCCGATCTATCGTGAGATCCTCTTGACTGACCGGTATGGGCGTCTGGTCGCCGCGTCCGGTATCACGAGTGATTACTTTCAGGCCGACGAGGAGTGGTGGCGTACGTCATACGATGGTGGGCTGATCGGTCGAGTGACGATCAGCGATCTGCAATGGGATGAGAGTGCGCAGGTCTTTTCGGTCGACATCACGGTACCGGTCATCGACCCATCCGAAGACAGGCTGGTCGGCATCTTGCGGGTGGTCTCAGATAGCCGGGAAATGTTTGCGGCCATCGCGGGGGCGAGTGCCAGCGGAGTTGAAGCGGTACTGCTCAGGGACGACGGCTCTGTCGTGTTCAGCCCCCGTACGGCTGACCCGACCATTACGCAGTTCTTCGCAGCTGATCTGCTACGAGAGCGGCTCCAGGCCGTCCAGGAGGGAGACCCCCAATATCGGGTCGCCTTCTCTGCCCGGGGCAGCGACGGTACGTCTCAGCTTGTAGCTCTGGCTCCCACCCAACTAGGGACCAGTTTCCCGAACTTGCCGTGGCTGGTGGCTGTCTCGCAGCCGGAAACCGAGCTGTTCAGCCCGATCCAAGCGCAAGCCACGAACCTGCTTCTGGTGCTGGCCGTGACTGCGCTTCTGGTGCTAGCCTTGGGCGCCTGGTTCTCGTTTCACTTGACAGCGCCGCTGGAGGAAGAGGATGTCGCGATGCATTTGGTGGAACATCCCGAGACCCCACGCCTAGTCTTCTGCTATATCTCTGCCGCAGGTGCCGAGATCAGCGGGCAAAGCCGTTAGTGAGGCATGCTCGGGTTCGTGAAACCGGGCGACGTCGTGCGCCATGAGACCGGTCCCGGCGGTGGAGCGAAGCTGTTGATGATCTGGGTGCCAGGCACCGACGGTACCGAGCTCGCAGAGCGCTGGCGAACCGCCGCCCCGCAGTAGCGCACGGCCTGTGCCGCTGGCGAGATCGAGAGCCCTGTAGACACGACACCAGCGGCGCACTAGCACATCAGCGCATCCCGTCCGCCGTCCTCTGGCCCCACCAGCAGTACGGGCGTGGCGGAAGAGGTCGCGACCTGCTTGAACCGAGCAGGCGATGTAGACTGGGGCCTATGCAGGATCCCCTACGAGACGAAGCGTCGCTGCACTGGAACTTCCTGGAAGACGAGGGAGACCCGTGCGTGGTCGTGTCCGAGCGGATGGAGTTCGTGTACATCAACGGCGCTGCTCGGAGTCTGGTGCCGGACCAGTGGTTCGGTAAACGCTGCTTCGAGGTTCTTCCTACCGTTGATGAGACGTGTGCGTTCCACTGCCCCAAGATAGACGCCGTCAACGACTCTATGACCTCGCAGGTGATCTACTGCGAGGAAGTGCTCTACAAGGGGAACCTCGACCGCGTGGTGCTGGGGGTCGGTCTCATCCCGCTCGGAGCCGAACGGACGGACCGGGCTCGCGCGGTGTTCGTTCTCAGAAGCAAGGCCGAATCTGAGGACGCGGCCGCGTTCGAGTCACAACTCCTGCAGGACGCCGACCGAGTCCGACAGCGGATCTTGGCGCAGGCCCGCGCTTAGCAGCCCGAGGAAGAACTCCGCGCGCAGCTGAGCCGGTCCGGGATTCGGGCTGATCGAAGCCTCATCACCTACTGCGGCGCTGGCTCGGCGCGGGGCGAAGCGTCACGATGGGCCATGCTATCCTGAGATGCTGTCCACGAGACCGCCCATGGGGGAGGACAGGGCCGTACGTCCACCCGGACGCACGACCCTGGATGAGGAGAGACGGGCCCGATCCCGGGACGGACGGCATCGGGCCGATGATGCTCCAAGGTAATCGACAGCCACCGTCCCGGCTTGAATTCTGCGAGGACTCATGATGCGTGCCACAGGCCTCTCGCGCCTCCTCCTGTCCGTGTGGTGTGCCATGGCTGGGCCAGCGTTCGGGCAGGTCGAGATCGTCGATGAGCGTGGCACCCTGCGCGGAATCGAGGGCGTCATGGTCCTGGTGGAGCGCATGGACGTCGCGGCCGAGTGGCGCGGTCTGACGTCCGCCGCGCTCCAGACCGACGTCGAGGAACGGCTGCGTGCGGCCGAGATCCCGATCTTGATCGAGGACGGCCAACCGCACCCGGTGCTGTACGTGAGGATCGAGGTGCGCGCCGGGCGTGACAAACGGAGGGGCGTCTTCGCGGTGACATCCTTGCTCCAGTTGAGCCAGGCCGTCACGCTCGCCCGCAACCCGAATCTCCTCGGGCTCGCGACCACGTGGGCCACTCACGGTGCGCTCCGGATCTACGAGGAGGAGGAGCTGCCGGCCGTCCACGAGTCGCTGCGCGCGCTGACCGACCGCTTCGCCGAGGCCTACCGCACGGCCAATCCACCCCCGAGCCCCTGAAACCTCGCCGTCGGCACGACGGTCCTCAACGGTAGACGCAGAGCAACGCCGCAAGACCGCGCACGGCGGGATGGTAGGCGACCACCCGCCGGATTCGATCCTCTCGCCTCTTGACAAGCCGAGGCCGGATGCTCTCTCCTTAGCACATGTCAGAGACGTATTCCTCCAGCACGATCATCGCGCCGGTTTCGCCGAGCTCACGCGTGGGATGGGTTGGGACCGGGGTCATGGGCCTGTCCATGTGCGGACACGTCCTGGACAAGGGTCACCCGGTGACGCTGACCACACGCACGCGATCGAAGGCCCAACCGCTGCTCGACAAGGGGGCCACGTGGGCGGATACGCCGCGAGCCGTCGCCGAGCAATCGGATGTCGTCGTCACGATCGTGGGATTCCCACAGGACGTCCGCGAAGTCTACCTCGGGGAACAGGGTCTGCTGTCTGGTGTCCGCCCCGGAAGCGTACTCGTCGACATGACGACGACGGAGCCGAGCCTGGCGCGCGAAATCCACGCGGCCGCGCGAAACAAGGCGGCGGCGGCCGTCGATGCTCCCGTCTCGGGCGGCGATGTGGGCGCGCGTAGCGGCACGCTAACGATCATGGTGGGGGGCGATGCGGAGGCCGTGACCGCCGTCAGGCCGTTGCTCGACGCCTTGGGCCAGAGCATCGTGCACCAGGGCGGTCCGGGTGCGGGCCAGCACACGAAGATGTGCAATCAGATCGTCATCACGGGCACCATGATCGGGATCTGTGAATCGCTGCTCTACGGGCAGCGGGCGGGACTCGACCTCGAGACGATGCTCCAGTCGATCCGCGGCGGGGCCGCGGGCTGTTGGTCGCTCGACAACCTCGCACCCCGCATCCTCAAACGCAACTTCGACCCGGGCTTCTTCGTCGAGCACTTCGTCAAGGACATGGGCATCGCGCTCGACGAGGCGAAGCGCATGGGGCTGTCGCTCCCAGGCCTGGCGCTCGTGCACCAGCTCTACCTCGCCGTTCAGGCGCAGGGGCACGGCCAGGCGGGCACCCACGCACTGATGCTGGCGCTCGAGCAGATGTCCGGGGTGTCGGAACGGCCGGCGTAGCCCAAGCGTGGTGGCGGCCCCGCAACCAACTGTTGCAGGTTACTAGGCTAGTTGAGGGAGCAGGCGCCCGCCCCGCGCGGGTCGCCGCAGCTGCCGCAAGCGCCAGGAGCCGGTCCCTCAGTGAACCCCGCAGACTTGGAGTTCACCGCAAAGACCGACAGCTGCTTCTGGAGCCGCTCACCATGGCACGACGGGCACTGCGGCGCGTCCAAGCCCCGCACGATCACCTCGAAGCCGTGGGCGCAATCCTGGCAGACGTACTCGAAAATCGGCATCGAACTACACTCCACCGTCACGCACATCGGTCCCCGCCGATCGCCCGAGACGGCCTCTGACGATCACGGCCCGACGCCGTGATCCGATCTCATTCTACACCGCCCGGGGGCCACTCGCGGCGAGGCCGTCCTTGACGGCCTCGAAGACCCGGCCCGGGTTCATCTCCGTCAGGCACCGGTAGTGCCCGAGCGGGCAGGTATGCTCGAAGCACGGGCTGCACTCCAGGCCGAGCGAGAGGACCGCGGCACGATCCGACAGGGGCGGCGTGTGCCGAGGGCTGGACGACCCGTAGAGCACCACCAGCGGGCGATCGAGGGCCGCCGCGAGGTGCATGGCGCCTGAGTCGTTCGTGACCACGAGGTCTGTTTGCGCCATCAGGTCCACGGCGTCCTCCAGACGCGTCTCCCCGCAGAGGTTCCGCAGTCGGCCGCCGGCCAGCGTCGCGATCCGCTCTCCCATCTCACGATCGCGGGGAGAGCCGAGCAGCCACACTTGCATGTTCGCGTCGACCAACCGCATACCCAGCTCCGCGTAGTGCTCGGTCGGCCACCGCTTCGCCGGCCCGTACTCGGCGCCAGGGGCCAGACCGATGATGGGGCGTGTGAGCGAGAGCCCCACACGCTTCCTGAGGCGATCGGCGTTGGCTCGGTCAACCCGTAGACGCGGCCGCGGCGTCGGCGCGGGAAGCGACACCTCGGGCTCCACGCCGAGCGCAACGAAGCGCTGGACGGTCTGCGGCAACCGCGCGGGCGCGAGCGTCCGCATGTCGTTGATCAGTCCATAGCGCACCTCTCCGCGATACCCGGTCCGTATGGGGATACGGGCCAGGGTGGGGATCAACGCGGACTTCAGGGAGCGCGGCAGCACGATGGCCTGTTGGTAGCCCCGCGCTCTGAGCGCCCGTGCCAGCCGGAGACGGGCGGCGATCGCCAACCCCGCCTGTGCCCCAGGCAGCTCGATGGCGTGCCGGACCTCGGGCATCCGTGAAAGCAGACCAACGGACCAAGCGGGTGCCAACACGTCGATGGGACAGCCCGGTGCCCGGGCCCGGAGAGTCATGAACAGGCTCTGTGCCATGACCATGTCACCCACCCAGGAGGGGCCGACGACCAGGATCGCGTGAGGATGGCTGTTCACGGTGCGCTCGGGGTGGGCAGAGACCTTCCCCGCGGGCAGATCTCCAGCGTCAGCACACGATACACCAAGGCACCCGGCCGGGCGATACCGACCCACCGGGGTCATCGGCCGCACGCCGCGACTGCCCCCGGGACCGGTCACACCTGCTCGCCGGCGGCTTGACAGCCCGCCGAACCCATGGGAAGAATACGTAGCCATGGCGATACCGCGAATCACCAAGGAAGAGCTCAAGGAGCGCCTCGAAGCCACCGAGTCGGCGGGCGCCCCCGTCATCATCGACGTCCGCCTGAAGTATCCCTACGAGCACAGCTCGGCCACGTTACCCGGGGCCGTCCGCATGCTCGGCGATCAGCTGGACACGTCGAGGATCCCCAAGGATCGCGAGGTGGTGACCTACGACTCCGACCCCGAGGAGCTGGTGAGCGCCGGGGCTGCGGCAACGCTCATCCGCCAGGGCTATCGAGCCAGGGCGCTCGAGGGTGGGATCGGCGAGTGGATCGGCGCCAAGTATCCCACCGAGGCCAAATCGTCCCCGCAGATGGCCCCCCCAAAGCCGGGCTCGCTCAAGTAGCCGCCTCCCCTCACCGACGATCCGTCGGCAAGGCCCGGGCTCGGACCGGAGAGGACGCCCCGTCGTCAACCTCCACCGGATCAACGAGATACGGGCGCCAATCGCGATCCGCCGTGTGCTATCATGAAGTCTTCGGAACGATGTGAGGATGGTCCGAGCGCCCTGGTGTCGTCGGGGTGCAGATGATCCAACGTCGGGATGGCCATGGGTGTAGCTTGGCTCGCCGCGGTGCTCTGGACGTTCCTGCCTCCGGGCCAGGAGGCCGTGGTGCCTCCGGCCATCGAGGTGGCGCGGGCCCTCCAGGTCCGCTACGACGCCGTCCGCGACCTGAGCGCCGATTTCACCCAGATCTACGAGGGCGGCGTGCTGCGGAAGCAGGTCAGCGAGTCCGGCACGGTCCTCATCAAGAAGCCGGGCAAGATGCGATGGACCTACGCGCAGCCGACCGAGAAGGTCTTCGTCTCGGACGGCCGCGCGATGTACTTCTACGTGCCCGCCGACCGCCAGGTGCGGATCAGCCCGGTTCCCGACGAGGGCCAGGCCACATCCGCCCTCCTGTTCCTGACCGGCAAGGGAAACCTGACCAGGGACTTCGTCGTCAGCTACGCCGGCACGATGGTGGCGGACGCAGGCCTGGAAGCCCTCAAGCTGGTGCCGCGCTCGCGCGACCGCGAGTACGACTGGCTGATCCTGGAAATCCAGCGGGAGACCCTCCAGATCCGAAGCCTCGTCGCGGGCGACCAGCAGGGCGGGACCTCCACCTTCCACCTCTCGAACATCAAGGAAAACGTGGGCCTGACCGATAACACGTTTGCGTTTACCGTGCCTCCAGGGGTCGACATCATAGGCGGCGAGAACCTCGACCAGTAGAACATGCAGCGAGCCAGGAAGCCTCGGCCACGCTGGCGGGGAGCGCTCACGCTCCTGTGGGCGGCGCTTAGCCTGGGGCCGCTCGGGTGCGCCTCGATCAACGCCCGATCCGTCGCTCGGGACGCGGAGCGGCAGCAGGACTACGACCGGGCGGTCGTCGAATACACAAAGGTGGTGCGCGCCGACCCGGACGATCTGAATGCGCGCGCCGGGCTGGCCCGCGTGAAGCTCAGGGCGTCGCTGGGGCACTTCACCCGCGCCCGCCGGCTGGCGGCGGCCTCCAAGCTGGAGGAAGCGCTGGTCGAGTACCAGATCGCCTACGAGCTCAACCCGACCAGCGGCGACATCGAACGCGAGCTGAGCAGCACGCGCCAGACGCTGCGTACGAAGCTCGCCATCGAGCGCGAGGGTCGAACCGAGCTGGAGACGCTGGTCGCGCGAGCCCGCGAGTCGCCTCCTCCCGGCCTCGACCTACCGCTCGACGCGGACCTGCCCGACTCGCTGGTCTTCCGACAAGCGGGTAGCCGAGACGTGTTCACGGCGATCGCCAGGTTCGCCGACATCAACCTCGTCTTCGATCCGGCGTTCCGCGACACGCCCATCTCGGTCGAGCTGCGAGGTGTCTCCCTGCGCGATGCGCTCGACTCGATTGCCGCCAGCACGGGCACGTTCTATCGAGTGACCGCGCCTCGAACGATTTCGGTGGTCCCCGACACGCCCGCCAAGCGGCGCGAGTACGAGGACGAGGTGGTCCAGACCTTCTACCTGAGCAACGCGGACCTCCAGGAGACGATCGACCTGCTCCGCATCGTGATCGACGCACGCCGGGTGGCTCCGGTGAACGCCACGAACGCCATCACGATCAAGGATTCACCCGAGCGTGTGGCCGCGGCCGGCCGCGTCATCGCCGCCATCGACAAGGCTCGCCCCGAGGTGATCATCGACGTGGAGCTGATGGAGGTGGACCGGCGCCACCTCATGGAGTACGGCCTCCAGATCGCGTCGCCGGGATCCGACGGCATCTCGGGCCAGCTCGACGCGAACGCCGAGGACCTGACCCTCGAAGACGTCTTGAACCTAACGCAGGCCGACGTGTTGGTGACGAACCTGCCCGGGCTGTTCTATCGCCTGCTCAAGAACGACTCGGGCACCCGCACCCTGGCCAACCCGCAGCTACGCACGTCCGAAGGGCTCGCGGCCCAGGCGCGTTTCGGAGAACGCGTGCCGGTCCCGGTGACCACATTCGCTCCGATCGCCACGGGGGGCGTGGCGCAGCAGCCGATCACGTCCTTCAACTACGAGAACATCGGCGTCAACATCGACATCACCCCGCGAACCCATCACGATGACGACGTGTCGCTGGAGCTGTCGCTCGAGATCAGCGCCATCTCGGGGACAGGGTTCGGCGGGCTGCCGACCTTCGGGAACCGCTCCATCAACACCACGATTCGCTTGAGGGACGGCGAGACGAGCATGCTGGCGGGGCTCATTCGTGACGACGAGCGCCAGGTGCTCGCGGGGGTGCCCGGGCTGAGCGACATCCCGCTGATCGGCCGTCTATTCGCCTACAACCGGACCGAGACGCAGCAAACCGATATCGTCCTGACCCTCACGCCGCACATCATCAGGGTGCTGGACCTGACAGAGGCGGACCTGGCCCCGTTCCGAGTCGCGAGCGAGACGGCCACGGCGCTCACGGAGCTGCCCGTCTTCCCCGGACGTCCCCCGCGGGACCCGCAGGCGCCGGCGGCCGACTCGCCGGCGGAGGTGCCGTCGCCCGCCCCGTCTCCAGGCCCAATCCTCCCCCCAGACGTGCCCGGCCGACCGCCGCGGTAGGTCTGGCGATCCTCGCCACCTAGCCGTCCACTTCCCGCGTCACCTGTGCGCCGAGCGACCGCAGGTGCTCGACCACTCGGCCATAGCCACGCTCGACCGTCTCGAGCGGCGCCACCCGGCTAACCCCCTGGGCCGCGAGCGCCGCGGCGATGAGGGCCATGCCAGACCGTAGGTCTCGGCTATCGAGGTCGCGTCCCTCGAGCTGCGAGGGCCCTCTGACGATGATCCGATGCGGGTCACAGAGAAACAGATCGGCGCGCATGCCGCTCAGCTGCTCGAGCGCGAACAGGCGGAGCTCGTACATCCAATCGTGCACGAGCGTCCGCCCGGCAGCCTGCGTCGCGAGCACCGTCACCAGGCTTACCAGATCGCTCGGGAAACCCGGCCAGAGGCCGGTCGTGATGCGGCCCGCGGCCACGGGGGAAGACCTGGCGACACGGAGGACGTCGTCGTCGAGGTCGCAGTGCACCTGCATGCGCTCGAAGGTGGCGACGATGCCCTCGAGGTCTTCGGCGCGTGCGCCCGTGACCTCGATCTCCCCACCGGTCACGGCGGCCACCACCGCCCAACTCCCTGCCTCGATGTAGTCGCCGTCCAGCTGGTGCGTCGCACCGTCGAGACGCGTTCGCCCCTCGATCGTGATCGTCGAGGTCCCCTCTCCGGTCACGCCGACGCCCATGGCGCGAAGAAACCGACACAGCTCGACGACGTGCGGCTCGCACGCAACGTGACGCAGCCGCGTCACGCCCGAGGCGCAGGCGGCCGCCAGGATGGCCGTCTCGGTGCCGGTCACAGAGGCCTCGTCCAGGTAGATCGAAGCGCCCGTGAGCCCGTCGCCCACCTCCAGCGCGTGCGCATCCCCCGCCACGGGACGAGCCCCGAGGGCCGAGAGGGCTCCGAAGTGAGTCGTCGTGGTTCGACGCGCGGGAAAATCCCCTCCCGGCGGCGCCAGGCGGGCGGTGCCCCGTCGCGCCAGCAACGGGCCGAGCAGCAGAACCGACCCGCGGAGCCGGCCCACCAGCGCCGGATCCGGACGGTCCGTGACCACTTCCGGACAGCGAACCCGAATCGTCGGTGTCCCGATGCCGTCCACATGGGCGCCCAGACCGACGAGGAGCCGCAGCATGGCCTCGACGTCCTTGATGCAGGGTACGTTCGTCAACACACACTCGCGATCGGTCAGCAAACAGGCCGCCAGCAGCGGCAGCGCGGCGTTCTTGTTGCCCTGCACGTGGATCCGACCCGAGAGTCGGTGGCCACCCTCGATCACGAGCGTCGACATGTCGCGACCCCGCCATCTGTCTGAGGTCCAAGACCCGCGCCCCGACAGAGATGGCTCATCCGGTGAACTCCCCCAAGTACACGATCTCCTCCTGCAACTGAACGCCGAAGCGATGGGCTACGGCGTCCTGACAGTGCCTGACGAGCGAGCGGATCTCGTCCGCGGTTGCGTCGCCGGCGTTGACGATGAAATTGGCGTGCGTCGATGAGACTCGGGCGCCGCCGATCGCCTGCCCCTTGAGGCCCGCACGGTCCAGCAACGCCCCCGCCGACGCCGGCACGCCAGGCGGCACGTCCTGGGGCGCGGGGTTGCGGAAGACGCACCCGGCGCTGGGCGTCGCGAGCGGCTGACTGCGTTTGCGATACGCGAGCGACCGTCTGGCGATCGCGCGAAGCGCTGAGGGATCTCCCAGCGACACGGCGAAGCACGCGGACAGCAACACCTCATGGGTACGCTGCAGCCGGCTGGTGTCGTACCCAAACTCCATATCGGCGGCCGGCACACGCCGCACCGAGCCGTCGGAGGAGGCTAGCCGAACGCTCTCCACCAGATCGCCGATCAGTCGACCGTCGAAATGCGCGTTGCCAGCGATCGCCCCCCCCACAGTGCCCGGTGTCCCGGCCCACGCCTCGAGCGCCGCCAGTCCCCGGGAGATCGTCCAGCGCACCAGACGATTGATCGTAACACCAGCATCGGCAGACACGACGTGCGGGACCGGTTGCTCGACCTCGCCTCCCTGCACCCGAACCACCAGTCCGCGCACACCATCATCGCTCACGAGCACGTTGGACCCACCACCGAGGATCGTGACGGGCACCCTTGCCTCGTAGGCCAACCGCAGGACCACGACCAGCTCGGAGGCCGAGCGAACCTCGGCGAGCCACTCGGCGGCGCCACCCACGCGGAAGCTGGTCAACGGTGCGAGCGGAGCCGACGCGCGAACCCGTTCGGCCCCGACGATCGACGTGAGCGATTCGTAGAAGGACATCGATCCGTCAGGTGAGGGAATCGTCCGGCCGGCCCTCCGCGAGGGACATCAGCGACCGCTCCTGCGTGATCAAGGCCCGCACCGCCTCCGCCAGGT
>PVBE010758483.1_pt1 | contig 11077 bp, 8 predicted proteins | sample 1631181 | NCBI WGS metagenome assembly PVBE01 (sample SAMN08397723, study PRJNA350692) | Marine metagenome, whole genome shotgun sequencing project. | isolation source: water | place: Pacific Ocean | collected 2012-04 | reverse complement strand
ACCAATGATTGTGAAGGCTGTCAATAAATAAAAAAGGAGGAAAATAAATATGTTTAATTTTAAATTAGATATTCCAACTTATAAAGACTGGAAAGCTAGTGTTGAAAAATACACCGAGCAAGTACAGAAATTTTATAAAGATTTTTGGAATGATATTTGGATTGAATTTCCAAGTGGTAAATAATAAATGACACTACCTGATATGATAGAAAAAATAAAAACTTTCTGGAATAACAGAAGTAACAAAACAAAAATAGCTGTTGTAGCTATAGTTGTTGTTATTCTTTTTATACTTTAATGAATAAAATAAAAGATTTCCTTTTAGGACTATTGGAAAGCATTGGTTCAAAACTTAACGTCTGGGCTTGGAATAAAAGATGGAATAAGAAATATAGAAAATAACACTCACTCTTCTTTAAGAGGAGTGCCCTTACAAAGATAGATTGCCTTTCGTAATTACTTGCGAGTATGAAACAAGAGATAACGATGGATGTATGTTTGGTGTTTAATAAACCTATAAACGGAGGATATTATGGCAAACGCTGTAGCATCACGTATAGGTTCAATTAACAGTGCTACTGATAAGAACGCACTATTCCTTAAAGTTTTCTCTGCTGAAGTCCTTGCGACTTTTATGAGAGAGAACAAGATGTTAGGAATGAGTTCTGTGCGTTCAATTTCTCAAGGTAAATCAGCTCAGTTTCCTGTAATAGGAACTACAACTGCGGCTTATCATACTGTAGGAAATGAAATCAATGGTACTGAAGTAAAACACGCAGAGAAGATTATCTCTATAGATGACCTTTTATTATCTAGTGCGTTCTTGTCTAATTTAGACGAGGCTAAAAACCACTACGATGTTAGAAGCACATATTCTTCAGAGATGGGAAGAGCATTAGCGAACAAGGTAGACCAACATCTACTTCAGCTTACAGTTCTAGCGGCGGCGGCATCTACTACTATAACAGGTGGTTCAGGTGGTGAAAACGTCATAGACGCTGATTGCAAAACTAATGCGGCTTCAATGATAACATCAATTTTTGAATGTGCTCAAGCACTTGATGAAAAAGATGTTCCTTCTCAAGATAGATGGGCTGTGGTTACGCCAGATGTTTATTACCAATTAGTTGCGAATGATAAAATTCTCAACAGAGATTTTGGTGGTAACAATGGTGTATATAGTGATGGTACTGTAATTAAAGTTGCAGGTATCAACATTGTAAAATCAAACACTGCTGTCACTGCGTTTACTGACCAATCTGCTTCAATTAGTGGAACTAACAATACTTATTCTGTTGACGCTCAATATGTAGGTGCTGTTGTATTTCATAAATCAGCAATTGGAACTGTTAAATTAATGGATTTGGCTATGGAGTCAGAATACGACATTCGTAGACAAGGTACATTAATGGTTGCGAAGTTAGCTTTAGGTCATGGTAAATTTATTTGCCTAGTTATTTGGTGACAGATAACTGAAACTTTTCAAATTCGGTGAAACCTTTTAAATGGTAATACCGAGCCAAGCTTTATTGAAGGTGTAGAGACTAGACGGAAAGTAACTCTCTGAGTTAAAGGTATAGTCCAAGCCAATACGAAAGTATTGATTACTTGATATTAAGACCTGAAAGTGCTTGCAAAATAGTATCTCAGTAATAATTGAACAACTAACGTAAGGGATAGGCGAGACATTTAGTTTCGCCTTCCCACAAACTTATTTAAAAATTATGGCAACAACAACAACAAGAACTACACAATTAGAAGCAGTTAATACAATGCTTTCTACTATTGGAGAAAGTCCGGTTAATTCACTAACTGGTAGTCTACCTCTTGATGCTTCAATAGCAGTAAATATCTTGAATGAGGTAAACAGAGAAGTTCAGAGTGCTGGATGGAAATTTAATACTTCTTGGAAGGTTTCACTTCCTAGAGATGTAAATAACAAATTAGTAGTTGGAACAGATGTACTTCACATTGAATTTAATCATCTAAGAGAAAGTAAATCTTCTTACGACCCAGTTTTAAGAGGAAATTATTTATATAACTTAGCTAAAGAAAGTTACACGTGGGACAAAGATTTTGAATATGTAACAGTTATTTATCTTTTAGATTTTGAAACTATTCCTGAGCAAGCGAGACGATACATAACAATTAGAGCAAGTAGGATTTACCACGATAGAACTTTAGGTTCTCAAGCTATTCACAAATATTCTTTAACAGATGAATTAGGAGCATTGGCTTTACTGAAACAAACAGAAGCCGATACTGCTGACCACAATATTTTTGATAGCCTAGACCAATTCACAACAATTAATAGAAATAACACTATTAAATATAGTACGTAACTATGCCTTTAATATCTCGAAACATCTCAAATTTAATCGGAGGTATTAGTCAACAGCCTGAGATTCTGAGGCTTGAAAATCAAGCAACAGCTCAAGTTAATGGCTTTTCAGGAGTAGTAGAAGGCCTGAAAAAACGACCTCCAACTGATTATGTAGCTAAAATAAGCTCAGGTAGCTTAAGTTCTGCACACATACATTCTATTAATCGAGACGTTTCAGAGAGATATATAGTAGTTCTTACAAATGGAGCTATTTCTGTTTACGACACTGCTGGAAATGCAAAGACAGTAGTTGCACAAACTAATGCCACTAACTATTTAGCAACCTCTTCACCTAGAAGTGATTTTAGATGCTTAACAGTTAATGACTATACTTTTATAGTAAATAAATCTCAAACAGTTGTAATGGATAGCGCAACCAGCACAGCTAAGGTTGAGCAGGCCATTTACCAAGTTACTCAAGGTGTTGATTCTACAAAATATTCTATAACAATAGATTCAACAACTTATTCATTCACAAGCTCAAATTCTGATACTGAGGATATTCGTGATGGATTATTTTCAGCAATAGGAACGGTGACAGGTTATACTTTTACAAAAATTGGAAATTCATCTTTTAAAGTAGTTAAAGCGGCTGGCACGCTTTCAGTTTCAGCTAGTGATGGTTATGGAGATAAAGCTTCTCAAATAATTTATGACAGCGTTCAAAACTTTTCTGATTTACCAGCAACGGGTATAGACGGACAAGTAGTAGAAGTTAAAGGTGATGCTTCTACTAATTTTGATAATTATTGGGTGAAGTGGATGGATAGCACTTCTGTGTGGGAAGAAACTTTAAAGCCTGCAATAGAATATAGACTTGATTATGATAAAATGCCTCATTTACTTATTCGTACAGCAGATGGAAATTTTAGATTAACTCAAGCAGATGGTTCTTCATATACAATTTCTGCAACTTCTTACGATGTGCCAGCTTGGGGAGATAGATTAGTTGGAGATTTAGACAGTGCTCCAAATCCATCTTTTGTTGATACCAATATAAATGATATTTTCTTTTTCAATAATCGTCTCGGTATGATTGCAGATGAAAATGTAATTTTATCTAGGTCTTCTGAATACTTTGAATATTTTGCTGAAACAGTTACGGATGTACTTGATACAGATTTAATTGATATAAATGTTAGTCATACAAAAGTTTCAGTATTAAAATCAGCAATACCATTTGATGAAGACTTATTACTTTTCTCAGACCAGACTCAATTTATTTTAAGTGGTGGAGCTTCTTTAACTCCAGCTAATGTAACTGTAAATGTTGCAACAGAATATGAAAATACCACAGGTACAGTTAAACCGGTAGGAGCTGGTTCAAATGTATTCTTTGGATATGAACGGGGTAACTATTTAGGTATTAGAGAATATTATCTTGAAAGTGATGGTGAAACAAATACAGGTGAAGATATAACTGCAAATGTACCAAAATATATTCCTTCAAATGTTTTTAAGTTTGCTCTTGCTTCTAATGAAAATATATTAATTGCTCTTAGTTCAACTTCAACAGAAGTAAATAACTTATATGTGTATCAGTGGTTTTATGCTGATGCTAAAAGATTACAAAGTTCTTGGCACAAGTGGTCATTTGGAACTTCTTCTAATGTTACAATCCTAAATGTAGATTTTATTGGTTCTACTTTATATTTATTAATGGAGAGGTCTGATGGAGTCTATATAGAAACTATGGATGTTGCGCCAGCTACAGTTGATGCTAGTGCGGATTATCTAACTCATTTAGACAGAAAAATTTCAAATGATACTTCAGGAGTAAGTGAAAGTTATAATGCAGGAACAAATCAAACTACTATAACTATTCCTTACACTAGAGATAATGCTATGAAAGTAGTAGGAGCTTCAACAGCTTCAAATGTGGCTGGACAGGCCATTGATACAGTATCTCAATCAGGAACTAGCATTGTAGTATCAGGCGATATTACTGCTTATGACTATTATTTAGGTGAAACCTATACTTTTTCTTATACGTTTTCTCAGCAATATATGGCTTTAGGAGACCAATATGCTTCAGGAACGAGAACTAGAGTAAGACAAGGTAGACTGCAAATTAGAAATTGGACAGTCAGTTACAACGACACAGCTTACTTTGTGGCAACTGTAACACCTGATGCCAGAGATACCTCAACAACTACATTCACTGGAACAATAGTAGGAAGTGGATTAGCTGGCACTGTTAATCTTGAAGATGGCTCTTTTACTTTTGCAGTACAAAGTAGAAATGAAGGATTGACAATTGCTTTAACCAACGACAGTCACTTACCTTGTAATTTTGTAAATGCAGAATACGAAGGGTATTACGAAAGTTAATCCTTATTTAAGATTAGCTACTGAACAAGATTGTATTAGGTTAGCTCCAAGATTAAGAAAAGAAGATTTTCAAGAAATAAAAGCAGTAACGGGTGAAATGCCTTTGCTTAGTTTAATTGTAGGCTTAAGGCATAGTGACGTACCTTTAGTTATCTGCAATCAAAAAGATGAAGTAGTAGCCATGCTCGGAGTTGTACCTTGTGGACTTATTGGTGCAATTTGGATGTTTGGTACGGATGATTTAAAAAAAATTAGTTTAAGTTTTGTACGGAATTGTAAAGACGTTTGTAATGTAATGAAAAATAATTATCAGCTTCTTTATAATTATGTAGATGCTCGAAACACCTTGCATATAAATTGGTTAAGGTGGATGGGATTTACTTTTATTAATAAACATCAACGATATGGAATAGAACGTAGATTATTCTACGAATTTATAAAAATTTAATGTGTGACCCAACTTTAGTAATAGCCGGTGCTTCTGCAATGATGCAATATCAGCAGAGTATCAAACAACAACAATATCAATGGTGGCAACAGCAGAAACAAAACGAATTAGCTTTACGTAATTTAAAATTCAGAAGAAAAGCTGAAACTTTAAAATTAAGACAATCTAGTGAAAAGAATTTAAAAAAGTTAGAACTAGCAGAAAAATTAAGTAGAAGAAAAAGAGCTACATTTAAAGCTAAGAAAACTTTTACTGGAAATACTTTTAATACTTTATTAGCTAATTATTATGACAGTATATCTTCTTATAGGAATGTAGTATTAGGAAATATTGAAAAGAATGTTTTCCAATATGGCGAAACTCAAAAAGCTTTAACTAATCAATATGATGCTCAGTCAACTTATACAGTAGCTCCTGATTATCTTTATACAGCCGGAGCTTCAGCTTTATCTTTTGCAGGTAGCTATTACGAATATAAAGCTAGACAAAATGCAAATGATGTAAATCCTGATTATTACAGTTACAATTTTAATCCTGATGGAAGTACATAATGGCCAAAAAAATTACTAAAGACCCATCACCTTATTTAGAATTTGCTAGTGGTGTAGAGCCTGAAGTTGTTTCAAATGATTTTAATTTATTTTATAAACCGGATGTAAGGCCTCAAAACAAAGCTCTTAATTCTCTTATAGCTTCTTTAAGTAATATAGTGCCAACATTGGCCACTTATGAAGTTACCGAACAAGTAAAAGAAAAAGAAAAAGACGAAGCAAAAGCAATTAAAGATATGAGTGTTAATAAAAAGGCTTTTGATAAATTGATTGTTGATGGCAAAATTCCAGCTAGTGCTAGTCCATTTTACTACAATAAAATGATGGAATTAGACCTTATTAATAAGAGTAGGAAATTTCAGAAAGAATTTAATGAATTAGCTGGTAATTCAAAATTTCATGAAACTTTAAATGCTGATGGATGGACAGAAGCTTATGAAGGAAAATTAAAACAATTTTATACAGATGAAGGCTTAGAAAAGTATGACCCACTAGCATTAAAAGTATTCTTCGATAAGACTACTAATTTCAGAAATCAAGAAGAACAAAAACATAATGCTAAGAGATTAGCATATATTCAATCACAAACTGAAAATAGCGAGATAATGAATATTGCTGGCCTGATAATTGAAGGTCAAGATAGTAAATTAAGTCCTGAAAACTTATTAACCGATTTAAAAACAGAAATAGATAGCCTTATATCTGTCAATAAAAATAAAGATAGAAGCAACAATATATTTGTAAAAGGATTAGAAAGTTATATTGAAAATGTAAATGATGAAACAGGACTTATCTATGCTGGTAAATTATTAAATAAATTAAAAACTTTTACACTAGGAACAGGTTATTTTGGAGGAGGTAGTAAAGGTAAATTTTTAATTAAAAAATTCAAATCTCAAATAGCAGAAAAAGAAAGAAGTTTATTAGAACAACAAAATAAACTTAAAGCAGAAAGACTAGATTTTAGAAAAGCAGAATTAGCCGATATATATTGGAATAGAAAAGAAGAAGACGATTTAATTTTTGATATTAATATACTTACGGAAGAAAAAATAGACACTGAAGGAGAAGAAGTAGGAAAATATAAATATTCGTCAAAAGATAAAGCTTATTTACTTACTTTTCATAATGCAGTTCAAAAAGGTTTATCTGTTATAGCAAGTACGCCAAGTGCTATAGAAGAATTAGAAGAATTACAAAATACTAACCCATACACAGTTAAAGATAAAGCTAAGGAATTATTAGAAGACGGAGAACTTACAATAACTGATTTCAAACTTTATTTTAATTTTATAGATACCTATAAGAAATTTAATATTTCATTATTCAATAATAATTTTTGGTTTCAAGAAAGTATGAATATGTTTAAAGATACAAGAATGGCTCAACATCCAGCTCTTAAAATGTCTCTTGGTTTTATGAGAGCTGATTATCAAAAGAAAATTTGGAATTGGTATAAAACTAATAAAGAACATAAAAGTATTGAAGAATTAGATAATCTTTTAGAAACTGAAGCAAAAAGAGTTCTAGGAGAAATCTTTAGTAACAGCTTAAGAATACAAAGAGCTTATTCTACCTTTGCTCCACTATTTGCAGAATTTGGAATAGTAGTAATACAAAAAGATAAAAAAGATGACTAATATAAATATAACTAGAAACGGAAAAACTTATCCTTTTCCTGAAGGAACTACTGAAGAACAAATAGATAAATTCTTTAAAATGTTAGAGGAAAAAGATTCTATACCTGAAGAAACTGAAGAAGAAGATACAGATAAAAGAGGAATATTAGCTGACGTACCCGTTCAAGTTCTTGGTGGAATTAGAGATGGAACTCAATCAACTTTAGGCCTTTATGAAAAAGTTACTGAAGACTTATCTGAAATGACAAATATTGGTGGATGGGTATTTGGTAAAGACGCTAAAGATGGATGGGTTGATTACGTAACAGCTAAAGAAGCAAAAGAAAGAGGAACAAAATTTATAGGCACAGGTAAAATAGGCGAAAAAGATGCTTTACAATTACCTGAAGTAGATGAGCCTGACACCATAACAGGTGCATTAAGTCGTGGAATTTCACAGTTTTTAAGTGGTTGGTTTACAGGTGGAAAAATTATTAAAGGTACTGGATTAGCAGTTTCTTTAGGCAAAGGAGCTATAGCAGATGCTATGGTATTTGATGAAGATACAGGTCGTTTTACCGACATGATTAATACTCACGCACCATCATTACAAAATCCATTCTTTGACTATTTATCTTCAGAAGGAAAAGAAGAATCTTTTTATGAAGCAAGATTAAAGAATGTCATTGAAGGTGCATTTTTAGGTGGAATAATGGAAGGTGTAATAAGAAGTACACCTCATATTAAAGACCAATTATTCAATACTTTTAAATATATTAAATTAACTAGAGCAAAACTTTCAGGTAAAAAAGTTGATATTAATAAATTAAAAGAAGTTGAAGAAAACTTAATACGTTCTTCTGAATTAGAAATTACTCCCGTAGGTAAAGGAAGTGCTAAAGAATTTACCAAAAGAATTAAAAAAGAAGCTGGAACTGAAAAGACCGGTAGAGTTGTAGAAGAATTAAAAGAAATTACTTCTGCTAAAGAACTTAATGAAAAGATTTTAAATAGTTTCGATAACTTTATGGAAGCTATTGGTCGTGGTGTAAAAACAGTTAGAAGTAAAGAAGGTAAATTAGATTGGAAAAATATTGATGATTATTTAAATTTTAATTTATCGCCTAGAGCTTATAAAGATACTAATTTTGGAATTATCTTTCTTGAAGCCATGCAAAGATTAATTAGGTCAGATAGAAAATTTGATAAAATTACTGATGCCATAGTTGAAAAACAAGCATTAAGGTCAAGTGGCAACATCTTACATACAACAAAAATGATGGGTCAACTTGGAGATAAACTTGAAGGTAGCCTAAAATATATGTGGGGTTCACAAGCAATACAACAAAATTTTGCTGATACTTTATATAAGATGGCCAACTCTCTTCGTAAGAATGAAAAGATTTATACAGAAGGTGACATGAAGGTAGCTACCGCTATGTTGATGAAGTTATTGAGATTTGATGACCAAGTAACTTCTAATTTAGGTCGAGGTTTAAGATTAAGAGGTGTTCTGAAAGATTCTCATACGGATTTGAGTTCAGAGTCTATTTTAAATCAAGTTAGAAATTTTGATAAATGGGATGGTAACTTCAAGGAATTTATTGAAGGTGTAGCCTTAGTTAAAGATAAGAATATGCTAATTAAAATAGTAGATTACTTATTTAGAAACCAAGTATGGAATAAAGTAAATGAAGTATGGATGAGTTCTGCTTTAAGTAATATTAAAACTCAAGCAATCAACATACTTTCAACAGGATTAAACCAATATGTAAAACCTTTAGATAGTTTTATTGGTTCAAAATTGACATGGGGTTTAGATTCTAAAACTGCAAAAGGAGTTAAAAAACAAGCAGAAGAAGCTATGCAAACATTAGCAGGTCTTAAAAGCTATTATGGTGATGCTTTATTATTTGCTAAGAAAGCTTTCGCTGAAGAAGACAGTATCTTATTTGCAGGAAGTACAAAATTTGATTTAGGTACAACAAAAGCATGGGGTACTGGTACAAAAGCTAGACTTATGCGAATACCTTTGCGAGCTTTAACTGCGGCTGACGAATTTTTCAAACAGATTAATTATAGAAGTAAATTAATGACTATAGCTGTTAGAGAAGCTAATGCTCATAAAGGATTAAGTAAGACTAAAGTAGTAGGAAAATTACCAAATGGTAAGAAAGTAACTGAATATGAAGCTTGGATAGCAGATAGATTTAAAGCTGGATTTGATGAAACGGGTTTACAAGGCGTAGATAAAGAAGCGGCAAGATACGCTAAAGAGGTAACTTTTACTAAAGACCTTGATGGTGCTTTAGGTAAAATTCAAGAAGTAGTTAATGAAGCACCAATATTAAAATTAGCTGTACCATTTATTAAAACTCCGGCTAACTTAGCAATTCAGGCTGTTGAGAGAAGTCCAGCAGGAATATTTGGAAAAAATTGGAAGCATTTCGCAGGCCATAGTGGAGATGTAGTTAGAATTGCAGAGACAAGAGGAAGAGTAGCTTTAGGAACAACTATTTTAGGTTTAACAGCTATTTTAACTAATGCTGGAACTATTACTGGTGGTGGTCATCCTGATAAATCAATTAGAAGAAATCAAAAAAATGCAGGTCATCAACCTTACTCACTTAAATTTGGGAAATGGCAATTTGAATATGGCCGATTAGACCCCATAGGAATGGTAATCGGTGTTGTAGCTGACTATGGAGAAATTTATCAAGACTTAAATGAAAAAGACAGACAGTTAGTCGAAAATAATTTAATGCAATTTATGATTAATCAAATGGAAGGTACTGGCCAAGATACTTTAAGTACAAGTGCAAAAGTAAGTAACATGGTTGTAGCTGGTTATAAATCTGCATTTAAGAATATTGCATCTAAAACTTATTTAAGAAGTTTAATAGATGTACTAACAGCTCTTAATGGAGATGATATTGATAAAAGAGGAGCTTGGTGGTTAAGAAGTAAATTTGCTTCGTTCTATCCAAATCTTTTTAGCAAAGTTACCAATGACCCATATTTAAGAGAATCTAAAAACTGGGTAGAAGAATTTAGAAAACGAATTGGATTAGGTTTACATAAAGACGTTCAAGTTGCTTATAACTTTATAGGAGAGCCAATAGAAAATCCGCAAAATGTATTTGGAAGATATTTTAATGCTATTCTTAATCCTATTACTGTTAAAATGAGAGAAAATGATTTTGTTTTAGAAAACATAATTAAATATGAAATTAATATTCCACCATTAAATTCAGTAAAATTAGGAGTGGACTTAAAAGAATTTGTTCATAAAGATGGAAGGTCAGCATTTGACCACTACAATGAAAAAATAGCTAATTCAAGTTTAAGACAAGAGCTTAAAGAATTAATGAAGTCTCAAGAATTTAAAGATGCACCGGATGAAATTATTATAGATAAAAATAATAAGTTCGGAGGCAAGAAAGCTATGGTTTATGAATTAGTTAAAGAACATAGAGATTTAATCTTTGATGAAATACAATTTAGTGATGCGTATAAATCAAAACAAAATAGTGAAATCACTTTAGGTGGTGCTTACATTAATAAAGATTTAATTACCGACATAGGTAAAGCAACAGACCAATACCCAACAGATATGAAAGAAGGTATCTACGACTTTCTTCAAAATACTAGATAACAATTAATAAAAAGACACTTTAGATATATTTTAAAACATGGCTTACTTAGCTCGTGTGTCGTATACTGCTAATGGTAGTACAGACACCTT
>PVBE011276969.1_pt1 | contig 11079 bp, 5 predicted proteins | sample 1631181 | NCBI WGS metagenome assembly PVBE01 (sample SAMN08397723, study PRJNA350692) | Marine metagenome, whole genome shotgun sequencing project. | isolation source: water | place: Pacific Ocean | collected 2012-04 | reverse complement strand
TCCTGAGCACGCCAACCGGCTCATGATCTAACGTCGTCCGATGGCGACGATCTGGAATGAGCACGGTGGAGAGCCGGTCAACGACGGGGAGCGGAAGGTCCTCAGGCTTCTCGAGGAAGGTCTCCCCAACGACCACCTGCTGATCCCGGCCATCCAGATTCCGGTCAGAAAGCGGTGTGACGAGATCGATGTCATCAATCGACCCAAGGCAGACCGGGGCTCTCCCTTACAAATCGTGAGCATCAACGATCTTGCCGATTTCCCCGACGATGATCCTGATCGTTACTAGATTAGTTCTGACCTCATCGGCGAAGAGTTGGGCGTGTCCTCGTCCGACCCGATCTCCGTGGTGGACGATCCGGTTGCGCCGCTTGGTGAGGTCGTTCAGTTGCAGGACGGTCCTACCTGTTGGACAGTTCCGTCCACCATCGACCTGCCTCGACCAGTCGCTGATGCCGATCATGCCTAGCACCTTGCCGATCTGACTTGGAGAGGTGCTGGACGTCGTCCGAACTGCTTCCTTCGCAACCTGTCGTTGGCCCCAGCCGACCCTTGCATACGAACGGCGATGGTCGATCCAGTCGCCAAGAGCGATCGGGATCTCGCGCAATCTCCTGGGTACCTCATCGCCACGAAGCGCCTCACCGATTCGTTCCATTGTCTTGTCGAACACGAACGTCTCGAGCGCGGCGCATCCGACTACGAGTGATTGGCGGAGGAGGGGCCGGAGGTCATCGAGCTCCTCTCTTCCGATCTTGCTACCTGGCTTGATTACGACGAACAGGTCGGGGCTCTCGACGCAGTCGATCTCGTCCCACCGCTGTTGCGTGATGCTGAGTGCATCGCCGAATCGTTCCCGCTGTTCTCGACGCATCCTGTACTTTCGCGAGTTCGTCAGCCCATCAGCGAGCCCCAGGAGCTTGTACGCGTCATCGATGTGGATCTCGAAGTATTCCTCAGGAGTCAGTTTCCTCTTACCGGCCATCGTCGTCCCTCTCTCTGTCAGGTGCCGAATGCCGTGAGGACCTTGAGCGCACCCTGCCGGGTTAGGTCGTCCTGGATCCGTTGGTTCTCGTAGGACCGTAGACAGACGTAGCAACTGGTCTCGATGCTGCACTCGCAGTTGGCGGCTTTTGTCGCTGCGTGCGTGAGGAGTGTCTCCAGTTCTTCGGAGATGCGATTGGCATGGCCTGCGCCGCCGGGAACGGCATCGACTAGGACTAGCGATGGTGGCTTGCCTGCCTTGTAGGTTCGAAGCATGCCTCGGACGTCGGTTCGGTGGATGCCGATGGCCGGTAGGGCGGCGAGAACGGCGTTGACGGCTGACAGGTAGTCGGTGTAGGTGGCGTCAATGTCAAGGCGGACCTCGACGACGTCGGTTCGGTATCGGTGGCCCAATGACACAGCGTCCCAAGCGGTCGAGCGACAGTTGTGTTTCGTGCCGGGTCGCTGGTGCTGCCAGTCGGGACTCTTCTTGCCCTTGGTAGTTCTGCGCTGGTCCATGCGTCCGCAACTGCGGCACAGCATGAAGCCTCCACGGCCTCCGTCGTTGATGAGGTGGACTTCGCCATGTCGACTTGTCACAACGCTGACGAGTTGCCCGGCGATCTCTCGCTGTTCGGGGTCCTGTGGGACCGAGTATTCGGCAAAGTGGGCTTCTGCGTAGCCGGTGCGTTGAGGTCGTTCGTCGCCAGCATCCCCGGCGTCACTTCCGATGAAGCCGTGCTCAGGCCAGACGAACCGGCCGCGCTTTGCCGCATCCTGACTCCCGCAGATCCCGCAATGGCCGATGTCGTCATCCTGAACCCGGAGGCGCGAAGTGAGGGCACCGCAGTCCTTGCAGATCCGCCAGGAGTAGGTCTGGAGCTGGAGACCTTTCGGAATCAGGACGCCGTCTGAGCGCCAGATTCTCTTGTCGGCGATGACGTGGGAACCGGGTGAAAACTCGACGATCGCAAGGGCCAGGTCGCGGCCGAGATCAAGCCGGCTGGCAGATCGAGCGCTGCTGCGAGTGAGATCTAGCGGCACGGTGTCAACGGGGAACCCGTACTTGGGAAGAACGGTGCGGCGGGCCAGGTGATTGAAGGTCCGCATCCTGCGAATCCCCGCCTGCACCTTCTGGACCTGGTTGGCGGGTCCGAGGTGCTTTTCGTCGATCAAATGCTGCTTCTCGCTCTCAAGGTCGGCTAGAACCCCGGTGATCTCCAGAGCAGCGACGTAGAGCCAACCGCCTTCGCCGTGTTGGGGCGGATCCACAAGTTCATCGACCCAGGACCACGAGTCGACGCCGAGTTCTTTCGCGACGGTCGGGGGAAGGAGGCGATTGAGGGCCTCCTTGATCTCGTTCGGGTGGCCCTTCAGCCATGATCCCCATTCGTCGCAGACCGACGTGCCGGTCGCTGAGTCGGGTTCGAAGAACGCAGCGACGTCGTGCGGTTCGTCGTGCCCCGCATTCACATGCATCCTAAGGAATGCGGACAGGGCGACCGAGTTGACGTGTCGGCGGGCGATCTGTGGGTTGTCGATCTTGATGACCGGCGCCTGTACCCGGCCACTGATCATCTCGAGAGGGTTTGCGTAGAAGTGCTGGTCGTGGTTCCGCCGCTGGGCGAAGGTAGTCACGAGAGCCGGCGAGCCTGCGCGCCGGCCGGCGCGGCCGGCGCGCTGCACATAGTTCGCCGGGCGCGGTGGCACGTTGCGCATGAAGACCGCTTGAATTTCGCCAACATCGACACCGAGTTCGAAGGTGGTCGAGCAGGAGAGCACGTTGATTGCTCCTCGCACGAATTCGGCCTGCCGCTGGGCGGCGATCCGTGTCTCGAGTTGGGCGGTGTGCTCCTGGACCACGGCGGGTATCGGCTCGATCTGGGTGTAGAGGGTCCAGTAATGGTCGTCGGGCCCCTGCCTGGGGTCAGGTTCGAGGAAGCCTCTGCATCGCCATCTCGGACACACCCTCTGGACATCGGTCCAGGCGACTGTTCGACAGGTGGTGCAGCGATAGGGATGAACCAACGGGCCCTTGGCGATGAACTCGAAGGCCAGGGGGTTCAGGCGACGAACTGCGCCGAATCGCTTGTGGTTCTCGGAGGCGAGGACGTGGCCCCAGCCTGATTCTGGACTGCTGAGCCAGCCCCAGACGTGTTCGAGCCACTCCCGGGGATCTCGTTCGGTTCCGGCTCGCGTGAACACCTTCTCCAGATATTCGAAACGGCCGTTTCTATGGGGAGGGGTTGATACCCAGGCCAGCACGGGTCCTTCGGGTTGGTGTTGTCGCACCATTGTCTGGAAGTTCTTGGGGGCGAAAGCCGGATCAGAGATCTCGACCCCGTCGGGGAGTTGCAACGTATTTCGAGCACGAAGTGAGTTCAGGAGCCCGACAACGAGTGTCACTACATCGTTGGCCTCCAGAGGCTCGGGGATCATGCCCTCTGGCACCTCGAGATCGAAGGGAACGGCAGGGGCGATCATCGCCAACCCGACACCTTCCAGATTCTGTGCGGTGTCTGGCGCTATGAGTTCGCGAAATAGCCAACGTCTGACTCTTCCCTTTTTCGTCAACGGGGTGTCCTGGGGAGCGAAGACATCGAATTCGTCGCCGAGTGCGATGAGTCGTGGAACGAGGTCGTCGAACCTCGGCCGAGCTGTCGGTTCACTGTTCTGCAGCCTCAGTAGTGCCTCCCAGATGAGGCGACGTTCGAGCGCACGGTCATGTGTGCGTTCGAAGTAGGGGGCGAAGAAGGCAGCGTCTTGTCTGCTGTCGGAGAAGGAGAGGAGTTTTCGACCACTCGCCACGGCGTCACGAGCGGGCTTCGGGTCAGGGGGAAGGCTCAGGTAGAGGGCTGAGGCGATCACGGAGCCAGCAGCGTCGGCACCGGAGAGGTATCTGAACACGATGTTCGATCTCGTTTGGGCTCCACAGGCCGCACATATTCGACAGACGCCGTCCTTGCCGGCGTTGAGTTTCGTCACATTTATGTGCGCCGGATCGTCACAGCAGTCTGTGATGACCTGTTTGTCGCCGAACGCTCCGCACGTGCAGCAGATGACTTGTGACGAGACATCGAGACGTACGTTTTCGGCCACGGCAGACTCGTCTTCGTCGGCTAGGGATCCAGGATCGATCCCCTCGTCTTGGTCGAGTTCGTCGATTACCGGATCAAGAAGGAGGCTGACGAGGTTTCTCTCGTGCAGCCCTGCGGAGCGGAGTACCTCGAATCCGCCATCGTTGGAGTCCGCTTCGCCGATCAGGTAGCCGGCACCGCATCGGCGGCAGGAGCCGAACTCAAAGACCTGCCTGGAACGGCCGGCCTCGAAGCAGGCTGCACAGGCGTGGGAGCGGTTCAGGCGCAACCGTTCCGGTGACGGGTGGGAGGAGTCCATGCATACGAATGCTCCTTCCAGGGAGCGAAACATGCTGTGGTAGCGAGCAGGCAGAAGCGGAACGCCATGGTCGAGGGAGCGCCAGGCGAGGCTGATCAGGTTGATCAGAGAGCTGAGAAGCGGCTGCCCCAGTCGGCCGTGGAGTTCGGTGATGTCGATTGCACCCTGAGCCAACTGCTTTCGGAGTTCAGCGATCCGAGCTTCATGTCTGAGGAGCAGCCCGAGGGTTTCCTCGACACCCTGAACAGCGTCGATCGTTGGGCACCCGAGGCTCTTGGCCGCTGCGACAAGTTCGGTACCGGATTCGCTGGACTCGGTGGCGATGAGCAACTCGTCGACTTGTTCGTCTGTTATCTCCCAGGTCACATCGGTGTTATCGAGAGCAATCCGCTGGGGCTCGATCAGGCAGTTGAGGTCGAACGGCTCGTCGAAGAGGTCGTGAGCAAAGTCGACGAGCCTCGGTCGGTCCTTGGGCCCGGAGCCCAGCGTTGCACTGGTGCCGATGCACTGCAGACGCCCGGTTTTGCTGCCGACAATGCGATCTCGCAGCCGACGGAGCAGGTAGGAGATCTCGGCGCCTTTCGAGCCGTCATAGACGTGGACCTCGTCGAGGACCATGAAGCGCCAGTGCCGACCTGTCGTGCCATCGAACAGGGCGGAGTCCCTGGGTCGGAGGAGCAGGTATTCGAGCATGGCGAAGTTGGTGATGAGGATGTGGGGGGGAGAGTCGTTGATCTGCTCGCGGCAGATGAGTTCGTTGTCGAGCGGGTCCTCACCGAGGAGTTCCCGGTAGAGCGCCAGGGCGTCATCGAACTTGTCCTCGGTCTCGCCCGTGTACCTACCGAAGGTGATGTCGGGGAACACGCCGAGCAGGCCACGGAGTCGCTTGACCTGGTCGTTGGCAAGGGCGTTCATCGGGTACAGGAGCAGCGCACGCGTGCCGGGATGATTGAGGGTCCCGGCGGAGCGTTCCTTGAGGAGGTGGTCGATGATCGGGAAGAGGAAACTCTCGGTTTTTCCGGAGCCTGTTCCGGTGGCTATGAGTGCGTTGCCTCCGGAGGTGATGTGTCGAATCGCGTTCTCCTGATGGGCGTAGAGGGCCCGATCTACGGGGAATGCGGCCTTTGGCATCTCGAGCATCTCTTGACCGAGCACTCCTGCTTCTACGAGCTCTCGCACAGACGAGGCCGAAACGTATGGCGCGGCCCCTTCGAGAAACGGTCCCTTGGCCAGCCGGTTCCCTGGCAGAGCGAACTGCCGGTCGAGGTCGGCAAGTAGGTCTGGATCACGCGGGCGGAGGATGGACCTTAGATACCGGTCGTAGGACTCCTCAATCCGGGTTGAGGTGTCGATTGGATCCAGTGCTGTCATGTGTGATCCTTTCAGGGAGCCGGATATTCTTCGTCGACGGCCAGCCGGCGTAGGTCGTCAGCGAAGACCTGAAGCAGGCAGAAGCCGACCCAGGCAGGAGCGAAGTCGGTGGCTTCGAGGAGAGCGTCACGTGCCTCTACGTGATGGCCGTTCGAATGGATCAGGTCGACTGCGAGGCTGGCAATGTCGGCGAGGATCCAGCGATATTGCGGCTCCCCCTCGATGGCATTCATGACGACGTAACTGTCAATCCAGGCTCGGCTTCGCGGGTGGCTGATCGCCCGATCGGCTGACCGGACGACCTGTTCGTAACGGTCGCGCCATCGGCTCACCTCGTTCTGTCGACTGGGAGCGACGGTGACTACCTCGAAGATGGCGGTGAACTCACCGTCCTGGGTGAGTGGTTGGTCGCCGAGAGCGCCGATTTGATCAAGGGCCGCGCTGAACTCGGGATTCTGAAGGACGAGCCGCACCTGCTGGTCGAATTCCGGACTTTGGAGCGGCCGTGGTGTCGAATCCGTGCGTGGGACACCGCCTTCTGCATCGTCATCGATGAGACGGGGCCAACCGAGAAAGCGAGACCAACGGTCGAGTGCTTCAGGACTTTCAGACCAGAACTCGATCGCCGCACCCAGGCGGGGGACGACCGACCAGACCGTATGGGCGATCGCCTCGTCGAGTTCGAGGTCGATTTCATGTTCGTGCCGCAGAATCGAAGGCATGACCGAAAGCGAGACGGCGAGCGCTCCCTTCCGGTCGATGAGGCCGTCGTCGATTGCACGGATGAGGTGGTTAAGGATGCCCTGTGGAACGAGGTCGAGTGCGTTGAGGAGGCGTGCCGCTCGGTCGCTGGACAGGCCGGGGATTCCGTTTGCCCGAAACTGGCTGCTGAGCAAGGCGAGCGCAACGTGACCGTGTTGTTCGATGTCCTCGACATCGAGGTGGAACCCCTCATCACCGAGCATGTGTCCCGTGATGCGGTCGATCGGATCGTTGTTGTCGAGGGGGACTCCACTGGGCACGAAGACATCGAGGACGCCGGGTATGTCGTTGTGCGGAATGCGCGGGGTCGTTGCCCATGGTTCTTCCACACGAAGCCAGAGCCGGAAGGTGCCGCGTCGGTGTCCCGTTGGGAGCGGGATGAGGAGCAACTCGCGTTCGTCGTTGGATACCTGGATCGGGATGCTGGGGTCGTAGGGGTGGTCGAGGTTCCAGAGTCGGATGACGCGCCCTTTGAACTGTCGGTTTTCTGTGATGTCGAGTTCGAGGACGGCCGGCTCGATTGCCGGATCGACGGGACGAACACTCACTGTCGGTATGTATTCGGAGATCACTCGGCCGACAGCGATTGAACGTTGGTCAATGACGAGGTGGAGGTCCAGCCCCTCGGCCGGGGCTTCCTGGACGGTGTCGTGGACGGCGGCGAGGTTCGTTGTCCACCGTTCGGCGATCCTCGGTGGTTCCAGGATCTGCAGAACATCGTGCCCGTGTCGTAGTTCGAGGCGAGCGTATGTTTCCGAGCCGATCGCGACGGAGAAGAGGAGTCCACCCTCGTCGGCCAGTTCATCGGATGTCACGAGGACGGGATCCGGTCCGAGTTCCTGGGCCACTTCTCCTGGTCGGCGGATGCCCCACGCGATGCGGGGTATGTCGATTCGGATGTCGACATCGGCGATTGTCACGTTCACCGAGTTCACCTGTGGTGGTGCGGTCAGGTCACTGGTGCCGTTTTGCCACGAGAGAGCGATCCCGACATCGTCCTGTTGGGTTGCGACTGTGGGCGATCTCGTCACCTCGAATTTGGGAAGCAACGCGAAATTGGTTGGCCGCATTCGCAGCCCGAGGGGTCCTTCCATGCTTACTGCGTGTGAGCCCGACGAATCGAGAAGACTGTTCAGTTCGTACTCGGGGCCTGACCCGATTTCTAGGAGAGCAGCGGAGCGGCTGCCTGTCGGGGTGCAGACATCGACGGAGATCTGTTCTCTGGCAACCTCGGGGGTTTCGAGGAAGAGCGTCGGTGCCGTGTTGTACACAGGGCAGTCATCCTCAGTCTGTACACCGGGGACGACGCCGGCTGCTTTCAGGTGTGGGGGTAGCGGCGGTCGGTACAGACGAATCGTCTCGGTTGATTTCTGACCATGAGTTTCGACGAACTGCAGTTCGTCGGCCTGTTCGATGTCGATCTCGATGATCTGCCAGTTGGTCCATTCGCCGGCGAGGTCGGGGTAGTCGTGGGGTGCACGATCGCCGACCTTCAGGTCGACCTGCGGATGGAGCAGGGCGAGCACGGACCCGGAGTCGGCTCGGCGCCCGCCTGCCGAGGGCTCGAGTAGGCGTCCCGATTCGCCGTCGAAAAGCATCACTGGCAGTTCCCCATGGGGTGTGAAGGACCAGTGGCCGACGACTTGTCGATCATTGAGTGCCCGGATGTCCCATTCGCGCTGCGGCGTGAGAGGCACATAGACCTCGGTGTCCCGTGCGGCGATCACCTGCATTGCCGCTCCACTGATCTGCCAGCGGGATGCGAGGGCTGGACTCACACGGGGGACACAGACTGCTGGGCCATCACAGGTCCATGGATCGAGGATCACCCGTGGTCGGCGGATGAATCCCGTCCTGGTGCCACCAGAGGCCCGGATCTCGTCGTTGAGGTTCTCGAGGGCTTCGGCGAGGTGTGTGGGCAGACCGGCATTCGCTACATCGCCGCCGAGGAGCGCATCATTGAAACGGTCGAGAAGGTCGACGGTAATGGCACCTCCGTATTTGAAGAGCAGCTGTGAGCCTCGCCACAGGTTGCCGAAGCCGGACTGTGTCCTGGACCACTCGGCTATCTGTTCTTCGGCTCCGTACCGGTGATTCCGTGTCGCCTTGGCGATCAGGTGGACGAGTTCGAGCACGTTGGGGGCGGGGATGCCAGCGTGCATCAGCACAGGCGAGAGGTTGATCAGGGCGTTCTCTCGTCGAAGTTCATGGTGGAAGGTCTCGATCCTCAGGTTCTCGAAGGCACGGATCGTGATCTTGGCGGTGTCGGTCGGGTCACGTCCGAACAGGTTCTGGATATCGGCGTTCGACCAGAATGCCCTGCCGTCGTAGTCCCGTGCGAGTGAGACCGCCGACATCACCCAGCAGGCCGGGTACTGGGTCCGTTGGGACGGAACGAGGATCCCCTGCGTCCTTGCTTTCCGCACGGTGTCCTGGGCGAGATCGACGAGTTCGTCGGGGAAACCGAGTTCGAACACGAGCCGAACCTTGCGGAGTTCCTCACGGAGCCGAAGTTCCGCCTCCCGAAGTTCCGCCGGGTCGCGGATCATGCGAAGTCGGCCACCACCGGAGCGTGGTCGCTCACATCCCAGACCCCAGGGAAGTCGCGTACGCCGCCTGTCATCTTGACGAGTTCACGACAGAGTTGTTTGGTGGCGAGGATGTAGTCGATGTGCTGAACGGCCGCACCGGGGTTGTTGGTGTTGCGGTGTGTCCACATGTGTCCGCATCGCCGTCCCAGACTGCAGCCGGTGCATCCGTCGAGGGCCGGCCGATCGCTGGCCGTGTGCTCGACGAGGTCGGTGAGTCGGTACCGGTCGATGGCTCGTGGCATGTCGATGGGGTGGAGGTTGAAGTCGCCGGCGACGATCACGCGGTCCTTGCGGGCGCCGTACAACAGCGGGTCCAGCTGTTCGAGGAGGTGCGGTACCGATGCCCGGCCGTGGCCGCACGTCTCTCCTTCGGGTGTCTGGGTCACGCCGTAGAGTCCGACGACCGTGGCCCACCGCTCGCCCCCCACGAGCACGTCCGCGATGCGGACCGCAGCCGGCCAGGTGGTCTCGAGGCCGATGAGGACCGTTCCTTGCGCCCGGGACACGTGGTTGATTTCACGGAGTTCGACGCCCCGACCGGCAATCACCGTGCCCCATCGTCGGCGTGGACCCATGCCGCCATCGACCCAGATCGCCTCCCATCCCGGGGGTGGTCCGTCTTCGGGGACCTTGCCCTCGGTGAGGACGATGACGTCGGGGGCGATCTCCTCCTCCATCCACCGCCACCGCTTGTCGAGCGATTGGCGTGGCGCCACCTGCTTCATATTCCAGGTTGCTACTCGCATGGTCGTCCATCCTTACGCGTGCAGGCGCCCGCGTGCACGCGAATCGGGTGATTGGCGAGTTTGCCAGCTAACGGCATGTAGCCCATGTTGCCAGGCACTGTGATATCGCAGACCCGGTGGAGTACGTCCTCGGGCGTCACGGCGGGGACTGACCCGAGGTGGGATCGATACGAAGATCGGTACCGACTCGGAGGGGTCAGTCACTGCTGTCATTGTCGTCGGGTTCATCCATCCAACCAATCAGACCGCGAAAGATTGCAGACGCTCCTCGACCGTTCACGTACACCAGGCGAGATGGATCATCGAGAGCGGCTCTGATTGCATTCGTGGCGGCGTGCGTGGCGCGGCTGACCTGCATAAGGAGGACGTCGGCACCGCGCACCATCGCATCCAACTCACGAGTCCGAACCTTGTCGCTCGAGAGGTTGACCTCGACTCCTGGTAAGAGATCCTCGATCCACTCTCGCGCTTTGCCCCCAGACTGTTCTTGAAGCGTGTAGATCCCGACTCGATCGGGTGTTCTTCGGGGCCTCGCCTCGAGACCTCCGGCTTCGTGGCGTTCTGGGAGGACGAATGTGAGTTCCGCTTCGCCGAACGCCTTCTTGAGAGTGAGTGCGTCGCCAGCGTTAAGGCGTTGTCCCCACGTTGTAGCTACTCCGAGTGCCCGACTCAGAAGTTCGTTGCGTTTCGAGAGATCGTTGCTGGATGTTGCGAGGAGGACATCAATACAGGCTGAGAGCCATGGGGCTTCCCGCGGTCCTAGCTTGCCTCCATCGAGTTGCGAGTCCAAGGCATCGAGGAGTCGGCGGTATTCCTCAACCGATCCGCCGACGGAGAGCACTTCGTCGATCAACTCCAGGGCAGCGAGTCGCTCTCCCGGTCCCGGTTCGACTGTCAACGTCGCTTCGGCGATTACTGTCAGAATTGCGACAATGTTCGGCTGAGTTGCGTCGGTTGGCTCACCGAGCAGCCATTCGACCAGGATGGGAAGTCCGTTCCTCACTCGTCCACGTTGGGCTCCCCTGAGCGCTTCGACGAGGGACAGGGCCAGTTCCAAGGCCTTGAGCTCACCGACCTCCTCGGGCGAGCTCCAAGTTGCCGCCCAGTCCCGGAGTCGGTCTGGTCGGTCGGCCCAGTCGCCTTCGAACCACTCGAGCCACCCAGTGGGCATGGTGGCTCCGCCCACTCGTTCTGTCAGTACTTGGTAGGAGTTGCTATTCACGTGGACG
>PVBE010432256.1_pt1 | contig 11079 bp, 16 predicted proteins | sample 1631181 | NCBI WGS metagenome assembly PVBE01 (sample SAMN08397723, study PRJNA350692) | Marine metagenome, whole genome shotgun sequencing project. | isolation source: water | place: Pacific Ocean | collected 2012-04 | reverse complement strand
CGATAAGATGATTGCGGATGCTCTTGAGGAGGCAAGAAAGATTGATGAAGAGTCTATGCGTAAGCATAACAGGACTGCAACTATCATCAGTATGATTCTTGGATTCACATGTCTTGCTCTTTTTGTTGATGGATTGTTAAGGATACTTGGTATCATCCCACCCTTTATGGATTTGGATGTGAGTATAGTGGATGAGATTGTGGAGAGAGTAGAACAGGATGTTATACCACAAGTTCAAAAGTATCAGAGATATATACCAGGTATATGATTGACACTTCACCAAGTTCAATACGATTATTTGCTATTATGGTATTGTTTTTGGTGTGGATATACATTTTTAACCATCCATCAAAAGACTAATGGATTTTTTAATATCAATAATGTCATTTGCAAACTTTGTATTCTATCCATTGGTGATAGGTACTATTGTTGCAGTTATTATTGAGCAGATTCTAAGGAGAGTTAGCAATACAGATTGGGATGCTGATCGTAAGATGGTTAACCGTGCTATGGCAGTAAGAAAATATCTTTATAGGCAAGCATGGATTTTTAATATTATATGGTTTGTGTGTTATTTCATATTGATGTTTACTATAGGCAGACAACAACCAGCAGCAATGCCTGATATGATTTGGCAGGGATAAATAATATACATTGCAATGTAATAATGTCACAAAAACAAAGTATTCGATTTCGTATTAAACAAGATGGTACAGTGGAAGAAGTCGTTTCTGGTGTATGTGGTAGTACTTGTAAGACTCTTACTAAAAGGATTGAAGAGAAACTTGGTATAATATCCTATAGTGAAGTGACAACAGAGTATTATAAAAATGAACAGGTTGTGGAAACAGAACAGCCTCTTACCAAGTGGAGATAAATGTCACATTTTACTTGCATTAAAACAAAACTACATGATAAGAAACATCTTGTAGAAGCATTAATAGATATTGGTGAACGTCCTAATGTACCTTCAGATTTAGGTATGGAAGTGGTAGAATTGGTTGTTATGAATCCATCTCATGTAGAAGATCATCCTGTAGTTGAAGCACAGATTTCTATTGGAGCTGATGTTGGATTTAAGTTGAATGAGGAGACTGGTAATTATGAATTATATGCTGATAAACAGACTTGGAATAAAAAAGTTCCTATAGATAGATTTATCAATAAACTTACACAACAATATGCATTAAGATGTCTTACTGCTTCTACTAGAGAAGAAGGGTATGAAATTGAGGAACAGTATGTTGCTGAAGATGGTTCAGTTGAATTGGTGGTTACAAGATGGGATTAACTGCTTGACTTTTAATTCTTTTCTTACTATAATAATCAGGTACACAACTCAGAGCAATGACTCTTACTACAAAGTTCAAGAAAGATTTGCAGACTCTTCGTTCTGCTGCGAATAAAGAAATATTTTTGGATCTAAAGAATCCTAAACTTTATAAAAAAATTAAAAGGTTTTATCAGAATGAAGTAGTATTGGATGGGGAAGATCCAGAAAGAGATTATAGTCTTATAATCGAATGTATCAGACAAGATCTTGAGGGAGTGGTATAAATAAATCAGAAGTTAAATTAAAATCATGGCATTTAAAGGAACAGCGAGTAAGTCTTCAACAGGTGCATCCATGTCTAAGTATGACGTGGAAGTAGAAGCAAGACTTACTAAATTAGAAGCAGCAGTTGCAGCACTAGAGGCATCTTGTGGTGGATCTGGTGGTAGTGATGCTAGAGTTGAGCAAGTTGTAGCAAAACTTAAGGCTGAGCAACCTGGTAAGTGGAAGGACCTCTAAATCTTTTTTAATTCGTTATGAAAGTTGTAATATCAATGTCCGGCATGAGTAGCAGGTTTACTGATGCCGGATATACTGTACCCAAATTTATGATTGAAGTGGATGGCAAGACTGTCATCCAACATATTGTGGAATTATATCCACAGGATTCTGAGTTTCTTTTTGTTATCAATGATAATCATGCGAAGGATGAAGAACTTGTAGAATACTTAGATAGTTTAGATATAGATCGACTAACTACTTGTTCTATTCCAGTTCATAAGAAAGGTCCAGTATATTCTGTACAGAATTTTGAACATCATATTGAGGATGATGAGCAGGTCATTGTTAATTATTGTGACTTCTCAATGGATTGGGACTATGATGACTTTGAGAAGTTTGTAAATGAGACTGAGTGTGATGGATGTGTAGTTTGTTATACTGGGTTCCATCCTCATATGTTAGGTGGAGATAACTATGCATTCTGTAAGGTAGATAAAGATAATACTATACAAGAAATAAGAGAGAAGCAGCCTTTCACTGACGATAAGATGTCGGAGTTTGCTTCTAGTGGTACATATTATTTCAAGAAAGGAAGTTATGTTAAGAAATACTTCCGTGAGTTGATGGAGAAAGAGATCACCGTCAACAATGAATACTATGTCAGTATGGTTTATAATCTTCTTATTGAAGATGGATTGACTAGTAAGGTATATGAAATTGATCATATGCTTCAGTGGGGAACACCATTAGATCTAGCAGAGTATCAGCAATGGTCAAAGTATTATAATAGAGTTATAGAAGGTCAGGCACAGACTGTTCTTAATAATTGCGTGACTGCATTACCTATGGCAGGTTGGGGTAATAGATTTGCTCAAGCAGGATATCAAGTTCCTAAGCCATGCATTCAGGTCAATGGTCATTACATGTTAGATCAGGCACTTAAGTGTTTACCTAAGACATCTACCACTGTTCTTGGAGCACTGACCAGACATAAAGATCTTTTACCATTAGAAGATTATGGTAAGGTAGTCTGGATGGATGAAGTTCTTTCTGGACAAGCATGTACTACGGAAAGAATTGTATCTGAAATTAAAGATCCTGATCAGTCTATTTTAATTTCTGCATGTGACAATGGAATGTTATATGATGGAAGAGAATTGCAATGGTTGTTGGGTAGTGATGTAATTGTATGGACTTTTCGTAATAACTATACGACCTATCGCAATCCTAATGCTTATGCTTGGGTGGAACTTGGGGATGATGGTTATGTAAAGCAGGTTAATGTAAAGAATTTTAAAGGAGAAGATCCTCTTAAAGAACATGCAGTCACTGGTACTTTCTGGTTCCGTAATAAGAATGTGTACCAGGAATCTTTAAGTAGATTGTATCAAAGGAATGGTAGGGTAAATGATGAATTCTATATTGACAGTATGGTGAATGATGCGATAGAGTTAGGATATAAAGTTAAACATTTTGAAGTTGATCAATATATTTGTTGGGGTACTCCAAATGATCTCCAGACTTATCAGTACTGGCAGAGATTCTTTAACAAAGTTGATTGGCATCCTTATACCTATGAAAAAGATTTCTTCACTACCTGATAGGATTGATTACTTATTAGATCTTTCTTATAATGTAAGTTCCCAAGCCATATGCGGTGAGGGAAATGTTTCTATGAGAGGGGATGATGGTTTTTATATTAAGGCAAGTGGTACAGATCTTGCTACAATGGAATGGGAAGATACTGTTCATTGTGATTTAGATGGTAATGCAAAGGAAGGTGAAGAACTTAAACCTAGTATGGAAGTTTCATTTCATGCATGGTTTTATAGAACCTTTCCTGAAATAAATTATGTTTGTCATACTCATCCCACTAATACAGTTAAAATTTTATGTTCTGGTAGAACGAATTCTTTTACAACTCAAAGATTATTTCCTGATCAGGTGGTAAGGAATGGTGTAGTATCTTGTTTAGTTCCTTATGCTGCTCCAGGAATTCCTTTGATGGAAGCTATAGGAGTATCTGTTTCAGAATTTATAGAGAAAGAAAAGTTTTTTCCTAAGTTGATATTACTTAGAAATCATGGTATAATTACAGCATCATCTTCTGCTAAAGATTGTGCAACTGCTGCATTGATGTGTGAGAAATCTGCTGAGATTTTTAATGGTGCTAAGTCACTTGATATGATGTCCTTTTTACCTCCAGAAGCAGTTGCTGAATTGGATGCAGATCCTAATGAAAAGTATAGAAGAAATCTTATTCAATGAAAGTAATCTATGTTGATATTGATGAAACTATATGCCATAGAGAAACCTCTGTGGATTTTGGTGTGACTCATGACTATACAAAAGCAAAACCCATTAAAGAAAATATAGATAAGATTAATAAGTTATATGATGAGGGTAATACAATTGTGTATTGGACTGCACGGGGAAGTAGGAAACAGATTGATTGGACAGAACTGACTGCAAAACAATTAGAAGAGTGGGGTGCTAAGTATAATGAGTTGAGAGTGGACAAACCATTCTATGATCTTTTTATTGAAGATAAATCATTAAGGATAGAGGAGTTATGAAGATAATTTCTCATAGAGGTAATATTAGAGGACCGATTTCTGAAAAAGAAAATAGACCTTCTTATATCGATTGCGCTATCGGGTCAGGGTATGACGTTGAAATTGATGTTCGTTACTCTGAGGGGTCTCTTTGGCTTGGTCATGACGAACCCCAATATAGAATAGATCATATCTGGTTAAAGAAAAGAAAATCTTATCTTTGGATTCATTGTAAAAATCTTAGAGCAGCAATGGAGTGTCAGAAGTATCAGTCATTCTGTCACTCGGCAGATGACTTCATATATACTACCACTGGAAAATTATGGGTACATGATTTACATCAGACAATTGATCGTAATGTTATTATTCCTTTGATGGGTCAGCAAGAGATAGAATCTTTTAAGTCTCAGACTAATCAGATACCTTATGGTATATGTACAGATTATCCTTCTTTATTGGTAAACTTCTATGAGTGATATGGATCTGGTTATTCAAGGACCGTATACTGATTATACTGATCAGATAATTCATTCTTATCTTAACCTTCCCTTTGTTAATAATATTATTGTTTCATGTTGGGAAGATGATCCTGTTCGTAAAGATACATCTAGAGTTAAGTATGTAAGATCTCCTGATTATGAGGGGTGGGCTGGAGCAGCAAATGTAAATCTTCAATTAACTACTTGTCTTGCTGGTGTACAAGCAAGTGATGCACCATTTATTGGTAAGATGAGGAGTGATCAACTCTTCAGTGAAGATGGGTTGATTAATATGCATGAATTCTTTATTAATAATAGATGGAGAGAGAAGAATAGAATCTTTGTTACTGGTAATGTATGGGAGTTGTTATTTCATCCAAAGGATTGGGTGTACTGGGGACGGAGAGAAGATTTAATTAATCTATTTGATATTCCTCCTGAAGTTAATGCACTAGCACAAGTGATGGGTGTTAATAGTGGTAACTATGGTAACTATAGGCATGTTATGATGAGACCTGAGACATATATTGGAGTGCATTATTGTTCACGGTTTGATGATAGAATAAAGAAAATGATTGACCATCCAGACAAATACCTGTATGATAGTTGTAGTAAGTGGGATGAGGCTCATAAAGTAAGTATGGAGGTCACACCCAAAGCATTCAAGTGTTTCCAAAGAAAGGGAATACATTTTAGTTGGCCCCGTAAGGGTATAAACGTTTTACCATTTGATCCTAGCAATGAAGGTTGGGACGAGGAGGGATTTTAATGAAAATTGCATTATGCATATCTGGACAACCCAGAGATATTGATATCAATTATCCAATACATCAAGCATCTATTCTAAACGGGAATGATGTAGATGTATTCATTCATACTTGGTTTGATCCAGAGAACTTGAGTCAGAACTCTGTCATACCTGATAGGGTGCATAGGACTTTAGATGCTAATGCATTGAAGAAGGTTTATGACTTATATCAACCTAAGAGGATGTCGCATGAGAAACCTAAGTGGTGGCCTGCGGTAGGAAGAAAGTATGAGTTTAGAGATAAGCAATATGAAGAAGGTCATGGATGGGTTAAAGATGTTGCAGGTGGTATAGAAGCAGGGAAGGAATACATATACAACATGACAAATAGCATGTGGTATAGTATAATGATGGCTAACCTATACAAGGAACAGTATGCCGTTGAGAATGGTATTGAATACGATTACGTCGTTCGGTGCAGATTTGATTTTGCTCCTCACGGTGTTATTAATTTCCCTAATCTTAATCTAGCAGATGATGAAATCCTTTGTCATTCAACTAGGTTGCCCTATGAAATGCCACATGACTGGTTTGCATTAGGGAGAACCGAAGCTATGAATGCATACTGTGGGATCTATCATCACCTAAATGAAATAATAAAACAGTCTATTAGAATGGATGGATGGTGGTGTAATGAACTTCATATTAAACATCATATGAATAACAATAATATTAAAGTCAGGCATGAAAATTTATTAGTATTTGGTCATAAAGGTAAATGAAAACAGCATTAATTACAGGAATTACTGGACAAGATGGATCCTATCTCGCAGAACTCCTTTTGGAAAAAGGATACGAAGTACATGGTATTGTTAGGAGAAGTTCTCTTATTAATACTCATCGGATCGATCACATCTATGATAGTATTAAACTCCACTATGGGGATCTGACAGACTCTACTAATATTATTAGTGTCATAAGAAAGGTTGAACCTGATGAGATTTATAATCTAGGTGCTCAAAGTCATGTTAAGGTGTCGTATGATGTTCCTGAGTACACTGCTCAGACAGATGGTGTAGGAACTCTTAGAGTTCTGGAAGCTGTACGTCTGTTGGATATGGCAGATAAGGTAAGAGTTTATCAAGCATCTACTAGTGAATTGTTTGGATTGGTAGAAGAAGTTCCTCAAAATGAACTTACTCCATTCCATCCACGTTCACCTTATGGTGTTGCAAAGATGTATGGGTATTGGATCATCAAGAACTATAGAGAATCATATGGAATGTATGCTTGCTCTGGTATCTTATTCAATCATGAGTCACCACGTAGAGGTGAGACTTTTGTAACCCGTAAGATCACTCTAGGACTTTCTGCAATCGCTAAAGGAGAGCAAGAATGTCTCTACCTAGGTAATCTTAATGCACTGCGTGATTGGGGTCATGCTAGGGATTATGTGGAAGCAATGTGGATGATGCTGCAACAGGATAAACCTGAGGATTATTGCATTGCTACAGGTAAGATGTATTCTGTTAGGCAGTTTGTAGAATCATGTGCTCCTTATTTTGGTATGGATATTGAGTGGCAAGGAGATGGTTTAGATGAGGTGGGTGTTGACAAGAAGACAGGAAATGTTATCATTAGAGTTGATTCTAAATACTTTCGCCCTGCAGAAGTTGAACAACTTCTAGGCGATGCAACAAAAGCTAAGGAAGAGTTGGGGTGGGAACCTAAGACTTCATTTGAACAACTAGTTGAGGAAATGTGTACTGATGGCATCTGATTTATTTCATAAGATTAATGGGTGTAGAGTATGTGGCAACAAGGATCTTGTCACTGTTCTAGATCTAGGTGATCAATTTCTATCTGGGATCTTTCCCAAGAAGATAGATCTTGATATGCCACGCGGCCCACTTAAGTTGGTTAAGTGTAATGAAGAAACTAAAGGATGTGGTCATGTTCAGTTAGAACATACTTATGATCTTCCTACAATGTATGGTGATAACTATGGGTATCGTTCTGGTTTAAATGCCAGCATGGTAAAGCATTTGAAAGAGAAAGCAGAGAAGATACAGAAAGATATTAAACTTCAGTCGGGTGATATTGTAGTTGATATTGCTGGTAATGATGGGACCTTCTTAGGATTCTTTCCTGAAGATTGTCAGTTGATGAGTATTGATCCTACTTCAGAAAAGTTTAGTAAGTATTATAAATCTAATGTAAATTACATAGCAGATTTCTTTTCTACTGATACATTTACTAAGAGGTTTGGTAATCAGAAAGCGAAGGTTATTACATCCTTCTCTATGTTTTATGACTTAGATGATCCCTGTGAGTTTGCTAAACAAGTAAAGGAATGTCTTGCTTCTGATGGTATCTGGGTATTAGAACAGAGTTATATGCCTGAGATGTTGAGGGCTAATTCCTTTGATACTGTATGTCATGAGCATCTTTCATACTATGGTATGAGACAGATCAAATATATTATGGACAAGGCAGGATTTAATATTATTGATTTTGAATTTAATGATGTTAATGGTGGTAGCATTTCTGTAGTTGTTTCTCATAATAAGAAAGAATGTACTACAAAACTTGCTGGTCTTATTGGATTGGAACTTGAGGATAAGTTGAATACCCGTGAACCTTGGGAAGAGTTTGCTTCAAGGATGACTGATAATAATCATAAGTTCTTAAAGATCGTTAGGGATTTAAGAACTGAAGGTTATAAAGTTGCGGCTTTGGGAGCAAGTACTAAAGGTAATGTGACGCTTCAGACATGGGGTATTACTCCTAATGATATCCTTGCAGTAGGTGATGTTAATCCAGATAAGCATGGATCACTTACTCCTGGAACGTGGATACCAATTAAGGATGAAGATGAAGTTCTTGTATACTATGATGCCTTTGTAATACTTCCTTGGCATTTCAAGAAGTTCTTTGTAAATAATCCTAAGTTCAAGGGCAAGAAACTTATCTTCCCTCTACCAACACCAGAAGTAGTAGTAGTACCATGAATAAGACCGATAAAATATTTGTAGCAGGTCATAAAGGTCTAGTAGGATCTGCTATTGTTAGAGCTCTTAAAGAAAGAGGATATAACAATATTATTACTAGGAATCGTCAGCAATGTGATTTGATTAATCCTATACATGTAAAGGCATTATTTGAAGAGAATCAAATTGATTATGTCTTTGATGCTGCTGCACGGGTAGGTGGTATTCATGCTAATGATACTTACTCAGCAGAGTTCATCTATGAGAATACACAGATTCAAATGAATCTTATTCATTATGCATACAAGTACTTTGTTAAGAAGTTTTGTTTCTTAGGATCAGTTTGTATCTATCCTAAGTATGCAGAGACACCTGTTAAAGAAGAAGCATTAATGACAGGTGAATTGGAACCTACCAATGAAGGGTATGCTATTGCTAAGATACATGGCATTGAGATGCTTAAGATGTATAATAAGCAGTATGGATTTAAGGGTGTGTCTTTGATGCCATCTAATCTATATGGGCCTGGAGATAACTTCCATCCTGAGAATGGTCATGTGATTCCTGCACTGATGCAGAAGTTTAATAGTGCTGACACTAATGTGGTGACTTGTTGGGGTGATGGTACTCCGATGAGAGAGTTTACGTATGTTGATGACCTTGCAGATGCTTGTTTATTTGCTATGGATCATTATGAAAATGCTGAACTAATTAATGTTGGTTCTGGTGAAGATGTTTCTATTATGGATCTTGCCAAGATGGTAGCTCGTGTAGTAGGATATAAGGGATTGATTGAATGGGATACAAATCGTCCTAATGGTACTCCTAAGAGACCGTTAGATTATTCTAAGATATCTGATCTAGGGTGGAAACCTAAGTATACACTGGCAGAAGGATTGTATAAAACTTATGATTGGTTCTGTGAACATATTGATATACAAACTAGATGAAAAACTTAGTTAGCATTTTTGCTGGTCATGATGCAAACATATCATTTTATAATGCTACAACAAATAAGTATTATACTATAGAGATAGAACGATTAGTAAAGAAAAGATATTTTAGATTGCATGAAGATAATACTCCTGCACAACAGAAGGATATTTTAGAGAAATGTAGAGATATTGCTGAGAAAGAATGGGGTATTGAGAATGATTATGAATGCGTTTTAATTTGTTCTGATGGGTACATACAGACTGATCCTAGAGAAATTTTTAATACTCAGCATGTAAGAACAGTAGCAAGACATCATCAGACACATGCTGCTTCGGTATTTCATATGTCACCATTTAAAGAAGCATTGATTGTTTCTTATGATGGGGGAGGAGATGATGGACATTTTAATATATACTCTGCTAATCAAGACGGTATTATTCATGTAGATAAAATTGAATCAGATTTTGGTGGTGGGTATCTTCTATGTGGATCTTTGATTAGAGAAGTAGCAGAGAAGAGTAGACACCAGTTAGCATTGTCTGGTAAGTTGATGGGTCTATGTGGTTATGGTAATGTCATACCTGAACATGTTCCTGCATTTGAAGAGTTCTTCTTCGATAGAGACTATGAGAAGTTAGCAAACTGGACTAATTTAAATCTTAAAAATATTGATGACCCTTGGAAAAATGCATTAGATAATTGGGCATTTGAAGATCAAGAAGGATATGATATTGCTGCTACTGCACAGGAAGGATTTGAAGATGCATTCTTTAGTGTCTTAAGTAAGTATGATCCTGATGTACCTTTAATATTAACTGGTGGATGTGCATTGAATGTATTGGTAAATGAGAAAGTTAAGTCTGCATATAAGAGACCATTATATGTTCCACCTAATCCACATGATGGTAGTTTATCATTAGGACATCTGTTTCTTTATAGACAACCTACTGAGTGAGTTGATATTACTTATTCAGGTCTTCCACTTTTGGATCGTGATGAATTACAAACTTATATTGATGAGTATAGTGCTACTAAGGTAAATAAAAAAAAGATTGCGGAGTTAATTAAAGATGGGAAAATTCTTGGGTTGGTCTATGGTGATTCCGAAGTTGGACCTCGTGCTTTGGGGAACCGTTCTATTGTATGCGACCCTAATATTGCTGACATGAAAGATATACTAAACTCTAAAGTAAAATTTAGAGAATGGTATAGACCTTTCGCACCTTTCTGTAAGAAAGAAGAAGCACACAAATGGTTTGAGACTCGGAACTTTGATAACCTAGAGTATATGAGTTATGCTCCTAGAGTCAAAGTAGATACACTACCATCTATTACACACGTAGATGGAACAGCACGGTTACAGGTGGTCACAGAGGAGTCTCATAGTCATTTCTATGAACTGTTGACAGAGTTTGGAAAGATATCAGAAACAAATGTGCTATTAAATACATCCTTTAATATCAGAGGATACCCGATATTGTCATCAATAGAGGATGCTTTATACGCACTAAATAATACGGAAATGGATTACGTGGTAATCGAAGATTATTTGTTTGGTAAATTGAAATGAATCCACAGTTTGGTGTATTTTATCAGG
>PVBE010144801.1_pt1 | contig 11079 bp, 8 predicted proteins | sample 1631181 | NCBI WGS metagenome assembly PVBE01 (sample SAMN08397723, study PRJNA350692) | Marine metagenome, whole genome shotgun sequencing project. | isolation source: water | place: Pacific Ocean | collected 2012-04 | reverse complement strand
CTTCCAGTGTTTGCGCCGGATGAAGTACCAACACCCTATGCGCTCGCAATCCACCCAGGGACACAGGAAGTCTGGGTCAACGACACAATGCTCGACCTGGTATGGCGTTTCCTGCCCGATGAGGAGCGTTTCGCGCCAGATCGGACGCACTGCGGCCGTTGACCACCCCTTTGATCCAAAGAGTGGCATCGCCGCTTTTGTGGGCGGTCCAGCCAAACCTGTCTCGCATGAACAGCATTGATTGGCGATCCGAACTTGTCTGCGGTCCGTCAGGCCGACTTGAATTGGAAGTTATAGGCGAAGCTGTTGGAGTATGCCTGCAACGTCACCGACAACGCCCAAACCGGCTTGGTCTCGAAGTCGAACTTGATCAAATCGTTCTTGATGCTGCGGAAGGTGCGTTCTTCCATGGAGAACGAGCATTCCGACGTTCCCTCCGGGATACTGGGGTATGAGGAACGCAAGGCATCGGCAAGAGCGGGCGAGTAAGAGATACTTTGCTCCAGCTTCGGTTCGTTGAAGTCGAACAAGCGGTCGATGCTGAACTTCACCAGTTCATCGGCGATGGGCGACTTGGCGCAGGCGGCAATCTGCTCGAGAACCTTTGTCGCCAAATCCCGGTCGAGCAGGATCTTGGCGAGATACTTCAGGTTCAGCTTGGTGAACTCGCCGCTCTTTAGCTCCTCGATGCGGTCCGCATAGGCCACTGACACGGCTTCGGGCGAGTCGTACCATTCGGCCCGGGCTTCCTTTTCGTAGTCCTTGAGCAACTGATCCAAGGTGCTGCCCGGTTCGGGATCGCAGATGTTGAGCACCGTATCCAGCGGATTGACGCCTTGCTCCTTGTGCATCCAGCGCAGGATCGGGTGGGCCATGCGCGAATTCCACAAGGCCCAGATCAGGAAATGTACTTTTCGCAGGAACATCATTTCGTCGAAGCTGAGCTCGGCGGTGGCGACGAGGGATTCCTCGCTTTCAACCACCAGATCGCCGTCATAAATGCCCCAGTCGTCGGCAATCATGCGGAACTTAGTTACCAGCCCGAATTCCTCCCGCGAGTCATCGGCTTCCATTTCGGTGCCGGGAAGCAGGCGGATCTGGTTTAGGTTGATGCCCATGAAGCCATGATCGAACACGCCGCGCAGGGTGTCAAAATGGCTGGCAAGAGACTCGCCCGGCAGTCCCACCAAAACGTCGGTGCGGGTTTCCCGGCCATCATTTTCGAACTCTTCCTGCAAGCTCTTCAGGCTTTCGGCGCGAATGTTGCCGCGCTTGACCTTGTCCAGCACCGAGTTATCCAGGGACTGGACCGCCACCATGGGTTCGCTGGCGTCGCCCAGGATCTTGGCGATCTTGGTGGTGAACCGTGAGGAGTTCTTGGCCCAGTTCAGGCGCACTCGGCAGAAGGTGTCGCTTTTATCCATGGCCCGGCGCAGGGCCTCGGCGATCTCCACATCCCGCTCCAGCATGCCGAAATTGGCGTCCACCAGAGTCCAGGTGGTGCTGTCGGAGCGTTCGGACAAATAGTCGATTTCGTCCATCACCCGTTGCAGCGGGAATTTGCGCACCAGGTTTTTCGCCGCCACGCCCCAGGCGCAGAAGGTGCACTGGAAGGGGCAGCCCCGGCTGCTTTCGATCATCGGGCCCCAGCGCGGGTTGTCGATGAACCTGTCGAGCATGCCATTCAGATAGGGCGAGGGCAGGGCATCCAGATCGAAATCGCCCTGCTTCCAGTCCTGGGGCGTGTACAGGACCTGGCCATCGCGGCGGTAAGCGATGCCGCGGATCTCTTCCGGAATGGATTGCAGGCTATCCTTGGAGAGACCCTTGTTCAAGAAGTGCTCAACCGCATTGCGTAACGGGATTTCCGCATTGTGCATGCAGTAGAAGTCTAGTTCGGGATAGGCGTCGAAATGGGTGCCGATCCCGGCATGATCGTTCCGGATTTGCGGCCCGCCGGAGAAAATCACCACTTCGGGGAACCTGGCCTTAATCCGCCCGATCATGAAGCGGTTCAACTCCACATTCCAGCTGTAATTGGATAGGCCAACCATATGGGGCGCGGGGCCGGTCTCGAAGGCTTCCAGCATCTGACCAGCAGATTTGAACAGGGAGACTTCCACCTGACCGGGGAAGGCTTCAACCAAATTGGATCCGATCAAACCAATGCCCAGGGGCACGGGGATATTGTTGCTCAGATGGTAGTCATGCACGAGATCGGCGAGAAAAATACGCACTGTGACTCCCTTTCGGATCTCTAGTTTCCAGCGGCCTGGGTGGCGGCGGCTTTGTTGGCGATGTCGATGACCGCCTGAGCGCCGTTGCGGCCCGGATTCTCCGGCCCGAAGACATAGTCGGCGAGGAACGCCTGCCGGGCGCTCTTCATGGCGTTCCAGCGTTGGGCAATGTCGGCGTCGGGAAGGTTGAGGGTCTCAACCAGCTTCTCTTTCCAACGGTCATCCGACAAATCAAAGAAGAAAAACGCTTTCTCCATCGCGGCCTTGGCGTCCGGCAGAAGCGGAAACTTCGGCTGCGACAGATAGCAGATAGGTTTGCCCGTTCCCATCACCCAGCCCAAAGTGCTCATGGGCGACTCAAGAATGATGATATCGGCACCGGCACGTAAAAACCGGAAGTCGCCCCATTGCACGGTTTTGACCGGGGTCGGGGACTCAAAACGGTGTCCCAACGGGGTCGGGTCGAGATAGCGACGGGTCGGATAGAGCTTCATCACCCCGAGGCCACGTACCTTGGGCAGAATTTCATGACCGATAGCCTTTTCGGTCAGGTAGAGCTCGTCATCTTCCTGGGAATAGGGCAGGAAGCGCATGTTGTTCTGAACAAAGCGGCCTAGATACAAAACGACCCGCTGACCAAACTTGGCGCCAAACCGCTTGCGGGCCAAGTAGCGCTGAATGGGACGCAAGGGCACACCGCGGGTTTGCGCTGCGAGACCAATGGGGGTGACACTCCCCACCGCAACGGTCTCTTCGGCCTCGTAAAACTGCGAGGCTTTGTCTGAGCACACCAGGTACCGGTCGCCATGGGCGGGCTCGCCAAAGGGGCGGGTGGGCTCGTGCAGATAAGACAGGCCCGCCGAGACTCCGTGTTCCGACACCACCACCGGCAGCCCCATGGCGCGGGCGTGGGAGGCGGTGGCTTGGGCGCTTAGGCCGCTGATGGCGTTGGACAGGATGGCAGCCGGACGATCACTGCCGTTGATCCAACCGGTCGCCGTTTTGTCCGCGGTTTCCGATATTGCCTTCCAATGGCGGCTGGCCTGTTGCAGACGCTCTGCCACTAGATCCGCAATAACGTCCCAAGGCAAATCAACGCCGTGGTTTTGTCCTGCTTTCTCCAAGATCTTGCGAATAATGTCTTGAGGGGGAACATGGTCAAGAACTTCGCCCGGCCCGCTTTTCGGTGCCCGGGGGGAGACCATCTCGACGCTTGCACCCTTGGCCCACAGGGCGGGGATGATCTCGCGAACCGTTTCGTTGTCCCGCATGATCATGACGCGCGGGCCGCCGCTTTTCAGGGATGTCTGTTTGCCTTTGCGCACGAAACGTAGGAAACGATAGGCCAACTGCCCGAAAGACAAATCCGCCAGCGACAGGAGCCGGTCATAGGCTGTCAGCCGCTCCACATCCAACAGCAGGTCTTTGCGGGCTCCTTCGGCCACTTCAATCACCTGGACCGAGGTTTTTGGCAGGCGGGTGGCCAGAATGGCGAACAGGGTGTCAAAACGATCGACGCCAATATTGCCGTTGCTTCCCGGCGTCATGTCTCGATGACCGACCGCGCGTAATTCCCCATCCGTTGCCGCTTCCCAGGCCTGTAACACCGCCGCCTTGTAGGCCAGGGCCGATAGCAGATGCAACAGGGGAAAGGCGATGGCCACGTCCAGATCATTCCAGCCGATGTCCGCGCCCGTTTTGCGCAAATGCTCCCGGAGTTCATCTACCGCCGCCAGGCAGGCATGGCCGATCTGGTCGGGGAGGTCGGTGTCGAGGGACCGGTTGAGCCAGTGTACGGGGATGCCTTGGCTGGTCAGGTCCTCAATGACCATGGGCGAGGTCGAATGCCAATGCACCTCGCCTTCGATGGTCTCCTTGACCGCTTCCCAATCCCGGAGGGACTCGACAATGATATGGGTGGTCATGGGTGGTTGTTATCCACCCAACTTGGCCATGAAGCGATCCCGCAGCTCTTCGCCGGACGCTTTGGGGCGGGGTAGGTCGGCGACGGTTCCCGAACTGATGGGAAGATGCCAGAACACCGGACCGTTACCGATTTTGGCGGTGCTGAGGGCCTGCTTAAATGCTTCCACCGAGGCCAAGCTGTCGGTGACCTTATATCCAGCATTTCGTGCGATACCCGGGAAGTTCACGGTGCGCGAGGGAACATTCTGGCCGCCGGTTGACTCGTACAGCCCGTTGTCGAACACCACATGGAACAGGTTTTTGGGCGCGTAATTCCCCGCGGTCGCCAAGGTTCCAAGTTTCATCAGTACGGCGCCGTCACCGTCGAGTACAAACACCCGCCGATCCTGGTTATCAAGCGCCAGCGCGAGACCGACCGAGGCCGCGCATCCCATGGACCCAGCCATATAGAACACCGGGCCGTTGTCGAACACCGAGCTGACCTCGCGTCCAGTAAAGCCGGTCGTGCCGAGAATGATATCCTTGTCGTCCACCAGCTCCGCCATAGCTCGCAAATGATCCAGGCGCATGGGCTTGCCAGTGTCCGGAGCAATCTTGGGCGCGCCGTCAAGCAAGCCCCGCCGCACGATCAGGGCAAAGGGACGCTGGGTGGCCTCCATATGGGCCTTGGCTTCCTGAACCATTTGACCGGTGGCGTCCAGATCGTCTTCCAAGACCCGATAGGGGATATCCATCAGCCCCAAAAGATCGGTGAGAATTTCGCCCATCATCAGGTGCTGGGCCGCGTCGGGCTTGGTGCCGGGCTCACCCCGCCAGGTGATAATCATCAAGGTCGGCAGGGCATAAAGCTGTTGCAGCGATGAAATGGGATTGACCGCATTGCCCAATCCGTCGTTCTGCATGATCACCACCGGGCGCTTTCCCGACAGGGCGAAACCGCCCGCCAGACCCATGGCCTCGCCTTCCGACGTTGCCGCGTAGTAGTCCAAATCAGCGGAAGTCTCCGCGTGATGGATCAGACCACCGGCCGAGGAACAAGGCACCCCGGTGAAGGGGCCAAACCCCTCCTTGGTCAACAGGGCACACAGGTCAGAGGATTTCATTGCGCGTTTCCATGCAAAGCGTCATAGCGGCGCAGATCGGATTCACCATCCAGGTCGAACCAGTGGCCACGCGAGTAGCTCAGCGACGGGGTGACGCCTTGTTCCCGCAGGTAGCCGATAAAGTCGATCAAGGTCGCCTTCATTCGCTCTTCCGGCGCGTCGGAAAAGAAGGCGCGCAGATGTTCGGCGAAGATCTGGCTGCCTTCAGAGGTCAGCTTGATCATGCCAATCCATTCGCCATGGGCTTGGTCGTGGGGCAGGTCGTAGCCGATTTCCTCCAAGGCAGAGTAGGTGGTGCCGCCGAAGATCTCCGACGGAGCCCGGTCGCCGCGCACGCTGCAGATGAAGGATCGGTCGTCGGGGGCGTTGGACCAGGAGGTATCCACTGACAAAACGATGTTGCCTGGCGAGTCCAACAGCGCCGTCAGTACCCGTGGCTCGAACACCAGATCGCCATAGGAGATTACAACCGGGCCCTCCAACTGGTCGATGGCCTTGTAGAGGCTGTAGGCGTTGCCGGTTTGCTCCCATTCAGGATGGTCAACGGTCTTAATGTTGTCCAGGTGGACGGTTTCCGGCTTGTAGCCGACCACCACCGTCATGTCCTTGATGCTGCACTGGGTGAAGGCATCCTGGATATGGCGCAGGATCGGCTTGCCGCCCAGTTCGATCATTGCCTTGGGCTTGTCCTCGGTCAGCGCGCCAAATTCCGGTCCGCGGCTGGCAGCGAGGATCACCGAGCGGATAGGCTCGTTGCGGGGAAGATAAGACCGCTCGGCCTCGCTTAGATCCGCCACTCGTTGCAGGCGGAAGATCTCGCTGACACCGACGATGTCCTGCTCGATGGTCTTCAGGGATTGTTCCTGCTTGATCTGCTTGACCGCCTGTTGCATGGCGGTGACCGAGGCGCGCAGGGTGTGGTTCGCCCAGATGATCAGCGAGACGCCCATATCGGCGAACTCTTGAGTGGGAACCGTGTGATAGGTGGTGGGAACGATCACCACCGGGGCGGCGTTGTCCCAGGCCTCCATGAAGGCGCGGATCTGTTTAGCGTCGTCGCGTTTGCTGTGAATCAGCACCGCGTCAGCTCCAGCCTCGCGATATGCATGGGCGCGCTCCAGCGTGGTTTCCAGACCCCACCCGGCGATGAAGGATTCAACCCGAGCGACCACGTTAAAGTCAGGGTCGGTCTGGGAGTCCTTCATGGCTTTGAGCTTGCCGCAGAACTCGTCGATATCGGCCAGGGGCTGGCGCTCGCCACCGACAAAGGAGTTGGTCTTGGGGAACAGCTTGTCCTCAATACAAACTCCGGCCACCCCCCGTTGCTCGAGCTTGGCGACCAGTCGGCGGGCGTTGTTGAAGTTGCCATAGCCGGTGTCGCCATCCAGCAGGATGGGAACAGAGGTTCGGTCCGACATGAACTCCAGCACATCGACCACCTGGGTCCAACTGGCTTCGTTATTGTCGCGCACGCCCATGGCGGCGGAGATGGAGAGCCCGCTGCCCCAGAGGCCCTTGAAGCCTGCTTCCTCGGCGATCACTGCCGACAGGCCGTTATGGGCCTCCATGATGAATTCCAGCTCGTTGCTGGTCAGCATGGAGCGCAGTTGGGTGGTCTTACGCATTATAATTTTTCCCGCCGGTTAGGCTTTTTCCGCAACCATGATGAACTGACGGCCCCAGTCATCGCCTTTAACCAAGTCGATGCCGTAGTGGTCCATCATCCGGGTGATGGGGTTGAAGGGCCGGATAACCGTGGTCTTGAAGCCCGCGCTGTCCAGGGTCTTACCGAAAACTTCCGGGTCCATGACGGTGTGGGTCTCGTTCATCTCCAGATCTTCGGCGCCGGTGCGCAGGGACCAGATCTTGGTGACAAAGTCGTGGCAATCCCGCATGGACATGGTGGCCACATCGCCGTCCCATTCAATTTTAATCGGGCGATAGACGAACTTGTCGGCGAAGTATTTCAGGTTCTCGGTCTGCTTGTTGGGGCGGATCGAGACAGTCCCTTCGCCAGGGTCGCGGTGGTCAATGGTGACGTAGCGGCCCGCGTCGGTCAGAACCCGGCGGATTTCCGACAGGGTCTGGGTCAGGTCGTCCTCGCTGCCGAACAGGGCGAGCTCGTGCATGATGTGGGACGTCAGCACGGCGTCAAAGCTGCTGTCGGCGGGCTCCAGCGCGGTGGAACGGCACTGGTAAGTGGTGATGCCCTTGTTGTTGTTGCGCAGTTGCTCCAACCGGTCGGCGGACTCGTCTACACCGGCCAGGGTCGGGATCTTGTCCACCAACTGCAGCAGGATCTGGCCCCAGGCGCAGCCGATGTCCAGCAGGCTCTTGGCGTCGCCCGCATATTCCAGCAGCAACTCGACCTTCAGGCGGTCAGTTTCCTCGCGCCAGGTTTCACCTTGTTCCGATTGGGTCAGGGCGTCCGCGGACCCCTTGTCGTAAAGAGCTTCCATAATTTTCTCTCGCTAAAGGACAACCGTCTTCAGGTTGGTCATTTCCTTGATGGCGTTGTGCACGCCGGCCCGGCCGTAACCGCTTTTCTTGTTGCCGCCGAAGGGCAGCATTTCGTTGCGGTAGCTGGGGGCTTGATTAATCCGGACGCCACCGGTCTTGACCTTGCGGGCAAACGCCATGGCGTCGTTGAGATTGTTGGTGAAGATTGCCGCATTCAATGCAAAGGGAGAATCATTCACCAGCGCGATTGCTTGTTCCATGGTCTCGACCCGGATAATGGGCGCGATGGGGCCGAAGGTTTCTTCCTTCACCAACTCGCTGTCCGGGTTTACCTTGTCCAAAACCGTGGGCCAGATCTGGGCTCCGTCCCGCTTGCCGCCGGTCAGGATCTCCGCACCGTCTTCCTGGGCCAGGTTCAGACGGCGTTCGATATCCCTGGCGGCGGGTTCGTCAACCACAGTGCCGATGTCGGTTCCGTGGTCGTAGGGATTACCCACCACCAATTTAGACGCCAGGTCCGCCAATGCTTTGGCGAAGGCGTCGGCATTGTTGGGGAACACTGCGATGCGCTTGATGGAGCTACAGCGTTGGCCGGAATTTCCGAACGCTCCAGCGACGGCCACTTTGGCAGCGGCTTCCACATCAGCGTCGGGGGCGACCACGAAGACATCGTTGCCACTCAACTCCAGCGCCAGCTTCTTGATTCCGGCGGAGCGGGCGATGATGTCGCCCACCGCCACAGAGCCGGTGAAGCTGATCATATCCACGTCAGGATGTTCCACCAGCGCCTGACCGACCACCCGGTCTTTACCGGTCAGTACCTGGAGCATGTTCTCCGGCAGGCCGCAGCGATGGAGCAACTGGGCGAACTTCAGCGCCGACAGGGGTGATTTAACCGAAGGCTTTAATACCACCGCATTGTTGGCGGCCAGGGCCGGGCAAATCTTGTGGGCGACTTGGTTGAGCGGGTGATTGAACGGGGTGATACAGCCGACCAAGCCCACCGGCTCGCGCAGGGAGATCACCAAGCGGCCCTCGAAACCGGGGGAGACTTCCGGCGGTGGCAATTCGCCCTCCACCCGTTTGGCTTCCTCGGCGGCCAGGCGCACCACATTGACCGTGCGTTCCACCTCGTGATGGGCGTCTTTGTAGGATACGCCGATCTCGTTGATGATCAGTTGCTCGAAAGCCTCGCGGTCTTTGGCGACGCCGTCGGCGGCACGGTCCAGGATCTCGTAGCGCTGATAGCCGCTCAGTCCGAAGCCATAGGTGCGGGCGGTCTGAACCGCCGCGTCGACCTGATCTACTGCCAGGTCGGGTACCGCACCGACCACTTCGCCACTATAGGGGCTTTTGATATCCAATTCGGCCATGGGGGCTTAGATCTCTTGCAAGCCGTCGATGTCGGCCTGGGTGCACAGGGTCAGCTCCCGATCCAGGCTGCGGATCATGTAGACCGGATCGCTTTGCAGGTCGAAGACCGGATCGGGATCGGCGATTTCCACACCGGCCGCATAATACAGGAACAATTCCGCCGCGTTGGTCTTGCCGGTGCGGGAGAAGAAGCCCACCGTCGACGGCGGACGGCCAATGTTGACCTCGGTGATGCAGGGCTCGCCCTTTTCATTGTGCTTGGCCGACAGGTGGTACACCCCGTTGGGTTTGCTACCAACCTTGGCCCCTGCGGCCTCGACCGCCTGGATCGAGGTATTCAGCGCGGCGCGCGCCTCTTCATCATCAATGGTGCGGGCCAGACCGGGGGTCGAGCCGATGCCGACGCCGATGCTGGTGCCGGGATTGAAGCGCACGTTTTCATAAACCTTGGCCAGGCGCAGGGTGCCGTCCTTGAAGATGGTGAAACATTCGAACAGACGGCCAGGCAGATATTCCGAGATGGTGAATTCGCGGATATCAATGCCGCGCATTTCCACCCACAGCCGGATCCAGTCTTCGGCCTGGCGCTGGGACTCGACCCAGGACGCACCGAACGCGCCTGCTTCACCGGCGGTCTTGATCCGCACCCAATGGCGCTTGGCGTCGGGGAGCTTGTCCAGAGTCGGGCCGATATCGTCAAAGGACTCCAGGCAATAGGTCTCGGCCGCCGGAATGCCAGCGTCGCGCAGGACCTCGTAGAAGGAGAACTTATCTTGGGCGATTTCGATTTCCTCGTGAGCCGGAAGGAAGGTGCAGCAGTTCAGAGTATCCCGGTGCGCCGACACCGCTTTGACTTCGGCATCGCTTTTGGGGATCAGAACGTCGATCTTTTCTTTCTCGATAATGCGCCGGGTCACATCGAGATATTTCTCGGGATCAGCCAGAGCGCCCGGAACCTTGTACAAGGTGTCGATGTCCGAGCGCGCCAGGAAATAGGGGTCCATGTGAGTGCCGACGAAACGCACCCGATCGGCCAAGCTTGAGCGTTGGAAGTCCTGAACTAGATTGAGGGCTCCATACCCGCCCATGCAGGTGACGAGAACGTTGATCTTGTCGCTCACTCTTCATGTCCTCCAATGTGTGCCGATGATGCGGCGAGAGTCAGGCCGCAGATCGGGGTGTCCGAGGTGGTCGGTCGTGACCGCGACGAACGGAACAATGTGTGTCGGCGGGAAAGTTCGGCGCAGGGGATCAGGCGAACCAGGCGCTCGGCCAATTCAGCCTCTAACTCGGTGGCCAGAGACAGGGTGATGCCCTTGTCCAACTGAGTGCGAATGGCGTTGTCGACCTCTGGGTCGCGGTAGCCCAGAACCACCGGCAGCAGGCCGAGGACGAAATCCACATATTGGTTGCCGTCCACATCCCACACCTGTGCGCCATCGCCGCGCTCGACGAACAGCGGGGCCGCGCCCATGGGAAAACTAAGGGCCGACTTGGAAAAAGTCTGGGTGGCCATGGGAACGGTCTTGGATGCCCGCTCGAATAAGGCCTGGGACTTGGCGAAAGACTGGGTGGAGGTCTCGGTCATGGCGTTTTTACAGGCTCAACAAATAAATGCGGTGATCGTGTTGATCGGCGGCGCGGCGATATCCCGCCGCCTGGAACAGCTTGCACGAAGCTTGGTTTTCCTCGCGCACCCTAGCGACCAGGGTGTCATCTGGCCAGCGAAGGCGGCATTGCTCGGCAAGCAGCGTCAGCAGAGTAACGCCAGTGCCGCTTTGGCGGTGCTCCGGGGCGACGAAGATGGCACTTCCAACCCGTCATCGCTGCGTTGCACCCGGACCTGGCCGACGGGGCCTTGGTCGCTGGCGGCGATCCATAGTCCCGTATGAGCGTCCGCGAGCCGCGATTCCAGCCAAGCGAGGTGGTTCTCCCAGGGAATGGGCTCACTGGTCGATGTCCGTCATCAAAACATTTGG
>PVBE012286424.1_pt1 | contig 11080 bp, 9 predicted proteins | sample 1631181 | NCBI WGS metagenome assembly PVBE01 (sample SAMN08397723, study PRJNA350692) | Marine metagenome, whole genome shotgun sequencing project. | isolation source: water | place: Pacific Ocean | collected 2012-04 | reverse complement strand
GGATTTCCGGCGCGACGTTGAGGACGCCGATCTCGCGCAGCCGGGCATAGAGCGGCAGCATCGCGAGGCCGTGTGAATCGATGCCGCGAAGGTCGGTTTCGACCATGATTTCCACGGTCGGCCGGCGCACCGCCTCGGGCACGTTCGGCTCGTCCTCGAAGACGTCGATCGCGGCGCCGGCGATCACCTGGTTTCGGGCCGCCGTGACCAGGGCCGCCTCGTCGACGACGCTGCCGCGGGCGATGTTGACGAGAAATCCCTTCGGCCCCAGCGCCTCCAGCACCGAAGCGTCGATCAGGTGCCGGGTCTCGGCGCCGCCTGGACAGCAGAGCACCAGATAGTCCGCCACATGGGCCAACCCCGCCACCTCGGCGAAATAAGGATGCGGAACGCCTTCCTGCCGGTGGCGGCCGTAATAGGCGATTCCCATGCCGAAAGCCTCGGCCCGCTTCGCCACCTCCTTGCCGATCCGGCCGAGGCCGACGATGCCGACAGTCTTGCCCTTCAACCCAGTGGTCAGCCGCATGTCGCCTTCGGTGGGCCAGCGACCGGCGCGAACGTAGCGATCGCCCTCGACGATGCCGCGCGAGATCGCGAGCAGCAGCCCCATGCCATGGTCGGCGACGCAATTGGTCAAGACGCCGGGGGTATTGGTGACGATGACGCCCCGCTCGGCGGCGGCGGCGCGATCGATGAAGTCGACCCCGACCGCGTTGGCGGCGATGATCTCGAGCGTCGGCAGCGCCTCGATCATGGCCCGGTCGCAGGGATCGCCCGGCGTGGTGATGGCGATCGCGCGAACCCGGTCGGCCAGGCCGGCGACGAAGGCCTCGCGGTCGGCGGCCAAATGATATTTGTGCACGGTGAAGCGCGCTTCCAGGCGCTCGTTGGTTATCGCCGGAAAGTCCGTCACCTGCAGGACTTCGGTTGCCTCGGCCGTCATTTCGTCGCCCCCTTCCATTGCCCGGCTTCCTTCAACGCCTCCGCCACCTCGGCCGGCATGTAGTTCTCGTCGTGCTTGGCCAGGACCGCAGTGGCGACGAAGAGGCCGGTTTCGTCGAGCTTGCCCTCCGTCACCACCCCCTGGCCCTCGCGGAAGAGGTCGGGCAGCATGCCGCGGAAGCTGACCGGCACGGTGTGTTGGGTGTCGGTGACCCGGAACAGGATCGTCACTCCGTCCTCGCCGCGGGCGAGGCTCTGCTCCTCGACCAGGCCGCCGAGACGGAGCCGACGGCCGGGCGGCGGCTCCTTCTCGACGATATCGGTGGGGCTGTAGAAGAAGACGATGTTGTCCTCGAAAGCGACCAGGACCAGGGCCGCGACGGCGGCGAGGCCGGCCAGGCCGGAGATCACGATCCAAAGTCGCTTGTGTTTACGCTTCACCGGCGCCGTCCCTTTCGCCGGCAGCCTCGTCGCGCGTTGCCTGGCCCTCCAGGGCGGCCAGGTTGCGCCGGCTGGCGGCGAGGCCGCGCCGGCTCGTCACCGCCAGCACGAGCATCAGCCCGAGGGTGACGAAAAAGGCCGGCCAGACGAAGGCCGCGTAGCCGCCCATGTGGAGAAATTCCCGCAAACCTTCCACCTTTCGACGATCCCGGCGCTGCTCCGGTTCAGCGGTCGGGGCCGTTTATAGGGCCGGCCCCGAAGCCCGTCCAGTCACCCCCGCGCGAGGCCCTCGGCCGCTCCCGGCGCCGCCCCGGCCAGGGTGCGCTGGCGCAATGCCCGAAGCCGCCTGAGGTTCAGTTCGGTCTCGATTCGGAAAAGCAGCACGCTGACGAAATAGGCCTTGAAGCCGAGCGCCATGACGATCAGCGGCCAGAGCATGGTGGCGTGGATCGAGGGGCCGTCCATGCGCAGGACGCTGGCTGGCTGGTGCAACGTGTTCCACCAGTCGACCGAGAACTTGATGATCGGCACGTTGACGAAGCCGACCAGGGCCAGGATCGCCGCCGCCTTGGCCGCCTTGGCCGGATCGTCGATCGCCTGCCAGAGCGCCATGTAGCCGAGATAGAGGAAAAACAGGATCAACACCGAGGTCAGACGCGCGTCCCATACCCACCAGGCCCCCCACATCGGCTTGCCCCAGAGCGAGCCGGTAAGCAGCGCCGCGAAGGTAAAAAGGGCGCCGATCGGCGCCGCCGACTTCGCCGCCAGATCGGCCAAGGGATGTTTCCAGATCAAGCCGACGGCGCTGGCGCCAGCCAGGAAGGTGTAGCAGAAGAGCGCCATCCACGCCGCTGGCACATGCACGAACATGATCCGCACCGACTGGCCCTGCTGGTAGTCGGCCGGCGCCACAAAGAACGCCAGCCAGAGCCCGAGGCCGATCAAGACCACCGCCAGCCCCGTCGCCCAGGGCTGGATCCATCGCGCCAGCCTGGAAAATCGCGCCGGGTTGGCGAACCTGTGAAGACCCTTCATCTCGAACCCCTAGCCAAATCTCGCCCCAGCGCCTCTGTGGATAGGTATATCGGTAACCCGCGAGGGATAGGCAATGCCTTGATCTGCATCAATAAAGTCACGTCTATTCCAAGGCCAGCCGGAGCGCCGCCGCGGTCGCCCAAGGCGCCAACGCCAGCGCCCCCAACAGGCCGGCCGCCATGATCAGGATATAGGGCTGGACCGCGAGCCCGGTAATCGCGGCCTCGACGGTGGAGACGCCGAAGATCAGCACCGGGATATAGAGCGGCAGCACGAGAAGCGACAGCAGCACCCCGCCACGGCGGATATTGACGGTCAGTGCCGCGCCGATACCGCCGATCAGGCTCAAGGCCGGAGTGCCCAGAGCCATCGCGGTAACGAGTGCCAGAAAACCTTCCGCCTCCATGTTCATCAGCAAGGCCAGGAACGGCGCCGCCAACAGCAGCGGCAGGCCGCTGGTCAGCCAATGAGCCAACGCCTTGGCCAGGACCACCAACTCCAACGGCAGGCCCGAGAGTGCCAGCAATTCCAGGCTGCCGTCCTCGTAATCGGCCTGGAAGAGGCGGTCGAGCGCGATCAGCGAGGCCAGGAGTGCCGCCACCCAAACGACGCCCGAGGCCATCCGGGCCAAGATCTCCCGCTCCGGCCCGACACCCAATGGAAAAAGCGTCACGGTGATGACGAAAAAGACCACGACCAGCAGCGTGGCGCTGCCCTGACGGGCGGCAATCCGAAGATCACGGCCGACGATGGCGGCGAGGCCGCTCATCGTGTCGCCTCGGCGCCGAGGCGAAGCGTCCGGGCATCGGCGATATCGAGGTCGTGGTGGGTCGCCGCGATCACCATGCCGCCCCGCTGGCGCTGTTGGCCGATCGCGGCTGCGAGACAGCCGAGGCCCGCGTCGTCGAGCGAAACCCCGGGCTCGTCCAACAGCCAAAGCGCGGCCGGCGCCGCGACCAGGCGGGCCAGTGCCGTGCGCTTGCGCTGCCCGGCCGAGAGCAGCGCCGCCGGCACCTCGGCCAGATGGCCGATGGCGAAGGCGTCGAGCGCCGCCGCGACATCGCCGCCGCCGACCAGACGGGTCCAGAAGCGGACGTTTTCCGCCACCGTCAACAAGGGTTTCACGGCGTCCAGATGGCCGATATAGCCGAGCCGGCGGCGGTGCGCCTCGAGGTCGTCCCAGAGCCCGACGCCGTCCCATTCGAGCCGGCCGGCGGCGGGCTTCAGAAAAGTCGCCAGAATCCGCAATAGGCTCGACTTGCCGGCCCCGTTCGGCCCCCGCAGGACCAGCGCCTCGCCAACGTCGAGCTGGAAATCGAGGCTGGCGAATACCTGCCGTTCGCCCCGGATACAGGCCAGCGCTTCAGCTTCCAGCGCCACCGCCGCCCGGAGCCTCAGTCGAACTTGCGAAGATCGTCGATGACCTTGCCGTCGTCCGGCAACGCCTCGGCCGCGACGAGCTCGACCTCGCCGCGTAGTTTCAGGACGCTCTGCATCGATTCGATGATGGCCTGGCGCCGCGCCTCGTCGGTGCCGGCGACCCGCAGCGTCATCCGATCGGCGCTGTCGACGCTGTCGATGACGAGGCGGCCCTTCTCGATCTCGGGATGGCGGCCGAGCAGCTCTGCGACGTTCGAGGGATGCACGAACATGCCACGGACCTTGGCCGACTGATCGGCCCGGCCCATCCAACCCTTGATCCGCATGTTGGTGCGCCCGCAGGGGCTGATCCCCCCCAACACGGCGGAAAGGTCGCCGGTGCCGAAGCGGATCAACGGATAGGCGGGATTGAAGGTCGAGACCACGACCTCGCCGATCTCGCCATCCGGCACCGGATCGCTGCCGCCGGGCTCGACCAGCTCGACGATGACGCCCTCGTCGACGACCATGCCCTCCTGGGCCGAGGTCTCGTAGGCGATCAGGCCGACGTCAGCGGTGCCGTAGGAGTTCACCACTTCGATGCCGCGCGCCGACAAGAGCTGCCGGACGGCGGGAAACAGCGGCTCGGCGCCGACCACCCCCTTGGCGAGCGAAGAGGTGTCGAGGCCCATCTCGTCACCCCGCTCGACCAGGATGCGCAGGAAGGAAGGCGTCCCGCAGTAGACCCGGGGCCTGAGGTCGGCGATCGCCTGGACCTGGATCTCGGTATTGCCGACGCCTCCCGGAAAGACCGGACAGCCGAGCGCCCGGGCGGCGCTCTCGACCAGCATCGCGGCCGGCGTCAGGTGATAAGAGAAGGTGTTGTAGACCAGATCGCCCGGCCGAACCCCGGCCGCCCAGAGCACCCGCGAGAAGCGCCCATAGTCCTTGTCCTCACCACCCGGCTCGTAGATCGGGCCCGGCGACATGAAGACTTGAGCCATCTCGCCGAGGCCTTGGGTGAAGAGGCCGCCGAAGGGTGGGTCGGCCTTCTGCGTCCGCGCCAGATCGGGTTTACGGGTCACCGGCAGCCGCGCCAACGCCGCCGGCCCGTCGACTGCTCCCGGGTCCACCTCGGCGAAAAGCCGGGTGAAATAGGGTGCCTCGGCCTTGGCATGGGCGAGTTGGCGCCTGAGCCGGGCGAACTGTTCCGCCTGGCGCGCCTCGCCGTCGCGACATTCCAGATCGTCGTAGTGTTCGTCTTCGGCCAGCATCGCCGTCACCTCCGGTGTCGACAGCCGTGATCGAGGCATCCCATCGGCCCGGCCCATGGCCGAGCCCGGCTATTAAAGCACCGGTTCCATTAGGGTCAAGGGCGGTGCCGCCATTCCACCATCGCATTCGCCCCTCAATCGCGCTACATAAGGCCCACGAACAGGCGCATCCGCCAATCGATGCGGGACCGAAACCCGAGCCAGGAGAATCCACCGGTGACCACGCACGGCCAGGACACGCTTCGCTGCCGCCGCAGCCTCGACATCGACGGCACCCGCTACGACTACTACAGCCTCGAAGCGGCCCAGGCCGCAGGACTGGGCGATATCGACCGGCTGCCCTATTCGCTGAAGGTGTTGCTGGAGAACCTGCTGCGCCATGAAGACGGCCGCAGCGTCACCATCGAGGATGCCAAGGCGATCGCCGAATGGCTGCAGACGCGCGGCTCGACGCGGGAGATCGCCTTCCGCCCGGCGCGGGTTCTGCTGCAGGATTTCACCGGCGTCCCCGCCGTCGTCGACCTGGCCGCGATGCGCCAGGCGATGGTCGAGATGGGTGGCGACCCGAACAAGATCAACCCGCTGTCGCCGGTCGATCTGGTGATCGATCATTCCATCATGATCGACCATTTCGGCACGCCGGACGCATTGGAGCAGAACATCAAGGCGGAGTTCCAGCGCAACGGCGAGCGCTATGCCTTCCTGCGCTGGGGCCAGAGCGCCTTCGACAACTTTCGCGTCGTGCCGCCCGGCGCCGGGATCTGCCATCAGGTCAATCTGGAATACCTCTCCCGGGTGGTCTGGAGCCGCGACGATGGCGGCACCATGCTGGCCTATCCGGATACCCTGGTCGGCACCGACAGCCACACCACCATGGTCAACGGCCTCGCCGTATTGGGCTGGGGTGTCGGCGGCATCGAGGCCGAGGCGGCGATGCTGGGGCAACCGATCTCGATGCTGATCCCCGAGGTCATCGGCTTCGAGCTGACCGGCGCCTTGCCCGAGGGCACGACGGCGACCGATCTGGTGTTGACCGTGGTGCAAATGCTCCGGGCCAGGGGCGTGGTCGGCAAGTTCGTCGAGTTCTTCGGCGCCGGCCTCGACCATCTGCCGCTGGCGGACCGGGCCACGATCGCCAACATGGCGCCCGAATACGGCGCCACCTGCGGCTTCTTCCCGGTCGGCCGGGAGACGATCCGCTATCTCGAGCTGTCGGGCCGCGAGCCGGCGCAGATCCAACTGGTCGAGGCCTATGCCAAGGCGCAAGGCCTCTGGCGCGAGGCGGGAGCGCCGGCGCCTGCGTTCACCGACACCTTGAGCCTCGATATGTCCACGGTCGAGCCCTCGATCGCCGGCCCAAAGCGGCCGCAAGATCGAATTCCATTGCCCGCCGCCGCCACCGCCTTCACGGAAGCGCTGGCGGAGATCGAGGCCGGTGCCGAACTCGGCGCCAAGGTCCCGGTCGCCGGCCGGGACTACGGGATCGGCCACGGCGACATCGTCATCGCCGCGATCACCTCCTGCACCAACACCTCCAACCCCTCGGTGCTGATGGCGGCCGGACTGCTGGCCCGGAACGCGGTCGAGAAGGGCCTCGCCGTCAAGCCCTGGGTCAAGACCTCGCTGGCACCGGGCAGCCAGGTGGTGGCGGACTATCTCGCCGAGGCCGGCCTGCAGCCCTACCTCGACCAGCTGGGTTTCGACGTCGTCGCTTTCGGCTGTACCTCGTGCATCGGCAATTCCGGGCCCTTGGCGGAGGGGGTGCCGGAGGCGATAGAGGCCGGCGACCTGGTCGCCACCGCGGTATTGTCGGGCAATCGCAACTTCGAGGGCCGGATCAACCCGCTGGTACGGGCCAATTATCTGGCCTCGCCGCCGCTGGTAGTCGCCTACGCGATCGCCGGCAGCATGAACCTGGACTTGGCGACCGAGCCGCTCGGCACCGACGACAGTGGCCAGCCGGTTTATCTCCGCGACATCTGGCCGAGCCTGAAAGACGTCGCCGACGCCGTCACCAGTTCGGTTTCGCCCGAGATGTTCCAGCGCCGCTATGGCGACGTCTTCGAGGGCTCCGCCGAATGGCGCGCCATCGCCGCCAAGGAAAGCCTGACCTACGATTGGGACGCGGTCTCGACCTACGTCAAGCACCCGCCCTTCTTCGAGAAGATGTCGGGCGAGCCGACGGCGCTGGCTGATATCCAAGGCGCCCGGCTGCTGGCGCTGTTGGGCGATTCCGTGACCACCGATCACATCTCGCCCGCCGGCTCGATCACCGAGGAGGGGCCGGCCGGCGAGTATCTGATCAGCCACCAGGTGCCGGCCCGCGAGTTCAACTCCTACGGCGCCCGGCGCGGCAATCACGAGGTGATGATGCGGGGCACCTTCGCCAACATCCGGATCCGCAACGAGCTGGCCGCCGGTACCGAGGGCGGCGTCACCCGGCACCAACCCTCGGGCGAGTTGATGAGCATGTACGATGCGGCGATGCGCTATCAGGCCGAGGGGGTGCCGCTGGTGGTGGTGGGGGGCAAGGAATACGGCACCGGCTCGTTGCGCGACTGGGCCGCCAAGGGCACCTGTCTCCTCGGCATAACTGCGGTGATCGTCGAGAGCTTCGAGCGCATCCACCGTTCCAACCTGGTCGGCATGGGGGTCCTGCCGCTGCAGTTCCAGGCCGGCACCGACCGCAAGACCCTGGGTCTGACCGGGGCCGAGCGCTTCGATCTCAGCGGCATCGCCGAGGGCATCGAGCCCGGCCAGGACGTTGGCTGCCGGATCACCTACGAGGATGGCCGCCAGGAGGAGATCACGCTCACCTGCCGGGTCGATACGCTCGACGAGGTCGAGTATTACCGCCACGGCGGGATCTTGCAGTACGTCCTCAGGAACCTGACGGCGGCGGCGTGAGGCGGCGGGATAGGCGGCTTTCGGGGCGCGGCAGACCCTCTATCACCGACAAGTGATTTTCCGGTGAACCGGCGAGTTGGATATTCTCCCGGGCCATGAAGTATCGCCACGCCATCTTCGCCAGCCTGATCTGGCTGTCGCTCGCCGCCGACGGCCCCGTGCAGGCGCAATCCGACACCGGCCGTCTGGCGACCGTGGTCGAGCTGTTCACCAGACAGGGCTGCAACTCCTGTCCGCCGGCGGATGCGCTGCTGGGCCGGCTGGCGAAACGGGACGGCGTCATCGGCCTCACCTTCAACGTCGACTATTGGGACTACCTCGGCTGGCGCGACACCCTGGCCCGCCCCGCCTATACCCAGCGCCAGCGCGGCTACGCCAAGGCGATGCACGACCGCCGGGTCTACACGCCGCAGATCGTGATTGGCGGCGTGATGCATGAGGTCGGCTCCGACGAAGCGGCGATCCTCGACGCGATCGAGAAGGCGAGAGAGGAGCACCGAGCCGGCCTCGCGATCCAGATGTCCCGGGACGGCGAGCGTATCGTGGTCGCGCTTTCCGCCGGCCAGAGCCCGGTGGACGCCACCATCTGGCTCGCCCGGTTCGATGCCAAGAAGGAAGTGGCGATCCGCCGCGGCGAAAATGGCGGCCGCTCCCTCGTCTACTACAAGGTGGTCCGCGAGTTCACCAATGTCGGGCTCTGGCGCGGCGAGGCGATGGAAATGGCCTTTTCCATCGGCGATCTCTCGAAGGACGGCCGGGATGGTTGCGCCATCATCGTGCAGCTCGGCAGCCATGGTGCCATCATCGGCGCGGCGGAGATGGACTTCGTCAATTCTGACTCCTGAACCCGCTCGAAGCCGGGCCGAAGATCGTGCCGGCGCCCTCTACGCCGCCAGACCCTTCGCCACCGCCGCCGCCAGGCGGCGCGAGAAGGCGGCCGGGTCCGGCAGGCTCTCGCCCTCGACGATGCGGGCTTGATCCAACAACAACTGGGCGACGTCGGCGACCGCCTCGGCCCCGCCATCGGCCTTCAGGCGCTCGGCCAGGGCCCGGATCAGCTGGTGCCGTGGGTTGATCTCGAGAATCCGGTTGGCGGCGAAATCGAGCTGCTGTTGCGCCTTCAGAAGCCGCTCCAGATGCATGTCGAGATCGCCGTCGTCGGCGACCAGACAGACGGCGCTGTCGGTCAACCGGTCGGAGGCGCGGACATCCTTCACCGCCTCGCCCAAGTTCTGCTTCAGGGCCGCGATCACGGTGGCGATATCGGCGTCCCGAAGGCTGTCCTCGGCACCCTCGTCGCTCGCCTCGGGCTCGATCTCGGCCAGATCCGCGGCGCCGCGCGTGACCGAGCGGAAGGGTTTCTCCGAGAAGGCGTCGACCGCGGTCAGCCAAAAGTTGTCGACCGCGTCGACCAACAGCAAGACCTCGATGCCGCGGGCGCGGTAGCCCTCGATCTGCGGGCTCTGCCTGAGCGCGTCGAGGTCGTCGCCGCTGATGTGATAGATCGCCTGTTGGCCTTCCTTGGCACGCTCCAGATAGGCCGCCAGGCTGGTGCTCTCGTCGCCGGCGGTGGAATGGAAGCGGGCCAGCGCCAGCAGTTCCTCGCGGCGCCCCTCGTCCTCGTAGATTCCTTCCTTCAGAACGGCGCCGAAATTTTCCCAAAAGCGGGCGTAGTCTTCCGGCGCCTTCTCGGCCTTTTTCTTCAGCTCGGTCAAGATGCGGCGCGTGATCGCGGTCTTCAGCCGGGCCAACACCGGGCTCGACTGCAACATTTCGCGGGAGATGTTGAGCGGCAGGTCCTCTGAATCGACGACGCCCCTGAGAAAGCGGAGATAGGGCGGGATCAGCTCCTGGCAGTCGTCGGTGATGAAGACCCGGCGGACATAGAGCTTGACCCGGCTCTTCCTGGCCGGATCGAAGAGGTCGAAAGGCTTCGACGACGGCACGAACAAAAGCACCGCGTATTCGATCTTGCCCTCGGCCTTGTAGTGGACGGTGAGCCAGGGGTCGTCGAAGGCGTGCCCGGCGTGGTGGTAGAATTCGGTATATTGCTCCTCGGTGACGTCCTTCTTCGGCCGGGTCCAGAGCGCCGAGGCCTGGTTGACGGCGGTTTCGCTCTCGCCCTCGACGAGCACGATGGGCAGCGCGATGTGGTCGGAATAGGTCTTGACGATGGACTGGATCGTCTCCGACTCGAGCCATTTCTTCTCGCCCTTGGCGAGGTGGACGACGACGCTGGTGCCGCGGCCCTTGCGTTCCGCCTCGGCGATGGTGAACTCGCCGCTGCCGTCCGAGGCCCAGCGCCAAGCGGTCGCCTCGCCGGCCTTGGCGCTCACCACCTCGACTTCGTCGGCGACCATGAAGACGGAATAGAAACCGACCCCGAACTGCCCGATCAGCGCCAGGTCCTTGGCTTCGTCGCCGGAGAGCTGCTCGAGGAAGGCACCGGTGCCCGAGCGGGCGATGGTGCCGAGCTCGGCGATCAACTCGTCCCGGCTCATGCCGATGCCGTTGTCGGCGATCTCGATGGTGCGGGCCTTGGCGTCGACCACTACTCGGATTTGAAAATCGGGATCGTCGGCCGCCAGCTCGGGCTTGGTCAGGGCCTCGTAGCGTAACTTGTCGCAGGCGTCCGAGGCGTTCGAGATCAGCTCGCGAAGGAAGATCTCCTTCTCCGAGTAGACCGAATGGACCATCAGTTTGAGGAGCCGCGAAACCTCGGCCTGAAAGGCGAGCCTTTCTTCGCTCATCTGTTTCGTATCCTCCTGTTTTTCAGCTCGACTTCCGGCCGGCCCGGCCGCTCCGCGGGTCGACGGAGTCACCGCCGAGGATATGTGCGATTTCGGCCGGCGCTTCAAGGGGTTTGACGCCACCACGGGGATCTCGTCTCGCCACCGGTCGAACGACAAGAAAAACGGGGCCGCCCGTAGGCGACCCCGTGGAGAGGTGGTGTCGTTGTCGGTTCTGTTACGCGGAACCGTTTACATCATGCCGCCCATGCCACCCATGCCGCCCATGTCGGGCATCGCCGGCATCGCGGCGGCCTTGTCGTCGGGCTTCTCGGCGACCATGGCCTCGGTGGTGATCAGCAAGCCGGCGACCGAGGCGGCGTCCTGCAGTGC
>PVBE010782669.1_pt1 | contig 11080 bp, 7 predicted proteins | sample 1631181 | NCBI WGS metagenome assembly PVBE01 (sample SAMN08397723, study PRJNA350692) | Marine metagenome, whole genome shotgun sequencing project. | isolation source: water | place: Pacific Ocean | collected 2012-04 | reverse complement strand
CCACGCAATGAGAATCGCATCCGCTACATCCAACAGATTCTCTATGACCAGGATCTTGTCGGAAACTTTCGCGCCACCAAGAATCGCAACCAACGGGCGCTTCGGATTGCTCACGAGCTCCTCGAAGACATTAATCTCTTTCTGCAACAGGAACCCGGCCGCCGACGGCAGGAACGCCGCCACTCCGGTGACCGAACAATGCGCTCTGTGACTCGTGCCAAAGGCATCGTTGATGAATACATCACCAAGTCGGGCGAGAGCACGCGAAAGCGCCTCATCCCCCTTTGTTTCCCGCGCGTCGAATCGCACGTTTTCCAGCAACAACACCGCGCCATCCGCAAGACTGTTTGTGGCATCAAGTGCGGCATCGGCGAGTGCGTCGGCAACCAACGGGACTTTCATTTCCAATTCACGCGAGAGCACCGCTGCTACGGGAGCGAGCGAGAACTCCGGACGGCGCTGACCCTTCGGACGGCCAAGGTGCGACATGAGAATCAATCGCCCCCCTTGCTCAAGGATGAACCGAATCGTCGGCAGCGCGCTCAGGATTCGTTTCTCGTCAGTGATCGCGCCATCCGCAGTGAGCGGCACATTGAAGTCGGCCCGCATGAGGACTCGACGATGAGCCAAATCGACGTCTCTAACGCTTTTCTTCGACATTCTGCCTCCATCACGAAACAGGGCGGAACGCCCATGACGTCCCGCCCCAATCTGATTCAAGCCGACTTACAGTGAAGCGGACTTCTCGATGAGGTCACAAACTCGATTCGAGTACCCCCACTCGTTGTCGTACCACGAGATCACCTTCACGACGTTGCCGTTCATAACCATTGTGGCCTTGCCGTCGATCAGCGATGAGCAGCTTTCACCGACGACATCGCTCGAGACGATGGCATCATCGGTATAGACCAGAACCCCCTTCATCGGACCATCGGCGGCTGCCTTCAAGGCACTGTTGACCTCTTCTACTGTCACATCGCGCGAAAGGGTGGCTACCAGATCAACGACGCTGCCGTCGGTCACTGGAACGCGCATCGCCATTCCGTCCAAACGGCCGGCCAACTCAGGAATCACAATGCCAACGGCCTTCGCAGCACCCGTTGATGTCGGGATGATGTTGTCAGCAGCAGCGCGCGCACGGCGCGGATCGGAGTGCAGCACATCAAGAATGCGCTGGTCATTGGTGTAGGCGTGTACCGTGGTCATCAGTCCGTGCTCCAATCCAAACGTGTCGTTCAGGACCTTCGCCATGGGGCCGAGACAATTGGTCGTGCACGAAGCGTTACTGATGATCTTCTGATCGGCAGTCAACGTCTCGTCGTTCACACCGAGGACGACGGTGTTATCGATTTCGTCCTTGGCTGGAACGGTCAGAATGACCTTGCTGGCACCAGCATCGATGTGCTTCTGACAGGCTGCGCGCGTGTTGAAAATACCGGTTGCTTCGACGACGAAATCCACATTCAGATCGCCCCAGGGCAGATTGGCTGGATCACGCTCAGCAGTAATCTGAATAGACTTGCCGTTCACAACAATCGCGCCCTCAGCGGCCTCGACCTCTGCGTTGAATCTCCCGTGGACAGAGTCATACTTGAGCAGATAGGCGAGCATTTCAGCGTCGCCGAGATCGTTAATGCCCACGACCTCGAAAATCTCGGGAGATTGAGCCATGATGCGGAAGACATTTCGGCCAATTCGGCCAAAACCGTTGATGCCAATTCGAAGGGGCATTGCGAACTCCTGATAGGATGAGATTGGTGAAATTCGGTTGTCTTGACGCCGCGTAGGGTGGGTGCCTCAAAAATGGGACTCAGCGGCGGTGCGGTAGTTTAGGAAAGGCCTACCGAAGGATCAAACCGACCAGAGGACGAATTGGATGCAAATCATTGCACAGCAAGGACTATAGAGTGGTCACATGTCGCTTCTAAGCGCGGTTGGCAGGAGAATCGAGCGGGCACTTTGGGAGACCTGGCGTCAGATTGGGCGCCCAACGACCGGCATCGGCATCGCCTGTTCAGGCGGGATTGATTCTCAAGTGCTGCTTCATGCCTGTTCGCAGCTCTCAGCTGCCAATCCGCTCTTCCCTGCACCCATTGTCCTTCACTTCGATCACCAGATCCGTGCAGACTCAAGCGCTGTTGCCAGATTCGTGAAGGACGAGGCAGAACGCCTCGCCCTCGAGTTTCACACAGGCGTCGCGGATGGCACCCTTGAGACATCCACACGTGGATTGGAGGAGGCTGCCCGAGCAGTGCGCTACGAGTGGCTCCAGAGAATTGCGGAGGAGCATCGACTCAAGGCAATCCTCATGGCTCATCACGGCAACGATCAAATCGAGACAGTCGGTCTCGGTCTGCTTCGCGGCGGACGGGGCGGAGCGGCTGTTCACGGCATGCCGCCTGTCAGAGAACTCGGTGTCGGCAAATCAACCCTCCTCGCTCGCCCTTTCCTGGAACTCAGCCAAAGCGAAGTGTGCAAGTGGGCTCAAGACAACCACATAGCATGCCGCGAAGATCTCACAAACACAGACACACGGTTTGCGCGCAATTCGCTGCGCCACGAGACTCTCCCTGCCCTTGCCGAGAAACTCCAGGGGATCGACGAACGCCTGCTCAAACTGAGCCGCGATGCACGAAGCGTCACAGAGGATTCAGAACGCCTTCTCAATGCGGCCATGGCCCACAGTCAACAGGGCTCCTGCAATGTGCCTGGCACCGAGCAGGTCACGTGGTGTCACTCGAGGTTTCGTGAGCTCCCTGAGTCGCTCGCGCACCTGCTCCTGACAACGGTGGCCCACGAGCATCAGAATCAACAGTGTGTCATGACGCAGAAAGCTATGAACTTCGTGCTCAATCAACAGACAGGGAGCCACGAATTGAGCCGCAGCCTTCACCTGACGATCAATGTTGATTCAGACACCCTGACCCTGCGTCGTCGTGTTCCCTTGCGAATCCCTGACCCCGTGCCACTCAGTATTCCGGGGAGCGTCTGCCTGCCGAACGATGAAGGCACGTTTCGCGCGACCGTGTGGAATAACGAGCACCCACCGTTTGGCGATAACAGGCAGTTTATCCCGCTCGGGCACATCGTTGGATCCCTTCAAGTGCGCAGCGCTCTGACGGACGAAACGATGACACCCTTCGGCAGCGATCAGCCAAAACCAATCCTCGAGATCCTGCAGGATGGCGGCGTTCCCTCCCATGCACGACGAGCTCGAGTGGGCCTTGCAGATGCGCAGGGAATGCTCTGGTACCCTGGCGTTCGGGCGTCAGAACGTTGCCGCGTGGGGAATGAAAAAGCCCTGATAGCGCTTAGCTATCAGGGCCCTGATTCTCGCGGCGACAATGAAGCGCTGCCGCATGTACCTGCTACTTGAAGGCGATGAAGTTGCCGTCGCGTGTTCCCAAAAGGAGTTCGCCAGTGACTTCGTTGGTCAGGAAGAAGTCAAAAGCGCCGAGGCGCGCTGCGCACTCTACCTCGCCGTTCTTGGCATCGCATCGGTAGATCTGGTTCACACCGCTCAAGAAGAAAACGCGCGCATCGTCCGCAGCCAGAACACGGTCTGTCGTCTCGTACCCGGCCGGCTGGCCGAAGAGCTGAGAAGCCGCATACTCGTTTGAGGTGTCGGTGCCAGCTCCATACCACAGACGCTTGCCCGTCTTCAGGTCGAGGCAGAACATGCGCTCGGTATTCTTCGCAAAGACACGACCGCCTGCGACAGATGCTGAAGCAATGAAGGGACGATTCGTGCGAAGCACCCACTCCGACGTTCCAGTTGCGGCATCGATTCCGTAGAGATTCCCGTCCTTGCAGGAGACAACCAACAGCGGGCGCGAATCCTTGCCTTTGTTATCCACCATCAGAGGGTTGGCATCGATCCCACCAGCCAAACGACGGCGCCAGCTGGGGCGTCGTGGAGCGGAGTCGCCAGACGAGCGGGCTTCGATCGCTGTCAACTCGCCCTTTTCGGAGGCGCAGATGACCAGGTTGGATGGCAGCGTGCGAGTCAGCGACGGTGTTGTTGTGAGGATGCCCTCGATTGGAAAATCCCAACCCTTGATGCCGTTGTCTGCTGAGGCGGCTACAAGGCGCTGCGCCAGGTAGTTGCCGACGAAAACGGTGTCCATAGTGCTCTGCGCATCGCTGGATGGGATGACTCCCAGGCGCGTACGGAGGCGACTGTGAATGCGACTGCCGTTGAGGTCCACGACGATCATTCCGCTGTCGCTCTCAGTCAGGAATGTGATGCTGCCACGGCCAACATGCGGAGGCCTCGCCAGACGGTTTGGGCCGATGCCGAGGATCCAATTCAATCGGCCGCCATTGGTGACGTCAGCCGAGAGCATTTCGAAGCGGCGCTTCGACGGATTCCAGCTCTCCATGAGGAGGGTGTCGCCACGCAGCCAGGCGCGACGAATCTCATTGCCCCCATAGTTCTGACGCCAGGACATCTTGACTCCCAGGGGGGAGGTTGCTGCTGCCAGTGCATTCTGCCGAGCGATCAGCACTTCGGCTGGTGAACGCTCCTGGTCGCCTTGGGCCAGGGCACAAACATTGCTGATAAGCAGAAGAGCTACTGCAGCGATCCAGTTAACCTTGATCATTGATCGTCATACTCCCGTGGGATGTCTTGAGTCGTCCGCCCCCTTTTTCGAGACGGTTTTCTGTCCTTGGCCAGCGCCCCGGCCGACCGCTGGCAAATGGACAGGGTCAGTGGGCGCAATTTTGCCTCGGACTGGGTTGTCACTATATTGCCCCGAAAAATGGTGTCAAGGTACAGGACCTCTGAAATGGACGCATCAGTCAACCTCTCGGAAGAGCAAAAACAGCGACTCCGGAGCAATTTATCAGCAATTCACCAGAGAATGGCGGACGCGGCCCAACGAGGCGGTCGCGATCCCGACGCCGTTCGCCTTGTGGCGGTCACCAAACGCACACCCCTTCAGGTCGCGCTTGCCCTCAACGACCTCGGCGCAGCGATTCTCGCCGAAAGCCGACCTGAGGAGCTCTGCCGCAAGGCACAACAGATCTCGGTCCCGCTGTCCTGGCATCTAATCGGCCCATTTCAGACCAAAAAGATCGCTAAGACCCTGCCCCACACAGAGTTGGTGCATTCGGTCCACTCAATTCGACTCGGCCGCGACATTGCGGCGCGTGTGAACAGGGGCGGACTCAAGCCCCAGAGGATACTCCTCCAGGTCAATGTCTGCGGTGAGGAGGCAAAACAGGGACTCTCGCCGACCCACCTTGAGAGCGCATTGGAGGAACTGAGCTGTCTCGACGATCTCATGGTCTGTGGGCTCATGACGATGGCCCCGAAGGGTGCATCAGACATCGAATTGAGGGAGATCTTCGGTGCGCTGCACGCGATGCGGGATAATCTGGGCGCAGATCGCCTCCCGGAACTGTCGATGGGGATGTCTGGCGATTTTGAGATCGCTATTGAGGAAGGTGCCACGTTGATCCGAGTTGGATCTGCCCTCTTTGAAGGAATGGTGTTTGATAGCTAAATTGCTGGAGACCTTGGGAGAAGTCCCGACACATGATTCAATAGGGGTCGGGTCACCCAGACGGAACCATTTCCCCGCCCATGGTGCCATCGACCCTTACGGCAATGAGAATCTTTTTTGACAGAGTCCCACTGAGCGGAGTGCATCGGCTTGCCTTCACTGATCATCGAAAGAGGCCCGGAGCGGGGCCAGATTATCGAACTGCCATTGGGCAGTCGGTTTGTCATCGGGCGCGAAGAAGGATCTGAGATTCTCATCTCTGATCACGCCTGTTCACGGCGACACTGCGGAATCATCGAGCAGGATGGTGTTGTGCTGTTGAAGGATCTCAACTCAACGCACGGCACGACCGTCAACGGGAAACAGGTTCAGAAGAAACGGCTGAAGGACGGTGATGTCATCGGAATCGGTGAGACACTCTTCAGCTTCATGGAAGAGAGTCGCGATGCCGACCTGGTCGGCCGAGTGGTTGGCGGCTACAAAATCCATGGGCGCGTCGGACGCGGTGGGATGGGAACAGTCTACAGAGGCCATCAGGTCGCACTCGATCGCGAAGTAGCGCTGAAGGTTTTGTCCTGTCGCTATTCGGAGGACACCACATTCATCAACCGCTTCTTCAAGGAAGCTCAAGCTGCCGCACGCCTGAACCACCCCAACGTGGTGCAAGTCTATGACGTCCGCGAAGAAAACGGACTCTACTTCATCTCATTGGAGATGATGGATCAAGGCACCGTTCAAGATCTCGCGACAGAACAAGGTCAACTCCCGATATCACGCGTGCTGGAGATTGCACGCGATGCAGCGCGCGGGTTGATGTATGCCGAGAAGCAGAAGATCGTGCACGGCGACATAAAGCCAGACAACCTGATGATCAACTCGGATGGACACATCAAGATATCCGACCTCGGCTTGGCACGCGATGCAGGGGAACTATCGAGCCAAGGCGAAGAAGGGATTTTTGGAACTCCACACTTCATCGCGCCGGAACAAGCACTGGGCAAGCGCGTTGACACGCGCTCTGACATCTATAGCCTGGGCGCAACTCTCTACAGACTGGTCAGTGGACAAACACCGCACGATGGGAGCAGCGTTCAGGAAATTGTCCTGAAGCAAATCAACACTACGCCCACAGATATCTGCGAGCTGCGTTCCGACTGCCCGAAGGACCTGCGCGACCTCATAAGTGTGATGATGGCCAAGGAGCCGGAAGAACGGTTCGAAAACGCAACAGATCTGCTCAGCGCCCTTAAATTGCTGGGTGACAACGGGCGAATCAAGAGTCCTGCAAGTGTCGCGGTCCCCCTTGCGATTGCGGTTCTTGTCGTCGTGGCAGGCGTCGGCGTGTGGTGGCTGCAAAAAACGAATAACGGCGAGTCGGACACGCCCAATGCGAACGGCAGAAACACAGAGGTCGTAGAGAACGACCCTGTAGACAACGCCGTTAAAACAGCGCAGGAAGAAGAAGCCCTCGCTGCTCAACAACGCTCTCTGCGGGCACAAGGCGCATTGGTCAAGGCCAACACGCGCAAGCTCGAGCTCAAACAGGAAGGCAAGGAGAAGGATGTTCAGGCACTGACAGAGCTCGTTGCGCTCTTTGAGGAGGTCGTTGCCATTGCGCCGAACAGTGAGGATGCGACAGCCTCCACTGCAGAAATTGAACAGATCATGGCCAGCATCCGATCGATTCAAGCCTCGCAGGCTAATGCAGCAGCTGCCGCTGAGGAAGCTGAGCGCGTTGCTGAGGAGACCTACCTCACACTCCAATCCAACGTCGAAGCCGCGATTGCAAAAGACGCATTCGGCTCAGCCCTTGCAGCTCTCATTGAGAGCCGCAAGAAACTGGTCAAGACCCACCGAGAAAAGGACCTGCGCACACTCTCGAACCGCATCATGCAGAGTGCTCGCGAACGCTCGGACAACCTTCACGGGAGCGCGGACCGCTGCATGCAAAGTGGCGACTTTGACGGTGCACGCGAGTGCATTCGCAAGATCACACAGAGCTTCAATCCATCACGAAGCCGCGACGGCATTTTTGCCGAACTGGAGAGCCTTGTGAAGCTGGCTGAGTCTCAGATCACGACTATCGATGTGAAAGAGAGGGCCCAGACCACTCAAGACCTTGCCAATGATCAGACTCGTTGTTTCGAAGCCCTCAAGAAACTCTACACAATCCTGAAGAAGGCCCTTCCTTCAGAGTCTGCCGCCAAAGACCTCGCCAACGTACAGGCCTCACTGAACACACCTCTCTACAAGGCCCAACTGAATCCGATTATTGAAGACTTGCTCGCAGTCAATGCACTCAAAGGAAGATTGGACGCCGTTCTCAAGACAAAAGACGGGCCGTCCGTTCGCCTCTATGGCGTCCGCAATCTTCCGACTGGCAAGCTCATTGCTTCCGATGCAAATTCGGTCACAGTGGAGCTTAGAAACAAATCAACCAAGACTGTGGCATGGAAAGACATCGACCCGGAAACAGCTATCCGACAGATCTTCCGCCGTGCGGCAGTAACCAATGCTGACCGAATCACACTGCTGCATATGTGTCTACTGCTGGGTCACCTGGAACAAGCGCAGAAGACTCTCGCAGAGATCAAGCCTGATGCAAACGCAACAGCCGAACTCGCCGATCTCAAGCAACGCATTGAAATGGAGTCTCGTGCCACAAAGTTGTTGGCCCGCATTCACGAACTCAAGAAGCTTGCAGAGAGCAACCAGATGACTTGGTTTGAAATCAATGATTTAGCTCAGTCATTGCTCGTGACCTGTCGAGGAACACGGGCACTGATCTTAGAGAGCGACGGCAAGACGCCACTCGTGGCCAACCCATAGCGAAGAGACGAAAGAAACTATGTCAATGCCTGCCAATGACGAGTTCCCAAGCATGCGCGATCGAATCCAGGATAGCGTTGACGCCATTCGCAATGCAGCGGGTGAAGCCAAGTCGCCCCGAGTAGCGATCGTCTTTGGAACCGGTCTGACCAGCCTCGCCAACGATATCACCGATGCTGTCTCAGTCCCCTATGACGCAATCCCCCACTTTCCCGCAGCGACGGTCGAGACGCACACAGGCGAATTGGTCCTTGGAAAACTGGGTGGCTGCGATGTCGTAGCCATGCGAGGACGCTTTCACTTCTACGAGGGTTACTCGCTGGAGCAGATCACACATCCAGTCCGCGTCATGCACGCATTGGGTGCCGAAACACTCGTTCTCTCCAACGCGGCAGGTGGTCTCAATCCAAAGTATTCGGCCGGTGATATTTGCATCCTCGATGACCACATCAATCTCCTGGGCACCAGCCCGTTGGTAGGTCCCAACGACGAAGAACTCGGCGTTCGGTTTCCGGACATGAGCCAGCCCTACAATCAAGAACTGGTGGCTGCCGCCGAAGCCATCGCTCTGGATGAGGGCATTCGTACCCACAGAAGTGTCTACACAATCGTGTCCGGCCCGAATCTCGAAACCCGTGCCGAGTATCGATTCCTGCGCACGATCGGCTCAGATCTCATTGGGATGAGTACCGTTCCAGAGGCGATTGTCGCCGCACATGAAGGCCTGCGCTGTATCGCTTTTTCAATCGTCACTGACACGTGCCTCCCGGACGCGTTGGTTCCGGTGAGTGTCGAGGAGATCATTGCCACTGCTGCCGGTGCTGAGCCACACTTGAACACAATCGTTCGACGATTGATCGGGGAGCTCTGAGGCATGAGCGAGCAGCCTCTGCGCATAGCAGTGCTTCTCTCTGGCACCGGAAGGACTCTTTCGAACCTCATTGAACGCACAGCTCAAAACGGTCTTGCGATTGACATTCGACTGGTGATTGCCAGCAAGCTCGGCATTCGCGGGCTCACTATTGCCGAGAATCACGGCATCCCAACCGCTACGATTCAGCGGCGAGATTACGAGTCGGTAGCCGCGTTCAGCGACGCGCTGACCGAATCGCTCCCACTCGACGAGGTTGATGTCGTTGTCATGGCGGGATTCCTTCAACTCTATAGGCTGCCGGAACAGCTACGTGGCCGCGTCATCAATATCCATCCCAGCCTCTTGCCTCTGTTTGGTGGACAGGGTTTCTACGGACACCACGTTCACAGAGCAGTCATTGAATCCGGAGTGCGGGTTAGCGGGTGTACTGTCCACTTCGTAGACAACGAATACGATACGGGCCCCATAATTGCTCAGCGAACCTGTGACGTACACCCGTCCGACACAGCCGACACCCTCGCGGCCCGAGTCTTTGAAGTTGAGTGTGATTTGCTACCCACAGTTCTTGCGTGGTTGCAACGCGGCTGGGTCCGTCTCGATGCGGGTAAACCCGTCTTCGACCCACGAACGGCAGCTTCCGAGTAGAAAAACGCCTGCCAGGTCGGCCCCGCACGACTCAAATCGCCCATGGCCCCGAGTCGGCAATAGTCGATAAACTAGGGGTAGAGCCGTGTCTTGGTGGTTGGTTTTGGGCATGATGGGGTGAAATGTCTGTGGGAGTTCGATGGAATGCAGAGACAACGAAGTCGTGCTATGGATCTTGAGGAATCAAACTCAGACAAGGTATCAGGTAAGGCTCGGACAGGTACTCTTCTGCTCGCACTACTTGGTATCGCCACGGTGCTGTGGTTTGCAGGAGTCTTCGGAGGACCGGCGAATCAAAAAGAGGCTGGGTTGCTGGCTTGGCGAGAAGGGCGACTTGAATCGGCAGCGAAGGCCCTGGGCCGCTTCCTCGCAGGTAACCCTGAAGATGCGGAGGCGCAGTACTTCAGAGCGATCTGCCTCGCCGCAACACGCAGCAATGACCGAGCACTCGACCACCTCAATTCACTCTCTCGCTTTCCAGGCTGGGAGCAACGTGCCCACTACCACACAGTACGCATCTTACTGGCAGCGAAACGCACCGAGGAAGCCCGACGCGTAGTCAACTCAGCGCCAGTTGAGATCAAGACGAGTCCTCTTGGTCGGGAAGCAGAGGGTCTCTTCCACCTGGAGCAGGCGAAGATCGATGAGGAACAGGTCTTCGAGCTCTTGTCGCGCGACATCGGCGAGATCAAAGCACGTGGCTTCTCAAACCTCGGGCACCGAATCATGTTTGCAAGTACGAAGGCATACGACCGAAGCCTCGATGCCATGATTGCACGGATTGAACGTGACCACGGCTTCAAGAGGTCTGCTCAGTTACGACAAATTCTGGATCGAGGACACAACCGCGCTGTAGCTGCCTTTGCTGTTCTTCAGAAAATCGACTCGAGGTCAGGCTCGACGACAGGCGAACCACTAGGGCTTCGTTACTCATTTGAGCTTGCTCTGCTTCTTGACCAGCGGGGCAGAAATGTCGAAGCCCGCAAGATGCTCACGACCCTCATCGACACCCCGAAAAGCACAATGGCTGACGACGAGTGGTTTGAGGAAACGCACTTGGGACTCGTCGATGCTTCCCAGAGGCTCCTTGCCACGTTCTTGATGACGCGTAAGCACTTCGCTGAAGCCGTTGAAGTCTTGAATGGCATCACGGTAGACGAGAAGGACGGGGACTACGACGTCGATCGAATGCTCGCTGAGTGCTTCGGCGAGCTACAGCAAT
>PVBE010195737.1_pt1 | contig 11080 bp, 7 predicted proteins | sample 1631181 | NCBI WGS metagenome assembly PVBE01 (sample SAMN08397723, study PRJNA350692) | Marine metagenome, whole genome shotgun sequencing project. | isolation source: water | place: Pacific Ocean | collected 2012-04 | reverse complement strand
AGCACACGATCAAGCTCACCAAGCGCGGCTACACCGAGTACCTCGACGTGGTGAAAATTCGGCGCAACAAGACCACCTCGGAGGATATCGATCTTCTGCCCTTCGCCGGGATCCTGATCATCACCTCCACGGCGCCCAGGGCGCAGATCTTCATCGACGGCAAGTTCGTCGGGCGCACGCCGATGGAGAAGGAGCTCCTCGCCGGGGAGCACACGGTGAAGGTGCGCAAGCCCGGTCACTTCGACTACCTGCGCACGATCAAGAGCATCGCCGGCAGCGTGGTCCGCCTGCGGGTGGACCTCAAGCTGATGCCGGTGGGCACCACGCCCTACCGGCCGCCGCCTCCGCCGCCGCCCAAGTGGTACGAAAAGTGGTACGTCTGGGCCGGGGCCGCGGGCGGCGTGGTCGCCGTTACCCTGGCCATCGTCATCCCCGTGGCGGTCCTCTCCGGCGACAAGGTGGACGACTTCTCACCCGAGCATCGCTTCTCGGCCGCGGGCCTGAAGTTTCGCTAGCGTCGGAGTGCTCCAGGTAGGGCGGGGGCTCGTCCCCCGCTTCCGACGAAAAGACTACTTCAGCGCGTAGGTCTTGCCCACCAGGTTCGCCGTCACCAGGTGCACCGTGAGCTTGGCCGTGGGCTTGATCACCGTGTCTCGCATGAGCCCCGCCCGCAGCTGCACCGCGTAAGCCGCCTTGGGCATGGCAGCCAGGGCCGCGGCCGGTATCTCCAGCTTGCCGGTGAGGCCGAGGCCGGTGCAGACCACCTTGCCGTTGAGCTTTTTGCCCGGCTCCACCCCCCAGATGATGACCTGCACCAGGCCCGCCGCGGGCTTGAAGGTCAACGTCAGCGGCTTGGTGCGAGACGCCGATCCCGTGGGGAAGGTCACCTGCAGATCGCCCACGCCCTTGACCTGGCCCGAAAATGGCGGCAGCGCCTTGCCCGCCGCGGTGACCTTGAGGGTGGTCGTGGCGCCGAAAAAGTCGGGAAAGAGCATGGCCGGATAGAGCCAGTCGTCGGGCTTCTTCTGCTTCTCGGTCTCCAGCTTCACAGTGTAGGGCCCGCCGCTGATGGTTATGCGGCCGGCGTCGTACTGCACCGGGCCCACCTCGTCGGACGCCTGGGACCAGCAGCCGGAGCCGTGGCTCTTGAGCTTCTTGAAGAAGGGGTGGGGCGGCGGCGCAAAGAAGGCCCAGGCGTAGCCTTGCTGGGCCGTGGACGTCGCGTCGCGGATCTCCTCGAGGTAGATCAGCCCCTCCACGGGCTGGGTCATGAAGTCGGGTTTGGGCCTCGCGTCCTCCACCCGGGCGTCGGGAAACGACAGCCCATCATGGTGGACCGTCTGGTCGCCGGAGAGGTCTCCCGCGCCCACGGGCAGGCCGCTGCGGCCGCAGGAGGCGGTGAGGGCGAGGCAGTAGCAGATCAGAAATCCTGCAGCAATCCTGGCTGTAAGGAGGTAATGGGGTGAGGTGGTGAGGGCATATTTAATAACAAACACGCGGGTAGTCCTGTTGCTGTGGCGTGAAATCGTCCTGAGATCGTGGCCCGGCGCATCGCAGAAAAACCCCACTTCCTGACTTCCTCATTCCCTTACACCCCAGGTGAGCTGGAACCGTCGCTCGTTTGCAAACCTATGTTCGTTCCAGCAAACCGCAATCGGCTAGAGGAACGTGCGGGAGATCTTGACCGAGTCGCGGGCCCAGAGGAGGTAGTAGACGAGGGCCACGCCCGCGGCCACGCCGCCGGTGATGAACCCGGCCGTGGAGGTGTGCTGCAGGCCGAAGCCGCAGTCGCCCTCCACGCTTAGGTTGAGCTTGGCGCCGTCGGGGGCGCAGCGGCCCTGGTCGTTGGCTTCAGCCACGTGCTTCATCGCCATCACGCCGGTGACCGTGCCCACCAACAGGCCCACCGCCGACACGCCGGCCGAGATCCAAAACGGCGCCATGGGGTGGCCCATCTTCAGCTCGGCCGTGACGTGCTGGTCAGCCGTGAAGTCCATGGGGTGGCTCCAGCTGCGCCGGGAGGGGTGCGTGACCCTCACCACGTGCTTGCCCAACGGTACCGTGGCTTTGGCCAGCGGCGAGGCGCCCATCTTCACCGGGCCCACCACCACTGTGGCTCCCTTGACCGACGTTCGCATGCTGAGCAGGCCGCCCTTGAAGCGGATGGAAAGGTTGGAGCCCGAGCCCGGCTGGACGTCAACCTCGCGGGTCACCGGCGTGAAGCCGGCCATCTTGATCTGCAGCTTGTGGCGGCCCGGCCGCGCGTCCACCACCATGGGGGTCACCCCCTTGAGCACCTTGCCGTCGAGGAGGATCTTCGCCCCTGGCGGCGCGCTGGCGACCTTGAGCCCCACGAACAGATCCGAGGAGAGCTTGGCCGGGGAGCCACCCTTGGCCGACAGCTTCAGCTTGCGCGTGCGGTAATCCTTCAGCTTGAGGTGGACCGTGTACTTGCCCGGCTCGATGCCGCCGGAAAACGGGGTGGTGCCGATGCTCTTGCTCGACGCCTTGCCCATGTGGACGGTGGCGCCCGGCGGGTTGGTGTTGATCTGAAGCGGCACCTTGAGCTTGAGCTTCACCTTGAGGTCCTGCTTGGCGTTGATGGTGAACTCGTGCGTCGTGGTGTAGTAGCCCGCCTTCTTGAGGATCAGCGTGTGCGTGCCCGGGTGGATGGTGCCGCTGTAGTTGGTCTTGCCCACCTTGCCCGCTGCCTCGGCGTCGATGTAGACGTCAGCTTCCTGGGGCACGGTCTCGATGGTGATCTTGGTCTTGATCACCACGTCCAGGCCGGAGACGATCTCGGCCATCTTCCCCTTGTCCTTGGCCCGGGGGTACTTCTTCTGATAGCGCTTCATCAGCTTGCGGGCCTCGCCGTGCTGATACATCTTCAGCTGGCAGTAGGCCATGCTGCGCAAAAACACCGGCGACGGTCGCAGCTTGTAGCCCTGCTCGAAGGCCTTGAAGGCCTCCGGGTAGTCTCCCGCGGCGAACAGTTTGTTGCCCTTGGTCAGCAGCTTCTTGGCCGCCTTGGCGTTCGACTTCTGTGCCAGGCTCACCCCCGGTCCAAGGACCAGCCCGAGGATCACGCCGAGCGCGATGATGGTGGTACGAACAGTCTTTTGCATGGGTGTCTACCTGTTCACTTGACCTGTTTCTTCAATCGTTTGACGTCGGCCAGCCCCTTCCTGGCTCGGGGGGCCAGTTTGCCGCCCGGCGCCCTGGCCAGGTACTTTTTGAAAAATCCCCGCGCCTTCTTCAGGTGCTTGCGCGCCCGCTTCTTGTCGGTGTTCAGATCGTTGAGGGCCAGCTTGAGGTGCTGGTAGCCGAACTCGAAGGCCAGGGCCGGCTCGTTGCTGTGGCGCTTGGCCTTGCGCAGGTGCATCAGCGCCAGCTTGTACATCCCACGGCTGGTGGCCACGGCCGCCTGGGAGACGTGGTACTTGTAGAGCCCCTGCTTGTCGGTGTCCTCCACGAAGAGCTGCCGCGGCGCCCCCTTGGGCTGGGCCCTGGGCTTCGGCTTGGGCACCCGCTTGGGCAGCGGCGCGGCCTTGACCGGCTTGACCTTGCCCATGTCGGGGCTGGCCTTGGCCTTGCCTACCTTGGCCACGCCGAGGGCCGCCAGCACACGCACCGCCGCGTCGGGGTCGCGGGTCAGGTTACGCAGCAAGCGCGCCGCGGCGGGGTTGGCCGGGGCCAGCTTGGCCAGGCTGCCGGCTGCGGCCAGGCGCACCTGGGGGTTCGGGTCCTTGACGCCCACGCGCAGAACAACCAGCGCCTTGGCCGGCGTCATCAGCGCCGCGGCCTCCATGGAGTTGCGACGCTGCTCCGTGGCCTTGGCCTTGGCCATGCGCTGGATCTCCTTGCTCGGGTCGAGGCCGAGCTTGGCCAGGGCGGCCAGGGCCGCGCGCTCCTTGGCGCCGCCCTTGCCCAGGGCCGCGCGCAGAGTGGCCACCACCTTCGGCAGGTTCTTGCCGCGGCTGGCCAGCTGGGTCGCCGCGGCGAAGCGCACGTCGGCAGAGCGATCGCCCAGGGCGGCGCTGAGCACCTTCTCCGCCTTGGGGCTCTTCCACTTGCCGAGAGCGTTGATGGCGGCCTTACGCAGCTTCGGGTTCTTGGCCCTGGCGGCCCGCTTGAGGTCCTTGATATACGAAGTGTCTCCCATGGCCAGCAGCGACCCGGCCGCGGCCACACCGACGGTGGGGGAGGTGTCCCGCACCGCGGCATGCAGCGCTTCTGCCGCCTTCTTGTGGCCCAGCTTTCCCAGGGCGCGCGCGGCGCTGCGGCGCACGTCCGCGGAGCGATCGTCCAGGGCGTGGGTCAACAGCGGGAGCGCCTTCTTCGACCGCAGCTTGACCAGGCTGGCCACCGCCGCGGAGCGGATGCGCGCGTCCTTGTCGCGCATGGCCCAGCCGAGCAGGCTCACCGCCAGCTCCGGGTCCATCTCCGAGGAGATGCCGACGGCCGCGTGGCGCACCGACCACTCGCGGTTGGCCAGGGCGGTCTTGAGCCAGTCCTGGCTGCGGCGCACCAGGGCTGTTGGCATGGCGGCCAGGATGCGCGCCAGCGACTCGGCCGCGGTGGCCTTGACCACCCATGACTTGTCCTTCAGCGCCGCGGCCAACGGGGGCAGGGCGGCCTTGTCGTTGACGCTGCCCAGGCCCGCGGCGGCCAGCTGGCGAATCTTCTCCTCCTTGGAGTGGGTCGCCTTGACCAGCGCGTCGAGGCCCGAGTAGTTGCCCAGCGAGGCCAGGATCTTGGCCGCCACCAGCCGCGAGGGGGTGTCCTTGCCCTTGATCATGGCCTCCAGCGCCGGCACCACAGCCTCGTTGCCCAGCCGGGCCAGGGCCTCGGCGGCGCCGAGCTTCATGATGCGATCCGAGCTGGCCAGCGCCTTCTTCAGCGAACCGTAGGACTCCTTGTGCCCCAGCCTGGCCAGGGTGCCGAGGATGGCGATCAGGGTCTGGCGGTTGAGCGTCGCCGCGTCGCGGGCGGAGCTCTTGAGCACCGCGGTGGCCGCCTGGTCCCCCGCCTCGCCCAGGGCCAGGGAGGCCTGGAAGCGGATAGCCTTGTCCTTGTCCTTGAGCGCAGCTCGCAGGCGCTTGCGCCCGTCGGGTTGGTTGAGACGCATCAGCGCGTCGTCCAGCCAGACCTGCAGGCTCTGGTTGCTCCGCTTGTATACCTCGCGCAGGGCGTCGGCCCCGCTCGTGTCCCCGAGGTAGGCGATGGCCAGGGCCGTGGCCGACTGCACCGAGCGGTCGGGATCGTCCTTGAGCGTGGCCGTCAGCAGCACCAGGTCGTCCTTGAGGCGCAGCTCCCCGATGCCCTTGACGCAGATGCGGCGGATGTCGGCGCGGGGGTTGCGCAGCCCCTTCTTGAGCACCTGCCGCACCCGGGAGTATGTGTCCGGCAGGTTCACGTCGGCGTAGGCCTTCCGCTTCTTGCGCCGCTTCTTTTTCTCCTCCGGTTCCTCGGCGGAGGCCTCGTCCTTTTTGGCCTCCGGGTCCTCGCCGTTGGACTTGAGCAGGAAGAAGGCGCCGATGGCCACGACGGCGAGCACCAGCACCACCAGGGGCGGGATCAGCTTGCGCGCGGATGAAGAGCTGGCAGGCGCCGTGGCCACCAGCACCTCGGTCTGCGGGGCCTGGCCCAGCCCGGTGACCGCCGGATCTGGCTGCGGCCCCGTGTACTCCAGGGTGGGGGCGTTGTCCGTGTCGGCCGACGCCGTCACCCGCGGCATGTCGAGGCTCTTCTCCATGGCCGCCACTTGCTCTTCGGAGAGCGGGGCGTAGACCCCGGAGCCGGAGTTGCCCGGGCCGAGGTCGATCTCGAGCGCCGCGGCGAACTCCCGGGCGTCGGCGAAGCGCTCCGCCGGGTCCTTGGCCAGGGCCCTGGTCACCGCCGCGGGCACGAAGGCGGGGATCTCCAGCTCCACGGGGATGTTGTCCATGGGCGGGATCGGTTCCTTGAGGTGCGCCATCAGCAGGCTGATGATCTGCTCGGAGTGGCCCGCCTTGTACGGAATATCACCCATGATCATCTCGAAGAGCATCACCCCCACGGCGTACAGATCTGCCCGGCCGTCCACGTCGCGGCCGCGGATCTGCTCCGGCGAGACATACTCCGGCGTGCCCATGACCGAGCCAGCGCTGGTGAGGCGCTCGCCGTCGGGGCCCATGTCCATGGACCGCGCGATGCCGAAGTCCAGCAGCTTGGTCCACAGCCGCCCGCCCTCCTGCTCGATGACCAGCAGGTTGTCTGGCTTGATGTCGCGGTGGATGAAACCGAGATCGTGGATCGCGCTCAGCGCGTCGAGGGTCTGCGAGAGCAGCGGGTGGATGTAGGCCCAGTCCAGCCGCTTCTTGTCCCGCAGGACCTGCGCCAGGGTTGGTCCCGGCACGTACTCCATGACGAAATACTCGCGCCCGTCCTGGGTCTGGCCGAAGTCGAAGATGTCGATGATGTTCGGGTGGCCGATCTGGTTGACCGCCCGGGCCTCCCGGTGGAGGCGCTTGATCGTGTTCCGGTCCTGGGAGTACCGCTCGGTGAGGACCTTGATCGCGGCCTTCTTGCCGATGACGGTGTGGGTCGCCCGATAGATGATGCCCATGCCGCCCTCGGCGAGCATGCTCTCAATCTCGAAGTGCCCCAGCTTGGAGCCGATCATCGGGTCGCTCAATGTCTGGCCTGACTACAGCTGGTCGATCACCGGGGTGACCGATAGTGTTGCATCAGGAGCGCAACGGCGGCGGCGAGGGCGACCTCTTCTTCAGAATCTCGCAGGGCCTTCGACAACGTCGCTAGCGTCCTCTCCCCTGACATGTGTCCCAGCGCCAGGGTGCATTTCGCGCGGGTCTTCACGTCTCGCGCACCTGCGAATTCTATCAGAGTTTTCAAGGATGATGCATCCCCAAATCGGGCCAAGGCGGAGGCCGCCGCGGCGCGGTCGTTTCGGGGCGCCTGCGCCATGCCGAGCCGCAGCACGGGCGCCGCGCGGGACCTGTCCACGGCCCCCAGCGCCTCGGCCGCGCGGATGCGGATCGGCCACCCCTTGGTTTGGGTGGCCTTGACCAGCCAGGCCAGCGCGGCCGCGTCTCCCTGGCGCGCGAGGTAGCCGTTGCCCTCGATGCGGATGGCGTCGGTGGCGAACTTGCTCTCGTCCAGCAGCGTGCGCCAGGCCCGGGCGCCGGGATCTCCCAGCTTGCCCAGGGAGCGCAGCAGGGTCTTTTTCTGGATCGTGTTCTTCGGCTTCTTGAGTTGCTTTTTGAGGTAGGCCAGGCCGGAGGCGTCGCCCAGGCGAGCCAGCGCGGTGGCGTAGTAGATGGCGTGGAAGCCCATGCTCTCCCTGTGCGCCTTGCGCAGCGGGACCAGGGCCTCCTTGGCCCCCATGCTGGCCAGGGTGGCGGCGGCGTACCGCCGCACAGGGCGATCCTCGTCGGCCAGGCAGGTGATGAGCTGCCGCGTCAGCAGGGGGCGATCCAGGTTACCCAGGAGCCGCACCGCATCACGGCGGGTCTCGGCGCTGTCCGAGCGGAGCCCCCGCAACAGCCTGCCCTGAGCTGCCTTGACCGCCTCCTCGCCGGTGAGCGCCTTGGCCGGTGGCTCTTCAGGCGTCCTGGCTTTCTGAGGACTGGCCTTCGCCGCTGGCGCGGCGGCCTTGACCGGGTCCTTCGGGGCGCGCTCCCTGCCGAGCATCAGGGCTGTCACCGCGCCGAGGGCCAACACGCAGGCGAGCACCGCCACCAGGACGAGCTTGCCTGCGTGGGACGCACCGCTCGTTGCCGGGGTGGCCTCCACGGGATCCGGGGCGCCGTTGAACGTGCTCTGATACCCGTCCTCGAAGGCGGTGAGGAAGTCCACCACGGTGGTGCAGCGGTTGTCCATGTCGCCGCTGAAGGCCCAGAAGATGGCCGCGTCCAGCTTGCGCGAAATGTTCAGGTCCTGGCGGCACACGCTGGGCGGCGGGGGCGAGCTGGTCAGCTGTCGCTCCTTGATCTCGGTCATCGTCCTGCCGGGGTAGGGCAGGGTGCCGGTGATGGCCTCGTAGGTCACCACGCTCAGCGAGTAGATGTCGGCCCGGTGGTCCACCGTCCGCATGTCCAGCTGCTCCGGGCTCATGTACTCGGGCGTGCCCACCGCTCCGCCAAGCAGGGTCGCGGCCGACGGCTGGTCCGACAGCAGCTTGACGATGCCAAAGTCGAGCAGCTTGACGAACTCCTTGCCCCGCTGCTCGACGATCATGATGTTCTCGGGCTTGACGTCCCGGTGGACGTATCCCTTGGCGTGAGCCGCGGACAGCGCCGCGCCGACCCCCCGGACCATGGTGCGTATGCGGTCCAGGGGCTGGGGACCCTCGCTGTCGAGGATTTCGCGCAAGGTCTTGCCGGCGAGGTACTCCATGACGATGTAGAAGCTGCCGAAGGGGGTCTTGCCGAAGTCGTAGATGTTGACGATGTTGGCATGCCCGATGGTGTTGACCGCCCGGGCCTCCTCGATGAACTGCTCCACGATGTTGTCGCGCAGGCTCAGTTCCGGCCGCAGGACCTTCAGCGCCACCTTGCGGCCGATGGTGGGGTGCTCGCCGGCGTAGACCACGCCCATGCCGCCCTCGCCGAGGATCGACCCGACGATGTACGGCCCCAGGGTCTGGCCCATGAGCACGTCCTCGAAGCGTTGGGTGGCCGTGCCGTCCTGTCGGCAGGTCTCCTGTTCCGGGCCGTAAAGGCCGTTACATCTTGGGCAAACGCGCATCCACTCCAACCTATCAGCAGGTCCCTACAAGTCAATTGTGTCCATGGCCGCACAACTGCCACCCGAGTACGCACCTTGCCAACCCGCGTGCTATGCTTAACTTGTGTGGGTGCTTGCAACGGTACGAAGGGGGGGACCGGGATGCCGGCAGCGTACCAGAATCGACAGCTTGCAGCGCCCGCGGGTGCGAAGGAGTTCCCATGAACTGGATTATCAAGACCCTGGCAGGGGCAGTGGTGGCCGGCGTTGGCTGGAAGATGGGCGTGGACGCGTACGAGACAATCAAAAAGAAGGTCAACGAGCAGGCTGAAAAGATCGGGGACGAGGAAAAGGCCGCCGAAAGCGGCGCCGGCGCCACCCAGACCGAGGTGGTCGAGGTCACCGACGAGGAGCCTGGAGAGCGCCCGGAAGAGGCGCGATAACACAAGGAAGACGAGCGATGAAGTGGCAGTTACTGGGTGAGCGCAGGGCCGTGGCCCTGCTGATAATCGGCTTCTTTACTACCATCTTCGTCCTCGGCGGGCTGGCACTGGGGGGTGACTGGCTCACCTTCTTCATGGCCATGGCCGTGGTCTACGGAATCGGTTTCTTCGCCCTGGCGGCAGAGTGGTTCTGGGCTCGCTGGTACGTCATGGGCATCGGCATGAGCGGCGTCTCCATGGCGCTCTTCGGCTTCGCCAGCCTGGGCTGGAATGAGGTCCTGGCGGTCTGGGGCGGCATGCACCTGCTGATCTATCTGCCCGTTTTGGGCGAGAAGATGGCCGGGCGGTACGAGAACAAGCCCGGCTGGCGCGAGCGGTATGCCCTGGACGACTACGGCGTGGCCCGCCTCAAGCGGTCCGTGTACGGCGCGGCCACGGCCCTGCCCACCATGGTGATGTTCACCCTGGCCCCGCGTCAGGACCAGGGCATGATGGCCCTGGGGTTGCTGGCCGTGGTCTCCCTGGGGTTGGCGGGGTTGCTGCGGCTCAAGGTCTGGGGCGTGGCCCTGCTGGGCGTCGGCGCCATTGGTCTCACGCTGCTGGCGTCCCTCGGCGCGGCCGCCACCAACACCGTCTTCGTTGGTGAGATCACCACGAACATGGTGCTGCACTGGACAGCGGTGGTCACCGCCGTCTCCCTCATCGTCTCGGTATCACCCTTTATAGTCCCTGCCTACACGTACCTGCGGGAAGACCGTTAGCGATCTACATAGACACCGCTGCACAAGCAAAAAGCGGTGTCATCGATAGCTAATATACAGGGTGACGGCCCCCCTTAATCATGCTGCTAGTCTCTGCTGTCCGGGTGCAGAAGCAGCAACGCGTTGAGCTTTTCCGTGAGCGCGCCCTTCTCCTTGTCGAGGTCCTTGATGCGCTTTTTGATCTCGGAGATCAGCTTCTTGCCGTGCTTGAAGTAAGCGTCCACGTCTGAGTAATCGGGCCCGGCCGCCTTCTGCCTGGCTGCCTTCTTCGGGGGCTTGGACTTTGCCTTTGCCTTGCGTTTCCTGGGCTTGACGTCGCTGAGTGCCGTCAGGAGGCTGGCGTGCTCGTCCTGGGTGCGGCCCTTGATCTTGATGCCCAGTTTCTTGGCCTTGTTGTTGACGGTGGCCACGGAGCAACCGGCCTCCTCGGCGATCTGCTTTGCAGTAGACAGGTAATCAGACACAAATACTCTCCCTTCTTGGAACTATATAGATTCTACGGGTGATGAATCATAGTGAATAACATCTCTCCCTGAATGGTGCAACCGGACATTTTGGCGATGACCAAAGATCTCCCTCTTGACAGGGGCGGTCACTGTGGGATGGTTACGGAAGATCGGCTCTTGGAAGTGCTTGTCGTACTGGTGACGGCCCTGGGCTTCAAACCCAGTGAGGCATGCTGAGAGGCACTGCTTGGCGGGTTCGATTCCCGTGCATTTCCGACAGTTTACCAAAAAGTGGCCCGCCCGCGGGTCACTTTTTTTGGGGCCCCCTCCCAAACCCTCCCCCTTTTGGGGGAGGGCTGTTCACCGGGCTGGTTCTTTGTCACCGGGTGGGCTGAATTTCCTTGGGTGACATCTTCAGCTGTTCAATGAGGAAGGCGTAGAGGTCCACCGCGGACGCCACGTACTTTTTTATCATGTCACCGCCGCCGTGGCCGGCGTTGGTCTCCAGGCGGAAGAGCATGGGCCGCTTGCTTGTAGATGCGTGTTGTATGGCGGCAGTAAACTTGCGAGCGTGCATCGGGTCCACCCTGTCATCGCTGTCTGCAGACATCATCAACAGGGCTGGATAGGCCACCTTGTCACGTACCCTGTGATAGGGGGAATAGGCGTACAGAGCCTTGAAATGTTCTTCTTTTCCTGGATT
>PVBE012713515.1_pt1 | contig 11081 bp, 9 predicted proteins | sample 1631181 | NCBI WGS metagenome assembly PVBE01 (sample SAMN08397723, study PRJNA350692) | Marine metagenome, whole genome shotgun sequencing project. | isolation source: water | place: Pacific Ocean | collected 2012-04 | reverse complement strand
CTGAACCTCGAAATTGTCCATCGCCAAAATAAATGGGACAGCCTCGGTTATTTTCTAACGGAAGATCTGGCTCATCTCGGTTTGATGTTAAGCCGCTTGTCGTTGATAGTTCAAGCGGCGGTTTCGGATGGTGAGTTTCTTGATCTTTTTTCTCCTTTCGATGATGGCCGTATCCCGTCCGAAGTAAGCATCGGCGGGCGGGTCGTCACGGCCGGTCCTTACGAGCCGCCGAAAACCGTGTAGGGGATGCGCCTGATCTCGGAGTTCATGGTGTTGCCGCTGATGACCAGTGTAGCAAGGACGGTGTAGGCTCCGGGATCGAGTTTTCCCTTGAGGCAAAGGGTGAACGTGCCGTCATCTTGCAGTCGCCCCTCGCCGGTAAGGACCACCGTGCCATCCGCCGAGACGACGACGAAATGGCACTGCGGAATCCGCATGCCGAGCCCCTGCGGCTTTCTCGAGCGGAGGGGCTCGCGCAGAAGCCTGTAAGAGCGCATGGCCCTTTGCAAACGCTCGAACTCGACAAAGAGGCGCAGCCCGTCCTCATGGGGCTCGACCTTGGCCACGTAGGCATGACGCGGCACCGCGTAGGAGTCGTAGGAGCCGACACCCAGCGGGTAGCTGAAATTCCTGAAGACATCGAAGACTGTCGCTTCGTTAGACCATTCCCTGATGATGTAGGGGCCGTTGGTGACCAGAAAGTGGCCCCGCTCGCCGTGGAACTTCCCGAGCGCCGCCCATCTTTTCCGTGCCTCTTCCTCACTCACCGACCCTTTCAGCGCGTCGGGCACGAACCCTTCCTTCTCGAATTCCGCGACCAAGCCGGCCAGCTTCTTTTTTGTTGGCTCGGAACGCACGATGTCGAGCCATTCGACGCCCCGGCGCCTCGCTTCCTCTTCCGAGAACGCCGCCCAGCCCCGCGTTACCGCCTCTTCCATGAGGGCGACCACGTGCCACGGAAGCGCGCTCCACGGCGGCGCAATGACGGCGGCGTCGGCGAGGTTCTCCCGGGATGCGTCGATGTACACATCGGTGATCGGCATCTCCCGGAGGAAGCTCAGCTCGCCCATCCTGAAAGACTTGGACGTCTTGTCGATGCCGGCAGTCTTCAGGCCAACCAGCCGCTGGCGCATCAGCGCCGTCGACTTGTCCACGTAGGGATCGTAGGCGGCGGCGTCATCGGCGGAGCGCACGCCCCAGCGGAAGGCAAAGGAATAGGGATAGAGGATATCCGCGAAGGTCGTGTGGGTGTCGTCGTGAAAGTCTGAACTCAAGGACTTGTAGGTTAGCCTGACCCGGACGCTTTTTCCGCCGCCGACGGCGCGCGGAAGACCGCTTCCGGGCTCCGGGCGTACGGCATCCGCGGGAACGCCGACGGCTCCCGGTGCTGCCTCCTGCGCCGCCCGTTGGATTGGCGCACGGCTTTCGACGATGGGTTCGGCAAGGATGGTGAGGCTGGTCACGGTGTAGAGGACCATCAGCACCGTTATCGGATACTGGCTCTTGAGGGCAAGGCCACGCTCCCCAAAGGAATTGAGCGCGAGCACGTGGGCCAGATAGACGGCGACGATATGGCCGACGACGATGGAGACCACGGCAACGTACCAGGCGAAGCGGGCTCCGACGACGGTGATGTCGACCCGATAGTCCGCCGTTCCCAGGATATCCCAACCGAAGCCGAAAGGATCCGAGGCCAGCGGAATGATGTACTGCCCCTGGATCACGATGAAGGTGAGGTAGTGCGCCAGATGATAGGCGATGGCGATGGGAACGAGCGAGAAGGTGAAGGTGCACGCCAACTCCAGCACGGGGCGTCGGGCGGCGGTGAACGCGCTCATCAGCGCGCAGGCAACCAGATAGGCACCAAGAAACAGGCCCCAGAAACCCAACAGTCCAAGCGTGCGGACAATCAGGACGGGACCTTCGCCGGGACTGCCGCCGAGCGCCACCAGGAATTCCTCGAATTCCACCCATTGCGGGGTCGCCAGGGCGCCGTCGAAAAGAACCATCGACAGCATGAAAAGCACGAAGGCCATCATCGAGCCCGACACCGGCTCGTCGCCGAGGAGACCCACCGCGAAGGGACGCAACGCCCATTCGCGCTTCGCCGCCGGTGCCTGGCGGAAGCATCCGTAACCGTCGATACACGCGCCTTCGCGGTCCGTCCAGTCGAGAAAGCAGGCGTCGCAAGCCTCGGGATCTGAGACCCTGACTTCGGTGGGGGAAAAGCGGGCCACTATCCCGAAGAGCAAGGAAAAGGCCTCACCGTGCCTGAGCCACCGTTGGCGACCGAACAGGATCATTCCAACCCACGTAACTGCCGAATAGGAGACGGTCATTACGGCGACGCTGGCCGGCACAGCCGGTTCCGGATAGATCAGCTCAAGCCAGGAGAACACCACCAAGAACCCTAGCGCCGGCCACACCCCGAGGGCTTTCGGGTAAGGCAGGCGCAGTGACAGCTCGCGGCCGGATCGGACGCGGCGGCAAAGGGCGTCGGCCCAATCGAAGAGGGTGCTCCACGGATTGAGGAGGGCCCACAGGTTGCCGACGAAGGCCGAGACGTAGGCCAGCCCTACCCACCAGATAATCCATACCAGCAACGGTGCCAGATTTTGCTGCGCGGTCTGATTTCCGACCGACCCGGTGAGCACCACGAGCGCCAACAGGATCACGGAAACGAGTTGCAGGACGAATACAACGGTGCGATGGGCAAGCAGCCGGCCCACCCCGAAACGAAGAAGATCGAGGCGCGGATAGGCGCGGGACCATCGTGTGCCGCGCATGAAAATTCCGATGACGACGAAGGAGACGGCAACGGCCGCCGCCGCCCCAATCAGGTAGAGTTCGAAGGGCACCGGCAGGTCGTAGCGCTGCCCGAAGGCATGGGCGTCGGCCTGCCGGGCGCTGGCGGCGATGGCGGCTAGAGCCATCGGCGGGAGTGCCCACAAGGTGTTTCCCGAGGAACGCAGGGCAGCCTCCTTAGCGCGGGTAAACCTCTAGCCGCAGGATGGCGCGCTCGCCGTGTTTTCCGGATGGCTGGCTGTCGTGGGCGTTGATGGGAAAGCGTCCGGTCGCGTAGGCCTCAAACGAAAACTCGGCGACGGCGCCGGGCGCCACTTCCTTCTCGATGTCGTAGCCATGAAGATGCAGGGACACCGCCTCGTCGGAAGTGAACCGTATGCGGACCGAATCTCCCTGCTTCACCTTGAGGGTCCGCATTTCGGCGAACACTTGGCCTTGCCCGACGTTGACCTCGAACGTCCGCACGGTAGGGTCCGCCGCCAGCACGATGAAGCCTCCGACGCCGGTCATGGCGAGAAGCAGCGCGCCGCGCCCAATGGCTCGCAGGGTGTTCGCTATAATGCTCAGGGCCATGCCTCCTTCACTCGTCGACCGCGAATTGCACGCCGCCGATGCGATTGACGCTCCAGCTCTGGTTGTAGGGTTCGGGGAAAAAGGCGGGATCGCCAACCGTGTGCCAAATCAAGCGTCCCGCCCCGTCGGTGAAGCCGGCGACCGGGTTCCACGCGGCGTCCGGCCTGGTGGCGATGCCGAGCCTGAGCCAGCCGTTCCAGGGCAGGTCCTTCAGCTTCACGGTGCGGACGAAGACGGCCGAGTTGAGGCCGCCATGGGAATCGAAGGCGATGTTTTCGATTCCCGACGTGAATTCCGCCGAGAAATATTCCCGTTTCACCGTGTAGCCGACGACCGCCTTGCGGCATCCGCTGGCCAGCAGCGACACGAGATCGCGTTCTAGGTTGAGCTTCTCCACCGTCGTCCGGTAATCGCCCTTTTGCAGGCGCGCCGCCATCCTGTCGGCACTCTTTCTCGGCGGCCCGTCGGCCAAGCCGCCGGCGAGCACCTTGTACGCCTGATACCACCCCATCTTCCCCCACGGGACCGGCCGCCATCCGTTGAGATTGAACACCGGGGAGGCGACAAAGTCCGCCACCCGGGCCTCCGCCAGTGTTAGGTCCCATCGCGCCGCCGTCCCCTGCTCTCGGGACGCGGCCAACCTCTTGGCGACGTTACCCTCGGCCTTAACCCGAATATTGGAGATGGAGGCGCCTTGGCTATCGGCGGAAGCCTCTACATAGCGCCGCTTCGCGGCATCGGCGAGGTCGGCGTGATGCAGAAAATCCCCGTGGAGCGGACCCACCGGATAGGGATGGAAGACGAATCCCTCCGCCCCGGCGGCCAGGGAGCGGGTCATCGTCTCGACGACAGCGCAGGCGGGATCTTCGTCCCTGGCCAGCCGGGATGCCGGGTTGACCGAGAGGACGACGAGGGAATGCAGGGACCCGATGTCGTGCACGAACTCCGGCCTGTCGCCGTCAAAGGCGGGCGCGGCCCCCACGTAGGCATGCAACTTGCCCGCCGCGAGAAGGCGTGCCGCGTTCCCGGGTTCGACCGGCTCGACGCGGATTTCCTGCGGGTAATAGGAAGGATAGACAGGAAGTTCGTGACCGCCTTCGGCGGCGGTGGCCATCACCAGAAAGGCAGCCGGGAAAAGGAGCGCGCTGAATTTTCTCATGGAGAGAGCCCAGCAATATTCCGCGTCACGCCATGTCCATCTCATTGAAGCGGCGATTTATGTCCTGTTTGAAATCTTTTCTTTGCCAGTCTTTTCACGTGGTGGGCGACGGCGACGGTTGTTCCCGCGATCCCCATGGGGAAAATACAAACCACGGCGATGAGCAATATCCCCATCACCATATTGCGCGTCCCCACCCAGTGCAACGCGAATTCATCGAGCGCCACGTAGGCGAAGGCGCCGACCATGGGCCCCACGAATTGCCGCACGCCACCTAACACGGTGGCCAGTATCAGGATCGCGGAAAACATCCAGCCCAGCTGTTCCGGCGTGATCTGCCGGTTCAGTTGCCCGTAGAGGGCGCCCGCGAGGCCCATGAAAAGGCCCGAGATGACAAAGGCGACCCATCGGTAGCGGCGCACGGGGATGCCAATGTTCTCGGCCCTTAACTCATTGTCCCTGATCGCCTTCAAGGATTTCCCGAACGGCGAACAGTCGATGCGCCACAACACGAGGAACGTCACCAGGAACGCGCCCGCGATGTAGTTGTAGAAGGCGGCAATGAATACGTCAGGCGCGTACTCGCCGCCGAGCATGGTCAGCCGCGGGATGTACATGGAACCGCCCCCCAGCATGTAGAGGGACCACCCCTTCGCGCCGAACAATCGGAAGAAGCTGCCGCCGATAAAGGCGGAGTAGATGATTTGTGTGAAGGCCAGGGTCAGGATGGCGAAGTGCAATCTCGATACCTGCAGACAGAAGAAACCGAGGACGGCGGCGAGGGCGGTCGCGCAAACCATGCCGGAGAGCAGGTGGACCTCCAGCGATCCCATGCCCGCCAGCCTGTAGAGGAAGGCCCCGGTATAGGCGCCGGCGCCGAAGTAGGCGGCATGCCCCAGCGAAAGCAGGCCGGTGGTCCCCAAGAGGATGTTCAGGGACAAACACGCGATGGCATAGACCAGGGCGTAGCAAAGGACGATCAGGGGGTACGGCGCCAGGACGCTCGGCATGACGAAAAGGGCCACGGCACCGGCACCGACGAGGACCAGCATGGGCGTGGACGCCGTCCAGCCGTCGAACAGCCACGAAGTACCGACCACGGGAAAGCGTGGCTTTTGATTGATCAAGCGGCTCCCCATCGCGCCTCCCACTCCCGCGCGCGATGAGGAAAACCGGAATTGACGACGCGCCGAGCCCTCAGCCGCGCAGGGTCCTCATGACGTCTTCGTTATTGACGGCCTCGTCAGGGTTGCCGTGGAAAATGATCTCGCCGCGATCGATCGCGTACAGCCGGTCAGCGATCAACGAGGCGTGCGCCAAATTGGATTCCGCCATGAGGAGGGCGATCCCCATCTCCCTGATCTTTATCATGGCGTCCCTGAACCTGTTGACCACGACCGGCGCCAACCCCTCAAACGCTTCGTCGAGGAGCAGCAGCGACGGGGCCAGAAACATGGCCCGGCAAATCGCCACCATCTTCCTCTGGCCGCCGCTCAGGTTGATGCCCTCGCGCCCGGTGAGCTCGCGCACCTCGGGGAACACCGAGAACACCCGCTCCTCGATGGTGCCGTCGCCGGCAAACGCCTCGGCGCGATGGGGATCGGACAGCCACTGGCTGATCTGCAGGTTCTCACCCACCGAAAGCTCGGGAAAGACACCGCAGTCCTCGGGCGCGTACCCGATGCCGTGCTTGGCGGTGAGATGGGCGGGGACGTTGGTGATGTCCTCGCCGTGGAAGGCGATGTGGCCGCTCTTCAAGGGAAGAAGCCCCATGATGCTTTCCATGGTGGTGGATTTGCCGGCGCCGTTGCGTCCGACCAGGGCCACGACTTCACCTTCCTTCACCTCCAACGAGACGTTTTGGAGGATGTGGGCGGGACCACGGAAGGTGTTGATTTCCTTTAGCTCGAGCATGTCGGCGTCACCTCACCCGGTACCAAGGAAGATGGTTTCCACTTCCTTGTTGGCTCTGATTTCGTCCGGCGATCCGTCGGCCAGGATTTTCCCGTCGCTCATCACCACGATGCGGTCGGAGTACTTGAACACCACGTCCATGTCGTGCTCGACAATGGCCGCCGTGATGTGCCCGGCCCGCACCACCGAGGAAATGGTGTCCATGATCTGGGCCTTGTCGCGGGTGCCGACGCCGCTGGTGGGCTCGTCAAGGAAAAGAAACTTGGGGCGCAACGCGTAGGCCACCGCCACATCGAGCAGCTTGCGCTCGCCCTGGGCCATTTCCTTGGCCAGGATGTGTCCTTTGTCGCCGAGGCCAAACTGCGCGAGCACCTCCTCGGTTTCCTGGTTTACCTCGTGGTCATGGTCCGCCAATGACATGAGCTTCAGGGTCTTGTTCTCGCGTGAGAAGATGGACAGCGCCACGTTGTCGAAGGCGGTGAGGTCGTCGAAGAGGTTGACGATCTGGAAGCTCCGCGCGATGCCCGTCTTAATGCGCTCCGTCACCGACATGTTGGTGATGTCCTGATCGAGGAAGATGATCTCGCCGGAATCCGGCGTCAGATAAGCGCTGAGCAGGTTCACGAGGCTGGTCTTCCCGGCCCCGTTGGGGCCAACCAGGGCAAGGACCTCTCCCTCGGTAACGACGAAATCCACGCCGTCGACGGCGCGCGTCTCGCCGAAGTGCTTCTTGAGGTTAACCGTCCGTAACAGGCTCACGTTGAGGCTCCCCTTTAGCTCGCAGCTTCGACATCAATCGGGACAACCCGCCGACGATGCCGGTCGGCAGAACCACAATTATGACTACGAGAGTACCGCCGAGCACGAGCTGCCAATACTCCGTCGAGGCGACGGCATAGACCTCCAGGTAATTGTACAACACCCCGCCGACGATGGGGCCGGTGAAGTTGCGGAAGCCGCCGAGCAGGGTCAGGAACACGAGCTTGCCGGAGAACGGCCACCATAACGTATCGGGCGTGATGAGCCCGGCCAACGGCACCCACAAAGTGCCCGCCAGCCCGGTAACCGAGCCGGAAACGACGTACGAAATGAGGCGGTACTTCCTGATGTTCACCCCGAGGAACTCGGCCCGAGTTTCATTGTCGCGGATCGCCTGCAGCGCCTTGCCGAAGGGCGAGTGGGCGATGATCCACATGCCGACGACGACGACGCAGAAGATGACCAGCACGTAGTAATAATAGTCGTTGACGAACCTATGGAAGGCGCCGCCACCCGAATATTCGGTGAGCCCCAACAGCGAGGGCCATTTGACGCGAATGCCGTCGGTGCCACCGGTCACCCAGAAGAACTTGTAGGACAGGCTCCACAGGACCTGGGACAACGCCAAACACATGATGGCGAAGAAGATGCGCGTCAGCCCCACGCAGACGAGCCCGAACACCACAGATAGGGCCACCGTGGCCCCCAACCCGCAGAGAAGAAGGAGTTCCATGCTGGTGATACCAAGATCCCGCGCGGCAAACGCCACGGCATAGGCCCCCAGACCGTAAAAGGCGGAATGGCCGAAGGAGAGCAGCCCGGTATAGCCAAGCAGCAGATTGAAGCCTAGTCCGGCCATGGCGAAGAGGAGGCCATAGGCGAGAATCATCGTCTGGTAAGTGCCCATGATCTGGGGAAACAAGGCAAGCCCCACCGCGATGACAATCGCAATTCCCAAAACCCGCATGGGGTTGAGACGCCCCTGACGATTACCCTTGCTCGTCATCACGCTTTTCCATACAGGCCGGTGGGCCGCCACAAGAGCACGCCGGCGGCGATCAGATAGAGTACCGCCAACTCGACCTCGGGGAAGAACTGCACCCCGGCTGTCCTAACGAAGCTCACGATGAGCGCCCCGACAAAGGCCCCCTTGAGGCTTCCCATGCCGCCCACGACGACGACCACGAATGCGATGATCAGAGCATCGAGCGCCATGCCCAGCACCGCCGTTTGGGTGGGGACGACGATGGCCCCGCCGAGGGCGGCCAGGAAGCAGCCGATCCCGAAGGCGAGGATATAGACCCGCCCCACGTCGAGGCCAAGCGCCGAGGCCATCTTCATGTTTTGGGAGGTCGCCCGCAGCATCACGCCGAACCTGGTGCGGTACACGAACGCCCACAAGCCGATGGCGGCGGCGATGCCGACCGCGATGACCAGGAAATTGTAGTTAGGATATTTGAGGCCCATGACCGGCATGCTACCAAATGGCGCCATCGGCTGGTCGGCGGCCAGGGGATTTCCTCCGAACAGAATCCGCATGACGTCCTCGAGAACCAGGAGTACGCCGAACGTGAGCAGCAACTGATATTCTTCGGGCCGCTTGTAAAAGGGCCGCAGCAGGGTGGGTTCCATCACCATCGCGAACACGGCGACGATCAGCGCCCCGACGGGAATGGCCAGCAAGAGCAGCAATGGGTGAATGGAGGCGGCAAGTTGCCCGATGATCCAGGCCGTCACGAAGGCACCAAGGGCATAGAAGCTGCCGTGCGCCACATTGACGATTTGCATGACGCCGTAAATCAGGCTGAGGCCCGAGGCAATGAGGAAGAGAACCGCCGCGTAGAAGAGGGCGTTCAGGGTCTGGAGTATTAAAATGTCCACGCGTATCCCCTTGGCAAAAAGACCCGTTCTCGTTCCAGCCGGGAAGGCAAACCCTTTTCCAGCGTCAATCAAGAAATTTCTTATAGGGCCCGCTCGACCGTCGGAGCAGTCTTTTCCGGCCGTTTCCGCGGCTAGGTGAGTGGCCTGTTCTCCCCCTTGGTGTGTCTTGGCGGTGGCGTCGTCAGGCGCCAGCAATTATCCGAATCCGACGCCTATAACACCTCTTATCCGCCTACCAGGACAGTGTCAAGAAAAGCGGCCGTGCTCAACGAACACGGCCGCTCCCCTGCTAACAGTAAGGTCCAGTCCTATCCCGACATACTGGGCCAGGTGGTTTTGATCCAGTTGGCGGTTGCCGTCGAATCGTTGTGGCCCTTGCCGGGCTTCGGCCAGTTCGGCGGCGCCGTGATGTTGCGCACCGGAATGGTAACCACCTTATCGAGATCCCAAGCAGAGAACGGGTACTCGGCATAGTTCTTGGAGAACCCGGACGTCGCGTCCTTGTACCCCTGGTGATTGTCCGGCCGGATGTAGTAGTAGCCGGCCGGCCCGTCATAGCCCAGGCCCTCGAGCATGGTGATGATCGCATCGTCGTCCGGCCATCCGCCGACCAGCTGGTTGGCCTTCTCGATGGCGACCCGCACCATGTTAAGTCCCACATAGGCGCCTTCGGCCGACATGCCCGGGTACTCGCCCCAACGCTTTTTGAACGCCTCGACAAACCTGTCCTTGATCGGCCAGTTGCCTTTCGCCGGGAACGTGAAGTAGAAGTTGGCGTGCACTCCGGCCAGCGTGCCCTCGGGATGGTCCTTGCCCACCGCGTGCGGCGGTGTGCCGTGAGACAACGTCGCCGCCCACTTCATCTTGTCGAAGACGCCGTAACGCAGCGCTTGCTTGTAAAGCGCCACGTAATCGCCGCCCCAGCACGCGGTGCACAGGAGATCAGGCTTGGCCGACAGCGCCTTGGTGAGGTGCGGCGTGAAGTCCGTGGTGCCCAGCTTGGGCCACCCCACCGACACCGTCTCGATCCCCGGCAGGAATTTCTCCATCGCCAGGGTGTAGTGCTCGAGGGCGTTACGCCCGTAGCTGTAGTCCGGGTGGATGTGGGCGATCTTACGCACCTCCGGCCATTCCTTTGCCGTGCCGACCGCCGCCGACACGCCGTCCGACGACTGGATGGAGGTGATGCGGAAGATGTAATGCGGCTCGGGAACTGCCACGTCGAACAAGAAGTCGGTGCAGCCGTCCGTGAACATGGTCAGCATTCCCAACTCTTCGCACACCGGGCCGATGGCCGGAGTGTTGCCGCTGGAGATGACGCCGGTGAACAGCTCGACGTTCTCCTGCAGCTTCATGCGCCGCACTTCCTTGACGTTGGCGTCGGTACCCGCCGCCTCGTCCGCCTGGAGGGTCTCTATCTTGCGCTTGCCCAAGAGCCCGCCGGCGGCGTTGATCTCTTCCGCAGCGAGGATGTGCCCCTTGAGGGATTGGTCGGCAAGAATGGCGGCGGCCCCCGTCAGGAACGTGATGTGACCCGTCTTGAAGGGCTTGCTCGAAATCTTTCCCTTGGGCGCCGCGGCTTCGGCGAGTTGAGGTGCGGCGACAGCTCCCGCCGCCCCGGCTACCGCCGCGGCGCCGGCCGCCACACCCATTTGGTTCATGAAATCCCTGCGGCTTACTTTCTTTTCATTGTTTTTCATGACGTGCTCTCTCCCTAACTTTTGGTTTACACATGCATGGGGTTAGAATTCTCTGCGTTGGCGGTTCAAACCCGCCGCACTTTACGGAAGTGATGTCCTCCCATTCAGAGAGTTTCACGAGTCACAAACTATAATGCAGAAAATTCAGGGAGTCCACGTCGTGGACTCCCTGGGAATCTTCTTCACAGGTACGTAATCAAAGGCGGAGTGAGAAAGCGGACCGGCCGGCCGCCAACCGATCGCCCGCTCTACACTCGAGAGTCTCACTCACCATATCTCATTCATCCGCG
>PVBE010634060.1_pt1 | contig 11081 bp, 8 predicted proteins | sample 1631181 | NCBI WGS metagenome assembly PVBE01 (sample SAMN08397723, study PRJNA350692) | Marine metagenome, whole genome shotgun sequencing project. | isolation source: water | place: Pacific Ocean | collected 2012-04 | reverse complement strand
TGGAACCGGAAGCACCGGTCAGCAGAACTCGGGGAGACGACATCTTGGAATCCTCATCGGGGGGACTTCGGAAGGTTGCAGACCCGGGGAATACTGCAAAGTCCGGGCAGCGAATTTCGTCCGACGGATGGCTGAGGCGAGTCGGATTGGGCTGCGCCCGTCAATCCCGCCGCGGCATCCGGCGATGCGCCCAGAAACGCCGACCGGCGATCAGGCCGATCATAGCCGATCCGAGTCCGAGGTAGCCCAGCAGCAGATCACCCCAATCCGCCTGACGCCGGGGCAGCCAGAGTTGAGAGGCTTCCTCGGAGCCGGCGAGCGCGGCGACGAGAAGAAAGGTCCCGAAAACTCCCACGCGTCTGCCCCGAAAACGGACCCCTCCGAGTATCGCGTAGACGGCCAGACCCATCAGGCCCGTCAACACGAAATGCCCCGTGGCGTCGTCCCCGGGCACGAGATCAGCGATGGAATGGAGTATGCGAAAGCGCCCGGTATTGACCATCGTGATGAGAAGCACGATGGAGATGACGACAATCCAGGCGAGCCCACGCAACCAGATCACGAACCCGTCCCTCCCCCGATTCTGCTACCGGAATCAGGGGAGAGAATACCATCCCGATCGGGCCGGGGCCGCGCAAGATGATCCCCGGCGCCGGATCCGTTCCCCGTCAGGTCGAGAGCCGAATGAGTGGATCGCGGCGCGATCCGCCGAGCGCTAGTCGACGTTCAGATTGAAGAAGTCGATGGCATTATCCCGTACGATCTTGCGTGTCTCGTCGGGGGGAATGTCCTTGAAGCGCTGAGTCACCAATTCCTTGGAATGTGGAAAGGTGGTATCGCTATGCGGGTAGTCGACCTCGAACATGATGTTGTCGATGCCGATCTGATGCCGCGTCGCGAGGCCCACCTCGTCGTCCATGAAGTTGGCAAAGATCTGGCGCCTGAAATAGAAGCTGGGCTTCTCCTTGAGCACGGCCTTGGTCCAGTAGCGATGCTTCACATACACGTCATCGGCGCGCTGAACCAGATAGGCAATCCAGCCGATTCCCCCTTCCACCGATAGGAAGCGGAGATTCGGATGCTTCTGGAGCACGCCGCTCCAGAGCAGGGTCGCAACGCTGATGAAGTTGCTGCTCGGAGCAACGGTCACGAATACTTCGGCGGGTGTCCCCGCGGCGACAGCCAGGGGCAGAGGTGAGTCTCGCATGGATCCCGAGGCGATATGCATGCTGACCGGCACGCCCACCTCCTCGACCGCATCCCAGAGCCGATCCCAATGCGGATCGCCGATATTGGGCAGGCCCAGACTCTCGGGTGCGTTCGGGAAGGAGAGGGCCTGATGGCCCAATCCGACACCGCGTTGCAACTCCTCCACGGCAAGATCCAGGTCCCAGAGTGGAACGATCATCTGACCGACGAAGCGGTCTGAATCGGCCGCACACCATGTATCCGCCAACCAGTCGTTATACGTCTGGAGACAGCGAAGGGCCAACTCCCTATCCTCGCATTCGCTGAAGAGCGTGCCGGCCATTCCCACGACGGTCGGAAAGAGTGCGGAGATCTCGATTCCATCTCGATCCATGTCTCGCAGACGCTCCTTGGGATCGTAACAGCCCTTTCGCATATCCCTGAAACGAACAGGCGCAGGCGTGTACTCCTCATAAGGACGCCCGGCCATGACCGAAAGGCCGATATTCGGGATCTGCTTGCCCTCGAATACCCAATAGTCCATATCGTCCACTTCGATGACGCGCGGCGCTCGCTCCTGGAATTTCTTTTCCAGCCGACCCTCCCAGACATCAGGAGGCTCAATGATGTGGTCATCCGTCGATATCAATCCATAGTCGATGCTATTGCTCACTTCGATTCCCTCTTTTTCCCCGTCTTCTTGCCTGGGGCCAAAGTTCTCCTGCTTTGGTGGTTTGTATGCGGCTCAATCAGCCATTGCCTTCCCGATTCAGAACGTAGTCACCCGCGTCATCGACCAACGCCCGCCAGCCCGGATAGACGACAATCGTCGTAAAGGTCTCCTCGACGATTCCCGGGCCGTCGATCGTATGACCGGGCCGAAGATCCGCACCCCTGTAGATATGGCAGCTCTCGAAGCCTCGGCCGAGATTTGCCTGGCGGGTCGCCACTGGTGTGGCTGCCTGCTGCACTGAATCGCAGCCGGTAGAGAATATTGGGCTCGTGACTTCCAACGACGTCTGCAATCGAGCCCCCGTGATCTCCGGCACTTCGTTTTCCCGCCGGTGGCCATAGCAGGCCTCATGCTCGCTATGGAAGCTCTCGATCAGGGCCGCAAACATGGCTTCGTTCACAAAAGAGAGATCCCGTGCCCCCTGGACCTGCTTGACATCTACCGTGAGGGCAAAATTCTGCCCCGGATATCGCAGGTTGATCTGGTAGAGGGCCGTGAGATCGTTTCTATCGAATCCCGCCGCACTGAAGTAGTGCTCCGCCCGCTCATCCAACTCGTGCCAGAGATCACGCAATTTCTCCGGATCGGCGACACCGGCGGAGGCCAGATAGGCCCGTTCCTCATCGATCGCCGGCTTCGCTGCGAGAGTGCCGAGTGCGGAGAAGGTGGGCGAGGATCTGGGAACCAGCACCTGCTTGATTCCCAACTCCTGCGCCTGAATGCCCGCAAAGACCGGGCCATTCCCCCCGTAGGCCAGCATGGTCAAGCTCTTGGGGTCGATCCCTTTTCCAGCGGTCATTCGCCGTACTGCCTGGGTCATATTGGCATTGACGACACGCCATGAATCGAAGGCGGCCTCCTCGACGCTGCAGCCCAGCGGAGCTCCGAGTTGCTCCTGGAATACCTCGTCGACCCCCTGTCGAGTAAGTTTGAAGCTACCCCCTGCGAACTGCGAACTCTCCGAGAGGAGTCCCAGCAGCAGGATTGCGTCGGTCACGGTGGGCTGCCGGCCACCCCGGCCATAACAGATCGGACCCGGATCCGCTCCAGCGCTACTGGGTCCCACCTCCATCGCCCCGTTATTGACCGCACAGATCGAGCCCCCGCCGGCGCCCAGCGTCTCCACGTTGACCATCGGCACGCCGATGAGATTGCGGTGATGCCAATTCCAACCCACCTCGGCGGGCGCGGAGGCGCCGGTCACCACGGATACGTCATAACTCGTGCCCCCCATGTCGACACATAGGAGATCCGGGGCACCTTTTGCCTCTGCGACATGGGCGGCGCCGACCACGCCACCGGCGGGGCCAGAGGCGAGAATCCGGATCGCACTACCGCGCAGATAATCCCGCGACATCACGCCACCGCTGGACTGCATGATCAGGAGTTGGCGTCGATAGCCGACCTCCTCCAGCCGCTCCACCAGGCGGTCGAGATAACCCGTCACGCAGGGACCGATATAGGCGTTCACGGCCGTGGTATTCGTCCGATCAAATTCCGGCGCCCGCGGCAGGACCTCACAGGAGAGCGAGATCTCGACCCCCGGCATCTCCTCCTCGACGAGTTCAGCCAGACGGCGCTCATGAACCTGATTCGCGAAGGAAAAAAGCAGGGAAATGGCGACCGACTCCACGTTCTGCTTCTTCAGGCGCTGAATCGCCTTGCGCGCCGCCCGCTCATCCAATGCCTTGTAGACCGAGCCGTCGGAGAGGATCCGTTCGGGCACGCCGAGCCGCCGCCGCCGGGGCACGATGAAATTCGGCGATGCCAGGCGAACATTCCAGATATCCTCCTTGAAGCCCCGGCGAAGCTCGAGTTCATCGCGAAATCCATCGGTCGTGAGGAGGCCAGTCACGGCACCGCTCATCTGGATCAACGTATTGTCGGCGATCGTCGTTCCGTGAACGATCGTCTCGACCTCCGACAGGAAATCGGACAGCGCGCGGCCCTCGCGAGCCGCCAGCGCCTCGAGCCCCTCCATCACGGCGAGTGAATTGTCATGGGGAGTGCTGAGCGTCTTCTCCAATACGACGCCACCATCCTTCAGGAGGGCAAAGTCGGTGAATGTACCGCCGATATCGATTCCAACCCTATACGTCATGGCTTCAGCCCCGTTCCGCCATCAGGCGCTCGCGGAGTTGCTCCGTTGCCGCGACGTCTACCTCGATATCGCATTCCTCCGCCGATCCCGTGAGTACGACGCCATAGCGTTCACGCGCCGCCTCCACGCTCACGTATTCATCGAGTACATCCTCTCGCACGGCAGCGGGATCGCGCAGGAAGGGACTTCCAAAACCGGCGCCGCCTCCATATTGGTAGGCGCATACAGCACCAGCGGGGAGATCGGCGCGTACCGAGTTCTCGATCTTGTACTCATTCGGCGTACCCACCTCGAAGTGGTTGCTATAGGCGGAAGCATCCTCTCCCCCACATAGCCCTCGCAATGGGTGCTTCATCGAAACCATCCAGGCGACAGCGATGGTGGGCTCCAGCACCTTCTTTACGTTCAGTGTTCCCGGCTGCCCACGCCAGCGACCCGGGCCGCCGCTATCGCAGGTCATCTCACGGCTCATATTGATCACGGGGAAGCGGCTCTCCGCATCTTCGGCTTGAGCGAGGATCAGATTTCCGAGACCGCTGCACATCGACCCCCAACCATCGACGCCTTCGGTAGCCGATGCATCGGAGGCCCGCACATCCACTCCCTGATCCATCCACATCTCTCCAGCATCATCAAAGCCGATCACGGCGTTGGGCATGCCGAGCTTGTAGACCTGCGGCGAAGAGCGTTCGGGTACGATCTGCGAGAGGGCAATGCAGATCGCCTCACCGATCTCACAGGCCGGATGAAATGCGCCGAGTGCCGCCGGTTTATTGGGCGGGGGCTGCACGATGGTGCCCTCGGGGATCACCATCTCGACCGCGTTGAAGAGACCTTCGTTCTTGACGATGGTCGGATCGACCATCGAGACGAGTTGGGCCATCGCATAACCACGACTATTCGAGAAGGTATTCCAGACATTCACCAATTCAGCACGATCGTCACTCCCGGTCATGTCCACCGTCAGCTGATCGCCCGCTACGGTGCACGCGACATGAACTTGCACATCTTCGTTGCCAACCGTGTCATGGTCGATCCAGACGTCCGCCTCGTAACAACCGTCGGGCCACTTTTCGATCTCATTGCGAAATCGGCGCTCCGTCTCCACGATATTGAAATTCATCGCGGCGCGAACCGTATCCGAATCCCATCTCTCCACCAGCTCGGCGAGCAGGTTCGCGCCATGCTCGGCCGCTCCGATCATTGCGGCGATATCTCCGGTGAAGGACGGGAGGCGATTGTTCCGAATCAGGAGATCGAGAACATCCCCCCTTCGCTTGCCACGATGAACGAGCTTCAGTCGCGGGATGGGCAGACCCTCGTGGAAGATATCGAGGGAGTCCACCGAAAAGCCACCGGGATCCTTGCCTCCCGTATCGCCCTGATGCGCCTGCAGGGCCTGGATGGCAACCAATTTGCCCGCGGAATCGAAGCAGGGGGCATATACCGTATAGTCCGGGAGGTGCCCTCCCCCATGATCGGGATCGTTGCCAAGAAAGACATCGCCGGGACCCCAATCGTCTTCTTCGTAGTATTCGAGTCCCCAGCGTATGGCCAGGGGGGATATGAAGAGCAGCTGCGGAACCCCCACCGAGATGCCGGCCAGTCGACCGTGAGCGTCGATGATACTGCCATTGCGCTCGTTGGACTGGTTGATGATCGCAGAGGATGCGGCGCGGCCGAGATGGATGGCGGTCTCGAAACAAATGGTCTCGAAGGCCCCACGTATGATCCCAGAAGTCACCGAATCGACCTCGGCGGACGTTTCCAAAGGAGAGCGCTTGGCCACGAGACGTCGATTGATTTCATAGCTCATCTCATCTTCTCCCAACGTCCACTTCCGGAGCTCGACAGAGGGCGCTCTCGCCTCACCTGCTTCGCTCAGAGAAATCCGTAGAGTTCACCTGCATTCTCACAGAAGATTCTCTGCTTCTTCGCCTCGTCGATCCCCTGGGCCATCGAGTCGATCAGGTAGCGGGAATTGGGCCAGTCGTTGATATGATGAGGGAAGTCACTCGACCACATCATATTGTCTACGCCCACCGCATCGCAATTCTGCACACCGTATTGATCGCGAACAAAGCCGACCTTCCAGCTTTGGCGAAAGTACTCACTCGGAAACTTGTCTCCGAGGTTGACCTCGCACCAGTATCGATTTCGCCGATAGCGGTCATCCATCTCCTGCAGCAGATAGGGAACCCAGCCCGCCCCGACCTCACCGCCTACAAATTGGAGCCGGGGGAAACGCTGAAAGAGGCCGTTGAAGATCGTCTCCGCAATGAGAACGGGCATGCGGCTCATCGTGGTGGCCAACGCGATGAGCTGCGGTGCCCCGCCCTTCTTGGCCGCAACCTTCTGGGTCGTATAATTGGCCGGCACCAGTCCGATGTGGACGTGGATGGGCATGGAGAGTTCCTCGGCGACAGCCCAGAACGCGTCGTCCTCGCGCGAGAGGAGCGACTGGCCACTGGGCCAGCTCGCCAGCCCCACGCCGACGGCGCCCGCCTTTTGTGCATCCCTCAGCATTTCGATGGCGTCCTCGATCCCGGTGGCCGGCATCTGCCAGATACAGGCCAGGCGCTCCGGAGAATGCGAGACCCAGGTGCTGATCCACTCATTATATGCACGCATGCCGGCCAGATGGAACTCGGAATCCTTCACCGACATGAAGTAGAGCATGGTGCGCTGCGGCGGAAAGAAGACCGCTGCGCTCACACCATCCTCATCCATCAATTCGAGCCGCGCCTTGGGATCGAGGATTCCGGGATGCATATCTTCATAGCAGACACCCGTCCAACGGAGATCTCGCGGTTTGACATCGGCGGCGGCGACCAGTCCGAGCGACTCCTTATAGTCCCCCAGCAGCCAGGCATCGCCACCGTCCTCATCCTTCACCAGCTTGGGGGCCCTGTCGTGGAACTTTGCCGGGAGCATCTTCTCCCATAGATCCGGCGCCTCGATCACGTGCTGGTCGCAGTCGACAATCTTGTATTCCACGATTTCTTCTCCCTTCGTCCCTTTCGCTTCATCCCATCTTCTTGCGTTGCCACCATCCAAGCCGAAGGCATTCCCGGGAGGCCGTATCGCCTCCATGCTTCAAGCGAACTGGCTATACCACTTGCGGTAGTTCGCAACCGGGCCATCGCCTTCGCATAGCACCGGCTTGTCAAAACAGGCCTTATTCTCCCAGATGGGAATATCATTCTCGAATTGCTGCTTCAGATCCTTGATCACGGCCTCCGCCAGATGCGTCTTTCTCGTATCCCCGTCCACTCTGACGGTGTATGAGAAACGCACATCCGTCATCTCCTCGTCGATCGGCGTTGCGGTATTCATCAAGATCGTGTCGATCAGGCCGCTGATGCGCACGATCTGGAAGCCGGGCCCATAATCCATGGTCAGCAGGGTCGCGTCCCCCTCGCCTCCGGGTACCCTCATTTTAAAACAGGACTCCGCCCGATGGATATATCCCTCCGTCGTGGCCTCGGTCGGGGGAATCGAAAGCGTTCCGTGTACGTATTTGAAGTGAGCCTGGTCCACGCAATTCTCATTCATGTCGAGCCAATTGGCCCGAATCTCCCAATGGGCGACATCCGGCCGACTCCATGCCGAGTCTCCGATTTCCGGGATATCCGGTATTTCAAAGAAGGGGGTGCCAGCATCGCGGTCGTGCCACATCAGAATCACGCCATTCTTCTCGACCAGCGGATACGTTCCGATCTTGGCTCGCGCCGGAATTCTCTTCGCGTACGGGATCTCGCTGCACTTTCCCTCGCCATCGAATTTCCAATGGTGAAAGGGGCAACGGAGCGAGTCACCCACGACCTCGCCTCCGAAACCGAGGTGCGCCCCCATATGCGGACAATGGGCGTCGAAGAGACGCGCGCTCCCTCCCTGGCCGCGAAAGAGCACGAGCTTCTTGCCAAAATACTCGAGTCGCCTGACTTCGCCCGCTGCGAGTTCATCGGAAAATGCCACTCGGAACCAGCCATTGGGATAGACGTTGAAGGGATACCGGCTCTCCATCGAGTTCGTCTCGTTCATGCATTCATTCCTTTCATGGCCGACCTCCGTCTGGATGCCGACGCTTCGCTTTAGTCGTCCACGCGGCCACCCCGGACCGCACTCCTGCCCTGGTCAATGGATCGAGACCAGACATCGCCCTTGCTCGATCGGAGTTTCGTGGGACTTGGCCACGCCAGTTCCGATGACCTCGTCGCTTCGAAAAAGCGAATGGGGTCATACAGAGCTCGCAGATCGTCTGCGCACATTCTGGTTTCCGGCCCGACCCGATCGAGTGCCGGGAATTTCTGGAAACCGCGACCGATCCCTCGCAACGGGTCGCACTCCGCTTTATCTGACGAAGTGTCAAAAACCATGATAACCGGAGTCTCACCCATTCAGAGCCATATGGGAAGCAGAATTGTGCCGAGGACGGCTGAAAAACGATCGCAGGGTAGAGTTCGAGCACCCGCGGGTAACCCGATGGAATCCGGCGGGTGGAGTGCAGATCCGATTCGGGCCGGGGCGCAATCCACTCGCGACCGGGTCGACCCAAGCCGCCTGCCCGGGCCGATTCCCGGCTCGCCACGGGCTCGCGGTGGCGCTTTCCCGGGCGGCGCATTCGCTACGTTCCCGAGCGATCAGAACTTTTGGAGCGGCGGGAGAACTCCTCGAACCCCGTAACCCGACCGCATTTTTTCCTGGGTCAACACGAAGCGAGGGGGGAGAACTGGCATGGCTGCGAGGACATTCCAACTCGCCGATCTCTATGAGTGCCTCTGCGATGCCGATCCAGACGCGGAGGCCGTAATCGCGGGCGGGCGTTCCGTCACTCGCCTCGCGCTCGACCGACGCGCCAATCGTCTCGCCCATCATCTGCTCGAGCAGGGGATCGGGCCGGGGGATCACATCGGCGTCTATGCGCTGAACCGAATCGAATGGATCGAAGCCCTGCTGGCCTGCTGGAAGATCCGGGCGGCCGCGATCAATATCAACTACCGCTATGTGCCGCGAGAACTCCGCTATATCTGGGAAAACTCGGATATCGTCGCCCTGCTCTACGAACGAAAATTCGCGGATCCGGTTCGGGAACTGGCCGCCGAGTTCCCGACCCTCCGAACCTACTTGATTCTCGAGGACGGCGGGCCACGGGACGATGCGGCCCTGGGCGAAAACTACGAGAGCGCCCTCGCCGGCGCTTCGGAGCAAAGAGATTTCGGCGCCCGCTCGGGGGACGATCTCTACATCGTCTATACCGGGGGCACGACGGGGTTGCCCAAGGGCACGCTCTGGCGCCACGAAGATCTCTATTCGAATATCGCCCGCAGACTGGCCGGCGATATCGAGCGTCCCGAGCAGATCGTCCGGCAATCGGGCAATCCCCTGGGCATGCGGACCCTCACCCTATCCCCCCTGATGCACGGGGGAGGCCAATGGCCCCTCTTCATCACACTCTTCAACGGAGGAGTCGCTCTCTTTCCGACCTCGAACCATTTCGATCCGGATGAAGTACTCGAAATGCTCGAGACCTATCGGGTCTCGACACTCAGCATCATCGGAGATGCAATGGGGCGTCCCCTGGCCGAGAGAAGGCTGGCCCTGCCTCTGCGCCACGACAGCCGCTCTCTCAAGGCCATCTCCACCGGCGGCGCTCTGCTGACGGCTCCCGTGCGAAATCTGCTGCGCGAGGCCTTCGGAAAGATCTATATCACGGGGGGGATCGGCAGTTCGGAGATCGGAAGTGCCGCCCGGGAAACCCGCCAATTCGACGCGACGAGCGGGCCTCGTTTCGCCCTGGAGGAGAAGGTCGCAGTCCTCGACGAAGATCTGAGCAGAATCAAAGCGGGCTCTGGCGGCGTGGGCCGACTCGCCCGCTGCGGCGACATCCCCATCGGCTACTACAAGGATCCGCAGAAGACCGCCGAAACCTTTCTTCACGACGCGGAGGGGGTGCGCTGGGTGATTCCCGGTGATTGGGCCAGGGTCGAGGAGGACGGCACGATCAGCCTGCTCGGCCGGGGCTCCCAATGCATCAACTCCGGCGGTGAGAAGATCTTCCCCGATGAAATCGAATCCGTATTGGTCCAGCATCCCGCAATCCGACACGCCGCCGCCGTGGGCGTGCCCGATGAAATTTGGATGCAGCGCGTAGTCGCCCTGATCGAGCCCCTCGACCCCGACGCGAAGCTTTCCCTGGCAGATCTGGAAGCCCATTGTCGCCGACATCTCGCGAGCTATAAGCTTCCGCGGGATTGGGTCATCGATAGCATCCGGCACACCGCGACTGGCAAGATCGATTACGTATGGGCGACCGCCCGCGCCATCGAGGCCACCGCGCCCCCCAGCCTCAGGCCTCCATCCGATTGACACCGTCGCCGCCATCGGAGAGTTCGACCTCGCGACCCACCCACTCGCTATTCTCCAACTCGCGCATCAGCCCCTCGTCCTCGCTGCGCGCATAGGCACGATCGCCGCCGGGAAGATCGCAAACCGCGGCCCCGAAGCGTCGGCCCTCCCGGCCGTGCACCACGCTATAGGCGGCAATGCGGGCGGGGCCCCGGGCCCGAAGCTGGATCTCTTTTTTCGCAAGGCCGTCCAGATGCGCCTGCACGGCCGCCTGATCGGGGCATGGCAGCGGGCCCGGGCGGGCGGAATAGACCGCGTAGGAATGGTTCACCATATGCATCCCGACACCACTCGCCATTCCGAATGCATCGGAATCCGCGCGCAATTTCTCCACCAGGCCGGCGATGGCATGGCCCACGTAGCCACTGCCCGGCCCCCCCTGATAGGGCAGACCTCCCGTGACCGTAAGGGGACGAGAATCGTCTTCGCAAAGACCCAGTGCATCCCGGGCGAAATTCACCGAACTCGGGAAACAACTATAGAGATCGAGGTAGGCGATCTCATCGATCCCGACTCCCGCTGTCTCGAGGGCCACGCGACCGGCCTCCTGCATCCCATGACTGCGCGAGAGATCCTCTCGCTCGGCCACGTAGAAGGGATCCCGAGCCTCGCAGAAGCCCCGCAAGTAGATGCGCCGATCCCTGGGAATTC
>PVBE012851497.1_pt1 | contig 11082 bp, 11 predicted proteins | sample 1631181 | NCBI WGS metagenome assembly PVBE01 (sample SAMN08397723, study PRJNA350692) | Marine metagenome, whole genome shotgun sequencing project. | isolation source: water | place: Pacific Ocean | collected 2012-04 | reverse complement strand
TCGATTTCCAAGCCGGCGTCGCGACTTGAGGAGGCGTTGGAGATAATTCGCCTTCTCTGGGAGAGCGAAGGCAAGGTGAATTACGACTCGCAGTTCTGGTCCCACAAGGATGCGGTTCTGGGTCTGGGTCCGGTCGCCGATTCGCGATTTCCCCCGATTTGGATCGCGGCCCGCGGGCCACGGATGCTCGATATCACGGGTCGCCTGGGGGACGGTTGGATTCCTCCCCTCATGAGATCCGAAGACTACCGCACGAAGCTTGCCCGTATTCTCGCCGTCAGGGAGGCCGCCGAGATCGAGCGACCCTTCGAGGCCGGGCTGTGGACATACACGTGCGTTGGCGAGTCGAAGGACGATTGCCTGCGCATGTTTGAGTCTCCTATGTACAAGGTGATAGCGCTCCAACTGGCGGCGCCGGTGTTCGAAGCCTATGGAGTCAAGCCGCCGCTGGGCGAGGGATCCGACGGGCTCAACGACTTCATTCCCTCCTGGTACTCGCTCGAGGCCATCCTGGAGATGGTGAAAGACATTCCGGCCGAGTTGGTCGGAGAGGCGATCCTGTACGGGTCGGTAGACGATGTCGTGTCCGAACTGAGGGATTTCGAGAAGGCCGGCTGCGAGCACGCTGTTCTATGGAACATCTCTTTCCTCACCGATGCAGATCGAATCGGGTCGAGTTTCAAGGCGCACGCCGAGATTCTCAGAGCCTTTCAGTGACGGATTCGGTAGGAAGCAGCGCGGGCCGGGTTGCCGTCGTAGTGGGGTCGGGAGTTGGTGGGCTGTGCACCGGGGCTCGTCTGACAGCCGAAGGGTGGAACGTGACGTTGGTGGAGCGTCTGCGCCGGCTGGGTGGACGATGGAGCACAATCGATGTCGATGGCTTCAAGCTTCCGACCGGTGCCTTCCTCATAGCGGCCGATGATCCGCTGGCGCACACGTTCTACGAACTCGGCGTCGATTTCGAAGTGCGTCCGTTACCGGAACGCACCACGTATTTGGTGGAGGGGGAGCTGGTCGAGACCGGCGACCGGGGAGGGTTGCGGGCGCTCATCGCCAACGCGGCGCGTCATGATGGCTCAGATGCCGACACGGTCATGGCCGCCATTAAAGGTGCTCTCGCTGGTGACTCGGTGTGCGGTGAGCAATTCTTGCCGGAGTGGCTGTCGGCCGCTGGGGCAGGTTCATCTGTGATTGCGGCAGTCCACGCTCTCACCCAATCGTTCATGGGTCTCAACGCCAAGGAAGTGGAGGCGGCCGCTTTCTTTGCGTATCTGGTCGCTACGGCCGGTCGGGGAAAGCACGGAATTCCCCCCCATGGCTCCCGTTACTTGGCCGAGGCCTTGGCTGAGTACATAACCGACAATGGTGGTGAGGTACTCACAGGGCGTTTGGTGACGCAGATCCTGACGGAGGGAGGGCGAGTATCCGGTGTGGAAATTCGGGATGGGTATCGAATGGAGGCCGATGTCGTGGTGTCGGATCTCGGAATCCGCGAGACCGCCCGACTGTTGCCGTCTGAGTTGGCTGGCTCGTTGCCCGGGATGGAGACGGTTCGCGCCGCTCCGGGGATGACTGCCTTCGTGGTTTCGCCCGAACCGTTCCTTGATCATCCGGCCGTTGTCGTGACGGGAACTCGCTGTGTGTGCCTGGTGACGACACCGACGCTGGTCGCTCCTGAACTCGCGCCGTCGGACTGGCATTACACCGAGTTGATCAGCACGTTCCCTTCCTCGGCGGACGACTCGAACCCGAAAGCCCAGCGGAGTCGACTCATGGACGATGTCGATGATCTACTTCCGGGATGGAGAGACAAGGGCCGCCTGCTTCATACGGCCACCTATCGCGGGGCCTGGCCCGTTTACCGGGCCTGGCCGGGAGACGATCCACAGGAGCGGTTTCCGGTTCCCGGTTTGGTTCTAGTGGGAGATTCCGTGAAGCCCGGCGGCTGGCCGGGAGTCGGCGCCTCAGCCGAGGGTGCCCGTCTAGTGGCGGCCGGAATCATTGTGGGTCAGCACCAAGGCGTGTTTTCTTGAATGGAGTACATGGGACCTATTGGTGGTCCTGGTCCTCCCATGAATCGAGGCCGTACTTTTCGGCGCGATACTGCTTACTTCCATCGTAGGAGCGGATGCGGTCGATGTGAAGACGGTGGTAGCGACGGTCGGGGCTGTCAAACATCGCAAACTGTTGTTTGGGATCGCCGTGTGAGAATCGTCGTTCCACCATCGTCGTTACCCAGCAGCGGTGAAATTTCTCGGTGCGGAACGTCTCGACCCAACCGCGCAACGTCACCTGCTTGAACGAGTTCTCTGGATCCCAAATGCAGAAGCTGGCCGCCGGGTTGAGTTGCCACGCTCGGTACTTGGCGCGGTTGGTGGTAGTGGTGACGGTGATGTGACCGTCTATCCACAGGTAATGGATCAGAGACACCACCGGCTCGTTGTTGCTTGTCACCCAGGCCACTGCTGCCAGATCCGACCTTTCGATAATGCGCTGTACCTCAGTGTCATCGAGGGTGAACGGTTCGGTGTACTGGCGACTCCAATAGGCGGGCCGCCCTGGTATGACGCCATGAGGGGTGGAGTCGGGCGGGCCCTTAGACACCGAGGAGCCTCCTGTCGGTTCTGATCATCATCAACCGCACCCGGCTCGCATCGTGCGCCTATCAGGAGCCTTTGTAGACTGGCTCACGACGTTCTTCGAACGACAATCGGCCTTCCTCCACGTCCTCGGTAGCGAAGACTGCCGGCATGACGTTCTCCGAGTCGCGATAGTCGGCGCCGGCGTTGCGATTGAGCAGGCGCTTGGTGACGGCAACGGCGAGTGGCGCACGTTTTGCCATTCGCGCCGCCAGTTCCATTGCGGCGGTCTGTAGTTCGTCGTGGGGGGAGACTTTGTTCACGAAGCCGTAGGCCACTGCTTCATCGGCAGTCAGGTCGTCGGAGGTGTACGCCAGCCAGGCGATTCTTCGTCTGCCGATAATGTCCGCTGCCCGGGTCAGGGTCACTGCGGGGAGAAGTCCGTGATTCATTTCCCGCAAGCCGAAACGGGCCCGATCGGACGCAATCACCAGGTCGCAGGCGAGCGTAATCTCAAGACCGAAGCCGAAGGCGTAGCCGTTGACAGCTGCGATCACAATCTTGGGCAACGTCTCGATGGATTCGAACGCCTCGTTGCATCGGCGGATGAACCAGTAGCAGTTGCCCATGTTGTCGAAGGTCATGCCACCCAGATCGGCCCCGGCCGAGAAGGCTTTTGAGGCGCCGCCGGTGAGCACAATCGCCTGCACCGTGTCGTCCCCATCGAATCCCTGCATTACTTGCCCGAGTTCGTGGAACAACGTGGGGCTACCCGCGTTCAGCTTGTCGGGTCGGTGTAGCGTGACAACCGCCACCCGCTCCTCCTCGTACGTTTCGACAAAGAGTGTCTCGTGGTCGATCCGCTTTGCATCCCCCATGATTCATGGCCTCCTTGCGGTACGTATCGTCGCTCGGCGATACCGTCGAGTTTCTATCTTACGTACAACGTCAACTCGTTGGTGACGATGGCCGGTTTCCGACGAGAACCTCGAGTTTGGCGGTGATGACGTCTTCGCCTCTTTGATTGAGGATGGATTCGAAGATGGTCACCTTTCCTCCGATTTTCTTCGGTTCCTTGGAGAGCACCTCCATCTCTGGGTGGATGGTGTCGCCGATGAATACCGGCGCCAGGAACCGCACCTCATTCATTCCGAGAAACGCCAGCACCCGACCTCGCTCCAGCGGGATGAGGCCGGCACCGCAGGATAAGACCAGCAGCCCATGGGCGATCCGTTGCCCGAACTGGGTCGTGGCGGCGTATTCGGCGTCCAGGTGCAGCCCAAAGTGATCTCCGGTTACGCCAGCGAAGCCGACGATGTGAGCCTCGGTGATCGTGATGGCGCTGAAGATTCGTCGCTCTCCGACTTCGAGTTCCTCGTAGTAGTTGTCGAACATGGTGGCTCCTCTTCCTGCTATCGCAACATCACAACCGTACGGCCCACCGACTTGCGTTCCTCCATGAATCGGTGCGCCGCTTGGGCATCCTCGGCGGAGAACACCCCTCCGACGACAGGTCTGACGGATCGTTTCTTCAGTTCTTCGATTACGCGTTCGATGCCAGGCGCCACCAGTTCGGGGTGAGTGACCATCATCAATCCCAGTGTGAAGCCGGCAACCGAAACATTCTTCTCGAAGAGCGTATGAAGTCTGAAACGGCGAGTACTGCTCAATGAACTGGCCCCCACACTCACCAGACGTCCTGTGGGGGCCAGGCAGTCAAAGCTGTCGCCCAGTACCTCTCCCCCGACCGAGTCGACCACAACGTCCACACCCCGGCCGGCGGTAGCTTCGATTGTCGGCTCGACAAAATGGCCGGTCGTGTAGTTGACGAGTACGTCGGCTCCCCATTCCCGAACCCGCTTCAGCTTGTCGTCGCTACCGGCCGTGGCGATGACAGTGGACGCTCCGTAGGCTCGCGCAAGCTGAACAACCGCACTCCCAACTCCTCCAGCCGCGGCGTGTACCAGCACGGTTTCTCCGGGTTGCAGCCGACCGAATGTCATCAGCGCGGTATCCGCCGTGAAAAACGGCGAGGCCAGTCCGGCCGCCTCGATATCGCTTACGATCGCGGGTGCGGCGTGCAACCAGTGGGCTGGGACCGCCACCAAGTCGGCGGCAGCTCCGGGACGCGCGAGGACTCCGAACACTCGAGTTCCAACGGGCGGAGCATCGACATCAGATCCGTGGGCGACGACTACTCCCATTAGGTCGTGGCCTGTTGGAAACGGAGGCTCCGGACCCCCAGGATATTTGCCTTGCCGCTGCATCAGGTCGGCCCAGTTCACCGCGAAGCCCCCCGTCCTGACCAGTGCCTCGCCTGGCCCGGGAGCGGCATCCTCGATTTCGCGCCACTGGAGCACTTCGGGTCCACCGAATTTGCTGGCGATCAGAGCTTTCATTGCCCTCCCTCAGGTGTCGAAGCCGACGACTCCTTGTGGCTCACTCTGGCAGCTACGGGCGGCGATTGGTAGACGGTGTCTCTTAGGGTAGGACTAGTGCTGGACACCGACGGCGCCGCGGTAGGGGCCACCGACCGCTTCCCGGTATGGTTGCACTCCAATGTAGCGAAACCGCTGAGTCGGCTACAACCACATGACTTCAAGGGAGAGCCAACAGATTGTCATGAATAGAACCATGTTCGAAGAGGATCACGTGTTGTTCCGTGGAGCAGTCCATGCCTTTGTTGAGAAGGAAGTGAAGCCCTGCTTTCTCGATTGGGAAGCGGCTGGCCTTGTCGGCAAAGAGCTGTTTCTCGCGGCCGGTGACCAGGGCATGCTGGGGATGGACGTGCCCGAGGATTATGGAGGGGGCGGTGTCGATGACTTTCGTTTTAACGCCATCATTGGTGAAGAATTTCAGTTGGCCGGTGTGGGCCCGGCCGGCTTGGGCATGACTCTTCACAACGACATCTGTATTCCCTACTTTCTCCATCTCGCCGATGAAGAACAGAAGCAGCGTTGGCTTCCCCGGCTTGTTAGCGGCGAGGCGGTGTCGGCGATTGCTATGACCGAACCCGGTACCGGATCGGACCTCGCCGGAATCCAGACGACTGCAATTCGCCACGACGGTGTCTATCTAGTCAACGGGTCGAAGACCTTCATCACCAATGGAATCAACTCCGATCTGGTGATCACTGTGGTCAAGACAGACCCTTCGCAACGTCACAGTGGACTGAGCCTGCTGGTGATCGAAGAGGGAATGCCGGGCTTCACCAGAGGAAACAATCTTGAGAAACTGGGTATCCACGCCCAGGACACCGCCGAGTTGTTTTTCGCCGACGTCGAAGTGCCGGTTGCCAACCTATTGGGAGAGGAGGGTCAGGGGTTCAAGTACCTCGTACACAACCTTCCCCAGGAGAGAATCAGCATCGCGGTGGCAGCCGTAGCGGCTGCCGAAGCTGCCTTTACCTGGACTCTCGAGTACGTCAAGGAGCGAAAGGCCTTTGGCCAGCCGATCGGGAGCTTTCAAGTGAGCAAACATCGGCTGGCCGAGATGCGAACGGAGATCGACATCGGCTGGACCTACCTGGATAGCCAGATTATGGCGTTGAATGAGGGGACGCTCTCGGCGGAGGACGCTGCCAAAGCCAAGTGGTGGTGCACGGAGATGCAGAAGCGAACCGTCGATGCTGGTGTCCAACTGCATGGAGGGTATGGCTACATGATCGAGTATCCGATCGCCCGCGCCTACGTGGACGCAAGGGCACAGACCATCTACGGCGGGACGACCGAGATCATGAAGGAGATCATCGGGCGCAGTCTCGGGTTGTGACGTAGGCGCGAGGGGCGGCACGTATCGATGTTGTGCCGGGATAGCCGATGAGAACAAGGCCGCTTGGTGGATCCACCAATTGTCACCCCTTTGTTAGCCCTATCGCCCTTTGCTACGTGACTCAAAGCAGCGCGGTCTGGGGCTTCAGGTTCAGGTCACGACGCCGACGCCGATCGGTGCGCTTCCTAGTGCTTCGGCTCGGGAGCCTTCTGCTGCCTCTTTCCTTTCGCCAAGAAGGTCGAAGCGGCAGCTGTAATCGCGTAGGCGGCGGCTGAGATGACGAATGTCGCTGTAAATGTTCCGGTCCAGTCGGCCAACAACCCACCCAGAGGCGGTGACGCCGCCTGAAGAACTCCAAACGGCACGGTTATGACACCAAAGGCTGCGACGGCTGTTCGAGGAGAGAGGTAATCGCTGATGTAGGCGGCGGTGGTGGTGCCCATTCCAGTCACCAGGACACCGGCAAGGACAACCGACACGGCGACCCACGGTTCCTGCCCCACGAGAGTAAGCAGAGTGCATCCAGCCAGCAGAATGTTCCCGGCAATGAGTATTGGGCGCCGGCCAGCGCGGTCCGAGACCCACCCCACCGCGAAGCCTCCGACGGCGGTCATGAGTCCGAAAACCGAAAGGAGGGTGCTCGCATGGTCTGCGCTGAAGCCGGCGTCTTTCTCCAACATTGTTACCAGGTAGCTCAGATACAGTATGTAGCCGACCGCCGAAGCGGCATAGGCAGTGATGATGGCACCCCAACGCGGCACCTGGAGCAGGGCCTTCATCGTGGTAACCGGAGCGGGCCCCGAGGTCTGTCCCGACGAAGGTAGGAACAAGACAATCAGTATCAGCACCACCACACCGAGGCCTGCTTGCAGCGCCCACACCTGCCGCCAAACGCCTTCTCCCCAAATACTCCGGGCCAGCTTGACCAGCAGGCCGGTACTCAGGATCGCCAGCCCAAACCCGGACACGACCAGCCCCAGAGCGAGGCCACGGCGGTGCTCTGGTACCGCCGCCGATACGACTCCTATGCTCGGTACCCAGACGCCGGCCGCGAACAGACCTGTAAGCGCCATGCCGATGACGAGCATCGCGAATCCTGAAGCGACAGACATGACAGCCAGTCCCACAACCGATCCTGCCGTGGCGATGACGAGTAGCTGCTCGGGCTTGGAGTGCCGTGCGAGAGTGCTGACGATCAGGAGGCCGATCAAATACGTTCCGAGGTTGATGGCACCAAGAAAGCCGGCACTCCCGAACGAATCGAGGATGTCGTCGCTCATTGCTGGAATCAGGAAGGCGAGAGTGAAGCGGCCGTATCCGAGGCCAACTCCAACTCCGGCCATGTTCAGCACCACGACTCGAACGGCTCCAGGCCTGTTGCGGGCTGTCCATCCGGCTGGTCGTGGCATATGGGCTCACCATCCTCTACAGCCTGGCATTACGAGCACCGGCCCGGCCCTGCGTCCGACCACACTACTTGGGGCTATTGGAGGATCGGCCGACCGGGCAGCACCGCTCAGACCCTATGTTGTCACCAGAAATCGTCAAGCGAATGCGAATGGGATGCTTGTGCAGCTCTCGCGAGGCTTACCGGTCGCCGGCACCCGACGACCGGTAAGCTCTTGGCTATGAGTGTTCAAGTCACCATTCAAGATGGCATTGGTCGGGTTCTGATAGATCGACCGGATGTACGCAACGCAATAAATATCGAAACACTGGAGGCGATCGATGCCGGATTCGCCCAACTATCCGGAGAGGGAGCCAAGGCGGCGGTTCTAGCCGGTCGCTCGGGAGCGTTTTGCTCCGGCGCCGATCTAGTTCTGGTCAAGCGAGCCTTTGCCGCCGCGGATCCGGCCTCGGTGCTGGCGCCGCTGGTCGATACGTTGCACGGCCTGATCGTAGAGATGAGGCAGCTATCTTTCCCGGTGATCGCGGCGGTCGAAGGTGCAGCGGTTGGTGCCGGAATGGGCTTGGCTCTGGCGACCGATCTGCGGGTGGTGGCCGCATCGGCAATCTTCCTGCCCGGCTATATGGCGATAGGTGCTTCTCCCGACGGAGGAACCTCGTACTTTCTGACCCGTGCTCTCGGCGGAGCCCGAGCAGCGTCGGTCTCCCTGCGCGGCAAGCCATTGACATCCGAGACTCTCGCCGCTGTTGGACTCGCCGACGAGGTGGTCGATGACGGTGAGGCGATATTGGCGGCCGAACAGCTTGCCCGGGAAGTGGCTGGGACTCCGCCATTGGCTCTGGTCCGGATGCGTACACTGGTTGATCGTGCCACCACTCAGTCTCTCGACACTCAGCTGGAGCTGGAGAGGGAGCTGGTGGAGGAGCTCTGGCCCACCCGGGACTTTCGGGAGGGAGTGGGCGCCTTTCTTGAGCGGCGCAAACCGACCTTCGAGGGTCGTTGAGGCGTGGAGAGCCTCACCAAGGCCGAGCTCGCCGATCGAGAGGCTATTCGGGAGCTGCTGGCGCACTACTGCTTCCTTATCGATTCATGCCAGCCGGGCCGGATGGTGGATGAGGTCTTTACCGACGACGCGGTAGACGATCACGGGCTGGGGCAGTGGAGGGGACGGGAAGGAATCAATGCTGCCTTCGACGACATCTTAACTCGGTTCGCAGGGACGGCCCATGTGCTTGGGAACATTCACATCGAGTTGGCGAGAGATGAGGCGAAGAGCCGGGCCTATGTCACCGCCTGGCATTGGCTTGCTCCCGATCCCTCCATCCATCCGGCCGATTTCGTCGTGGTTGGTGCTTACCTCGACCGCCTCCGGCGGGATTCTGCTGGATGGCGAATCGTCCATCGAAGGTTCCGTCCGGTTGGTTCCTCGGTGCTGGCGGTGGGGGAGTTGCCTGAGTTCCTACTTCCGACCCAGACGGGGCGTCGATAGGCGCCATCTCGACGGTCTGACGTTTTCAATTCACCGACGGTCGAGGCCGCATTGCTCATCGACCTTGTACCCGCTTGCTACGGCAAAGAACGGATCCTTGAGCAGCTCGCGAACATCGTCCCGAGCGAAGAGCGGGTCGCCCCATTCATCATGATCGAAATAGACCTCGAGGTAGGCGACTTTCTCTGTCGCCGGCAGCAAGGCACCGGTGGGCTGCTGGCCCTCTTCCTCCAGCGGTTCTGTCTCTGCTTCGCTATTCACCAGGTTGAGAGCGACACGCCGGAGGCCAAACACACCCCTCGCGACAGCGACGAAAGTATTGCTGAGGTGTTGGACCTGCACTCGAGCTTGCTCGGGCGACGTGGTGGGGTGGCGGTCGAATTCGAAGAGATATTTGGCTACCGAGGTCTGGCCCGTGAAACCGTCGTATAGGACCGATTCGGTAACTCCGCAGGCACGTAATTCCTTCAGACAGTTGCGGTGATCGTTGGCGACAATCCGCTGCTCTTCCTCGGTGAAGTCCAATCTCCCTCCCTCCTCGAATCGAAGGATCACGAAGCGCCACGCCGAGGGTCTCTGCTGCCAGCGGCCATTCAGGTCATACTCGCGACGAGCCACGTTGGTGTGATACGAGATCACTTGAGGCTTGGCCATGAGCAGGCGACGGGCAAAGGGTACGTGTACGCGGGTGTAGTGTCTCTCGCTCTTCGTTCGCGAGTATTTGGCAACGGGTTGGAAGCTGCTGATGCTCTTCGACACGAGTTCCTCCGTTGATCAAGTCTAGTTCGACATGTTTTTCGTCTGCTGGACTTAGCGATATGCTCCGTCACCGGGAAAGACCTGGAGTCGAGGGAGGCAGCCATGGGACCCGACGATCTGATCATGAGCGTTCAGACGGTGTCGACGTCCGATTTTTCGGCAAGAGTCGAGGCGGCCGCGCAGGCAGGGTATTCGGGGATCGGGATGCGGCCGTCCACCTACAGACAGGCGCGACAGCAGGGTGGCACGGATACCCAGCTCCGGACGATTCTGGATTCCTACGGAATCCAGGTTGCTGAGCTCGAGGTTTTGGGCGGTTGGGCCCAGGGAGGGAAAGCCGGAGAGAGATCTCGAGCCTATGAGGAGCGCCTCTTCGAGATTGCCGATGCCTTAGGGGGGCGCCACTTGATCGCTAACACCGAACTGGAACAGCCGCTGGAGGTCACGGCCGAGCTGTTTGGAGCACTGTGCGATAGGGCGGCCGCCTACGGGTTGCTGGTGGGGATTGAATTCTTGCCGTGGACTAGCCTTCCCGACGTTACCACCGCTTGGGACATTGTCAGGACGGCCAACCGTTCAAACGGTGGGGTTCTGGTCGACACCTGGCACCACTATCGGGGATCGGCTGATGACGACCAGCTGCGGGCTGTTCCGGGCGAGAAAATCGTGGCGGTTCACTTTAATGACGCCGATTCCGAGCCAGTCGGCGATCTACTGGAGGACACCCTGCATCGCCGACGCTTGCCCGGTCAAGGTGCATTTCCCTTGGTCGACTTTGTTCGCAATCTGGACGAGATGGGGGTGCGTGTCCCGTACTCGGTGGAGATCATTTCGGACGAGTTGGCTGCGTTGCCCGCCGCCGAGGCCGCCCGGCTGTCCGCCGATACGACGCGGAGTATTTTGGAGCGCGCCCGCGCTTGAGGCTCGGTTGTCGTAGCCGAAAGCTTCGCTCTACGGCTTGGGTGGGAGCGGCAATCCGGGGGCGTCGCTGGTACCGTTGAGTACCTGCTCCGCCATTTCGATCTTCTTGTCGATGGCGGCCAACCCTCGCATGACGATCCGCTGAGCCTGGGGTG
>PVBE010853986.1_pt1 | contig 11082 bp, 11 predicted proteins | sample 1631181 | NCBI WGS metagenome assembly PVBE01 (sample SAMN08397723, study PRJNA350692) | Marine metagenome, whole genome shotgun sequencing project. | isolation source: water | place: Pacific Ocean | collected 2012-04 | reverse complement strand
GGCAAGTGCTGACGCCGTTCATGACGGCCGAAGGCTGCCAGCATCCAGGGTCCCGATCTGTGGCCAAGGGCTGCATTCAGCCGCCACCCGGTCCCAGAGGGAGGCCGACTTGAGACAGCCCCTGGCAAGGTGGACTCGTATTCATAGATGCGGGATGACCACGAAGGGATCCTGAAGAGGGTGAATTGCAGGTTCGTCTGGCCAGCGCCCCTTTCGCCGCCCCTCGAGGCCCAGAGCCATACCGCGCTCACCATCGGACAGACTGTTGTGCCACTGGATGCGCCATCGGTGGAGCCCACTTGAGCGCGTTCCGGCGAGGCGGATTCGTTGCGTGCCACGATATCTGGCGTGTTGCCGCCAGTCGAGATCGTATCGCTGGCGAAGGTCGAGGCGCAGTTGGCCTGGAGAAACGCGCCACGTGCGCTCGAATCCGGCCTCCGCCGAGTCGTCCGAGACGGGGATGGATGCGGGCTTGGGACGCTGGGCGATCTCGGCCCAGGTCCGCCAGCGGCTGCCGCGGAGATCGATGACGACACCTCTCTCATTCCATGTCTTCCAGCGTCGATCCGCCGACCCGAGAGGACTGAAGAATCGAGGCCCATACGACCTGACCTGCCCCGACCAACGGAGCCGGTTTCGCCGGCGGTCGACGAAACCTCCGACGAAGCTCCACGAGGATGGAGTACGAGCGAGGTGGCCATAGAATTGCCGTCGACCAGCAATCCAACCCCCGTCGATGGCGCCCGAGGCCTGCGACCGGCCAACGAACACAGGTCGCCCATAGCGACTCGACAGCCGCAATCTCTGACCGAAACGAAGATGCTGCAGGACGAGACCGACGTGGCGATCTTCCCGCTGCCATCGAAGCCGGAGCCCCGCGACCTGACCCGAAAGTGCGACTTCACCCGCCAGAGCCGTGGGCCCTGTATGCAGACCATCTTCGGGCAGGGAGCGCACATTCCCAGCCTCATCGAATCGAGCATCCCGCCGAAGTTGACCCACCAGGACCACGACCAGCCATTGGCCACGTCCCAGGGAGGCTGCCGCCCCTCGAATGGCTCGATTCTCGGCACTAGAGCGCAGACCAAGGGCGTGCGAGTCGCGACGAGGTCGCCCACGCCCTCGACCACTCCCACGACCAAAGACGAGTCCCTGGGAGAATCCGGCGCGCAGATCGCCAAGTACGAGACGTCCCTTCGAGTGTTGCCACTGCAGATAGCCGACGAGATGGTCGTAGAGGTGTCGTTCGCCGGGATCTCTTTCGGTCACCACAGACGCCTCCAGGCCATCGGAGGACACCCCCCAGCGACTGTAGAATCGGCCCCCCTCCCTGCCGCCCAGATCTGTCGCACGGAGACGGCTCGACCAGCCCCGGTCTGGAACGCGATCCTCCAGCAGTTGCCGCCACCGTGCCAGCAGATCCGGATCGTTGAGTCCCTCTGTTGGGGGGGGGCGGCGGCCACAAGGGCGGGGATCAACATCACCAGGAGAAGATTCCATCGCATCCGCCGACTCATGCAATGGGAGTGCCACAGTTCTTGTCTGGTAACGTGATCTGCGGTGTGTCAGCCTGGTAACATTGTTGTGTCAGTTCCGGGACGTGGTGGTGGCGACCTGGCAACGGCCTATCTTCTGCGGCATGGGTGGCTTCATGTCGCGACTATGCCGATTAGATCACAGCCATACCCAGCTAGATGATTGGCAGACAACCAGACTCAGGATCCAGAGAGGATACGTCGGATGAAGTTCGGAACGTGCAACGAGTATTTCGAAGGGTGGAAAATCGAAGACGTCTTTTCGTACGCGGCCGACATCGGTTACGAAGGCGTGGAGATCGCCCCCTTCACCCTTGCTGATTCAGTCGACGACATCCCCGAGGCCCGACGACATCAGATCCGCGGCGCTGCTGAGAAGGCAGGCGTCGACATCATCGGGTTGCACTGGCTGCTGATCAAGCCGGAGGGCCTCTACACCAACCATGTGGACGATGAGATTCGCAATCGCACGCGCGATTATTTCCAGTCCCTCGTTCGTTTCTGTGGCGATCTCGGTGGCAAGGTGATGATCATCGGTTCGCCGAAACAGCGAAACGTGATGGATGGCTGGGACTACGGCGAGACGTGGGAGCGCACCAAATCGGTCTTCGGAGACTGCCTCGACCTTGCCGCCGAGAATGACGTGACCCTCTGTATCGAGCCGCTGAGTTCGCAGCAGACGAACTTCATCCAGACGGCGGAAGAAGCGCGTAAGATGGTCGCCGAAATCGACCATCCCAATTTTCAGACCATGGTCGATGTGTGCTCAGGATCGACGGAAGAGATCCCCGTGCCACAATTGCTGCGAGATTCCGGGAGCCACCTGCATCATGTCCACGTGAACGACGCGAACCTGCGCGGTCCCGGGTTCGGGGATACCGATTTCGTCAGCGTTCTTCGCACTTTGCAGGACGTGGGATACGAACGTTATGTCTCGGTGGAGGTCTTCGACTTCAAGCCCGATCCGCGATCGATTGCCGCGGCAAGCCTGGCCTACTTGAGAGGGATCCTGGCCGCTCTGTAAGGCTCGGAGGTTGAGCACGGGGAAAAGTCGAGAGGGTGAGTCAGTTGGGGTTTGGGCCAGGGGGCGATTCACTGTCTCCCTCGGCAGCCCCATCATCACCGGCTGTGCCGTCTGAACCGCTGACGTCCTCGTCTCTCTCGGTCTCGTCGCCCACATCCTCATCTTTGTTGACGATTTCCCATACCATGGTATCGAACTTCTCTTGGGCCTCGTCCTTCTTCTGCTTCTCTTTGGCGAGGATGTTCGCCAGCAACGTCGCCAGTCTCTCGGGGTCGCGCTCGCCCACCTTCTGCAGTTGACGGATCTCGGCGATGGAGCGCTCCAAGGGGGTAAGAGGTTTCTTCTTCTCTGCGCCCTTGGCCGCTGAAGTGGCCGACTTCTTGGTGTCGCTATCTCGCTTGAGCAAGCGTTTGAGAAATGACAGCTTGGCGGACTTTTTTTCGGAGGTCTTCTTCTTCGACTTCGAGGCGCCGCTCTTTTTCTTACCCGCCGAACTCTTCTTCTTCTTGCCGCCGTCGCTCACGATACGTACCGCCCAATTCCGCTCATGCCGTCAGGTCCAGTTCCTGGGTTTCCATTTCGTCATCGAAGGGAAATCCCATCTGGCGGAGTCGGTCATAGTCCTTGTTGAGTGACTTCGTCATCTCTTCCGCCAACCGCAGGAAAATCTGGCACCCTATCTCTGGACTTGTGTTCCTAATATCGTCCAGATCCGGCTTGAAGAAGCCTATCAGCTCACTCGGTTCGGCAGCGACGATCGACGTGCTGCGTGGCGAGTCATCGAGCAGCGCGAACTCGCCCAGCAACTCAGGGGGATGTAGAGTCGCCACCACTTCACGTGGGCCTTCTCCCTCACGAACGATGTGGACCGATCCCGTACGGATCAGGTAGAAACCCGACTGCAGGGCACCGCGACGGATGATCAACTCGCCCTTGCGGAAGGAACGAACGTGAACGATCCGTGCCAGTTTTCGCAACTCGTGAGGCCGTAACAGATCAAAGATGGCGATCTGGGCGAGCTGCTTTTCGAGAGATCCCCCACCGTCGCCGCCCTCGCGAGCGAAGAAATTTTCCCATTCAGGATCGGTGATCGGGCTGCGGTCGGTCGTGCTCATGTCGCAAAGATAGTTCGTGTGCCCCCAAGCTGTCGACCATGTTGCCCGCGGTTGACATGTAAGCGGATGGGGGGCGAATTTGCTGTTGATCAACATCCGGGTGGCACTCCTGTCGAAAGGTCTGTCTTGGCCACGCCCGTTCGAATTGGCATTGTCGGCCTCGGCCAGCGTGCTCTGCAACACCTGAAATGCCTTTCGGGCATCCCTGCAGCGGAAATCGTCGCTCTCTGCGATCCCTTCCCCGAAAACCTTGAGGAAGAGAAGCTGCAGGGGTATGTGGATGGCTTTACCCTCGGCGAGATTCGGACCCACACGAGTTTCACCGACATGCTCGATGCGGGCGGTCTGGATGCCGTGTATTTCTGCATCCCCCCCAATCGACATGACGGTGAGGTGATCGCCAGTGCCAAGGCGGGGCTGGGCATCTTTGCCGAGAAACCCGTGAGCCTGTACTACGATGAGGCTGTCGAGATGGATCAGGCCATCACTGCATCCGGTGTCATCGCCTGCGTCGGCTTCAATCAGAGGCACGTACCGAATCACGAAGCGATTCGAGATTTCGTGCAGGACAAACGGCTCGTCATGGCCACGACCGTGACCAACGGCACCCTCGAGAGTCACTCGGTCAAACACACGCGCACCGAAGATCTGGGTGGCCCCGGAAATCGTGTGTGGGCCGCATCGGCGGCCTGGTCGGGAACGACCGTGGTCGAAGCAGGCATCCACCAGCTCGACACGATGCGATACTGGGCCGGTGATGTCACCTGGGTGCGCGCCGACTACGTTCACCGGCACGCCGATGACATCGAAGACGGTGGCGACAATCCTTATGCCTATTCGGTCACCTTCGGCTTCGAAAGCGGTCTCTTGTACAACCTGCTCATGTCTCGCCTGCGCAAGACGTTCTACGGCGATGGATATTCCGATCTCATGTGGGATCGCGGGCACCTCAAGATCGAAGGGGGCAGCCCCGTCGCCTACTACTATGAGGGGCCCTATCCGCCGCAGACCCAGCCTTCGCAGCAGGATCTGCGACATGAAATCCATGTGCCGGAACCCGCCAGAGATGGGACGCGCCACATCAGCGAGTGTTTCGTACGCGCCGTCGCATCCGGCGACGGGTCGATCATGCGCAACACGTTCCACTCGAGTATGAACAGCCACGCCGCTGTGCTGGCCGCCAATGCCTCCGATCAGCTCGGCGGACAGAAGATTGATCTGAATTCCTTTGCCCGCGACGCCGAGTATGCTCGGTTCCGCACCAAGCCTTCAACCTGAGGATCTGTCGAATGCCGAACTACAGCTTCAACCACGTGCACCACGAGACGACGGACGTAGACACCGCCGTCGATTTCTATAAGCGCGTCTTCGGCGCCGCCAGCGACGAGCCCTACGAACGCGGCGGAGCCACCTGGGTCGGCGTGCACATCGGCAACACGAAGATCACCGTCACCGATCGCGAGTTTTCCGAGATGGAATTGGGCCGCTACCAGGGCTACGATCATCTCGCCCTGAACACCGACGATTTTGACGCCACCCTTGCCCAGATCGAGAAAGAGAACGTTCACATCTGGCTTGGGCCGGTGGGTGATTCGCCTGGACGCATCATCTTCATCGACGGACCCGACCACATCAAAATCGAGATCATGGAACAGGCGTGAGCTCCGCCCAGGCGCCCGACCCGGTGCTGCCGATTGGTCTTGAACATCTGACCGCCGAGATCCGCCTCACCGAACCTTGCTACGATAGTGACGCGGCGACCTTGGTGTGGGCCGAACGCCACGGTGCCGACTTCAAGCTCGTCTGCAGACGCCGCGGTGAACGATCTGACCGGGACATCGCGACAGATCGACTCGTGAAGACCCGCGTGTTCTATGGGGGCGGCCTGTTCACCGTGTCCAATGGAGATGTGTATTTCGTCGGAGACGGCGACCGCGTGTGTCGACAACCGTTGGCGGGCGGCGCGGGCGTGGATCTGACACCGGCCCACGGAGCCCCTGCGGCACCCGCTGTTTCGCGCGATGGTCGATGGCTCGTCTACGTACATACCGATGGCCGCACGGATCGTCTCGCCATCGTCGATACAGAGGGTGATCTGTGGCCGCAATCGCTGGTGGATGGTGCGGATTTCTACATGCAGCCCACGTGGCATCCGCGCGGCAAGCAGATCGCCTGGGTCGAGTGGAACACACCCAACATGGCATGGGATGGCTGCCGGCTCGTGTCGGGTACCCTGCGTCATCCCCGCGGAGGTACCCCCGTCATCGACGAGCGGCGAATCATCGCGGGCGACCAGGACACCTGCGTCTTCCAGCCCTGCTTCTCTCCCGACGGCAAGTGGCTCGCCTACGCCAGCGACGAAGGTGGGCATAGTCAGTTGTGGCTCCATGACCTGGCCTCCTCAGAGCGCCGCTGTCTAACGCCGGACAACGAGGGTGATGTAGCGACCCCTGGATGGATTCAGGGCCTGAGCGTGATGGCCTTCAGCGCCGACAGCCAGCGGATCCACTACACGCGGAGCCTCGATGGGGGCAGACGGGCCTTCTCCGTGGAATTGTCCGACGCTGCCGTCGAGCCCGTCTCCGCCCTGAGCGAATACACCGACGTCACCCACCTGGCCAGTGCCCCCCGGGGCAATGAGATCGTCGTCGTCGCCTCGTCCAGCGTGATCCCGGCGCGGGTTGTGACAGTGCGCAAGTCGAAGGCTCACGCCGAAGCTCGATCTTCCTCCGAGAGCCTGAAGGCCAATGACCTGTCGGTCGGGCAACCTCTTCGCTGGTCCTCTGCGCAGGGTGATCCGGTGCACGGCCTGCTGTTCCCCGCTGTTGGCGTCGACGGCCCCTCACCTGTGCTGGTTTCTATTCACGGCGGCCCCACGAGCCAGGACCATCTCTGCTTCGACATTGAAACGCAGTACTGGACGTCGCGGGGCTGGTCGGTCATGTGTATCAACCATCGAGGCAGCACAGGTTACGGGCGCCACTACATGGCCGCCCTGCGTGGACAGTGGGGAGTGCTCGACGTGGAAGACACCGTCAGTGGCGCGCGTCATTTGATCGATGCGGGGATCGCCGATCCCCATCGGATCGTTCTCATGGGAGGCAGTGCCGGCGGATATACGGTCCTGCGCACATTGACGCTTCATCCCGGGCTCTTCCGGGCGGCCATCTGCCGGTATGGCATCTCGAGCTTGTTTGGGCTGGCACGGACGACCCACAAGTTCGAGGCCCACTACACGGATCTGCTGGTGGGATCGCTGCCCCATGCAGCGGATCTGTTTCGCGAACGATCACCGATCTATGCGGCAGATGCCATCCGCGACCCTGTCGCCTTGTTCCAGGGCGACGAGGACGACGTGGTCACCAAGGATCAATCCGACGACATCGTTGCATCCCTTCGAGCTCGTGGAGTACAGCACGAATACCACGTCTACGAAGGCGAGGGGCATGGCTGGCGTCGTCCGGAGACAAAAGAAGCGTACATTCGGAGCGTAGAATCTTTCCTCGAACAGCACGTCCTGTACAGTTGACCATGAGATATGAAACCGTCATCGGCATGGAAGTCCATGTCGAATTACATACTGCATCGAAGATGTTCTGTGCGTGTCCGGCAGATCACTTTCAGGTTGGCGCCAACGAGCATGTCTGCCCGGTCTGCACGGCCCAGCCTGGCGCATTGCCCGTCATCAATGGCCGTGCCCTCGAACTGACAGCCATGACCGGTATGGCCCTCCACTGTCAGATCCGCCCACATTCGGTCTTCGCCCGCAAGAACTACGTCTATCCCGATCTGCCAAAGGGATATCAGATCTCCCAATACGAGTTACCGATCTGCGAGGATGGCTGGGTGGACATTCCGACACCCGACGGCGCCAAGCGCATCGGCATCATACGCGTCCATCTCGAAGAGGACACGGGCAAGCTGGTTCACGAGGGCAATGCGAGTCTCGTCGACTACAATCGAGCCGGTGTCCCGCTGATGGAGATCGTCACCGATGCCTCTCTGCGATCGGCCGATGAAGCCTTCGCCTATGTGCAGAAGATTCGGCAGATCGTCCGCTATCTCGATGCGTCCACCGGTGATATGGAAAAGGGCGCCATGCGCTGCGAGGCCAACATCTCCGTGCGTCAGGAAGGAAGTGAGGAACTCGGCACCAAAGTGGAGGTGAAGAATCTCAACTCCTTCCGCTCCGTCCGAAATGCCATCGATTACGAGGTGAAGCGACAGATCGAGACGTTGGAGGATGGCGGCGCAGTACGGCAGGTGACGATGGGGTGGGACGAGGCTGAGAATACGACACGCGAGCAACGCTCAAAGGAATACGCCGACGACTATCGATACTTCCCAGAGCCCGACCTGCTCGACGTGCGTGTCGACGAGGCCTGGATGCAGCGAGTTGAGACGGAACTTCCGGAGCTGCCCGACGCGAAGGCCGACCGTTTCGCAGATACCCATCGGCTGGGCGCCGAAGACGCGGCACTGCTGGCAGAAGACCGGTCCGTCGCCGAGTACTTCGAGGGTGTCATCGCCGGCGATGGCGCCGATCCGAAGTTGGCGGCCAATTGGATGACGGGCGAGTTCTTCCGGCGTCTGAAAGAGGCGGACACGGATATCTCCATGGTCAAGGTGCAGCCCCAGCAGTTGGGAAAGCTGCTGCAGCTGGTCGCCGACGACACCATCAGCGGCTCAGCCGCCAAGGACGTCTTTGGTGTCATGTGGGATTCGGGTGGTGAGCCGGATCAGATCGTGGAGCAGAAGGGGCTCAAGCAGATCTCAGACTCGTCCGAACTGGAAACCGCCGTGGACAGTGTGATCGAAGAGCAGGGCGAGGCCGCCGACAAGGTGCGTGGAGGCGACGAGAAACCGATCCAGTTTCTGATGGGTCAGGTGATGCGATCCACCAAGGGCAAGGCCAATCCCCAGCTGGTACAGCAGCTTCTCAGAGACCGACTGCTGACCTGATACAAGCCTGACAGATCATCTGGCTGCACCGGCCGACGGCCGCGCCTATACCCTGGCTCTTTCTGCCGCCGCCATGATCGCTTGAATCCGGTTCGCATCCGTTTCTTCTCTGATGTGATCCGCCTGCGCGTCACTGCCCATCTGCACAGATCCTGCCCCAGCCTGCGAGACGGATCGCTCGGAATCGGATCGCTCATGAGCGGATCGCCCCTTTCCGGATCGACCAGAACTCGCTCGACCTGTGAAGTGTAGTTCGTTCACGCCGCTGTCCCGGACGAGTTCCGCCACATTTCGCTCGTGGATTCCCGCGCCGGCCATGATGAGGAGTCGCTCACCGGCTGCCCTCACCAGGTCTCGCAGCAACCCGCGGCCTTCGTGCGCAGTGGCCGCTTGCCCTGACGTCAGCAATCGATCGACACGTAGATCGAGCAACTGCCTCAGCGCGGTCATGGGATCAGCACACAGATCAAAGGCGCGATGGAACGTGACCGACATGGGACGCGCCCGCTCGATGAGTCGCCTACAGTGGTCTACGTCGAGGGTTCTATCGGCGCACAATCCACCGATGACGACGCCGTCAACACCCCATTCGCCGGCCAGTTCGATATCCCGTGCCATGACGTCCCATTCGTCATCGCAGAAGACAAAATCACCACCCCGAGGGCGAATGAGCACGTGTACCGGAAAGTTAGAGGCAGCTTTGACGCTCTGGATCATTGCCGCAGACGGTGTCGTGCCCCCCACGCTGAGGGCCTGACACAACTCGACGCGATGCGCACCGGCCTCCTGCGCCGCAATCGCGCCTGCCACCGAGTCGATACAGATTTCGAACCGTAGGTCGTTCATCGATTCGTGGTCGCTGGGTGGTGGTTTGGTTCGTGTAACCCAATATTCGCTGTAGGCTGAAGGGATCACCACCATTTTCGATATACGCCAGTGCAAAGCTGTTAGGAAGTAGGTCTTGATGGCGATCCTGGAGAAGACGTTCCCTCTGCGCCATCAAGTCTGATCAGTCGTCCCATCTACTGCGGTATCGGTCGTCCCATCTGCTGCGGCGTTGGTCGTTTCAGCTGTGGGTGTCGACGTGGTTGTCTCGGAGTTAGACATCATGATGCCCCTCGCTGCAAGCAGGTTATTCCCTCCCTCATCGGCAGGTACATAGCCCTTTTCTAGCAGCCCTCGGACATAGAGCTTGTTGTAGAAGAAGGGGAAGACTGGCCACGAAAAGCCGAAAGTCACCATAGACACAAGGAATTGAATGATTGCCCATTTGATGTCGCCTCTGAACAGAGCTGGCAAAAAACCAAATAGAAGGGTAGTCCATGAAAATCCCAATGGAGCTTCCTTCAGAAGACCACTCGTTGAGTGTTTGAGCACGACTTTGGCCGAGGCCATGATTGATTCCTTCGTAGCGGTGGGGGCAGGTCAGTCGGTGCCCACTATAGTGTTTATTGCAGTCCCTACAATCATAGATCCAACCCACACCCAAGCAAGAATCTTATTCCCATCAAGAAGATTTGCTCTCTTCCACAGATACACTATCCCAATGAGCCACCACCAAAACGAAGGTGGATCTTCTATCCCGTAGGCCTTTAGGCTTTTTCTATCCTGTATTACCAAGATGATAAGAATCACCAGACTGAGGATGCCTACAGAAGGATGTATTAATCCAATAACCGGTCCAATCACAGGCATTAAAGCTATAGCCCACGCGTTTGCGTGTGTGATTTCTGTCGATTCTACCGATTCGGATTCAGTCATAATGTCCTCACTTTATTACGAGACGGCAGCAATTGCCAATAAGGTCGAAATCCCTAAGGCTAAATGTCCTCTTCTTAACCCCGACACGGTAGAAATCGCTTGCGGGGAACTATTGCTTGTGCCGAATTCTAAAGTATCGGGCGCAGCGGCCAGCACTGGGTTCTTGTCATTACCCGTCGAATTATCGCAGTCCGTGAGCCATGCTGAGAGCACCAGCAGAAAGAGAATCCAAAACCGTCTCATTCGACGAGAATCTGCCCGTCACGAACCCGTATCGGAATATCTTGGTTCGACAGATCGCGCAGTGTGGACTCACTGCCGATCTCGATGGCGCTACTGGAGTTGGCCGAAAGCGTCAGCCGCAGTATGGCTCCTGTACCACTAATCCCGCCAGCCAAACCTGCTGCAGCAAATCCCAATTCGACGCGGCCCCTCTCTACTGTAATCGAGGGCGAGATCGCTGTGGCGCCATCAAGAAGATCCTCAACCAACGAGGTATCACTGACCTCGATGGCTTCGTCGAATGTCACAACTGACCTGCCCCCACATATGTATCCACATCCAGAGTTAGGATGTGGCTGCGAATTTCGGTTTGATGACCACCGGTGCGGGTGGTTGATATCCTAATGCGCTGTGAGGTCGGCGGTGATTGTAGTGCCGCCTCCAAGCGTCGGTCAACACTTTC
>PVBE010405189.1_pt1 | contig 11082 bp, 8 predicted proteins | sample 1631181 | NCBI WGS metagenome assembly PVBE01 (sample SAMN08397723, study PRJNA350692) | Marine metagenome, whole genome shotgun sequencing project. | isolation source: water | place: Pacific Ocean | collected 2012-04 | reverse complement strand
TATTGAGCTGGTGTTCGGGGTTGGGGGTTCGACAAAGAAAGACTCAAGTACCAGAATTAACAAGGAGCTAGGAATTGAGTAGTTGGTTACCGAAATAAGTCATCTTTTGGATCCCGAAGAAGATCTTTTCTCACACTACCTTCCCCAAACCAGTCAGGATCTCCCCCTCTGACAATTGCTACTGGAATGCCCGCTGATTTCCCCATTACAAGTTCGGCAGCGCTAGCAAGTTCGTCTACTAAGGCAACTTCAGTTACCTGCATTTCCCTCCCTAAGGCATCAGGTTCTCCTCGAAGATCAAGAATAGGGGTAATGCCGGCTGACCCTATTGCGACGTCGGTTAATCCTCGTCGCCATGGTCTACCAAATGTGTCTGAAATGATGATAGCTACTTCAAGTCCGTATCTTCCTTTGAGGCCATCTCTTAGCCTTTGGGCTGACCGGTCACTGTCTTCCGGTAGAAGAGCTGCTTGTCCTTTTTCAACATTGGAAAGATCAATACCTGCATTAGCGCACACAAATCCGTGCTTTGTTTCGCTGATGATTAGCTCTCCTCTTCTCCGGAGGATTCGTACAGACTCTTTCTCGACAAGGGGTTTATGACTAAGTGGGTCGTTTGGATCAATTTCTACAAGCTGATTTTCGGCTTTTGAAATGATCTTCTGTGTGACAATAAGAATGTCGAAAGACTGGATTTCTCCACAGTCTCCAAGCATAGCGATAAGATCATCCCCTGGTTGTATTTTCGGAAGCCCATGAATCGGGAGAATTTTGAGATTCATGTTTTAAGCGCCTCCGGAAAAAATGTAGAGAGTATGGTCGAACATAATGCTTCGGATTTCTCCTGACTAGGTATAACAGTATCTGTTGCTAAACATCTAAATCCAAGTTTTTCAATGTCAGTTTTATATTTATCATCTGCATTGTCCAAGACGAATTTAGAGGCCACATCCTGATAAATTCTTGCAACTCCAGTGGGGGATACTTCATGCCCCAGTTCGAGGAGCATTCTGTCTGCCGGTCCTTTCAGAGCTTTTCCGTTAATAATTCCCGAAACGGCGATTGTGCTCGCTTTTTTTGTCTGAAGCGCCGCAGATATTCCCGGTACTGCAAGTATCGGCCCAATTGAAACTATCGGGTTAGATGGGGCAATTATTATCACTGAAGCAGACGTAATCTCATCGATCACATTGGGACCTGGTCTAGCCTCCTCGATTCCCTTGAAGGTGACATCTTTGATTTCTAGATTGTGTTGATGTCGGACAAAATATTCTTGGAATGCTATTTCACCTAAGGTAGTGGTTGAGACAAATGTGCTGATGGGGTTGTCGCTTACTGGCAGGATTGTAACTCCGACTTTCAAGCTTCTGGCTATTTCCTGCGTAACAGCGGTCAAAGAGTGTCCTTGGAGTATGCGGTGGGTCCTATACATATGTGTACCAAGGTCTCTATCTCCTAGCTGAAACCAGTCAACACCCCCATAACGAGAGATCATCTCGATTGCATTCCAACTCTCATTTTTCAGTCCCCATCCTTTCTTCGGATCTATTTCTCCAGCGAGAGTGTAGGTAATGGTATCTAGATCAGGGGAGATGCGTAGTCCATGGAGTTGAGTGTCATCGGCAACGTTCACAATCGCTGTTATGTCTGTAGGGTCGACTACCTTTTGTAATCCGTTTAAAAGTTTCGCGGCACCGACCCCGCCAGACAAGACAACTATCTTTGCTGTTGTAGATGATTTCACGCTAGTCCTTTGAGCCTTCCCTCGAGAAGAGCCATGTCCGCGTCAATCATCATTGTAACGAGTTCTTCAAAAGTCGTTTTTGGTGCCCACTTAAGTTTGTCGGAGGCTTTTGAGTAGTCTCCGACAAGCAGATCAACCTCAGCGGGTCGAAAGAATTTCTCATCAACTTCCACGTGATCTTCGTAACTTAAACCTAGATGGCTGAACGCTACTTCACAGAATTCTCTTACACTGTGGGTTTCCCCAGTGCATATTACATAATCGTCAGGAGAGTCTTCCTGAAGCATTAACCACATGGCTTCTACATAATCTCCAGCGAAACCCCAGTCTCTCTTAGAGTCAAGATTGCCAAGAGCGAGTTTGGTCTCGAGTCCCAACTTAATTGAAGCAGCTCCGTAGCTAATTTTTCTTGTTACAAACTCTAATCCGCGCCGCGGACTTTCGTGGTTAAACAGAATGCCGCTGGAAGCATGCAAGTTGTAGCTTTCACGATAGTTCACAGTAATCCAGTGGCCATAGACCTTCGCTACTCCATAAGGGCTTCTTGGGTAGAAAGGAGTCTTCTCATTTTGGGGAACTTCTGCCACTTTTCCGAACATTTCGCTAGAGCTTGCTTGATAGAAACGAGTAGAAGGATCTACGTTTCGAATTGCATCAAGTATTCTCGTGACACTTAGTGCGGTGGTTTCTCCAGTAAGGACAGGTTGCCCGAAAGATGTTTGAACGAAGGATTGCGCAGCGAGGTTATACACCTCGTCGGGATTGTGTTCCTTAATAGCATCGATTAGTGATATCTGGTCTAAGAGATCTCCGTTGACGAATTGAATAGCTCCTTGAATGTGGGCTATGCGTTCGTAATTGACTGTGCTACTCCTTCGCACCATTCCGATGACATCGTATCCTTTATCCAATAGTGACTCGGCTAGATATGATCCGTCCTGACCTGTGATTCCTGTTATGAGTGCTTTTGGCATCGGCTATTCCTAACTGTTCAATTGATCAAGGATTGAGTTGAGTCAATGATGTCTATAACTGTTTTCTCGAATTTCACTATTGGTTCCCAGCCAGTATGGGACCTAATCTTCGTATTGTCACCTCTGAGCGCAGGAAGATCGGAAGGGCGCTGCAGGGAAGCATCAGGAACTAGGTCGATTGAACATTCTGAAGCAGCCATAAGCGCCTCAGCAAGTTCTCCTATGGTTCTGTCTTTGCCTGAGCACACATTGTACGATTCACCCGGAGTCCCATTGCAGATAATTGATCGATAGGCACGAACTACATCGCGAACGTCTGTAAAATCTCGTCTAGTGTCAAGTCTTCCTGTTGGTATTGCAGCCTTACCGTCTTTTTTTGCCTGCAAAATTCGTCGTGCTAAAGCCGAAGCAACAAAATGTGGACTCTGCCCAGGCCCGAAATGGTTAAAGGAACGGGCGCACATAACGTTCAGCCCCCGTGAAGCCTCAAAGATGCTAATGGTTTCTGCTGCAGCTTTGCTTACTGCGTATGGGGAGGCTGGCGCTAGAGGGAAAGTCTCTTTTATCGGCAACTCTTCACTATTGACTTTGCCGTATACCTCTGCGCTAGAAACGGTCAGAATTTTCTTAACATCAGCTTGGCGGCAAGCCGATAGAACATTGAGTGTCCCTTCGGCGTTAATTTGAAAAGTTTTTCTAGGGTTTTCCCAAGAAGCTCCAACGTCGGCTTGCCCCGCTAGGTGGTAAACAACATCAGGTCTTACAGCAAGTAATAACTCAGACATTGCGTCTTGGTCAAGCAGGTCTGGCCCTCCATCAGAAATATCGGTGGTTATAACTTCATCACCACAATCAGACAGGTGATCAGCGAGATGTCTTCCTACAAATCCGGAGCCGCCGGTAATTAGCGCTATCACTTTTTCTTCAACAAATAAGCCACAGATGAATTGTACTCCATCTAAATTTGGGATCGATATCGAAAAAATGTACTTTTTAAAGGAAATTCGATTTAATTAAGGAATTTTTTCAAGAAATTTCTTGTATGTGCGTCAGGGTACATGCCGAACTTCGTTTTGGCGATTAACCTTCGCCACTGTGGACGATTCTCTTTCGACAGATGACAAATCAGCAAATAATGCTGTTGCATATCCGCCAGTAGACATCGTTGTAGTCGCCCACAATCCAGATGAATGGTTTGGGGATGTGCTCACCTCCTTTGCAATTCAGGATTATCCAGACTTTAACGTAATTGTTCTTACGACAGGCGAAGAGAGCACGATGCGTAATTTTGTTTTTGAAAGTTTGCCTGAAGCTGAAGTGATCACTGTGGATTCGGAACACGGTTATGGCCGAAACTTGAATTCAGTTTTGGATCTTGAGAGAAGCTCAGCGTATTTCTTATTCTGTCATCATGATGTTGCGCTCGCTCCAGATGCGTTGAGATTAATGGTGGAGGAGTCCTTAAGGTCAAATGCCGGCATCGTAGGTCCAAAAATAGTTAATTGGGAGCGTCCTGACGAATTACTCGATATTGGGTTCTCTGTCGACAAACTTGGGTATCTAATCCCAAGAATTGAATCAGGAGAGCTTGATCAAGAGCAGCATGATTCAGTTTCGGATGTTTTTGTGGTTTCTTCTACAGTTGCTCTTGTTCGTGCCGATTTATTCCGGGCTGTATCAGGATTCGATGAAGAAATGGGAATGGTTGGAGAGGATCTCGATTTATGTTGGAAAGCGCACTTAGCTGGAGCAAGAGTCATAACTGTTCCTCTAGCGCTAGCTCGTCATCGAGAAGAAAGAGGCAAGTATCGATCAGATGGGAAAGAGGAAAAATTGCAGGAGCGTCATCGTCTTCGGGTGATTTTGAGCAACTATGGCTTTTTCTATTCTTTGATCATTCTCCCGCAGGCTTTTTTGCTTTCTGTTTTGAGAGCTCTGGGTTCGCTATTGATAGGCGACCTAGGTCGTGCCCGATTGCTGATTGGCTCGTGGATATGGAATCTCTCTCGACCTCGTAGTCTTTTTAAGAGAAGGAAGAAGTTAAAAGTTGTTCGTCGTCTTCCTGATAGAGATATCCGGTCTTTGCAAACTCAGGGCTATGCCTTAGTTAAAGCGCTCTTCAAGGACCAGGCAGACGATCAAGCTCTCTCTTCGGGAATGGCCCAAGATCGTTTTAAACGATTTGTGCAAACTATTCGTGAGGGCCCATCAAAGGTTTCAGCAGTGTTCATGGTGTTCGCGATACTTGTTTTCCTATTTGGTAGCCGGCACCTGATCACCCGGAAAGTCCCAGTTATTGGTGATCTAGTTCCATTTGATCTGTCTATCCAAGAGTGCTTTTCACTCTTATTCTCTAATTGGTGGATAACCGGATTAGGTCATGAGGCAACAAATCCAACTGCATTAGGAATAACGGGCCTGCTGGGGGTTTTTACCTTTGGGTCAATGGGGTTTCTTAGACTCGTCCTTACGCTTGGCATGCTTCCGATAGGAGTAGCTGGAGTTTGGTATTTCCTTAAACCATTTAACTCTCCATGGATTAAGGTTGCCGGGGCTTCAATCTATTTTGCTTCCCCCGTGCCATACAATGCTTTACGCTCTGGGTCGTGGAGTGGACTTATTTTATATGGGGCGCTTCCTTGGCTACTCTCATATTTAGCTCAAGCAGGAAACCTCTCGCCATTTGGGTCAATAGGAGGAGCGAGAGGGAGGAGCGTATTGCCATCCAATTGGCTTCGAGAGGCTTTGGGGATCGGAATTCTTATAGGGTTTATGATCGCGTTTGTTCCTTTTGCTGGAGTTGAAATTTTAGCTGTTGTCGTTGCTATCTTTGTAGGCTCGTTATTAGCGGGATGGCCATCCGGATTTTTCCGATTAGTTGGAGTTTTTTGCTTCGGTGGCATTATTGCAATTGCTCTTAACCTTGCATGGCTCATGGATAGCGTTGTGTTTGACCCATCATGGGAATGGTTTGTAGGGACACGTCCTTTATCGGATATTTCTGGCAACCTTTCTGATTTTCTACGATTACAGGCAGGTAATGATGGGAACTCGCTATTTGGATGGGGTTTTCTTGCAATGGCGGTTGTTCCCCTGCTGCTAGCTAAAGGCGAACGCTGGGCTTGGGCCATCCGAAGTTGGGTTCTGTACTTAGGGGGTGTTTCTGTACTCTGGGCTGACAAGAATGAGTTTCTGGACATTCCATTACCTCGACCAGAGGTCCTTTTGGCTCCGGCTTCACTCGGGGTAGCAGTTTCTGCTGCTATGGGGGTAGGGGCGCTGCAGCGCGATCTGCAGACGTATCGTTTTGGATGGCGGCAGCTAGTTCCAATTAGTACATTGCTCGCATTCACATTGTCGGTATTGCCTGTAATGGGGAATTCATTTTCAGGGGATTGGGGTATGCCTAATGATGAACTCAATCAAGTTCTTAGCCTTCAAGATAAGGAAGTGGATCATGATGGGCGGGTATTGTGGATAGGTCATGATGATTTGCTGGCTGCTACAGGTGTGTCATTCAGTGAAGATCTAACTCTCTCAGTTAGCGCTGGTTTGGAATCCTCATTTTTAGACCGCTGGGATAGCGGAGAGAGCGTCGGAGATCCTTTGCTTGAGGAGGCCATGTACTTAGCGCTTAATGGCGGAACCGTAAAACTAGGCCGTCTTCTTGCCCCATTTGGAATCCGTGATATCGTTCTCGTCGGCCGCTCATCTCCTCTCCCTTCCGAAGGGCAGATTGAGCCGATCCCCGCATCAGTTGAAGCGGCGTTGGGGCGTCAACTCGACCTCGTGAGGATAGAAGTTTCTCCTGACGTGATTCGGTACCGAAACGTTTCGGCAATTCCAGTTGTTGCAGCTATGCCTTCAGGGGAGACGATTGAAAAGACGCTTAGGTCCTTTGCTTCTGATCCGCTACCGAACACTGGAATTGGGCTTCCTTCCTATGGTTCCCCTGTTTTGTCATTCGAAGGGTATGTAGAAGATAGCGTGGAAATATTCGCTGCAGTTCCCTTTGGAAGTTCATGGGAGCTTTCGGTTGATGGAATACAAGTGAGAGAAAGCGTTGCTCTCGAGTGGGCTACGGGGTTTTCTCCCGGCAAGTCGGGATCTGTTGAGCTGCGTCATCACACTTCATCAAGCCATAAAATTGTAATTCTCCTCCAAGTATTGCTCTGGACTTTAGTGCTTGTGGGATTCCTTAGGATGAGTGTCGGATATCAAAGGCCATTGCTATGAAAGTGACTCGGTGGCCTGCACTGGTCGTATTTACGGCACTCATTTTTGGCGGAGTGATTTCGAACACATCTGAAAGCCCATTGGAAGAATCGGCAAACTTGGGGCGTGTCATCAGTTCAGCTATGGGGTCAGAGTCTGATTTGGTCTCGATATGGTACTGCATCTCAGGGACTGTTGGCGGAGCTGGCATTGCAGATCATCAGATAATTATCGGAAACAAGTCAGCTAAAACAGCTGAGGTAGCGCTAACTGTTACGCCGGTTCTAGCACCGCAAAGAAGCTCGGTAGGAGATAATCAAGATATTAAGAGCGGAGCTCCGGAAGTAGTCCAGATAGAAACAATCCGAACCAGTATTGAAATTCCTCCGATGTCAGTGGAGATAGTTACCGTCGCTGACCTTCCGAATGTAGCAGGAGAGTTTGCGTCCGTAATACTTGAATCAAATGCAGGTGACCTGATAGCTGAGCATCGTGTAGTCGGGGGCACAGGGGAGTCTCAATCGAACTGCCAGTCTGATGCGTCTGAAGAATGGTATTTTGCTTCTGGGACAACTCGAAGTCAAGCTCGTGAGATCATATCGGTCTTCAATCCCTTTGCCGATAGTGCTGTTATTGATATGACCTTTGTAGCTGATGGCCGAGTTCGTCGGCCTGATGCATTTAGTGGTCTTGTGATTCCACCGAAATCGTTGTTGCCGGTAGACATTACAGGTGCAGTAACGTTGTCAGACGTCGTAAGTGCGAAGATCAATGCTAGAAGTGGGCGAGTGGTCGCTGAGCGCCTCTTAATCTTGGGCGATGAATTTTCTCCGAACGGCTTGAGTCTTGAAGGTGGATCACCAAGTTTAGCCCCAGTCTGGGTTTTCCCTGGGGGGATCGATGGGTCTGCTCTATCAGCAATTCAGGTATACAATCCCTCGGAGGTGGAAGAAGTCAGTGTCGATTTGGAGATATATTCTGACTTCAAAGATTCTTCTTTCATCGAACCAGTGAGTCTGAAAGTAAGCCCAGGAAGCACTGAAACGGTAGTTTTAGGAGGCGAAGATGCTCTCAGCGTCTCAAGGAACGCATATGATTTGAGATCTCGAATACCTTCAGGGGTTCCGCATTGGATAGTCGCACGAGTAATCGCCGGACCACCTATTGCTTCAGAGCGTTTTGTCCTTTCTGATGGTTCTTTACCTCAGATGACCGGGTCAGGTTTTGGAATTGATGTTGAAGCTAATTCCCATACTTTCATTTCGACCGGAGGTAATGAGTTAGTCGCAATATCTCATATGTCAGATGATCGCTTAACTCGACTTAAGCTACTTGCATTTAGCGATGGGCGGGTATACGAATCTCTTCCATTTGAAATATCTTCAGTTTCTCGGAAGGTAATCAATCTTGAGCAGTTCGGGGTTCCCACAAACTCTGTCATCGAGATAGTTTCTTCTGAGCCAGTTCTTGTAGAGAGGTATATCGGGTCGGAACAGGGTGGCTATTGGACACGGGTTACGCCTCAATCTTCTTCAGCAAATGAACCGGTAATTCCTTTGCAAGAAGTGCCTGAAAAAGAAATCATCCCGAACGGTTAATTCAAGAAAGTGAATTCGTGTTTGCCTTTTACAGGTTTGAAATCGCATCGCCCAGCAGCTCAGCTGAAGGGACTCCTGCATAGGACCAGATAACAACGCCCTCAAAATCTGCGATTAGGACAATCGGGACAGAGTCAATTCCGTATCGATGATGAAGGCGTTCCTCCTTTGGGAAACTTACCTCTTGGACATGAACCGAATCGAGGGGCATGTCGTAAATGAGATCTCTCACTTTTATACACGAGTCGCAGGTGTCAGAGGAGAAGAAAACCAAAAGCCATGTTCTATTCTGGTGTTCGAAATCGCTACGGTCGATTTGGACTGGAAGTGAGCTTTTGGGGACTGAAGGGCTGTCATCCCGTCTTTTGCTAACCAGATATGCGATCAGCGTTGCGAAACCACCGAGAAGAAGAGCCAAAAATAGGTTAAATAGCATCTGGGTTCGAAGGGTGTCGGGTTTCTTTAAGGAGTTTCGTTAGATTCTGTTGGACTGGTGTAACTCTGTAAAGCTGGTATTTCGGCTGCTTTTGTGCCAGATGAGTTGTCGGATTCGGTTAACTCTTGTTCGGATATTAACTCTCCTTCATCTAAGATCTGCTTTACTTCATCAGAGTCAACTGTTTCATGCTTTAGCAGAGCATTAGCGAGGCTATCAAGCTTTGTTCGGTTCTCATTCATAAGGGTTCGGCATCGATCTTCTGCATGTCGAAGAATTTCCTCGATTTCAGAATCAATTAGGTTTGCCATCTCATCGCTGTAGTCGCGACCTCTGCCCATGTCTTCTCCAAGAAAGACCTGTTCATGGGATCTCCAAGCCATTGGACCTACTCGGTCACTCATTCCCCACTCTCGAACCATTTTTCTGGCCATCTCAGTAGCTCGTGCTAGATCATCAGCAGCGCCGCTAGATACTTCTCCATAAACTATCTCTTCGGCCATTCGGCCACCGAGCATCTTGACCAACTCATCTTCTACATAACTTTTCTTAAGGAGGTAGCGATCCTCTTCTGGAAGAGTCATCGTTACCCCAAGCGCCATTCCTCTGGGGATAATAGAAACCTTGTGTAATGGGTCAGCGTTGGGAAGCAGAACAGCAGCTAGTGCATGACCGCTTTCATGGTATGCGACTCGTTCTCGCTCTTCTTTATTTAAGATAGTTGCTTCACGCGTTTGCCCCATAAGAACTCTATCCCGAGCCCTTTCAAGATGATCGCTTGTCACCGCTTCGTCACCATCGCGGACAGCTATCAAAGCTGCTTCGTTCACAAGATTCGCCAAGTCGGCACCACTCATTCCAGGTGTTCCACGGGCGAGAACAGTTAGGTCTGTCCCGTCTTCCATTTGCTTCCCTTTAACATGAACATCAAGGATTTTCTTTCTATCTTCAAGTTCTGGGAGAGAAACGATTACTTGCCTGTCAAACCTTCCGGGGCGGAGAAGAGCGGGGTCGAGAATATCTGGCCTGTTTGTTGCTGCCATCATCACGATCCCTTCTGTGGCCTCAAACCCATCCATTTCTGCGAGCATTTGATTTAGTGTTTGTTCTCGTTCATCGTGGCCGCCACCTAAACCAGCTCCACGTTTACGACCTATCGAGTCAATTTCATCAATAAAGATTATTGCTTTCCCCATCTTTCTTGCTGTTTGGAAAAGATCTCGTACACGGCTGGCGCCAACTCCCACAAACATTTCCATAAAGTCACTGCCAGTCACGGACAGAAATGGTACGCCAGCTTCCCCGGCTACGGCCCTAGCTATAAGAGTTTTCCCAGTACCTGGGGGTCCAACCAGAAGAACGCCCTTTGGGATACGGGCGCCGATAGCCGCGAATTTTTCAGAATCTCTAAGGAAGTCGACTACTTCTTCAATTTCTTGCTTTACGCCCTCATAGCCAGCTACATCTTCAAAAGTCGTAGATGGCCTCTCAGTGGTGTATGCCTTCGCTTTCGACCGGCCGATCGACATAATATTTCCCATTTGACCTTGAGCTCTTCGCTGAAGCCAATAGAAAAATAGGAGAATAAGAGCAAGAGGTCCAAGGACGGGGATAATGAAGCCAGTCCAGATATTTGATCCAGGAGTATTGTATTCAAAAGCAGGGATATTCTCTAAGAACAGATCCGCATCCTCACTGGAAAGCTCAATAGGCCCTGAAGATTTGATCGATTCATTATCAAGAGTGGTTGCTTTAATCTTTCCGTTGTTGTTATTGAATTCTGCTTCAGTGATTTCTCCCGCGATAACTTTTTCTCGGAAGTCTTGAAAAGGGATTTCGTTTCCATCATCGGATCCAAAAAGATTTGGATAAAACAAGGCTACTAAAAGGGCAATAGCTAACAGATAGCCTCTTCTCTTGGTGGTGTTCGAAACATCTCTATAACGTTTTTTTTGGACGATTTTTACTTCTCAAAGTGAGTGATGAAAACGAAACGTGTGGCAGGCGTCGTTTTGGTGGACGACACTCCTATGGATACCATAATTTTTTTCGTTTTTTTGTTCACAAAATAATCACCACTTGTGTTTTAATCATTCATTTTTATATCATTTTTAC
>PVBE012049256.1_pt1 | contig 11083 bp, 19 predicted proteins | sample 1631181 | NCBI WGS metagenome assembly PVBE01 (sample SAMN08397723, study PRJNA350692) | Marine metagenome, whole genome shotgun sequencing project. | isolation source: water | place: Pacific Ocean | collected 2012-04 | reverse complement strand
TATCAAGGCTATAGTGGTGGATCAACTCAATTCCGAAATTTCCAAGTTGACGATGGTAAGCAGGCACAAATAATGTTGATTACTGGCTCAACGAAAGCAGCCACATTCAGCGGTACGCTGACGGCTGGTGGTGCAATTAGGTCGACGCAAACGACATATGGAATGGCCGTTGGTTCTATTTCGGGGGTGCCACGGGTACAATACACAACGACAGCAAATACATTTGGTTTCTATGGAACTAATAATAGTTATGCTGCGTTAAGACTAAGTGCGTTAGCTATTGGCGATGATACTTTTGCTGGAAATACTCCATCTACAAATGGAGCAATTATTGACGGCAATGTCGGCATCGGGACTACTGCGCCAGCCAGAGGCTTGGATTTGGCCACTAACGACATAACTTTTGGCGACCAAGTTTCCACTAGCGGCGAACGGGGAATCTATTGGCATACTGGCAGCAACTACGGAATTTTTAGGGAAACTGGAACTTGGACAGCTCCGTATGAACAGTTAACAGTTAGTTGGATTACGGGAATCAAGCTTCATCCCGGTGGCGGCCAGTATGGCAGAAGTCATGTTGGCGTTGTGGGAGGTATGTCTATTGGAGATTCCTATTACACAACAAAGGAAGATAATGGTTTAATAGTTCAGGGCAATGTCGGCATCGGGACTACTGACCCCGGTGCTTCTACAAAATTACAAGTAGCAGGAAGGGGTTTATTTACGGGAGGATCGCATGACCCCGGTGATGGAAGCCCAAAGGGATTATCTCTTACATTTGAAAGTGATGTAGGTGTAATAAGGGCGGTCAAAACCGCAGTTGCATCTTACGATATTGCTATACAACCTACATCTGGCGGCAATGTCGCCATCGGATCGACCGCCCCCGGTTCTTACAAGCTGTATGTAAACGGAACCGCCTATGTCAATACGAGCCTTGAAGTTGGTGCGGTGTTGGATGCCAGCACATCTGGTGTAGACGTTGGCGTTGATTTAGAGGTTGCGGGAGACACAATACTTGCGGGTGATCTTGATATGAGCGGCGGCGGCAATTTCTATGACAAGGATTGGGACGCGGGAACCGCTGGTCAGGTGCTTCATTCGGCTGGTGACGGTAACGGTGTTTACTGGGGAACAGATGACAGCGGTAGTGGCGGCGGCGGGGATATAACGAGCGTCATTGGTGGGAATGCCATTGATGTTTCAGGTGGAACCAGCGGTGATGCGACAGTTAACCACGCTAACACATCAAATCAGGCATCCGTTTATTGTGCTAACTACACCGTAATTGAGGATGTTGTTCTTGATGCTTATGGTCATGTTACAGGTCTTGCCACCAAGCTGGTTGGGGACACAACTGGGCTTGCTTTAGTGTCCTACGGAACCTGTGGTGTGAAGCTGACTTGGACGGAAGCGGGTTCCGCTGATTTTGATATAGCATACCCCGCCAGTTGCGGCGGAGGAAACGGATCGTAATGACTACTGTTCAGGAACTAAAAAACACAAGGGACGCCCTTCTGGCCAAGCTGGAAGCAAACGAGGACTGGCAAACATTAAAGAGCATGGGTGCGTTAAGTGAGGACTTGGAATACGACCCACAGTTTGAACAGGAAGAGGTTGCCATAGAAACCGTAGGCGACAGGAAGGGCGTTAAAATCCACCTGAACGGGTGGTCAAGCATGAAGAGGAAAAATTCCCTGAATCGGTTTGAACGCCAGCGGGGAACCGACCACCCGGTAGGTCAAATGGAGGACGGAGACACCAAGACAGACGAGGAGATTTTTGCTTGGGCTTGGGTACATAATGATTGGCTGGAGAAGACCAAGCTCCAAATGGAAGTCGGGTTTCTTGATAACATTTTAGGAAGGTTATGAGTATAGAGTTCACATGGGTACAGCGACGGCCAGCTATCAACGCTGATGATGATAACGTGTGCCAATGGCTGCTCCACTTGAGGGCAGAAGATGGCGAGGCTGCTTCGTACATAAGCGAAACCGTTAAGATAACCAGTAACCAAAAACCTGTAGGAGACTACACCGTTGATGAAATAGAGAGGATGGCAGAGGCATACCGCAGGATTAACAAGTGGGACGCTATGCTGACTTCCGACATAGAGGAACAGTTGAGTGCGCCACGAAGCGTAGACGGCTGGAACGAGGAGACTTTAAGCGTTGATACCTAAAGTAATACATCAAGTTTGGGATGGCCCTATGGTTCCCGGTATTCAGGAGTGTCTGGATTCGGTGAAGCGTGTCATGCCTGACTACGATGTGGTGGTTCACGGCGGGGCGGACATGGACGAGCTTGTGCCAGAGCAGTTTAGTCAGGTGGAGAGAACCAACCTGTACCGCAACCGACTGTTGTATAGTCATGGCGGGTGGTGGGTGGATGCCGACTGTTATGCCCTACGCTCACTCAACTCCGACAAACCCTACTCATTCGGGACACAGGAGAGATCAACGCATTACACCCCCCCTCTGGTGGTGGATTGGGCGTTTGGTTCCGAGGCAGGGAACCCAGACCTGACAGGAGTTCTGCGGAGACTCGCCCCTTCACGACTGCACCGAAGGTCTAGCCTTGGTCGATCCACCGCCATGTTGTCGTTGGGCCAACACATGGCCAAGGAACTGGGCGGCAGAAAACTGGAGCCACACCACGTTTATGGCAGTCGGAGGTTTTCGCACCGTTCACCGAGCAAGCAAACCCCAAGGAACGCCACTTTGGTACACTTGTTTTTAGGAAGCTGGTACAAGGCTGGCTGGCGGAACGGAGTATTGAGCGAGGTGAAGGAGGTGGAGAGGTGGCATGACTAATCTGCTGGAACAACTAGGGGGGCAAAGGGCGGTTGAGGGTGTGGCTCACGGACTGTTCTCGGAGTATGGGTGGATGTTGTTGGCGGCGGTGGTGCTGATGGTCTTCAAGGACGTTGCGATTAACCTAGCCCAGGGCATTGCCATCAAATACTCACGACATTGGCGGGATGACGCTGTTTTGTATATCAGTGGGCGACAGGCGCGTATCGTCCGGGTGGGGGTAAAATCCACGACGTTTTACATGGCGGATCGAGGAACAAAAATGATTGTGCCAAACGAGAAAATTCGGGACTTAACCATAGAGAAGGTGTTGCCTCAAAATGGAGGTGTGCCGTATCTGCGGAAGGGTTCTGACCCAGATTTCGTGGGAAATGAGGTGGTTCCAGTTCCGCCAGAACCAATGAAGGTTGAGGTGGTGGAGAAGCCAACAAGGAAACGGCGATGAATTATTCTGGAATATGCGCCAAGTGCAAAACGCCCACCAGGGAGGCAGATTTAATGTGGGTTATGGTGAAGGGAAAGATGAAACTATTATGTGTTGTTTGCAGAGATGGAGATTAAAACGGGTGCTAACCGTAGCCGCTATTGCTGTGGTTGTGATATGTGTGGGGGCGGGTTGCAGGAACCTGAAATCGGTGGAACTGGATTTCGGAGGGTTGGATGTGGAGTATTTTCCGACCCACCCTTCACAGGAAGAGAAAAGCATTTTTGACTTTAGCGCAACAACAAACAGGGTACTGGCCACACCAGCCTACTACCCCAAGTTGATGCCTATGAGAGAAAGGAAATAACATTATGGGAAACAAATACAAATGCGTAAGGCTTGAGCCTATGTGCAACCCGGCCCACCACCCCAGCGGGGGTCAGGTGTGTTCGGTGGTCATTGGGTTACAGGCTATTGACGAGGAAATTCTGGCAGCGGACGAGAACGCTCGTTGGCCGGGTTATGTGGACGGAACGTGGACGCCTGATGGCGACTGCCCAACCGTGGAGGAGTGGAACGCTATGGCGGATACCGTGGTATCACAGTTTGCGGCGGATAACGGCTGGATCAGTAATCTGGACAGTCAGGTGGAGTCAGACCGGGAACGGGCCGTGGCTGCGGTTGACTACGAGAAACCAGCGATCACCATAGACACCACCGTGGAACCCGCCGAGGGCAGCCCCGCTGCGCCAGAACCAGAGCCAGAACCTGAGCCAGAACCAGAACCAGCACCAGAGCCGCCAGCACCAGCACCAGAGCCAGAGCCTGAAGAGGAAGAAGAGGCTGAAGAGGGGGCCGAAGAGGCTGAAGAAGAGGCTGAAGAGGAGGAGGAGTGATGCGCTTAATTGGCCTGCTAGTTGTGGGGTTGGGGTGCGGGTGTCACACGGTTGAGTACGAGTGGCTGCCTGAGTCTAAACACACAGAAGCGGTTGAGGGTGTGGCTATCTCGGTGATTGAGTGGAGGTTCTAAATAAACCTTGTAGAAAGAGCCCTATAAATATACAATAAGTCGTCCTATGGAGGATAATAATAAGTTCCAAGAGGCGCAGCAACAGGTTGGTACACTATACCAAGCGGCACAATCGGCCCTGTTGCCTGCGAGAGACCATCAGGTAGTAGCTGATTCGGCGCGGTCATTAGCTACTTTCTTGCAAGAAATAGAAAAAGGACCGCAACCCGACGGCGCGGCTAATATCGCGATGCCAGAAGAAAAACAGGGATAATTCCCTCACATGCCCACCTCAAAACACCCATGCGTATTTCGCTCGACGACATTAAAATACTTAGTGCAACGGTGGTTGGGGTGGGTAATCATTTTGTTGAGCACATTGACATCGGTGTCAAGTTGATCATTAGTGTAGTGACGTTGGCATATGTCAGCGTCAAGTTTTTTAGATTATTAAAGGAGAAAAAATAGATATGCCAGAAGAAACAAAACCAACCAGCATGATGTCGTCCAAGACCACTTGGGCCGCCATAACTGGAGTTGTCGGCGGTGTTGCCGGGTACTTCACGGGAGAATTGGAGCTTGGTGCAGCAATCAATGTGATTATCACCAGCCTCTTGGCCTTGTTCCTGCGTCACGGGATTAAGAAGGCCGAGGAAGCAGCCTCCGAAGATTAAGTGGGAGTCCTTTTAGCAATACTAAGGGCAATCCCAGCATTGAGGGGATTGGCTGATACTATTGAGAAGGTGTTCAGGAGGGCAGAAGCCCAGAAAAGGCGTGAAGACAAGCTCGACCATATTGATTCAGCTATTGCTGACGCTGTCGCTCATCCTAGTGAGCGGGTGCGTGACGAAGAGGCTGAACTCCTCGAGGGCTCTGATAGAGACCCATCCTAAAGGCTTTAGAGACGCAGTAAACGCTAGCCCTGAGTCGCGCCTGTTTGTTAAGGACGCGCTCAGGGTTATTGTTAATTTAGAACATGAAATAGAAAGTGGAGAATAGTTATGGCATCACCAAGTAAACCAAGTGATTTTTCGAGCCTAGTCCTAACCTCGTCGGCAACACTATGCGACAGGTTCAAGGCTGTCCTTCTGACCCTTCCAAGCAGGTTGTACGCTTTTGTCAACTATGTCTTGGACAGTGCGGGGATGCCTTCAAAAGGCTTTACCAAAGATCTTCTATCGAACACAGGTATCTGGAGTGTGGGGGATGTGAAGGTGTCCCTTGTCACCACCACGCCTGATGGCTGGGCGGAGTGCGAAGGGCAGGCTTTGAGCAGGACAACGTATTCAGATTTGTATACAGCTATAAGCAACACATATGGCGACGGCGACGGGCTGACCACGTTCAACCTGCCAGACCTTAGGGGTTTCGTTTTAATTGGAAGAAACGAGGTGTCGAGGCAGTCGGCTGACTTCAGTGCGATGTCGCTCGGTGACGTGATAGGTGAGGAGACTGTAACACTGGAGAACGCCAATTACCCTGATGCATCGCTTGAAACAACGGGATTCGCGCTGGCGCACGGGACGACCTCAAACTCTCACACTCCTGCGTCTGGCGACAAGGAGAGGTTTAGGGAACAGTTGGGGGCTGCGTTGTACCATGAACAGGATGGGCACAGGGGCGAGTCTGCTGCTTTTGATACTCCCGGGAATCTGCTTGTAGCGTCAACTTATGGTGAGACTAAGCTTACAGGTGCCAACGGAGATCCATTTTCAATAATGCAGCCCAGTTTCGGGGTGCGTTATTTAATGTATACTGGTTACTACTCATCTGCTTAAAATGCCAAGGCTGCCAAAGTTCAAGGACTTTCACATTAGCCCACTAGCTGGGCCTATGAACACGGCTACGCCAATTGACCTTCTGCCTAACGGTCAGTTCAGGTACGTTAAGAACTTCAGGGTAGATGGGGCAGGCAAGCTAATCAGGGCAGGTGGGTTTAAAGCTTTACTGGACGACGGGAACTATGACGTAGGCGGGGCCATAAAGAATAACAGTGATCTTCACGATCAGCTTGGCTTAAAGGAGTCCCCAACGAACGAAACAAGGGAGCACATCACAATGCTCTATGAGTTCGAGAGCGGTGGTGGGGTAAGGAAGCTTGTAGCGGGAACCTCCTCTAGGCTTTACGCGCTTAACCAGAGATCGAGGAACTGGGTTCTTATAGGCGACAACCTTGGGTCAGGGTATGGCACCGGGATATCTGCTGACTATGAAACAATAAAGTTTAAGGCAGCGCAGCTAGGGAACAACATTGTATTTACAAACAATTACAACGAACCGCTATACTGGTTCTTTGACACTCATCCAGATAAGACAAGTAAGGAGCTGGTTCAGGTTATTCCAGACCTCGGAAAGCTTAAGATCACTAAGGCCGCGTTTGCTTCGGAGTACAAGGGGTTCTTGTTCTTGGGAGATCTGGAGGAGGACGGTGCCCAGCAAATTTCCAAGGTTCAGTGGTCGGACTACATCGATGCTACCAGCTATTACCCGTCTCTTTCCTCTTTGGCGGGGCAGCAGACAGTAGGGGATTTCGGGGAATCCATAATAGGCATGGCAGTCCTCGGGGATCACCTTATGATTTATAAGGAGCGCAGCATTTGGCGCTGCTCCTTGGTTAGCTCTTCCAATCTATTTGTGTTTAAGCAGGTGTATCAGGGAGAGAACACTCCGTTCTACCCGGACACCCTTGTCAATGTTGGTGGCGCTCATTTCTATATGGCCGAGAGGGGCATATATAGAATCACAATTTCGGACGTAGCCCCGGTCAGGGTAGATTGGATGCACAATGCGTCAGGTCTGATATATCAGGAAGGCGAAACCATCACAGGAGAGGATGGCGGATCGGTCTCTGGTGGAATAAAAGACATGAAGATAACCCAGGTCGGAACTATTGCTGAGGTTTCTTCATGCACATCGAGGCCTCCGTCCATCTTAGCGCATCCCAACAACTTATCGTTAAATGCAAACCCATGCAGCGCAAGCTACACGCCGAAAGGGGTTTTCGGGGTTACAGTAACAGGCAAGGAGCCGTTCAGCTATCAGTGGCAAAAGAAACTCACGTCGTCCAGCACTTGGGCCGACATAGCAAACGAGAAGAAGGCCTCTTTAACATTAAAGAATCCACAAGCACCTGACGTTAGCGGCCAAGAGTATAGGGTTGTAATAACTAACGATGACGGAACAACCACAAGCAACGCCGCGACATTAAGTTTAAGCAGCAGCGGAAATGTCCCTACGTTTACGTCTGTATCTCCTGACGCCTCGAAGAACGAGGGCGAGAGCCACACCTTTACAGTCAAGTATTGCGACGCTGTAACCTCTGTTCAATGGAGAAAGGACGCAGGAGGAACCCCTGAGAACGTAACACATGACGGCACAAAGTATTTTGTTGAAAACGGAATGGTGGAGCCATTCGCCGTCCCTGGCTACTACTACAGCAAGCTTACAATTAAGAGTCTAGTTTCAGCGGACTCCTCAACATACGATCTCCAAGCGACAAACGACACAGGCCCTGCAGACTCAGGTAATATGGCGCTAACGGTTAGCGAAGTAAGCGTTATCACGGTAGATGAAGACACGGGAGAGGAGGAGGTTGAACCCAGCGATGACAATCTTTCATTCATCATTCAGCCGCAACCCTATTATGAGTTATACAGTGGTGAGAATATAGGGCAGCACTATCGGGTCGGCGAAGGCTATAGTAAACCACATTTCAGGGGGGGCTATACGGCAATAACCAGAGATGGAAAGAAGCTGCCACAAGGGCACAAAGAGATAGTTGTGAAGGTTTCTGGTGGAAAGAAACCGTACAGATTGGAGTGGAAGATTTCCCCTAATACCGGGGGGATAAAGATAAACAATTCAGGCGGTTACACTGATGCTTACACAGGGGAGATCAAGGTGGACAGGATGGGCTCTGGTTACAAGAAGGGAACAGTCATTGAGTTTGCCAACAGCGCAACCATAACTCTGACAGAAGACGCATTTCCAGCAGGGAGCGGCCCTGTATTCCCTGATACCATTAGGGGAACCGTTGATGCGGGAAGCGGAACAGAGATAGCGCATCAAGCCGAGAGCCTGACAACAACAAGGAACTGGTCGACCCTCGGGACAGGGAGGGTGCCCAACGGGCACGCGGACGGGGCGGTCCACACAACGCTGGCTTATGTGCGTTTTTATTCCACCTTCACGGGAGCCCCTGAGTCGGACAACGACCAGAGCGAACTGAACATTAAGTTCGGGTCGTTCGGTGCCTCGACAAACCACTGCTGGACGGATTCGTTTATAAAATGTTTTGCTAAAGACTCCTCAGGGACACCACAGACCGCACTCAGTGATGAGGTGACAGTAGACATAAGGGTAGGCAAGCCGGGGGGTTGGACTTCAGTTTACTTTGAGAGGAACGAAGAGTTCTTTAGAATAGGGGGTTAACCATGGCCGAGAATAGACATAAGATTCCAGTATCGGGGTACAACCCAAGGACAAAGGAGTTGTTCTTTTCTTGGCTCTCTGATGATGGGGGGCAGGAGCCAGACAGAACCCTTGTGTTTAATTTGGAGTATGGCCACGCAAGCTATATGGATCATGGGTTCACTGCCATGGTGAACTACCAGTCGGACAGCCAGAGGTCTTTGAGGGACTTTTTGGTAGAGGCGCTTCCTGTAGGGGCAGACACAAGCATTTGCGATTGCGACGACTCACTGGACGACATCATGCAGGGTGATCCATATGTTGTGGGCAGGTCTAACAACATGAGCGAGTATCCAAGCTTGTGGAACACTCAGGAGAACACGGGTAGCTGTAATCTTAGCCAGTACACAGATAAGTGGAGCTGTGAGGATAATGGAGGAACATGGGATGAGGTAGCAGCCAGTTCCACAAGCCTTTGCACGGCTTTAGGCACGTCGGGCTTTGAGCATTTTTGTGAGGACGGAACAGAGGGAAGTATCTTTGTGATGGCCAGTGCTCAGGACAAGTGCTTGAAGCAGTACGAGACAGAATACTTTGAAAGAGATTTTTACAACGGCAGCGACGACTACACGTCCAGCGGTTACAGCAGCGTACTTGAGTCTGGTGCGTTGCACCTTGATACAGACAACGAGAAGATGCTGCAGAGGGTGACCGTGGAATATTCAGGTGTAAGCGCAGAGGCGGTCACTGCTGCCATGAAGTTCGGCAAGGCGAGTCAGCCAGATCAGTTGCTGTCAGGGTTAAACTATAAACTCTTGAGCACTACTGAGACGCTTGATGACCAGTCGGAAGCAAGTACTGCTGACAGAATAAGTGACAGAATTAATCCAGATGACAAGGCTTACTTCAACCTTTACACAAGAGGTAGATATCTGGGCTACCAGTTAAGGCTGACTGGCGACGGGCCAGCGACGATTACCAGGATTACATTGAGCACCAGGTTAGCAGAGAAATAATGTCGACTAACGTACAGATAAAGAGGATGGCGCTGGACAGTTCGGCCTTGGTTGAGGCGAGCGGTCTGCGTCCACCTACTTTGCCAGAAGACGTTGTCAAGAGGTTCCCCTCGATGTCGAAGTATCAAGAGGAACTTGGGAGTTACTTTAACAGGCTGGACAAGTATTTCACTTCCCAGCTTATAGCGGTTAAACAAGAAGACGATTAAGGAGAACATATCATGATTGGAGCAATAGCAGCTGGAGCATCAGCATTGGGGGGGCTCTTCGGGAAGAAGAAGACCAAGATTAAACGAAAGGCCCTAAGCCCAGACATTGCGGCTGCCATGAAGGCCCAAGGGGCCAACCTAGCAGGGGACGTAAAACAGATAAGGGGTGCTGGTCAGCAGGCTTTCGGGAATATATCCGACAAGCTGGGCGGGCTAAGTCAAGTATACGATACGGGTATGTCTGCTCTTGGAGGATATGGTGCTTCTGGTGATCAGTTTCGCAGAAGTCAGGCAGCTATAAACCAATATGGACAAGCTGCTCGGGCTGCCAACCAAGATGCGATGGCTGGCACACAAAAGCAATTCAAACTTCAGCATGCCCTGATGGGTGCTGGAGGTTCGATGAGCCCGTTCATGGCCGCTCAGATGCAAAACCAATATGCTGCACAGAACCGAGGCTTAGAGCGTGAGCTTGGCGGTCTTAACATGGCTAATATTAGCAGGTGGCAAGACATAGGGAGGCAGATGCCAATGCACCAGATGGCCCTTAATCAAGCGTATGGGGCCAACCAGATGGCTCCAATGAATGCTCTGGGGGCGCAGAACCAGATGACCAACCAAAGGTTGATGAACACCATCAACGCTAACAGGGCTGGTCACGACACAACGGTTACCCAGAAAGATAACTGGGCTGGCAAGCTCGGTAAACTAGGCGGGGTAATGGGCGGTCTACAGATGGCTGGAATGCAACGAGGGTTGATGGGAGCCAAGCTGAAACAACTGGGGCAAGACCCAAGTGAGCATATGGGCTGGGAAGGGATGCTGGGCATGGCTAAATGGAATGATGTTCCAAAGCCAGACACTGGCGGGGGTTGATAATAAAGGAGGATAGATCATGGCTACTTATTATATAGACGAAACGACGCCAGCTCAGGATAGCAGGCCAATGGCTAACATTAATGCTGGCATGGGTTCCATGCTGCAGAGCTTGGACAGGATGGAGGCGGCCGCGTTGCAAAGGCAACGGATTGCACAGTCCAAGGCTTACAACGAATGGTTGATGGGCCGGGACGATGCCCGAGCGGCTGAGGCTGAGAGGGCCAGACAATTCTCCAGAGTAACAGCTTTGCGGGTTGAAGATGATCGAGCCAGGGCTGCGAATGAGCAACAAAGGTTAATAACAGCACATAGTTATCACATAC
>PVBE011224915.1_pt1 | contig 11083 bp, 9 predicted proteins | sample 1631181 | NCBI WGS metagenome assembly PVBE01 (sample SAMN08397723, study PRJNA350692) | Marine metagenome, whole genome shotgun sequencing project. | isolation source: water | place: Pacific Ocean | collected 2012-04 | reverse complement strand
TTGCGCAATTGTTTCATTAGGAGGTGTCGCAGATGTAAACTCAGCTGTAAAAGCAGCGAAAGAAGCTTTTTCAAGTTGGAGCCAAACTCCAAAAGATGAAAAAATTTCTCTCATTCAAAAATTATATGAAATTTATAAATCTAGATGGAGTGAAATGGCAGAATCGATTTCTTTGGAAATGGGGGCTCCTATTGATTGGGCGAGCACGGCACAAACATCATCTGGAGCTTCCCATATAAAAGACTTTATAAAAAGGTTAAAAGAATTTAAATTTGAATTATCTTTTGGCAATGAATCAGATAATTATATTGCTTATGAGCCAATTGGTGTTTGTGGTCTAATTACTCCGTGGAATTGGCCAATCAATCAAATTACATTGAAAGTTATACCAGCTTTGGCCGCTGGATGTACGATGATTTTGAAACCTTCTGAGATTGCGCCACTATCAGGAATGTTATTTGCAGAAATGCTTGATGAATCGGGGTTTCCACCAGGTGTTTTTAATTTAGTTAACGGCGATGGACCTGGTGTTGGTACACAATTATCCGGTCATCCTGATATAGACATGGTGTCATTTACAGGATCAACAAGAGCAGGAAAATTAATCACAAAAAATGCCGCAGATACAATTAAAAGGGTATGTTTGGAGCTTGGCGGTAAGGGAGGTAATATTGTTTTTGAAGATTCACATACTGAAGCAGTAAGAGAGGGCGTTAGAAATGTTATGAGTAATTCAGGACAATCATGTGATGCTCCAACACGTATGCTTGTTCAAAAATCAATCTATGAAAGAGCTGTGAAAGAAGCGGCAGATGAAGCTAATATAATTAAAGTAGATGTTGCAGAAAAAAAAGGAGATCATATTGGCCCAGTTGTTTCAAAAACACAGTATGACAAAATACTGAATTTGATTCAAAGTGGCATTGATGAAGGAGCAACTTTAGTGGCAGGGGGGACAGATCGTCCGGAGGGTTTGAATAAAGGTTATTTTATTAAACCTACAATATTTACTGATGTTTCAAACAATATGAGAATAGCAAAAGAAGAAATATTTGGGCCTGTTTTATCAATAATACCATTTGAAGATGAGGAAGAAGCGATTTCTATAGTTAATGCCACTTCTTATGGTCTAGGCAATTATGTACAAACTCAAGATAAAGAAAAAGCAAGACGAGTTTCTAGACAATTTAGATCTGGCGGAGTGTATATTAACGGGAAAAGCTCTGATCCAGGAACTCCTTTTGGAGGTTATAGACAATCAGGAAATGGTCGAGAAGGTGGTACTTGGGGATTAGAAGAGTACCTAGAAGTAAAAACAATTTGTGGTTGGAAGTAATATTTTTTTTATATCCGTTCGATTTAGATTAATTTCATATTTCTATTTTTTTTAAGTAATTTAATCTAGATAAAATTTCATCTCGATCACTATAATAGCCTTGTAAATGCCGGAGCCCTGAATTCGGATCAAATTCTGTTCTTCCATGTAATATTCTTCGATTATCAAAAGAGAGAATATCTCCGGCTTTTATTCTAAATTTAACTGCAAATTCATCATCATGAACTAGTTTTGCAAATTTTTTGTATGCAAAATAAAATTTTTCCATTTCATTTGGCGGGCAATCCATAGCAGCCATTGTTGCTACACTGAATCGTATTTCGCTAAAATCGTTATCTTTTGTCAGCTTTATCATTGGGGAGTGAAAAATACGAATTTTGTTTTGGGTATAATCATTGTCTTTAAATTTTACGTGAGTTTTAGCTAATATTTCAAAGGCGCTAGGATCATTTTCTTTTAAATATTTTGCAACATGGAAACCATCTATAACCAATGATAATCCGCCCTTGGCATCATTAACTAAGCAATGTAAAAATTGATAGCCAGGCATATATTCATAATATGGTAAATCACTATGATTGCGAAGGCCTAGAGACGTATAGGCAGTATTATTTGGTTTGGGAATATTAATTACATCAAAAGGCGTGCCAAAAAATGTTTCTCTTATGTGGCTAATTCGATGTAAAATTTTTAATGCAGATTTTTTTTCTGTAGGAGCGTTATGTAACAGTGAAAAACCATAGTGGTGCAGTTGTTCCATCCATTTAATTAACCCCTCATCACTATTCATTACCTCTTCACACTCTACAGTTACTTTTCCCATATCATCTTTAAGTCTGGCATCCCAAAGAACGTAAGGAGAAGTATAAGGTTTCTTATTATTGATTGTATAGCAATGGTTTCTTAACCAAAGAGGATCAAAATGACTTGTATGTTCACCTTCACTCCATTTGATTTCTAATTTTCCATCCTGGGTGATGGAGTAGGTTTTAGGATGAATATTATTTGATACAGTTAGTAAATTAAAGCTTCTTTGTCTCGCAGTGGGATGCACTCCATACGGACAGTTATCACGAAGCCACATAAAATGAAAATTACTTTTCTCTCCATCATTCCATTCAATTTCTAATGATTTGTCATTCTTTGAAACGTTCTTTATTGATACTGCTTGAACCATGTGTCTATATATTAATATTATTACTTTTTTTGGATCATAAATATCAATTTGTAAATCATAATTATGAAACACAATAAAACTATCCTAGGAATATTTTTTATGATTGCTGCAATCTTTAGTTTAGGTATTAATGATATATTGGTTAAAGGTTTAAGTTTTAAATTTCCTGTGTGGGAAATAGTGTTTTTTAGGGCCTTTAGCGGAGTGATTATATCCTTCATTCTAGTTTTTTATTTTGGCTGGTCCAAATTAATAACAGCAAAACCAATTGGACACGCAATTAGAGCTTTTTCATCTGTAGGAACTGTAGTTTTGTTTTTTTTCGGAATAAAATTTTTACTTCTTGCAGAAAACCAAGCTATTTTTCATTCTTCACCAATTATTGCCACCATCTTAGCAGTACCCATACTAAAGGAAAAAATTGGTTTTCATCGTCTATTTGCAGTTTTGCTTGGTTTTGTCGGAGTTTTAATAATATTAAAACCAGGAACTGATCTATTTAATATCTATTCTTTAATTCCAATTGCAGCAGCATGCTTTATGGCACTAGCATATCTTTCAACAAGGTATTTGATGTCAACAGAATCCAGTGTTGCAATTATTTTTTACTATTCCATTGCACTGCTTTTTGTATCTATTTGTTTTTTTCCAAAAAATTTTATATATCCTTCACTGATAAATTTAATTCCTCTTGTAAGTCTTGGAATAATTGGATCTTTGGGTCATTATTTTTTATCACAAGCAGCAAAAAATGCTGAAGTTATGGCCATTGCACCTTTTGAGTACTGCTCATTTATTTTTGTTACTATTTTAGGTTATTTGTTTTTTAATGAAGTGCCGGATATCACCGTTTATATCGGTGCAATATTTATTGTGATTAGCGGCATCTACATTGTATACCGAGAACAAAAATAAATCGAAAAAATAGAATAATTTCTAAAAAAATTCATAAAATGCCGTATATATTTTGTGATTTGGGTTATTATGGCAAACTACTATTTTTTTTTATAAAACCTGCGAAATTCATAATATTAGCCATTTTAAAGGTTGTTTTTTCTATCATTACACGTTTAATGGGTAAATTATTTAAATAATTTCATTAGGAGGATATTTATGAAATTCATAAAAAAATTAATCTTATCCCTCGCTTTCATTGCAGGCATTTCACTAGGTGCATCTAGTGCAAAAGCAGCATGTGGCACTCACTTAGGTGATTTTGACTGGGATAGTGCAAACATCCACACTGCCATTGCTACGTTTATCATTGAAAAAGGTTATGGTTGTGATGTTGAAGTAACTAAAGGAAGCACTACTCCAATAATGGCAGCCTTCTTTGATGGTCAAATTGATGTCATTACTGAATTATGGGAAGATAACTTAGTTGAATTGCTAAAACCTCATTTTGCGGATGGTAGTATCATTCACATGGGCACTAATACACCTGCTTCTGAGCAAGCATTCTGGGTAGATAGAGCTACAGCTGAAGCACATGGTTTAAAAAGTGTTGAAGATATGAAAAAACCTGGCGTTTGGGAACTTTTTAAAGATCCTGAAAATCCATCTAAAGGTAGAATGACAAGCTGTATTTCAGGCTGGACTTGTTACACAATTAACTATGTTAAATTAAAAGAGTATGGTCTTGATGAGCTTTATACAAACTTTGATCCAGGCTCAGGCGGCGCATTAGATGCAGCTATTTCTGGTGCTTTTACTAAAGGCAAACCAATATTTTCATATTATTGGACGCCAACTAGTTTAATGGGTAAGGCAGAAATTGATATGATTAGATTGGAAGAACCTGCTTATGATGCTGATTGTTGGGGAGCTATGTCTGTTGTTGTTGAAGATATCAAAGCAAACGGTTTTGAAGCATATAAACCTTCTTGTGCTTGTGAATATAAAGATATGGCTTTAACCAAGTCAGTAAGAGCAGATTGGGCAGCAGCAAATCCAGATATTGCAGCAATGATTAAAGCTTATGCGTTACCTACAGAAAAAGTTAATGAAATGTTAGCTTACTATGTAGATGAATCAGGCGGCGATATGGAAGCAACAGCTATACATTTCTTGTCTAATGAATCTGTGTGGGAATCTTGGGTTTCAGCAGATGTAGCCGCAAAGGTTAAGAGCGCGCTATAAATAGTTATTATTTGTTATATATTTAAACCAGGGGTATTACCCCTGGTTTTTTTCTCATCATGATAAAAATCATAAAAAAATATATCAACTATATATACCTAATACTTTTTGCTGGCTTGATAGTTATCAGCTATCTTTCTTCAAAAAGAAAACCAGATAGCGTTACAGAATTATTTACTGATTTTGGCTGGTTGAACGATTTCCCAAAATGGCTTGATGCTCCATTCATGGTTTGGATAAATGATGGATGGAGGGCTTTTAGCGCAAAATATGGACTTATCTTTGATGCCATTGGTTATGCATTACTTCGGGCTTATTCAATCACAAAAAATTTTTTAATTGATGTACCATGGCCATTAATCGTTCTAGGAGTTATTTTACTAACTTATTTTGCAAGTGGAAAAAAAATAGGAACAACTATTTTTGTTGGTTTTTGTATTTTTTCAATAGGTTTCCTAAATCCACGTTTTTGGGACAAAGCTATTGAAACAACTACAATTGTTTTTATTGGTATACTTCTTTGTTTAATTGTTGGTCTTCCTGTAGGCATTGCGATGGCAAGAAATCCAAGAGTCAGAAATGCAATACTACCTGTGCTTGATCTAATGCAAGTCATACCAAGTTTTTGTTATTTAATACCGGGTATAATATTATTTGGACTTGGAGCAATTCCAGCTATCATAGGAATTTTCATATATGCTTGTCCCCCTTTGATACGTCTAACAGATTTGGGAATTAGGTTAGTGGATAAAGAAGTAATTGAAGCTGCCGAATCTTTCGGTGCAAATAAAAAACAAAAACTGTGGGGTGTTCAATTGCCACTAGCTCTTCCAAATATTATGCAGGGAATAAACCAATGCACTATGATGGCGTTAGCGATGGTTGTTATAGCTTCTATGATAGGTACTAGAGGACTTGGCGATGAAGTGCTTTTAGGCCTTCAACAATTAAATGTGGGATCTTCATTAGAAGCGGGACTTGCAATTGTTTTATTGGCAATTGTCTTTGATAGGATAACTCAAGCTTATGGTGAAAAAATTCAGGAGAGAACTCAACCTGCAAAAAAGGAGAAAAATAAATAGATTATAATGGCAAAGATTGAAGTAAATAACGTATATAAAATTTTTGGAACAGAACCAATGAATGTTCTTCCAAGCGTAAAAGAAGGAGCAACTAAAGAAGAAATTTTAGAAGAAACAGGCCACACAGTTGGATTAGATAATGTTTCTATTTCTGTTGAGGAGGGGGAGACTTTTGTATGCATGGGTTTATCTGGTTCTGGAAAATCAACCTTAATTCGTCACTTAAACAGATTAATTGATCCAACTGATGGTGAAATAATCGTTAATGGAACTAACGTTATGCAGCTTTCAGAAAAACAACTGATTGAGTTTCGGAAGCATGAAATGAGTATGGTCTTTCAGCGCTTTGGTTTGTTTCCACATAAGACAGTTATGCAAAATGTTGCGTACGGTCTTGAAATTCAAGGCAAAGAAATCAATGAAAGAAATAAAATAGCTATGTCTCAAATAGAGGCAGTAGGTCTCCAAGGATTTGAGAATCAATATCCAAGTCAATTGTCCGGAGGCATGCAACAAAGAGTAGGGCTTGCGCGCGCACTAGCTACCAATCCTGGCATTTTACTAATGGATGAAGCTTTTAGCGCACTAGATCCGTTAATTAGAAGTGATATGCAAAAGCAATTACTTGAACTTCAATCTGAATTAAAAAAAACAATATTTTTTATTACGCATGATCTTGATGAATCTCTTAAACTAGGGGATCATATTGGTATTTTGAATCACGGCCGTCTCGTGCAAGTTGGAACACCTGAAGATATTATTATGAATCCCGCAGATGACTATGTAGAAGCGTTTGTTAAAGATGTGAATAGAGCCAAAGTCCTTCGTGCTAGAACTGTGATGGTAAAACCCGATAAATTTAATGGTAAAGACGTTAAGTTATCTGAATCCTATAAAGTTGATGAAGATACTTATATTGAAGAATTTTTGCCAAAAGTTCTCCGGGATAGATCTACAATTGTAGTAGTTGATAATAAAGGTGATACCAAGGGTTATATTACTGAAAAAGAATTGGCTATTTCGCTGAGTAAAACCAGCCACAATGAACCAGCTAAAACTTCTTAATAAAAAAATAATAATTTCAGCAGCAGCCGAGGGAATTGGTTGGTCAATTGCGCAAGAATGCATGCAGAATGGTGCGATTGTTTACTTAACTGATAAGAATAATGAATCTTTAGATAAAATTTCAAAACACGATCTATATGAAAAACAATTATTTTTAGATAGAGTCAATGCTCATGACGCTCAGGAAGTTGAAGATTATTTTAATAAAATAGAGAATAAAGTTGATAGTGTAGACGCGCTTATAAATAATGTTGGAATAGCAGGTCCTACAGGTAGATTAGAAGAGTTAAATATTAATGATTGGAGGGAGACAATAGATATTAATATCAACAGTCATTTTTATTACACTAAGTTTTCAATTCCGTTGATTAAAAACAATAATGGAGGATCTATAATTAATTTATCCTCTACGGCAGGATTATTTGGATTTCCTTTTCGCTCCCCTTATGCAGCAAGTAAATGGGCAGTCATTGGCATGACTAAATCTCTTGCAGTGGAGTTAGGAGAATTTAATATTCGTGTCAATGCCATTTGTCCAGGGTCCGTTTCTGGAGATAGGATGAAAAGAGTTATAGAGGCAAAAGCCAGATCTCTTGGAGTTAAAGAAGAAAGCATACAAAAAGATTATGAGTCAATGGTATCGCTTAAATCTTTTGTTGATAAGAAGGATGTTTCTAATATGGCAGTTTTTCTATTATCTGAAGAGGCAAAAAGAATTTCAGGACAAGTAATGACAGTGGATGGCAATACTGAAAGAATGAATTAGTGAATCGATACGACTATGTGATTTTAGGGGCCGGCTCTGCCGGTTGTGTTCTTGCAAATCGATTGTCTGAAGATCCACGAATATCAGTTGCAGTGATTGAAGCAGGACCATCAAGTGATACATGGAAAGTTGATATGCCCAGCGCTTTATTATACACGATGCATGATCCAAATTATAATTGGAAATATTATTCAGAGCCAGAGCCTTTTTTAAATAACAGAAAAATTTTTTGTCCGCGAGGAAAAATGATTGGCGGAAGCTCGTCCCATAATGGAATGGTTCACGTAAGAGGACATGCTCAGGATTTTAATCGCTGGGCTCAAAAAGGATTAACTAATTGGAGCTATAATCATGTTTTACCATATTTTAAAAAATTAGAGACCTGGTCAGGAGGCGATAATAAATATCGCGGAGGGGATGGTCCACTACAGGTTTCTAAATCCAAAATAAATGAAAAGTTTCCTCTGTACCAGGCTGTTATAGATGCAGCGAAGGAAGCAGGATATCGTTATACAGAAGATTCAAATGGGTTCATGCAAGAAGGTTTTTGCACTTATGATGTTACAATTAAAGATGGAAAACGATGTGACATTGGCAAAGCTTATTTGAAAGAAGCATCAAAAAGAAAAAATGTAGATATTTTCATACAATCTCATATTCAAAAAATTATTGTCGAGGGTAAAGTGGCAAAAGGAGTTGAGGTAATTATAAAAGAGAAAAAAGAAAAAATATTCGCTGGTAAAGAAGTTCTCCTATGTTGCGGATCAATTAACTCTCCGAAATTATTACAATTATCTGGGATAGGAGATGCAAAGGATCTGCAACAAGTAGGCATTCAAGTGATGCATAACTTGCCCGGTGTTGGGAAAAATTTACAAGATCATTTGGAGATATACGTACAACATGAATGCAAAAAGCCAGTCACGTTATACGGACTTTTTAATAATCCGCTTATGAAGCTTTATCACGGCGCTCAATGGTTTCTTTTAAAAAAAGGATTATTGGCACATTCACATTTAGAATTGGGAGGATTTGTTGCAAGTTCCTCAGATTTTGATCATCCAAATATTCAATTTCATTTTTTCCCATCCCTGGTTATTAATCACGGTCTTGAAAATCCAGACAAGCACGCTTTTCAATTTCATGCTAGTCCGAATAGACCTACGAGTCGAGGATGGATAAAATTGCGATCTTCCAACCCCAGTGATTTGCCTATTATTCAGTTTAATTATCTTGAAACCGAAGGAGACAGGCAGCAAATGCGGGAATGTGTAAGAATATCTAGAAAAATTTTTAGTCAAAAATCTCTTAATGAATATTTGGGAAAAGAAATCCGTCCTGGACTTGACATTCAAAACAATGAAGAATTAGATGAGGTTATAAGAAATGCATCAGAAACGGCTTATCATCCTTCATGCACGAATAAGATGGGAATTGATAGTATGTCAGTAGTTGATGCTGATACCAAGGTTCATGGTTTGAATAACTTGCGTGTTGTAGATTCTTCGATTTTACCTGATATTATTAGCGGCAATTTGAATGCTTCCACTGTTATGATTGCTGAAAAAGCATCAGATATGATACTTGGCAAACCAGAGGCAGAACCAGTTGAAATAGATTTTTTTACGGCAGCCTAATTTAATAACGACTGGAAGGCTCCCAAAGATTAATTTTTTCTTCTTTTGCAAATTTATCTATTTGTTTTAATTCAGATTTTGTAAATTTTAGATTTTTTAAACTATCCAAACATTCATCTAATTGTTTCACTGTCCTGGAGCCAATTAAGGCTGATGTCATTGTCTTATGACGTAAGACCCACGCTATGGCTAGTTGAGATACGGTTTGTTCTCTATTTCTTGCTATTTTTAACAAACCTTTAATTTTTTTTATATATGAATTAGTAATTGTATCTTTATCCAGAGATGAATTTTCTGCAGCACGTGAATTTTTTGGAATATTATGAAGATATTTTTCAGATAGCATACCTTGGGCAAGGGGTGAAAACACAATACATCCAATTCCTAATTTTTTTAAAGTTTTTAGCAAGTCTTTTTCAACCCACCGGTTGATCATAGAGTATGAGGGTTGATGTATTAAACACTTAATACCTCTTTCCTTTAATAATTTATTCATGCGTATAGTTTGTTTTGATGAATATGATGATATTCCAACATACAAAGCTTTTCCTTGGTATATGGATTGAGCCAAGGCATCAGCAGTTTCTTCAAGAGGAGTTAGAGGATCAAAACGATGAGAGTAAAATATATCTACATACTCTAGTTGCATCCGATCTAGACTTTGATCCAAACTTGCCATTAAATATTTTTTTGAACCCCATTCACCATAAGGTCCAGGCCACATATCATAACCAGCTTTAGTGGATACAAGTATTTCGTCTCTATATTTTTTTAACTCATGAGATATTATTTTGCCAAAATTAGACTCAGCAGATCCATAAGGAGGGCCATAATTATTAGCTAGATCAAAATGTGTAACACCTCTATCAAAAGCTCTAAAAATCATTTTTTTAGATTCTGATTTTATAACCTTGCCACCAAAGTTATGCCATAGTCCAAGTGTAATTTGAGGTAAATCTAAACCACTATCACCGCATCTTTTAAAATTATTGTATGAATATCTTTTAGGATTAGGTGTGTAACTCATAAGTTACACTGAAATTAGATTAAAAGCTTATTAATTAAAAGTTTAATTTTTTCTTAATGTCCAACCATATCTCTCTGAGTAATAAGCATTCGCGTTATCAATTGAATCAAAATCAATTTTAGAGTCTAATGATTTTTCAATTACCTTACTTTCAAGAGAAATATTTTCATGATTAGAATTAGTAGCTTTAACTTTTTTACTATTTTCTTTTTTATTCATTATTTACATTCTTTACAAATAGAGAAAAAAATCAAGAAAATACTAGAAAACTAGGGTAAATATTGTAAAAAAAGTATTAATGTAGTATGTAATTTTGTAAATATTGTAAATTATGGAAATTAACGAAATATCTAATATTGGCTCAAAAATAAGAAAAGAGAGAAGAGCTCGCGGATTTTCACAAACTGAATTATCAAAAAAATTAGATATATCAGCAAGTTATTTAAATTTATTAGAAAGTGGTCGGAGGACAATTACTGTTCCTTTATTAATAAAAGTAGGGAATGAACTAGGTCTATCTCTTAAAGATTTAACACTAGAGAGTAATAAAAGAGTTTTATCCGATGTTATGGACGTCTTAAGCAATGAGATGTTTGAGGATCTTGATATTACCAATCAAGAAACAACTGAATTCATTAGCTCAAATCCAAATATAGCGAAAGCTTTACTAACTCTAAATGATACTCATAAATCTTTTAAAGAAGATATGCAAAATAGATTAGAATCAATGGATGTAAATTCTAATTTTGTAGAAAGTCCAAGTAGATTACCTGTTGAAGTCGTTTCTGATTTTTTGCAAGATAATAAAAATTATTTCCATGATATTGAGCTTGCCTCAGAAATAATTAGGAGAA
>PVBE010070499.1_pt1 | contig 11084 bp, 9 predicted proteins | sample 1631181 | NCBI WGS metagenome assembly PVBE01 (sample SAMN08397723, study PRJNA350692) | Marine metagenome, whole genome shotgun sequencing project. | isolation source: water | place: Pacific Ocean | collected 2012-04 | reverse complement strand
TGCTGCATCTCCCAGGTGACGATCCCCTCTTTGACATAGATCGCCCACGAGCAACCGCCCGTGCAGTTGACCCCGTGAGTGCTGCGCACGATCTTGTCGTGCTGCCAGCGGTTTCGGTAAAAATCCTCCCAACGACGTGTCTTGGGGCTGATGAGGTCCTTGATCCACTTCATGCGGGGGGCTCCCGTTTCTGTACGAGGGACCTGCGGACGCCGCGAAGACGGCGAGACCAGGCAGCGTTGAGTCCGATGAGCGTGACGAGGGCGATCAGGAGCCCTGCGAGCTGGAAGGGTGTGCCGCCTCCGTGGCTCCCGCTGAATCGATTGGCGTCATAGAGGAAGGCCCGTATCGCGAAGACCTCGTCATCCTCGAGCGGGTGGTCGTCGAAGACCTTGTTCATGACGGCAAATGGCGGGCTTCGCAGGGCCGCGTCCATACCTTCATCACCGAGGCGCGCAAAGGCGTGCGATAGGTCCTTCGCCAGAGTGCCGCCCTCATGTATTCCTCCGCCCAGGTTGCTCGTCGTGTGGCACGCCACGCAGGGGGGGCCGCCGGACTTGGTCCTCTCTGTCCCATCGAAGAGAGCACGACCGCGGGCGAAGTCTGCCTCAGTGGCCGTCGTCGCGGGCGTGAAGCTGGGTGCCAGGTCGCAGACCTCACCCGAGCAGCGCGCGATGAGCGCCACCATGGCTGAGGCCTGCTCGGCGCTCAGCCCGAGGTCGGGCATCCTGAGGCCGTTATACTCCTTGAGGAGCGCACGGGCGTCGGCGTCTGAGTCCAGCATCCCGCTCGGCGCGGCGATGAAGCGTGTGAGCCACGCGGCGTCGCGACGCTTGTCTACGCCGGACAAGTCGGGTCCGACTCGTTTGCCTTTGCCAATCGTATGACAAGAAGAGCACTTCCGGCTGAAGAGCTCCTCGGTGGGGTCGCGTGGGGCGGGGGGTTCGGCTCGCACGCTGTGCGTGCAGAGTATAGTCACGATTGCGATGGCGACAAGGCGCACGTGCTTCTTCCTGGTTGTCGGAACAAATCCGTCGGGGGCGGTGGCTACACCTGACAGGAGGGGGCCCCCCGACTCTCGTCGGGCGGACCCGACGTTGTCGTGCCACCCATGAGCAAAGTACGGGCCAATCTCTTCGGCGCACCAGAATGCACCTAGAAATACAGCGACTTGCGGTGCACGGCCGGATCGCGCACCGACGGGGTGGTTCTGGCAGCACACGCTATGCACACCCAGTCTTACCGAGCCATGAGACCGTCGCACCCGCGTAGTTGCTGGGCGAGAGCGTGATTGCCGGTCGCCTGGACGCTGTGTGTCTCATTTGTGGGACTGTGGCGCTTCGGTAACGTCCCCGGCGTGCGATGCTACCCAAAGTGCCCTGCCCCCCCCCTGTGCTCGCACAAGTTCGGGGAACCGGGGTTGTGTCAGAAACGGCACCAAAGGGGGGCCTCGACGAGCACATCTGGCCGGTGTCCAGGAGGGATTCGTCATCGACGCGCCCCTTTCGGCGACTGCTCGGCCAGCCACCATCACCCTTCAAGTGAACACTGCACTCAGGGGGATGAAGTCGAAGATGTCGCCCGGCTGTCGGCTGTGGCCCGCGGGAATGGCCATCAGGCCGGTGGCCTCGCAAGCGGTGGACAGGACTCCGGAGCTCTGGTTGCCCGCGAGCACAGCCTCAGGGCAACCACTTGCGTCGGTGCTCACGCTCACACGTAGATACTCTGTCCGTGTACGGGGCTTGGCAGCTGGCAGAGCGGAGCGGATGGGAAGGGCCAGCGGTGTGATCTCGTCGACTCCCAGACACCGCAGCAGGAACGGGCGCGCCAACAAGCAAAAGGTCACCAGCGCAGCGCTGGGGTTACCAGGCAGGCCGAGAAAGGGGGCCTCCTGCACCTCTCCGAAGGCAAACGGTTTCCCCGGCTTGATCGCCAGCTTCCAGACGTGGAGTTGGCCGAGCGCCTCGACCTGGGCCTTGACGTGGTCCTCTTCGCCCACCGATACGCCGCCTGTAGCGATGATCAAGTCACACTCAGCCGCCGCTCGGAGGAGTGTGGTCGCGGTCGCCTCGGGGGTGTCTGAGACGATGCCGTAGTTGCAGATCTTGCAGCCGAGGGCGGTGAGCAGGCCATGGAGCATGAAGCCATTCGAGTTGTAGATCTTCCCTTTGGGAAGAGCCTGCCCTGGCATCACCAGCTCATCACCCGTCGAGAGGATGGCGACCGTCAGAGGCTGGGCAACCCTCACCTCCATGAGTCCGATTGATGCGATAACTCCGAGATGAGCCGGCCCCAGACGAGTGCCCGCAGGGAGCACGGTAACGCCCTCGCGAATGTCCTGACCTGCCGCGCGGATATGTTGGCCGCGCTCCAAATGGTCGTCGCGTAGCCATACGCTTCCATCTCGCTCCTCACAGTCCTCTTGCATCACCACGGTGTCTGCCAGGGAGGGCAGGGCTGAGCCTGTGAAGATGCGGGCGGCCGTCCCCTCCTCCAGTGGGGCCGGCCAGGTCCCGGCGGGAATTCGTTGGGAGACTGGCAAGGCTTCACCACGGCGCCAGTCCTCCATACGCAGGCAATAGCCATCCATCGCACTGTTTGGCCAGGGGGGGATGTCGGCCTGGCTGAGGACTGGCTCTGCCAGCACGCGCCCCAGGGCCTGAGAGGTCGGCACCAGCTCAGTCCCGGTCAGCCGATGGGCACGTGAGAGAATCTGCTCAAGTGCATCCTCAACCGTCCTCAGCTCCTCCCCCTGGCGGCTACAGCTGCTCATGATCGGGTTCCACAGTTGTGCGTATGGGGTTTGACCATCTCAACAAAGTTGCACGGACGGTGACGGCTATCCAGCTGCTCTCGGATGACTCGATCCCAGGCTGTCTCACACGCCCGTGGCGAACCCGGCATGCAGAAGATTACCGTGCGATTTGCGACGCCCGCGACCGCTCGAGACTGAATGGTGGAGGTGCCGATCTCCTGGAGGGAGACTTGGCGAAACAGCTCGCCATAGCCCTCGATCACCTTGTCGAACAAGGGCCGCATGGCCTCCGGAGTGGAGTCCCGAGAGGTAAACCCTGTGCCGCCCGTGATGAGTATGACGTGGACTTCGCTGTCAGCGATCCACTTCGAGGCCTGAGCTCGGATGCGGTAGATGTTGTCCCTCACGATCGTGCGCCCCCCGATGACGTGGCCTGCATCGGTCAACCTCGCGCTCAGGACATCGCCCGAGGTGTCGTTGGCCAGGTCGCGGGTGTCGGAGACGGTCAAGACCGCTATTGTGAGTGGCTCGAAGGGGATGTCCCCCATGACGTGTCCCATGTGGACTCCTTGAGGCGTGCTCAGCCGCCAGTCATGTTCATCAACCGCCCAGTCCTGGGGGCTTGGTTGAGAGAGAAGTTGTGTCCCTCTGGTTTCCAGCGCAGCGCCTTGCTCAGAGCAGCTTCCAGGCACGCGTGGTCACCGGGGTTCTGTCGAATGATCTGCTTGAGGTCCACGGAGGCCTCACTGCCAAGGCAGAGGAAGAGGCGACCGTCCACTGAGACGCGCACCCGGTTGCAGCTGGCACAAAACCTGTGGCTGTGGGGGGAGATAAACCCGACGCGGCTGGCCTGACCGGGGATGTGAAAATAGCGCGCGGGGCCCCCGGTTGTCGTCGTGGTGGCAAGCAGCCCGAAGCCCTCACGCAGGCGCTGCAAGACCACCTCATTGCTCACGTAGGTCTCCGCCAGCTGACGATGCTTCAGGGCACCGATCGGCATCTCCTCAATAAAGCAGAGGTCGAGTTCTCGCTCAAGTGCGTAGCGGACAATATCCTCAACCTCGTCCCAGTTGCGTCCCTTCATCACAACGAGGTTTAGCCTGATCCGTTCGAAGCCAGCGGCGCGGGCTTCATCGATTCCTGCCAGCACATCCGTCAACGTTCCACGGCGGGTCAGGGCCGTGAAGCGGTTGGGGTTCAAGGTGTCCAGGCTGATGTTTAGACGATCCAACCCTGCTTGCCGTAGAGGCCTGGCGAGTCGCTGGAGCTGCGAGCCATTGGTTGTCATCGTCAGCTCTTGCAGGCCCTGGTGTTTCAACTCCCCGAGCTCCTGAACCAACATCAGCAGGTTGGAGCGCATCAGAGGTTCTCCACCAGTCAGGCGAATCCTCTTCACCCCGAGCTTCACGAAGCTACGACCAACCTGAGCCAGCTCTTCCAGGCTCAAGATCTGGGCTCGGCGCAAGAAGCTGGCGTCCGCATTCATGCAATAGACGCATCGGAAATTGCATCGGTCAGTGACCGACAGGCGCAGGTAGTCAATCCTTCGGCCAAAGCCATCCATCAGGGGCGTACGCTGCATCATGAGTTGTCCTCTGTGGAGGTTGAGCTCGAGTCGCAGCGCTCACGCATCCGGGCTGAACCTGATCTCAGCGGCGCGAAGCCCGAGCAGAGCGAGCAGGGCAGAGTCGACGATGTTGCGGAGGTCAGCCTCATCGCAACGTGTGGGCGCTGGGGTGCTGATGTCGAGCACCAAGTCCTCGCTACCAGAGCGCTCGTTGGCGACGGCGCACGCGCACACCTGGTCCACGGAGATGCCGAGGCTCTCGGCCGCGACCCGCTCGATGTCATCGCAGTAGGTGTTGCGTCCGGTCTTGATCACCATCCGCTTGAGGCGCCCCGTGATGTAGAGGCAGCCGCCTGAGATGTAGCCCTCATCACCTGTATGGAGCCAACCGTCGCGCACCTTGCGCCGGGTGGCGTCCTCCCGCTGATAGTAGCCGCTCATCAGGCTCGCCCCCCGGACGACGATCTCGCCGACGTGGGTCGTCGGCAAGACCCCCCCGTCCGGGTCGACCACGGCGACCTCCTGTCCAGCGATCGGCGATCCGAGCGAGACGAGGCGCAACTCCTGCTCTCCCTCGACCGGCGCCACCGCCTGCCGCCTCGTCTGCAGCGCGTCCAGGGAGACGGTCTGCGTCTGGCAAGCCGCAGTGTTGGGGTCGCCAAGCGTCGAGACCAGACAGTTCTCGGCAAGCCCATACGCGGCGACCGTGAGCCCCCGCCGAAGCCCCACCCCGGCGAAGCGCTCTTCGAAGGCCTCCACAGTGCTCGGTTGGATGGTCTCGGCGCCGCTGAGCGCGCAGCGCCACGCGCTCAAGTCCACCCCCTCGAGGTGGCGATCTCTGATCCGGCGTACGCAAGACTGATAACCAAAGTTTGGACCGGCCGCCATGGTCACCCTCAGCTCTGACATCAGCTGGAGCCACTTGGCGGGGCTGAGGAGAAAGGACTCGGGCCGCATGTAGGTCCCCCTGCAGCGCCAATAGAGGGTGCTGAGGAGGACGCCGATGAGGCCCATGTCCTGGTAAGCCGGCAGCCAGCTCAGGGTTACCGTGTCCCGGCTCGTGCCGAGGGCGACACCCACGGCGTGGACGTTGGCGAGCACCGAGCCATGGGAGAGCACGGCGCCGAGCGGCTCCAGGACGGGTCCGGAGGTGTACTGGAGCAAGGCAGGGTCGGTCGACGCCGGGGTCGCCCAGGCGGACCGTTCGAGCCGCGTCGAGCCCATGTCACCCGCGCTGACCACCGCGCAACTCCCCTCGGCCACCAGCGGCAGGTAGCGCACCCGGTCGGCGGCTTCCGGCAGCACGAGGATGAACCTGGCCGCGCAGTCACTGGTCACCAGAGCGAGGCCAAGCAGCTGCTCGTCGAGCTGTCCCTCTCGGGGTGGGGGGGGCTCCCGAAATGGGACAGGCACCCCGCCAGCGAGCTGAACACCGAAGAATGCATAGACGAACTCGGCGCTCATCGGCAGCGAGAGGATCACCGGATCGCCGGGCTTGAGGTCCAGGGCGCGGAGATGCGCTGCGTAGCGACACGCACCATCGAGCACATCTACAAACGAGTAGGTCTCCCCGATCTCTCGTCCCCTCATGAAGCTCGCGAGTGGTCGGGAGCCCTCCTCCTCTGCGGCGCGCACCAGGACATCTACCCACGAACTCGCGGCGACGGGAGCCAGTGCGGGCCCCACAAGGTAACTTCGCTCGGTTGGCTCCGGTTGTGCGGCTCGACCCATCGCTCGCTCCTAGAACTGAATGGTGCGCTCGTACTGCGAGAGGTCAGCGAGGTGTCCCTTGTCAGCGTAGAACTCACGCCACAGACGGATGTAGCCCGCGTGGAGCTCATCGGCCGTCATGTTCTTGGGCCGGAAGACGACGTTGGCGTCGTTGTACTTCGACCAGTCGCGGGTGAGGAGCCGCTCCTCCTTGACCAGCTTGTGCCATTGCGGCGTGCCCGGGTACGGGGTAGCGATGGCGAACTCGGCTTTACGAATCTTGGCCTTCTCGGCGAACGCGAGCATCCGATCGACCGTCCCGAGGTCGTCCTGATCCCCCCCCAGGAGGAACGAGGTATAGGGCTCGATCCCCGCATCCCACGCCTTGGCGATGGCGGTATAGGCGCGGTCGAGCGCCTTCGGGTCCTTGCCCGTGAACGCCTTCATCGTGACCGGGTCGAAACCACCCACCAGATAGAACATGTCTACCCCGGCTGCCTTTGCCTTCTTGAGGAGCGACAACGGTGTGCAGAGGATCATGGGCATGGAGATGCCCGCGTAGCTCACTGCCGCCTTGTCCCCGCTCTCGATGATGTGATCGAACAGCGCCCCGAGCAGGCGCCGAACCGGGGTCCCCGGGAACCAGCTCGTGTCCTCGGTCAGGCACGCGTGTTTGCCTGCATCGCGGAGCTGCTTGAGCTGCCCGACGATCTGCTCCAAGGGGAAGGCGCGCATCGACCTGGTCATCGACGTCGGCAAGACGCAGGCGTGGCACGTCAACTTGCAGCCCCGGGAGATCTGGAGTGGGTAGTCGTCCGGTCGGAAGTTCTCCCCCTCAGCGCCGAAGTACAAGGACAGGTCCGGGACCGGCAATTGGTCCAGGTCCTGGCTCTCTGTGGCCTCATAGCGGGGTTTGAGTTCACCGGCGCGCAGATCCTCGAGCAGCGTCAGCCAGCTGGCCTCACCCTCACCGACCACCACCGCGTTCACATGGGGTGCGACCTCGTCGGGCATCATGGTGGGGAAGATCCCTCCGGCGACGACGGTCTTGCCGGCGGCACGGAAGTAGTCTGCCAGCTCGAGCCCGCGCTTTGCCGCGGCCGTGAAGAAGGACAGCGCCACTAGATCGGCGTCCGTTGGCGTATCAGCGGGCACGAGTCGGTCATCACGAAATTCGAGTTCCCACTCGGGAGGGGTAATCGCCGCGAGGGCCGGGATCCCGAGAGAGGGGGAGCCCAGGTATTCGTTCATGGGCACAAACTCGAGCAACTCGGGGTTGGCCTCGGCGTGACGTTGGAAGCGAGGGTAGACGAAGAGAATCTTCATGAGCGTTGTCCCGTGTAGTGGGCTGTTGCGACGGTGTCGATGTCGGTCATCACCGGCAGTTCGGCCAGACAGCTGTTGGCCCGCTGTTCAGCGAGGGCGATCCAGTGCCGTGCATGGGCCTTGGCCACCTCCGTAGCCTCGGCACACGCTCGCAGCACTGCGGCGTCTGTCGCCTCCCGAAGGACCGTCAGGCGGCCAAGGCAATGGAGGTGCCTTTGATGGCGTATGAGCTGCATCCCGAAGCGGTCGGTCAACTCCTGCCGGAGCGCCGTGAGCCTGTCCTGGACAGCGTCACCCGCGGCGGCGAGCGCGGCGTCGTCGACTCGCTCGCTCAGGGGCTGACGCTCAGCAGCCGTTAGCGCCTCCATGCTCCCAGCATGGATAAGGAGGACGTCGTTGGCACCCTCGAAGATGCGGGTGATCCGGGCGTCCCTCAAGAGCAGCGGTATGCCGGTTTCCTCAATGAACCCCGCGCCCCCATGGAGCTGTACGGCGGTGTCACAGATCTGCCAGTTCGCCTCGCTGGCGAAGACCTTGGCAGCCACGGACCGCACGAGTAGGAGGTCCCAGTCGTCCTGAGCCTGGCCCGTGTTCGCGACCAGCGCCTCCGTCGCGTACTGCAGCGCGGCCATATCGGCCACCTGCTCACGCACGAGCTCGAACTCGCTGAGGGAGCGTCCGAATTGGCGGCGAGTCTGCACGTGCTCGGTTGTCGCGGCCAACGCTGCGGCGCTGCTACCACAGCAACCTGCGGCCATCGCCGTGCGTCCCCAGGCGAGCACGTGCGCGATCTGTTTCATGCCCTGCCCTGCTGCTCCGATGACCCGAGCCATCGGCACCGAGAGGTCGTCGAGGTTGAGCGTGCAGGTCGAGGAGCCCCGAAGGCCGAGCTTGTCCTCCTCTGGGCCCAGGCTGAGGCCCGCGTCCTCACGCTCGAGAAAGATCATGCTGTGACCACGTCGAGCGCCGCCGAGCCCCGGCGTCGACGCGAGGATCGTGTAGCCGTGAGCCAGCCCACCGTTGGTCACATAGATCTTGGTGCCGGAGACCCGCAGCGCCCCCTCGTGCACTACAGCGCGGGTCGCTACGGCGGCGAGGTCGCTGCCTGCCCCCGCCTCGGTCGTCGCAAAGGCCGCGATCCGAGTTCCTTCGGCCAAAGAGGGCAGATAGCGCGTCTTCAGCTGCTCACTGCCAAAGGCCACCATCCCGCGCGTTCCCAAGCCGAGGTGCAAGCCGAGGGTCGTTGCGACAGCGCGGTCTTGCCGAGCCAGCGTCTTGACCAACGTACAGACCCCACCGAGGCTCATCCCCGCGCCGCCGTACTCTGTCGGGATCGATGCACCGAAGAGCCCGAGCCGCGCCAGGTCATCCAGCACGCTCGGCTCGATCGCGTGCCGAAGGTCGTGGTGGCGAGCGTCAATGTGGGCGTCCCCGTAGCGCTCCAGCGCCGTCACCAGCATGGAGAGTGTCTCGGCCTCTTCCGAGCTGCACGAGGGGGCAGCGAAGACCTCGAGGTCAGGCAGGGGCATTCAAGCGCCCCTTCGCAAGAGCAATGATCCCCGCGATGTCCTTGATGTCCATCGCCTCCTCGAGCTCGACATCGATGGCCAGCTCTTCACTCAACATCGAGATCAGCTCCATGGACGAGACCGAGTCCATGCCAAGGTCCTCCCGCAGCCGGTCGCTGGCCTGAATCTCGCTCGGTACGATTGCGGTGAGATCCCCGATGATACGCTTGATGGTGTCGTTCAGCTCTGTGCTCGTCATGCTGTTGGCTCCGTCTGGTGCAAGGCTGGGGGGATGATCTTGAAGCGTCGGGCCCAGTCATCGAACGCATCGAGGGTCGCGGTGAGGGGGGTCCAGCACATCCCGAGGGTGGCCTCGGCATACGCTGTGTCGATAGGGACCGAGTGGATGAGGAGATCGACGATCTCTCGAGAGAGCGCCGGTCGTCCGCCATCCTCGGCGCAGCGCGTCTCCTCGGCGTCAGACAGCGCACACGCCTGCTCGACGCTGATGGCCGGGCTCGGTCTCCCCACCCCGTAGCGGCCGGAGAGCTGCTCGAGGAGCGGCTGGAGCGGTTGGTCCGAGCCCGACAAGAGGATGCGCCGTGGAGGTGCCTCCATGGTGGTCAACCGAAGGAGCGCCTGCGCAACGTCACGCACATCGACCGCGTTCACGAGGCCGTCCGGGTGCGGCGGGTCCAACCCCCGCGCCGTCGCCACGATGATCGCCGAGGTCCCAACGCGCAGGTCCCAGGGCCCCAGGCACGCCCCGGGGCAAGCGACGACGACCTCGAACCGGTCCTCATCGAGGGCGACCTGCTCCATGGCCCACTTGAGGTCGTGATAGACCCCATGTCCGGGGGATGTACCGAAGACGTCGGCCTCGGTCGAGGCGCCACCTCGCGCCGAAGCGACCGTGGCCGTCGACGAGACGTAGACGAAGCGCTCGACCCCAGCACGATGTGCGGCGTCCAGCGCGTTTCGAGTCTGTCGAAGACCCAACTCGAGCGCGCTCTCTCGGTTCAACGACAGGCGCGGATAATACCCGGCGGCGTGCACGACCACCTTGCACCCCGCCATGGCCTCGACCAGCCCGTCCACGTCGTCGAGATCGGCGGTCACCATCCCCACGCGGCGGCTCCTCAACGCAAGCACGTTCGTGCGCCGCCGGCGCCCGCATTTGGGCTCAACCCCAGCGGCCTTCATGGCGTCCACGAGGTTGAGCCCCAGAAACCCTGCGGCGCCCAACACTAGCGGTGCTAGCGGTGCCATGCTGCCCCCCCGTGGGGCTCAGCCACTCCACGCAGCCACGCTTGGGGAGCATGACCAGCCGTATCGAGTCTCTCTCTTGGTTGCGTCGAAACCATGCGCGCGCACCCTTCAATCTCCGTGCCATGTGTACGGCTGCGTTGGCGTCAAAGCGTACACCGCCAGCCGAAACGACCACTGCGAGCACCACGGCCACAGGACGTCAGGGGCGGAATTGGCAACATCCCCGAGGGGGATGTTGCCAATTCGTTACGTTCCCCGCCCGGCCTCTGGAGGCTCGCGACGTCAGCGCGCCTGGGGCGCTGACGAGGTGGCCTTGGCCAGCCCCTTGTGGCCGCGTTGGCTATCGGGCTCGAGCTCGAGACCGCGCTCGAACGTGCGGACCGCCATGTCAGGGCGTCCGAGGCGCAGGTAGAGTTCACCGAGCTTGAAGTGGCGCGCGGGCCGCCCAGCGCGGTGGGCGTTGGCTTGTTCGTAGCGCTCGGCGGCCTCCACCAGTTCTCCGCGGCGCTGCAGGTCGCCGGCCCAGAAGCGATAGTAATCATAGGGCACGTCAGCTGAGTGGACCGCGACGAGCATCGTCGCGGCCAGAACCCCGTGCCCCACGGCCCGCACCACCTGCGACGTCACCGGTCCTTTGGCGCGAGGCCACAGCGCCAGGAGCGTCAGGAGCGCCGCAAGCGCCGCGACCGCCGGCGCACCTGGGTACGGGAGGGCCGCCGCAAGGCCACCGACCACAGCTGCAGCCAGGAGAGTGAAGAGGACATTGGGGGCCCTGCCAGGCTCGATCAGGCGGTCGAAGAGCCTCTGTGCCGGGCGAAGGAGCGCACCGAACGGGCGACTGATGGCCAGGAACCAGGTGTTGGGGAAGAGGAGGATGTAGTAGATGGCGATCATGTAGTAGGAGAACCAGCCGATCTTCAGCCCTATGACCTCGACCAGGATATGGAAG
>PVBE011627636.1_pt1 | contig 11085 bp, 13 predicted proteins | sample 1631181 | NCBI WGS metagenome assembly PVBE01 (sample SAMN08397723, study PRJNA350692) | Marine metagenome, whole genome shotgun sequencing project. | isolation source: water | place: Pacific Ocean | collected 2012-04 | reverse complement strand
TGTGGCCAGACGAGTGCAGGAAATTCTCCAGCGTTACAAAGAACTCCAAGACATTATTGCTATTCTCGGCCTCGATGAATTATCAGAAGAAGACCGAGTAACGGTTGACCGAGCAAGAAAAGTTGAAAGATTCTTATCCCAGCCCATGTTCGTCGCTGAGATCTTTACCGGCCAACCCGGAGTCTTCACTGGTATCGAAGATACCATTTCTTCATTTGAGGCTCTGGTTCAAGGTGATCTTGATCATGTCCCAGAACAAGCCTTTTATATGGTTGGTGGAGCAGAAGAGGTTGAGCGGAAAGCTGCTGAATTAGAGGCTAGTTCATAATGAAATTATGTTTTACTTGTGCAAGGGAACCATATGTCATTGCGCGTTGAATTAGTTTCTCCAGAACGCATAGTCTATGAAGGAGAAGCTGAATTAGTCATAGCTCGAACAACTGACGGTGAAATCGGATTTCAACCTGGGCACGTCCCATTCGTGGGAAATCTTGTTTCGTCAGTGATCCGAATAGCCTTAAGCGATGGAGGAGTTCAACGCATAGCAGTTCACAGTGGATTTGTTGAAGTTTCAGATAATCATGTTGCTTTACTATCCGACGTAGCAGAGCTTGCTGAGGATATCGATATAGAACGCGCGAAAAACGCTCTGGACCGAGCCAACGAGATTCTTGCAGGGGACAGTGAAAACGAAGAAGCCTCAATGGCTTTGCAGCGAGCAGAGGTTCGTTTACTAGCAGCTGACGTGGCTTAAGCTAGATCGCCTCTAATTGTTTGGGCCAAATCCAGGTTTCACTATCTCGGAGTATGCTTCATCACCTAATCTTGCTCTGATAGCCGGCTCAAAATCTGGAGCTCTTCGAAGTGTGTGCCCTCCATCGACAGCAATATTTTGCCCAGTGACCCACGAGCTTGCATCACTTGCTAACCAAACGACAGCATCTCCTACTTCCTCTGGTTCTCCGACTCTCCCTAAAGCCATGTTCTTGCGATAGTCATCGATCATGTTAGGCATATGATCGAACATCGCAGCAGTCGCCTCAGATCTAACAATCCCAGGGCGAATCGAATTGATTCGGATTCCAAATCCTCCAAGTTCATCTGCTGCACTTTTCACAAGCATGTCCAGTCCTGCTTTACTAGCAGAGTAAGCAGCCCGGAATCGTCCTCCTAGTGCCCCAGCTATAGAAGAAATAGCAACTATAGATCCTCCGAATTCACGCATATGTTCGGCGGAGATTTGAATCGTATTAAATGCACCAACGACATTGACTTCTAAGACGGATCTGAGGGTTTCAGCGTCCATAGCTAGAAAAGCTCCTCCAGCTCCGATCCCAGCATTTGCAACTGAAATATCAAGCGCCCCGTTTTTACTGGAAGCATCTTGTACGGAAGCTCTTACCTGATCCGGAGAGGTTACGTCACAAACTGAAATACTGATTGACTTTGCGTCAGCTCCATCTGCTTCGAACTGTTTTTTGGCATTGTGAAGGACTTCTTCTCTTCTGCCAGAAATTGTTACAGAGGCGCCTGCTTTCAATAGTTGACGCGCGATCCCAAGACCTATACCTGTCCCGCCGCCTGTAACCAGAGCATGTTTACCACTTAGTTCAGTCATTTCGTTTCCTTCGCTTAGAGTTGCCCAAAGTCCTATTTGTAGTCAATGTCACTAATAGCGTTGAGCTTTTCTTGGACGTGTTGGGCGTTTACTAAACGTACCGTCCCAGATTTGGATCTCATAACTAAGGATTGGGTATGTGCCATGTTCGACTCGTAACGGACGCCGTGAAGAAGATCGCCGTCTGTGATTCCCGTAGCTGCGAAAAAACAGTTATCTCCATCTACTAGGTCATCGATAGATAGTGGCTGAGAAAGGTCGTACCCCTCTTTCGAAGCTGCTTCTCTTTCCTTGTCATCTCTTGGCCATAATTTTCCTTGGAGGTCGCCTCCCATGCACTTTAAAGCTGCCGCCGCTATGACGCCTTCAGGTGTTCCACCTATTCCGAAAAGAATATCTGCCCCAGAGTTCGGCCACGCTGTGGAGATCGCTCCGGCGACATCGCCATCTGGAATAAGTCGAATACGTGCACCTGACTCACGAAGTTCACTGATGAGGTCATCATGTCGGGGGCGGTCCAAGACCACAGCGGTCAGGTCTCTAACCGGCACTCCCTTGGCTTCGGAAACTGCCAGAAGGTTATCACTTGGACTGGCATTAATATCGACCCTTCCTTTCGCCGCAGGTCCAACAGCTATTTTTTCCATATAAACGCAAGGGCCTGGATCAAACATGGTTCCTTGTTCGCTTACTGCGATCACTGCTATTGCGTTACCTCTGCCGAGTGAAGTTAGGGTAGTGCCATCGATAGGATCAACCGCTACATCACATTTAGGAAGCGACCCATCGCCTACGTGTTCACCGTTATAGAGCATCGGGGCCTCATCTTTCTCGCCTTCACCAATGATCACAACCCCATCCATCTGCACGCTTCCAAGCACTACCCGCATGGCATCAACAGCAGCTCCATCTGCACCTTCCTTATCTCCTCGTCCCATCCACCTAGCAGCTGCCATAGCAGCTGCCTCGGTAACACGAACAAGTTCCATGGCAAGATTACGGTCTGGGGATTCAACAGAAGGCATAGCAACTCCAAAAGAAAATTGTCTTCGATTTCACACTAATCTAAAACGCTACATTTTCTGGAACCCTCCTGCAGACAAATAAGAAATAATTCTTTTGTGTGGCGTTTGTCTCTTTTGCAGAAGAAACAAATCCGGTATTGTTATTGGGTGCTACTGGCTGAACTCGAGTTCTACCACTCAAGAAAAATCGCTCCAACTCGGCGTTTAAGTCTAGGAAAGTCATACTTGCCCCTCCATCCTCCTCCAGGTAATGGGTCGCTTCTCTTGGCAGGAATAGTTTGCCGGTACTTGAGGCAAGTTGATCTTGATTTTCACGATGACTATTTTGGGATCCTAACCAAGGTACAAAGAGGGGAGAAGGTGGGGCAGCCACGCCTTCGCCACCGCCTTCAAAGAGACAAAGTTGGTTTGTCACGAACCTGCCATCAGCTCTCTTCAGTGAATGGAAAATTTAGATTCCTCTTTGATGATGGGGATATGGCTCCGGAGCAAAATGTACTTGCTGCGGCATATGCCATCAAAGATTTCTCCTATAGCGATCGGCCAGCGACGATGAATTTACTTCGGAAGGCAGCAAAGTGGAATGGGGACGTCGGAGATGACTTTCTTTCCTATCTCTTAGGTCAGCACAAGAATTACATGGGGCGTATCGGTCATAGTGATGCGACTAGTTGGGCCCTGCACGTTCTTGAGATCAAGAACCCATCCCCAAGTCGTAGCGAGGTCAAGCAGCGGTTCCGAGAGCTTCTTAGAACCGCTCACCCTGATACGGGAGACCCTAAACGCAACCATGATGCAGCGAAGCGTATTTCTGACTTAACTGAGGCTCGGAGGGTCCTGCTTAGATGATGAAAGAAACTACTGACAATGCCCAGCGGAACCTGATAGCCGCACTAGTCAATGGTTAAGCCTAAAGCCCTGTTGCTCTTTCACGGTGCCGGTGGCAACAAAGATCACCCTATTTTCCGCAGGATCGAGGAAGCTATACAAATTCCTGTGCATACAGTGAATTTTTCTTACCGTGATGAGAGTCCCCGAAGACCTCCGCCAAAAGTAGAGAAACTAACGAGTGAGGTCATCGAAGCGGCGAGAGATTACTCCGAGCGTCTTGGTGTTCCTTCCAGTCACCTACTTATTGGTGGACGTTCGATGGGAGGTCGTGTGGCATCAATGGCGGTAGCGAATGGGCTTAAAACAAGGGGTTTAGTTCTACTAAGTTACCCACTTCATCCTGTAGGGAAACCCGAAAACCTTAGAATTGGGCACTTTGACGCAATATCTCGGCCGTGTATCTTTCTTTCAGGAGATAAAGACCCATTTGGAACTCCGGAGCTTTTTGCCCAAAATGTTCGACTAATAAAAGGTGAAGTATCGATGATCTGGCTTAATGGTCAGGGGCATGATCCGAAAAAGGGGTTAGAAATCTTGACGAAATCTCTAAACGAATGGATTGTCAGCCTTCGTTAACGCCTATCTGAAGGAAGATCCTCAGGGTTGAGATCCTCTAACTCTCTATTCCGTGATTCAGGGAAAAAGACTAAAACCAATATCACTACAAGAATTGGGCAGATCGACAAAAGACTAAATGCTTTACCAAAGCTTCCGAAGCGCTCAGACAAATCGCCGATAAGAAGTAAGCCACATGCACTTCCAAGTACAGCAAAGATTGATATAGCTCCGTTGCTTTGGCCTCGCCGTCCTGTGCTGAACATCTCAGCACCATAAACTCCCAAGGAAGGTCCAGCACCGGCTGAAATGATTCCTGCGATCATCGCAGTGAACCACATTCCGACTCCTGAGAAGCTATATGCGAGAACGGTAAACAGGGACCCTACTCCTACTGCAAATGCTGCAACAGGCTTTCTCCCTCTTAAGTCTGATACCTTAGCTGCTATAGCTACACCAATGATCTGTGGAGTATGCGAAGCTAAAATAAATAAGCTTATTTGAGCCGCCGAAAACCCTCGTTCGTCTCTTAGGAACTCATTCCTGAATTGGCTTGCAGGAGCTGCGAACATCAGAATCAGAAATGCTACCGCTGCGAGAGCTAGAAATCTTGACCAAACAACGGGAGCTAAAGCACCAGGTTCATCAGAACTGTGAGTTTCCTGATGAGAGTGAAACCGTTCACTTTCATTGAGCTGTCCCTTCAACCATGCGATGACAGGGAAGAAGGCAAATGAAATAAGGAATAGTAGACGCCAACCCTTTGCATGGATATCGGCTAGAGAAAGGAGCCACACGGGAATTCCAGCCCCCAAGCCCGCAGTTAATGTCAGAATTCCAGCAATGTAAGCTCGGCTGCCCTTCGGAGCAGCTTCGGCAGCCATGATTCCGATCAGAATACTGATCGCAGTAGCAAATCCCCTCGCTGCGGCTTGTGAAATACCTAGAAGGGCAATATTTGGAGATGCTGCACTTAATAACGTCATGAGGCAACCGCTCCAGAGCGAGAAAATTAACAACCGCTTTCGTCCATGTTTATCTGCAAGGCCAGCAACAAGAACTGTAATTAGTGTTCCGATTCGTACCAATGCTAGAAGAACTCCCTGCGCTCTATCGCTTGCCCCAAATTCTTCTGCAGCGAACGTAGCTGTTTGACCAAGTAGGGCACCTAAATAGCCAGTAATAACTGCTGCTATGCAAAGAAGGCTTAAGGTTTTCGTTGTATCGCTATCGAATATTTCAGGTGGAGCCCACCAAAGGTTCTCTTCAGGTGCCCCACCTCTCTTTAAAAATCTGCGAATAGGGAATCCTAAAAGTAAGCGCCAGACAGGGGACGCTATTTTGTAGGTGAAGGTCTCAGTAACGTAAATTCCTGAAGGCGACGGAGCAACTTCAACAGATCTCTCATAAAAGACAAAGGGGCCCTTAGCTAGTGAAAAATTTGAATCGTCGATAGCTTTTTCTCGTAATAGTGCATCATTTCGCGGAATTAGCAGCTGCCGAGCAGCATCTTCTTTGAGGAAACGTGAGTGTCGGAAATGAGGCATGTTAGTAATCTAGGGCTGTAAATCTAATAAAGATTGCCATAAAGTGGGGACTATTCATCCCCTCAGAGCATAATTGAAAGATGGACCGCATCCTCGTTAGGCCAAGTGGCCCGTTGTCTGGAGATATAAAAATCAACGGAGCTAAAAATTCTGCCCTGAAACTCATGGCCGCATGCACACTCGCACAAGGAACATACCTCCTGAATGATGTCCCAGACATTACCGATGTTCAGTCGATGACCGAACTCCTACGATCTATGGGGCTGACAGTTAATAACCTGCAAAAAAATCAAATTCAGATAACGAATTCCGGAGATATCACACCTGAAGCTCCTTATGAACAAGTGGAGAAGATGCGAGCTTCGATAGTTGTTTTAGGGCCGCTGGTAGCAACATATGGAAAAGCAAGAGTGGCCCTGCCCGGCGGAGATGACTTTGGTCCTCGCCCCATCGATATGCATCTTAAGGGACTTGAAGCCCTTGGTGTGCGCTTTAATTCTGAACATGGATATATAGAAGCTGAGGCTGAGAAGCTAGTTGGATCTCGAATAGTTCTCGATTTTCCAAGTGTAGGGGCTACAGAAAATATCATGATGGCAGCAGTTCGCGCTGAAGGAGAAACAATAATCGAGAACGCCGCAAGAGAACCTGAGATTGCAGACCTAGCAGCGTTCCTGAATCGAATGGGAGCGAAAGTACTCGGAGCAGGTTCGTCAACAATAACTATCGAAGGTGTCAATGACTTGGTAGCAGTTGAACACACCGTTATCCCAGACCGAATTGAAGTTGCAACGTACTTAGCTGCAGTGGGGATTGCCGGAGGGGAGATAAATCTTCTAGGGGCTCGGGCAGACCACATGGACATGCTGTGTCAGAAACTTGGCGAAATGGGTATGCGGATTTCCTCAAATTCAACTGGTCTATGGGCTATGTCAGGGGAAACTCTGCAATCTGTTGACCTAGCGACGCTGCCTTATCCAGGTCTGGCAACTGATTACAAACCATTTCTAGTCGCAATGCTGTCGGTAGCTGATGGAGTAGGTATCGTAACTGAGAATTTGTTTAGCGGCAGGTTCCGATATGTAGACGAACTTATCAGAATGGGAGCTGAGATCCGGACGGAGGGGCATCATGCGGTTATTCGAGGAGTGGATAGCCTCTCCGGGGCTCCGGTTCGCGCACACGACATACGGGCTGGAGCTGCGCTGGTGACAGCAGCTTTAAAGGCTGATGGCGAAACGGAAATACGAGATCCGCACCATATAGATAGGGGCTATGAAGATCTTGTTGGGCACCTTAAGAGCTTAGGAGCTGACATAGATCGATCGCTCTAGCGAGGCCGTTAATCAAAACTTTCGTTACGTCTTTTCGCCCGCTTGTTCGCCGTCGCAAGTATCACCCAGATGATAGCAATTGGCGCTAGGACCATAAGAATTTCGTCCCATCCACCCTGATGGCCGAGAATAGGAAGTTCAAACATTTAGAAGATACTAATGGGCCTCTCGTGAAAATGCCTTATTGATATCCAGATAACTGGCTCGTCGATAAGATGACAAGGTGGACAGGTTAGAAGATTTTGGTTCAGAACACTTTGAACTCTCGGGCGTTATTGGTGAAAGTATGGAGTTCGTTTCCGCTAACCCTCTCAACTACGCTCAAGCTATCTCTAATCCCTCAAAATGCGAACAGGTTCCTATACATGGAAAGATGTTCCTGCCAGAGAGTTCGCAGCCATTACCAGCTGTAATTATTGTTCCAGGCAGTCTCGGAGTTAGCGAGAACCATCTCTCGCATGCGGAAACTCTTCTTAACGAGGAAATAGCTGTAGTTGTTTTAGACCCCTTTTCTACCAGAGGTATTGCCTCCACGGTTTCCAACCAGACTCAGTATTCGTTTGCTGCTAGCGCTTTTGATGTCCTCGCTGCTTTACGAGCCCTGTATAGCTTCTCACAAATAGACTCAACGCGGATTTCCGCTCAAGGGCACAGCAGAGGCGGTTCGGCTGTTCTGACTGCCGCAATAAGGGCATTTGCTGATCCGATAATAGGGCCAGAGTATGTATTCAAAAGCGTGTATGCGGTTTACCCATGGTGTGGGCACCAGTTTGTAACACCATACGTTGGGGCAACCACGGTCCGTGCAATTGTCGGTGAACTTGACGACTGGGTTTCGACTCAACAAGTTCAGTCACAGATTCAAGCGATCAATCTTTGCGGTGGAAATGCTTCAATACGAATTGTGCCGGAAGCAGCTCACAGCTTCGACAAAGAAGAGCAGCTTCATACGGTACCTGAAGCAAGTGTCTCTCCAAATGCTCCCACGGTGTATTTGGAAGATGACGGATCGATGATAGACCCCTACAGCGACTCCAGTACACCGGAAGCGACAGATAGAACCTACTTTCTTAAAGCTGTAGAAGCGGGCCATGGAAGGCGAGGAGCAAAAATCGGCGGCACTAAAGAGCATCAGAAAGCCTTTCGAACTGACATGCTCGCATTTCACAAATCTAATTTCTCGTAAGACCCGAAATTTGATTTCATCCAAAAAGATTTGTGGAAATCAGCCACAAAGGTATAGGAGATTCCTAGCATTGGGGTTGCTATGACCTCAAAGAATCCAATCCCTGAGAACAAAACCTGTTATAGGCACCCTAGCCGGCAGGGTGGTGTTCGATGCCAGAGGTGCGAGAGGTATATATGCCCTGATTGCATGATCACAGCATCTGTCGGCTTTCATTGCCCAGAGTGTGTAGGTAACGCCAGAAAATCTACCAGAATTGAACGAAACCCCTTTTCTTTTGACCCCCTAGTAGTCAAAATCCTTATCGTCGCAAATGTAATTCTCTTCGTCGTTGGGGTTGGAATGGGGGATGGAATTCAGGGACAAATTAGTTCTGAAGGAATGATCATCCGTGGAGGCCTATTCTCTGGATTCCCAGAATGGTATCGAGTAATAACGTCCGGATTCTTACACTATGGTTTTGTTCACTTAGCGTTTAATATGTACGCCTTATGGCTTCTAGGTCCTGCGTTCGAACGTACGCTGGGCCGCTCTCGTTTCTCCTTTTTCTACTTCTCAGCAGTAATAAGTGGTTCATTTGGAGCCATGCTTTGGAGCCCCAATAGTCTCACCGTAGGGGCAAGCGGGGCAATATTCGGCCTTTTAGGTCTTGCGACTGTTGCACAGCGCTCAAGCGGGTATTCCATTTGGAGAAGCGGATTAGGAATGATCTTGCTACTCAATTTCGTTTTGACCTTTACAGTTTCATCTATATCTGTCGGTGGCCATCTCGGTGGTTTCGCTGCCGGGCTCATTATCGGATGGCTGGTATTTGATTTACCTAAAAGAGCGCAGATCCCCACGTACCTTCCGGAAGCGGTGATAATTCTCCTCTCGGGGGCTTCCTATCTAGGGACTTTAGCTATTTCCTGAACACGAAATGAGAGCATCCTTGTTTATTGGTAAAGTATGGGCATGGCGCAGATATTTATTCTCGTAATGATTGTTTGCCTTATTCTGCATTTTCGAACTCTCGCAAAGCGTAAGCAGCAGTAACTTTAAGAGGCGCTAGACGAAGAGCTGCCGTTTTCAATCAGATCTTTCAGGTTCTTTAAGTTCTGTTTCCATACAGACTCAAGGATCCTTTTACCTATCGGGTTTCTGAGAGGCCCGCCCATCCAAAATGGAAAAACCAGAGACTCCTCCCAAGTGAACGTCGTCCTTTTAGGGTCTAACTGAAGTAGGGTAAATCTGCCACTTCCACTTACTAGCCCCTTATGAGAAACTCCTATAGTCTTTCTCTCTACCCATTCAGTGATTTCTATCCGGTCAGTTAATTTAAAAGGTCCTATTTTGGTCGCGCAATCGAACGTCGTACCAACTCCTTGCTGTCTAGCCCCAACAAAATGTATTGAAACTGCGTCATCCATCCAGTTCACATGGCTTTGGATGTCTTCTACAGATTTCCACACCTGTTCAAGGGGAGCTTCGATTATTGTTTCCACAGAGATGTCAGGCACAACCCCATGATAATTCTTGTTTTCGACCATTGCCCTATCGGAGTATCCTTACTATGTGAGTGAGAAGATAATTTATCTTGATAACGCTGCTTCTACGCCTATACGGCAGGAGGCGATTGACGTCATGGTTTCTGCGCTAGAAAATTGTTTCGGGAATCCATCTGGCGCGCATAAAATGGCTAGAGAGGCTCGGCGTCTCATAGACGATGCGCGCGATACGCTTTCGATTGGCTTAGGGTGCGACCCGAAAGAAATTATCTTTACTGCAGGCGGAACGGAAGCAGATAATCTTGCAATATTTGGGTCGCACAGCGCACGCCAAGGAACCGTTCTTGCTTCCATAACGGATCATCATGCAGTTGTGGCTCCGGTAGAGCAGCTAGGCGGAAAGCTCATCCAAGTCAGTGAAGATGGTTTACTTGATTTAGACCACCTAGATTACCTTCTAGACGAAAATGTGATCTTGGTTTCTGTCGGCCTAGTCAATGGAGAAACTGGTGTGATCCAAGATCTAGAGAGCATTGTAGAAATAGTTCGCCAGAAAGCTCCAGAGGCGCTTATTCATACTGATGCTGTTCAAGCTTTTCCTTGGTTAGATGTTGCATCGTTAGCTCAATCGGCAGATTTAATTAGTATTGCCGGCCATAAGTTCGGAGCTCCGAAGGGGGTTGGGGCGCTTGTTATTCGTGACGGAATTCAAATTTCCCCAATGCAGCTCGGAGGTGGGCAGGAGCTAGGGGTCCGAAGTGGAACACAAAACACACCTGCTATCACAGCTATGGCCGCAGCCGCAGACGTCACAGTGAAGGAACGTGACGTGACAGTCGAGCGTGTAACTGCGTTACGAAATGAGCTGGCAGACAAATTGCAGGAGGTGCCTCAGAGCTATGAAACAGGAGTGGCCTTACACAACGGAATCGTAGATCGTGAAAACAAAATTGCTGGTTCTTGCCATTTCTGTTTTGAGGGGATAGAAAGTGAGGCATTATTGTTCATGCTTGAGCAAGAAAACATCGTAGCTTCAGCAGCTTCTTCTTGCTCCAGTGGAGCGCAGGACCCCTCTCACGTTCTAGCAGCAATGGGCTATTCAAGAGATTTAGCTGGAGGATCTTTGCGGCTTTCACTTGGGCATGCAACCACATGGGAGGATATATCGATAGCAATGGAAGCTGTGCCAAAATTGATAGGGAATTTAAGAAGGACCGGTTCATGAGTTCAAAGGGAAAAATCCTATTTGCGATGTCTGGAGGGGTTGATTCGTCTGTTGCTGCAGGCCTACTGCAGAGGGAAGGCTATGAAGTCACCGGTGTAACTCTAAAACTTTGGGGAGGACCATCGGATACTGGATGTTGTTCAGTTTCAGATGTGACCGATGCTCGGCGTGTTGCCGACTCTTTAGGGATAGAGCACCATGTTTTTAATTTTGGTGA
>PVBE011038490.1_pt1 | contig 11085 bp, 10 predicted proteins | sample 1631181 | NCBI WGS metagenome assembly PVBE01 (sample SAMN08397723, study PRJNA350692) | Marine metagenome, whole genome shotgun sequencing project. | isolation source: water | place: Pacific Ocean | collected 2012-04 | reverse complement strand
GTTTCACTAAGACGACCGCTGCCTTTTATATTTTGAACGACTGCGGTCAAGCGTTGCGTTAGATTGGAAAACATTTTTTTATTTTGACTGGTTAAATATTTTAAAAATTTTAAACTAAAATTCTGATATTCATACTAATTTTTAAAATTTTATTGAGAATGATTATCATTTACGATAATCTATAGTTAAAAATTATGATTACCAGAATAAAATTATCTGGCATGATTATGAAATGAATGGGTTAAATCTATATATGATTATCTTATCTACATATCTAATCTCATCGATTACATATGCCTCGTCACAATGGCCAACAAAACAAAATAAACACAAACTCTATTTGACAGGGCTTGTCAGTGGGTCTATTGGTATAGCGATTCACTCCCACGCTCTCTTTAATGAAATTTATCAACAAAACGGTTTATCACTGCCGATAACAAACATTATCTCATTAATAGGATTACAGCTTGCAATTACTGCCATTATTGCCGCATTTAATAAAACTATGCGTGGTTTTGCTGGAGGAATATTGATGATTTCAAGTTTATCGGTTTTATTTTCGCTATGGGCACTGGATCAATTTAATACCTCGCCTCATGAAATCAAAGAACTAAGCTGGCAGATTAAAACCCATGCTTTAACCTCTTTGTTAGCTTATGGTTTACTTTGCGCGGGCGCAATAATTGCATTATTTGCATTGATACAAGATAAACGCTTAAAACAAAAAAGAATATCAACTTTAAATTCACTTTTTGCTCCACTTGAAACAACAGAAAAAACTCTTTTTAATATTGCTTCTTTTGGGTCCGCTCTACTCTTCTTATCTGTATTCTCAGGAATTATTTTTATAGAAAATATTTTTTCTCAACATCTTGCACATAAAACAATATTATCAATCACTGCGCTAATAATGTTCAGTATTTTAGTTTATGGTAGAAAATTCTTCGGCTGGCGAGGCAAATCAACAATTTACCTATATTTATCTGCTTTTCTAATGCTTGCAACTTCATATTTTGGAACAAAATTTATACTGGAAAATATACTTGGGAGATCATGGAGTTAATTATAAAAAGTTTCTTGACAGATCCTTATTATCCTGATGAAGTAAACACTTATTAACCCAAAAAGGTGCTCATTAATTGGGCGATGACCTCTCTACTGCTTCATTAGTAAGCATTTTATTAATACTTCTATTTTTATCGGCCTTTTTCTCGGGAACCGAAACCGCGTTAATGCGTTTGAATCGATACAAACTCAAACATCAAGTGCGTGACGGTAATCCTGCTGCCAAAATCGTTGAGAAATTACTCAAAAAACCCGAAAAACTTATCGGTCTAATTTTACTTGGAAATAATCTGGTCAACTTTACTGCTGTGGCAATGGTGACCATGATTGCATTAAAAGTTGGTGGTGAGTCTTATGTAGCTTTAGCTACCCTATCATTAACTGTGATTGTATTAATATTTTGCGAGGCTGCGCCCAAAACCTTAGCGGCAATCTATCCTGAAAAATTAGCTTTTCCTTCGGCATTCATATACTACCCGTTAATGATCATCTCTTACCCAATGGTATGGCTGATAAGTGCAACTTCAAATTCAATATTATGGTTAATCGGTATTCGCAATATCAATAACACAGAAAATTCATTAAGTGGAGAGGAGCTTAGAACTGTAGTTCGTGAGGCAGGAACACTGATATCAAGAAAATATCGGAGTATGTTACTTAATATTCTAGATTTAGAGAAAGTCTCAGTTGACGATGTCATGGTGCCTCATACAGAAATTATTGGAATCAATATCAATGAAAATATCCACGATATAAGAAAAGCCATTCAAAATAGTGAACATACTCTTTTGCCTGTTTTTAAGGAAAATATTAATAATATTTTTGGAGTACTGCATTTGCGTAAACTGGCTAATATATCGAGTGAAGATTTATATCAGAAAGAAGACATCGAAAGAATATCAATAGAACCTTATTTTATTCAAGAAGGAACAACTTTGAATACACAACTCATTGAATTTCAAAGGAGAAAACAACGATTCGCTATGGTTGTAGATGAATATGGAGATATACAAGGCATAGTTACACTGGGAGATATTCTTGAAGAAATTGTTGGTGAGTTTACCACTGCACCAGAAAAGAGCGCTGAAGACTATACAAAAGAAAGTGATTATTCTTATCTGGTTGATGGGGCCGCTAATATCCGCGATCTCAATAAATCCATCAACTGGAAAATACCTTCAAAAGGAGCAAAAACAATTAATGGTTTAATATTGGAGCATCTTGGCGATATACCAACAACAAACACAAAAATTAATATAAACAATTACTCTTTTGAAGTTATTGAGAGTGACCCAAATCATGTTCATAGTGTTCGCATTGGGTTAACAAATAAATCTACTAACAAACTCTGAGAGATTCTGAATTATATAAAATAACGTTTAACTCGCTCAGAAACGCCCGTTACAAGAGCGTAAGTTGATAACCCAGAATGATTTGCTACCACTTCAATAGGTAATTGACCGCCCCAGAGAACTACCTCGTCCCCCACTGATTCATTTGCGTCTAGACCTAAATCTACCGTTATCAAATCCATTGATATCAAGCCAACCAAGGGCACTATTCTTTTGTTTATTAAGATTGGAGTCCCAGATACTAGAGATTTTGAATACCCATCGCCATATCCCACTGAAATAGTTCCAATATTTGTATCTTCTTTAGCTACCCAAGTACTGTTATAGCCAACACTCTGGCCTTTCGGTACATGCTTTATTGCAATCAACTTAGATTTAAAATCCATCACTTCTCTTAAATCTAAATCTTTTGCACTTATACCTTTTAAAGGTGAAATACCGTAAAGAGCAATTCCAGGTCTTACCCAGAGATTCCCTTTATTACCCCAATTAAATCCATTTAGATATTCTGAAAAATCCATTATTACTGCTGAATTAGCGAAACTTATATCACCATCAAAGTTGATAGTCAGTTCTTTGAATTTGTCCATTTGAATCTTATTCTTACTCTTATTTTTATCTTCTGCATCTGATAGATGCGTCATTAATCCAAGTTTGGATCCTAATTTCAGCTTGCGAATCTTTGAAATAACAGAATTCGCATTCTCAATATGAACTCCTAATCGATTCATACCTGTATCAACTTTCAACCACAAATTAACAGAAAATTTTTTGCTGGCGATTTTTTCTAACAATCTCACTTGATTTAAATTATGTATAACTACATCACAATTTAATTTAATAGCTTCATTCAATTCATCTAAATCTGAAAAACCACTAAGAAGTGTAATAGGTTTACTAATGCCTGCATCTCTTAATAGCGAGGCTTCAGAAAGTCGGGCTACAACATAAGCATCAGTTATGCTAAGTATTTTTGCAGTATCAATTATCCCATGGCCATAAGCGTTTCCTTTAATGGCGCACATAATTTTGGAGGCACTGGATATCTTCTGTAAGCGTTTAAAATTATATATTAATGCATCTGTATTGATGCACGCATATGCATTCGATGTCACTGAACAGTCTCATTCACATATGCCTCAGGAACCCAATTCTCAAATTTCGTATACCTGCCCACAAAAGTTAAAGGAAAGTCTCCAATTGGGCCGTTCCTTTGTTTTGCAATAGATATATCTGCAACTCCTCTTCTTGGTGTATCTGGGTTATAAACCTCATCACGATAAATAAATAGAATAAGATCGGCATCTTGCTCAATTGCTCCTGATTCCCTAAGGTCAGACATTATTGGTTTCTTGTCAGTTCTCGATTCAACGCTTCTATTAAGTTGCGATAAAGCTATAATTGGCACTCTAAGCTCTTTCGCTAAAGCTTTTAAAGATCTTGATATTTCAGATATTTCTGTTGCTCGATTCTCAGTAGTACCATGCACTTGCATTAACTGTATATAATCTAACACTATTAGTCCAAGTCCTGATTCGCGCTTCAAGCGTCTAGCTCTAGCTCTAATTTCCGTTGGAGATAATGCCGGTGTATCATCAATATAGATTGGCGCATCAGACATCAATTGCACTGCGGTATTAATCCTAGACCAATCTTCATCAGGAAATCTTCCCGTTCTAAGGTGTGATTGATCAACTCTTCCTAAGGAAGATATCATACGAAAAGCCAGTTGTTCTTTGGGCATTTCCATTGAAAATATCGCAGTCGGGACTTTAGAGCCAATTGCGGCATTCTCTGCAATGTTGACTGCAAGTGCGGTTTTGCCCATTGAAGGTCTGCCAGCAATGATTACAAGATCTCCAGGTTGAAGGCCAGCTGTTAATTTATCGAACTCTTTATAGCCAGTCGCCACACCTGTAATGTCACCTTCAGATTTACTTAATAACTCAATACGATCGATCGTATCGGGCAGCACATCTTTGAGATGCTCGAACCCAGCTCTTCCTCTCGCACCTTTTTCTGCAATCTCAAATACCAATCTTTCAGCTTCGTCAACAAGCTCTGAAGCTTCTCTGCCATCATTCAAATAAGCATTCCCACTAATTTGATTGCCAGCGCTGATCAACGATCTGAGAACTGAGCGTTCTCTTAATATTTTTGCATAGGATATTGCATTGGCAGCACCAGGTGTTTCATTTGCTAAAGTTGCTATATACTCCAAACCACCCGCAGCTTCTAATTCGTCCTTGTTTTCTAGATATTCTGATAAAGTGACAACATCACATGCTTCGGAAGCTTCGATAAGATTGGATATTCCATCAAAAATTATTCGGTGATCTTTTCTGTAGAAATCAGATTTTACGATGATATCAGCAATTTTATCCCATGCTGTATTGTCTAGCATTAATCCACCTAATATAGATTGCTCAGCTTCAAGAGAATTTGGTGGTATTTTTAGATTCTCTCCATCGGTGCCATTATCAGATGACTGAGCCATTACTACTTTACCTTCTATTCTTATTTACAATTTTAAGCGATCAATTCCTTTGAATTCTTATTCCTCCGGAACAATGTTAACACTTACGTTTATATCCACATCTGTATGCAAATGCAAAGTAATTTCAAATTCACCAATTTCACGAATTGGGCCGTCCGGCATTCTTATCTCACTTCTCTCAACAGTAACTCCTACTTTATCAAATGCATCTACTATATCTACAGGGCCTACAGAGCCATACAACCTTCCTTCGCTTTCAACATTAGCGGATATAATCAATTTCATATCATCTATTAATTCACTTCTAGATTTCGCAGCGGCCAGTTCATCTGCCGACTTTTGCTCTAATGCAGCACGCTTTTTTTCCAGTTCTTTAATATTTTCTGCCGTTGCTAGAGCTGCTTTACCACTAGGGATCAGGTAATTTCGACCAAAACCTGATTTCACTGAAACCAAATCACCTATTGCACCTAAATTCTCTATTCTATCCAATAGAATTACTTTCATTTTTTTATCCTAAATTTGATAAATTAATATTATTGACTCTTAGTTGGTTTTATTTTTGAGCGCAAATTAAACCAAGCATCAGTATACCCAAGTACTGCAAGCAACATAACCAATAATATATTAAAAAATGGCATAATTACATACAACGCAATCAACCCAAACTTAGGTAACAGGCCATTAATATACAACCAGTGAAAAATTGCAAGACCTTGCAACCAAAAAAACATAAAACTTAGATAAGCGATATTTTTTAGCCATTCAACCTCAAAAATAAACAAACATAATGAACTAATTGCTGCAAAAATTGCTAAAGACCGACCTAGATTTAAATCTACAAAACTTCCAGAATTAAGCTCTTTTTTAAGAGATGATTTATATATTGCGCTGCCCAACAACAACACAAATGAATATAATGACCATAAGCTAATTGCAATTATAATTGTCATTTGTTCAGCAATTATATTTATTTGACTTTGTATTGAATTTGCTTGCTCTTCAAAACCGCTACTCCAGAGAATATCCGAAAACTCAGTAAGGGTTCGACTCCAAAAATAATTTGGATCGCTAGTATAAAAATAAAAGAAAGCTAAGAGTAAAATCGTAATTATCGATAGAATCTGAATGGTTAAAGTGATTGAATAATTCTTCAAAAATATTATTGATAAAATTATTGCTGGAACCCACGTTAGAAGAGCATTGAAAATAATCTCGTTAATACCTAGATTAATGAAAAATCCAAATAATATTAAAATAACAATTGCTAAAAAAGACTGAAAGAAAACTCTAAGAAAAGAAAAATTGAGTAATAATGCGATCATTATTGCGCCGCCAATAATAATAGAAAATGGTAACAATAACGTTGCAGCAAGGCCGACCGAGCCATGATGTGGTTTCGAATATAGCCACCTTGAAATTGACTGTATTACTTTTATTTTATTAATGCCTATCTGTATATGGAAGAAGGGATAAATAACGAGCTCTTTTAACTGCAGTTGTCAATTGCCTTTGATATCTAGCCTTTGTTCCTGTAATTCTACTTGGAACAATTTTCCCAGTTTCAGTAATATAATTTTTTAATAAAGTTAAATCTTTATAATCAATCTCCGTGATGCCTTCTGCCGTAAAGCGACAATATCTTTTTCTTCTCGGATATCGATTGGTCTTTCTCTTGTCCATTTCTTATCCTTTTTCTTCTGGTTTAGGATCTTCAGATGCAGTTTCTTCGGATTCTTTGGTTTCTGTAACTGGTTCTTCTTCAGATGCAGTTTCAGTCTTTTCCTTAACCGTCTTTTTTTCTTTAGTTGGAGTCATTTTTGTTGATGCTATCTTTTCGTCGCGTTTCCGCTGTGTTTCTTCTTCCTTGATCTTTTCTGCTTCAACTGCTTTTGACATAGGTGATTCCTCTTTTACTGCTGCTTTCTTATTGAGAATCAAATGCCTTAGAACCGCATCATTAAAGCTAAAAGCATTAGTTAACTCTGCTATCACTTCATGATCACACTCTACATTCATAAGTACGTAATGCGCTTTATGAACTTTCTTTATAGGATGTGCTAACTGGCGTCTTCCCCAGTCCTCAGATCGATGAATTGTGCCACCAGCACCCCCAATCATTGTTTGGTATTTTTCTACCATTGCGGGAACCTGCTCACTTTGATCAGGGTGTACCAAAATTACTATTTCGTAGTGTCTCATTCCATCTCCCCTTACGGTTATTAGCCTCCTATCTTTTATAAACAGTGAGGCAAGAGGTTAACTTCAATTTACTTTGTAAAACGCTGGAAGCGAATCCTACCTAAGGTTAAAGGTATACGCAAGTATAATATCATTAGATACTATACAGAAATCCGACGCCTAACGATCTCAAACAAACAAATCCCAGCAGCAACAGATACATTCAAACTCGACACTGATCCCTGCATTGGTATGCACGCTAACTTATCGCATCTATCTCTTATCATCTTACTAATTCCAGAGTGTTCCTGACCCATAACCAAGACGCATGACTCTGTACAACCCACTTCAAAAATACTCTCATTTGCCTTTTCACTGGTACCAATTCTCATAACACCGTATTCACCTAACCATAAAAGAACTCTACCTAAATGTTTAACCCGTATTAAAGGTATTTGTTCTGCCGCACCACTCGCAACTTTAATGGCTGCAGGTGTAAGAGATACTGAGTCTCCTTGAGAAATGATAATGGCATCCACTCCTGCCGCTTCGGCAGTTCGAATACAAGCTCCTAGATTATGAGGATCTTTTATCCTTTCCAGCATCAATAAAAGGAATGGCTCTGATTCTGAATTACTTAAGCGCTCTTCTACCATAGTTCTCAAATCAGATTCATTGTTAATCAAATTCCTACTAACTTCAGCTATAATTCCCTGATGTGATGACTCACCACAAATTTGATGCAACCGAGCTCTATTTGCTGAGTGTATAGGGATATCGACTGTATTCGCATGATTTATTATGCTATTTAATCTTTCATTCTTGCTGTGGTATTCAGCAAATATTTTCTTTATCTTAATATTCTGATTGTTTATTAACTGCTCAACAGACCGAAGTCCAATAACATAATTGCTTTTCCCCATAAATATTTACCTTGGTATTTTTTTAATGAGTGAAAAATTTATTTTTCTCATATTTAAATCGACCTCATCCACCATCACTTCAACTTGATCACCAACGCCATAGATCTCTTTATTTTTCTCACCAATTAAGCATATTTTTGTTTCATCATAGAAATAATAATCATTCCTTAAGCTTGAAATATGAATCAAACCTTCCACCAATATCCTTTCAAGTTGGACAAACAAACCAAAACCTGTGACGCCTGTTACTACTCCTTGATATTTTGAACCAATCTTATCTTTCATAAATTGACACTTCAACATTAACTCAACATCGCGTGATGCTTTCTCTGCACGCCGTTCATGGGAAGAGCAGATTTGACCCAAAGTCTCCATTTCTGCATTAGAATAAGAAAACTTACTTATCTTTTTTGATTGAATTAAATGTCGGATCGCTCGATGAACTAGTAAATCAGGATAACGTCTAATTGGTGATGTGAAATGTGTGTATGAATCTAAAGCTAGTCCAAAATGACCAATTTTTTTAGGATGATAAACTGCTTGACTGAAACTACGGAGCATCATCATAGATAATGGGTATCTAGCAGAACTACTTTTAAGCTGATTTAATATCACATTATAATCATTAGGTTTTAGATGCTTTGGGTCGGGCGCTTTGATTCTATGTGACAACAAATAAGAATGTAAATTATCATAATCATCAAGGTTGGGTTTTTCATGATTCCTATAGAGTGATGGAATCTTATTCTTATTTATGAACTTTGCGGCCTCAACATTTGCAGTAATCATAAATTCCTCTATCAAACGATGAGCGTCGTTTCTTTCAATGGAATCAATACTCTTAATAGAGCCATCTTGATTTAATGATATTGATGACTGAGGAATCTCAAGGTTAATCGCGCCCCTTTTCTTCCTTCTTTTAGATAAAGATTTATATAAAGAGAATAAGCTTAAGACAGTTTCAGTAACTGTATTAGAGAAAGATTCTGAGTTTTTATTTATAAAGAAAGCGCTAACTTGTGAGTAGGTTAATCTTGCTTTGGACTCTATAACAGCCTCGTAAAATTCTGACTTAATTGTTTCTCCTGAAGATGTTATCTGAACCTCACAAACTAAAGTCAATCTCTCCTCATTAGGTTTTAAGGAACACAGCCCATTAGACAAGGTTTCCGGCAACATAGGAATAACACGGTCTGGAAAATAAACGGATGTTCCTCTATGACGGGCTTCTCTATCAATGGGCGAATCAAACTTCACATAATGATCCACATCGGCTATTGCAATAAATAATTTCCAATCTCCTTTAGAGCTCTCACAGTACACAGCATCATCAAAATCTCTTGCACTGCTTCCATCAATAGTGACAAACGATTTACTCCTTAAATCAGTGCGATTTGCAATCTCCGTTCTTGCTATCCTTTTATGTGTTCTGAATTCTTTAACTTGAGACTGGACCTGATCCGGCCATATATGAGGAAGATCGAATGCATTAATTGCAATATCAGTAATAATTCCTTCTTTTTTTTCATCACCAAGAATAGATAAAATACTGCCATACATCGAATCTCTTTTAGAGGATGGATATTTTTTTATATCAGCTTCTACATATTGACCAACTTCTGCTCCGCCTAAATTAGGCTTATTGATAATCAACTTCTTATTCAAATTCTTTTTATAAATATCTACGTAATAACGGCCTCTTGAGAACATTAATTGACCTTGCACTTTCTTTTGACCTCTTTTTAGAATTTTGATCAATCGACCCCATTCTCGATTCTTATCCGAGCTTAAGATTTTTACTGAAATTTCATCGCCATCCATTAAACTTCTCATTTGATCTAAAGGAAGAAAAATATCCTTTTCTCTGCCCTCTACATATAAGAAGCCATACCCTTCTTGGTTTTCTATAACTACACCGCTTGCAGTTTCTTTTAAATTCGGCAAATATATTCCACCTTTTTTGTTCTTTCTAATCAATTTATCTTTATTCATCCTATAAAGAAGCTTCTGCAATGCTTGTTTTTGCTTTGGGCCCTGGATATCAAAATGAACAAACAAAGCTTTTAAATTAATTGGGTGATTTTCTTTTCTCAGAAAATTAACTAACTTATTTGGACTGGGAATTGAATGTTGGTAAAGCTTTTTTGTCTTGTTTGTTTTTTTATTCAATTATGATGCCTCATTTGACAGAAAAGCACTCCTGAATTTAAAACAAAATTATCTAGATAGAATTAACCAAAGAAACAATAGTTGTTATGTAATATATGATGTAAATTCAAGGCCGCTAAGACTTTGTTCACTTTATAAAAACATTATACACATGGTCTATCAGTTAATCGCTAACCATACTACTTAATATTTAAATACATAAAATCTCATTGGAAACCCAATACAAGAATATAAAGAAAGCAATCGCTTATATTTTTAGGTAAGATTCTTAATAATTGAGGTAATCATGCAAACTTTTGTTGACACATTAAATTCTTATATTTGGAGTAATGCTCTAATCATTTTTGCGCTTGGTGCAGGATTATTTTTTTCACTAAAAACTAAATTTGTTCAGGTAAGGCTGCTTAAAGAAATGATACGCTTACTCTTATCAGGAACTAGCTCAAAACATGGAATCTCTTCATTTCAAGCTTTAGCTGTCTCGTTATCAGGAAGGGTTGGAACCGGAAATATAGCTGGGGTTGCCGCTGCAATCGGATTTGGAGGCCCTGGCGCTATTTTTTGGATGTGGGTAGTTGCTTTTCTTGGTGCTTCAACAGCATACATAGAATCAACTCTAGGACAAATATATAAAGAGAATAATGATGGACAATACCGTGGAGGTCCGGCTTACTACATTGAAAAAGCAATGGGTGTTAAGTGGTATGCCTGGACCTTTGCTATTGCAACAATTGTAGCCACCGGTATTTTGCTTCCTGGAGTCCAGGCAAATAGCATTGGCAATGCAGTTGAATTAGCCTTAGGTGGCGGAGAAATAGTGCAAACATTTTTTGGGCCGTTAAGCTCAACAAAAATCTCGGCATCTATTGCTGTATTAATTTTATTAGCTTTTATTATT
>PVBE010846695.1_pt1 | contig 11086 bp, 3 predicted proteins | sample 1631181 | NCBI WGS metagenome assembly PVBE01 (sample SAMN08397723, study PRJNA350692) | Marine metagenome, whole genome shotgun sequencing project. | isolation source: water | place: Pacific Ocean | collected 2012-04 | reverse complement strand
AACTGACTCTGCGTAACGGGAAGCACCTTCGAATTCATGACACAATCGCAACTTGTCCGCCGTAGTCCCGCGCCTGCGGGACGAAGGAGGATCATCTTCAATCATCCCAAATCGTGCCTGCCACGCCGTAGTCCCGCTTGTGGGACAAAGGAGGGTCAAAAACTCCACATCGCAGAATCCTTTGCCCCCAGTCTTCCTTGATAATGCTACCACGGGGTGGTATTCTGGATATCAGATAGACGCTTGATGAAAGGGTTTACTGCGTGCATATGAGGGTGGGAACCAGGAATGTCGTTGGCATCGTAACGTAACTCTTGCAGGTATGAACCATACAAACACGAGCAAACTCTGCAGAATCAGACTGTGTTTGTGAGTCGTTGACCTGCTGTCGGACCTCCCGAGGTGTGTGTGCTCAGGATGATGTGCCGGGCGTTGAGAGCCATCAGGCCCTGCAGATCTTTAATGGGAAGGGAGAAAACATGAGAGCAAGAAGGATGGTTTACCAGTCTGGACTATACAGGCTCCGAAGTATGCTGCTGCTCGCAGCCGTGGCCGGTATCGTCTGCATGCCTGACTCCCAGGCGGCACCACGCGTTGATATCGAGCGTCTTGGTTCGAGTCAAACGCGTCTGAGCTGGAACAGCATGTCCAATATCAGCTACTCAGTCCAAACCGTACAGAATCTGGTGACAGGCAAATGGGATACGGTTGATTCCGTGATGGCGAGTGGCAGTGCCACCGAATGGGACGATTTCAATGAGGATGCTCTCGTGCGTTTCTATCGTCTCGTTCAGCCGGCGGCACAGTTGCTTGGATTCGAGCCGGGTAATGTCACAACGAATGGCGGGCAAACCGGCTATGTGCTGGGGCTGAATTTCGATGACGAAGTCGAGTTGTATATTGATGGAGTGGCCATACCAGGCGTCAGCGTTCTCAGTTCGGCACTCATCGAGTTTTCTCTCCCCGCACTGTCTCCCGGTCCACACGAGATACAGTTGATCGATAGCGGGACCGGACAGGTGCTCGACACATGGAGCAACGCGTTTGCAGCGGTGACCTGCGGTGTGGGGGCAGACCTATACACCGCCACCGGAACCCCCTCCTGGTCGCCCGGTTGGAACTTCGATATACATGGCCCCGGAAATCGCGCATTCCAGCAGATCGAGATTCCCTCCTTGCGAGGTGTTCTGCGAGAACGCCGGACACATACCCCCGAAGTCGCTGCAGAAGGGCAGTTTCACTGCTGCCGGCACTCGTATGGGCTGTAACCTGTTTAACAGCGAATTCTATCTGACCGTCGAAGATCTGCGTATTCCCGGCGTAGGGTTCGACTTCCTGTTTAGACGAACCTATCGTTCGCGCACGGGTGAGGATACGCCTATGGGGCACCGCTGGGATCATACCTATAATGTCAGCTTGGAAGAGAGCGGTCCGGATTCACTGCTGCTGCGCTGCGGGCTGGGACGCAGCGATACATTCTACCGGCAGGCTGACGGCACCTTCGGGCACGACGGATTCTTCATGATGATCGACGATCCGGACGTCGATGGCCGGATGGACCTGTTCTTTGCAGACAGCGGACGTTGGACCTTTCATGCTTTCGACGGCACTCCCACCGCCGGGCACCTTGTCAGCAGCATGGACCGCAACAGCAATACGATGACCTTTGCCTACAGTCCCCTGGGACTGCTGACCAACGTTGTCGATACACTCGGGCGCGGTATCGACCTTACCTATAATCCGGACGGACGTCTTGTTTCCGTTACCGATTTCGCGGGACGTAGCGTGACCTACGACTACTACGGCTTGGGCGATACAAACGGTTCACCAGGCGATCTCAAGAGCGTCACGATGCCAGCCGTTACCGGCACACCCACGACAAACGATTTTCCGCTGGGCAAGAAGACGGTCTATAGTTACACGACCACTAATTCGACAGGCCAAACCGACGACCGTGCCCTCCATAACCTGGCTTCCATTACCGACCCCAAGCAGCAGGTCGCGCTGCAGATTGATTATGCCACCGGCGGCAGCCCCCAGGACTGGAACTTTGGCGGGGCAGTTGCGCTGCACAGGGACGGCGCGAAGCTGGATGTCTGGCGTGATGCGATGGTCCCATCGCCTTCGAACCGCTATGCCGCAGTTCGAACTGTCGTCAACGACTGGGTCGGCAACGTTTCCGAGTACGACTACGATTCGCGCAACCGGCTTGTTGCGGTGCGACGATATACCGGGCGGGCCGCGCCCGGTGCGACCACAACAGACACCCAGAATCGGCCGGTCAATCCTCTTCGTTCCACCGATCCGCCCTGGTATGAGACCCTGTATACGTGGAACCGGGATTCACTGGTCTCCGAAGTGGTGCATCCGGCCGGGAACCTTGATCGATACCTTTATGCCAGCGATCTGCTCCCGGGCCTGCCACGAACGCACGGCGGGGACCTGGCCCTCTGCGAGTGCAGGCCCCCGCCCCACTTGACCAGCCAGGGTGGATTAACGGAAGTCTACCAGCATCACGCCGTCTTCGGCAGCGACTCTACCCGTGAGCTTGGCGCAGGAGCCGCCGCCCTGCAGGGCCTCAACCGTTTCCCGGCCCTGGGCATGGGAGGCGCCCTTGACTTCGTGACGTCCGTTACCGATAGCCGGCGGAACGCAACGCACTATACCTACGATGCGCGCGGCAACGTAACGTCGGTTGTCAGCCCTGAACCCGGTGCAACGCAGGACTACGAGTACAGTGCTGATGGCCGCTGTACGGCACAGGTCCATCCCCCTGACGGCAACGGGCAGCGACGTCGCGACGAATTCACCTACTACTCGTCCGGCCCGCAACGGGGCTATCGGCAGTTCGCGATTCTCGATGTCGGATCGCCTATCATTCCCGGTATGGGCCTGGTGACCAGCAATGAGTACGACAGCGTGGGGAATGTTAAACGCGTTCTCGACGCACGTGGCAATGACACCCTGTACGAATACAATGCGCTGAACCAACTTGTCCGGACTGAATCCCCGGAGTTCGGGACGAGTCTGACTGCGCGAGTGAAGTCGGAGTTCATCTACGATGCCAATGACAACATGGTCCGCCTGCGTACGGAGAACAAGGATGAAACGGGTGCAGTCGGCACACCGGCGTTCTTCGACGTATTCTACGATTACGACCCCATTGACAACCTGACCCAGCGGGTTGACGTGGTCGATGCCGGAAGCACAATCACGACCCACTACGAGTACGACGACAACCGCAACCGGGTTCTCGTACGGACGCCCGAGGCTGTATCGGGAGGGGATCCGACCAATGTCATTACATGTGTGTACGATGAACGTGACCTGCTCTTCGAGACGACGCGGGCGGGGAGTTCTCCAGTCCAGAGTACGGATCAGTTCACATATGACCAGAACCGCAATCTCACGCTGCGTGTCGAAGACATGGAGCGTCCCGGTGGTGCCGCTAGCACCGCATCTGAGTATGACGGCTTTAACCGCCTGACCAATCGTATCGATGCGATGGGTAACGGTATGAGTTACGAGTATGATCCGAACGGCAATGTGGTGAGGCGGCGAATCGAAGGGGAACACCAGGACAACGCGCCCGACGGGTTGGGCAACAAGCGCCTCGGAGAAACACGGTTTACGTATGACACGATCAATCGTTGCACATCCAGGATCGATTCGTTCTTCGATATCTGGACTGAAGTCTCGATCGGCGATGGCGAGGCCGAAACTCGCTATACCTATGCCCCCGACGGCACCGTGCTCTCGGTGTGGGACGACATCGATCGCACCACTGTCTTCGAGTACGACTCACTCGGCCGCGTCACCGCCGCGACCGATCCGGGCACCAACACTGTGGCCTACAGCTATGACGCCGTCGGCAACGTGACGAATGTGCAACGCACTCACCACCTGGGTTCGGGCGGATCCGGTTCGACAGTCTATTTGAGCAGCTACGGATACGATAATCTGGATCGACTCATTGTTGCCACTGATTGGTATCGCTGCGCTACGGGAACGGTCTGTGGGGTAACGAACCGTTTTCTGTATGACGGTCGCGATAACCGTGTGGGCGAGATCGATGCGCGCGGCAACGAGACTCGCTATGTCTATGACGGGCTCAACCGTCGCATTCGCGTCGAGCGTCTGGACGGAACGTTTGCAAGGGGCGGAAAAGCTATCGGCACAACGTCTTACCTGTATGACGACAACTCCCGCTGCGTGGCCGTTACTGATTCCAACACCAATACCACCCAGTATTTGTACGACTCGCTGGACCGTGTGACTAGCCGCCGGTTGGCTGACTTGGGGGAACACCTTTTCGTCTGGCAATCTCGTCTGGATCTCGGCTCATGCACCGACCCCAACGGGACAGTGACAACTTACACCTATGACCATCTCCATCGCCGCAGGAGTGTCGTCGTTACTCCGGGTTCCGGGGTGGCCACCAACACGACACATGTGACATATGACTACGACGGTCTCTCTCGAGTTGTGTCGGCGCAGAACGATGGTGCGCTGTGTCAGTTCAAATACGACTCTCTCGGCAATGTCGTGCGCGAAACCCTGAACGGGCGAGACACAACTTACACCTATGACAGTCTCGGGAATCGCCTTTCCACAACGCTGCCCGGTGGCAGCACATCCTACACTTACGACTCGCTCGACCGTGTCACGGGAACCGCGTTCACGCCTACAGGCGGCATTCCTGTCGTTGTAGAGAATGTGCTGTATGACGGGCCGCGCCCATTCCGGGTCACGCGCGGCAACGGCCTGCTCACAGATCTGACCTACGGCGGGAACGTGGCAGGACCTCCCAATGTGCCGGGTGATGCCAATACAGGGTTGCCGTCATGGATTCATCACGGTGACTTGAGTGGCACAGGGACCCTCAGCAGCATCGTTTGCGTGTATGATGCGAACCAGAACTGCACTAACCGAACCGTCCTGCCGGTTGTGCCGCAGACAGCCGGTACGTATGTGTTCGAGTTGGATGCGCTCAATCGGCTTGCGCGATCGACGGCTGCAACCAACGCGACCCTCATACGGGACCGCACCTACACCTATGACGGTATTGACAACCGCGTGACGGTGACCGGGTTCCCCGGCGCCGGCTCGTACACGCGCGACCCGGCCCTGCCGGTGCCGGGTGATCACCAGGTGAACCAGTACACCTCCACTCCGTACGATCAACGGCAGTATGACGAGAACGGAAACCTGGTTGTGCGTTCGACGGCCACCGAGGTGTTGCACTACAGGTATGACTACGCCGATCGACTGGTCGCCATCAGCAATGCCACGCGGCGCTCAGAGGTCGTAACCTACGAGTATGACGCACTCGATCGATGCGTGTCGCGGACGGATGTGGCAACCAGAGTTCGTACCGACTACTGTTACGATGGGCGCGATGTTGCCGAGGAGTTTACCAATAACGCCTCGGCGAGGATACACATCACGGGTACGCGGTCCCATGACGACGGGTTGGTCCGCTCGTTCACCTGGACGCAGGACCAGGGTCCGTACTGGTATCACACGGATGACGGTGGCAGCGTGGTCGCCTTGAGCGATGCGTCCAGCAACGTGATCGAACGCTATACCTACGACGAATTCGGACTGCCTTCGATTCAAACTCCGGACGGCCAGCCACGCGGCAGGTCGATGGTTGATAATGTCTACTTGTATGGTGGTGTGCGCTGGGATGCGGCAACAATGTTGTACCGCGGAGAAGGGGCCTCGGGAGCGGTGCAATACGATCCCCTTGTGGGGCGAACCACAACAAGGACTGGCAGCGGCTCCTCGGCATCTCGTGTCGTGGTCCGCGGATGGAACCCAAAAGAGAAGAGTGCTCTTAAGCCGCCGCGCGTCGGGATCGTGCTCGAGTTCTGTGGGCCGCCAAGCGGCTCCTTCTCACCCTACTCTGCGGTGGCCTTCCCGGTTGACGGCTCGGGCGCCATGGGAAACGCCTCAGCTTGGTCATACAGTGGCTTTCCGGGTTCTCCCTGCCGCGCGAGCGGCGGCGGCTTCCCAGTTGCCGGCTCGGCCGTCATGGGCAACGTCTCAGCCTGGTCATACAGTGGCTTCCCGGGTTCTCCCTGCAAAGCGAGCGGCGGTAGGATCATGGACTTCGGGCTCAGTAAAGTGGTGAGCGTCAGCGGCGGCGGGCGCAATATAATCCACCGCGACTTGAAAGGCGGCGACTACTCAGGCATCAGCGGCTACACGTACGTCAAAATCAGTAACAGTGGCGCCCCGGGTGCCGGGGGACAGTCCGGCGGTGGACGCGCAGGGATCTCCGGCTTTCCAGGTTCGCGGGCAGCTGGTGTCGCCTATCTGTTCGACCCTGGACCTCCTGGCTTTGGCGGCGGGGGCGGGGTGTACAGCGAGAAAGGTTCATTTGGCGGCGGAATGGGCATTGGCCATCCGAACTTCGTTACCGGCAGGGGCGGGTTCGATGAGTTCGAAAAGGAGGTGTCAGTACTGTCCAGTCTCAGCCACCCGCAAGCTGGCGGTGGGGGCGGTGGCATCTACCTCTACGGCGAAGTACCGGGTATCAGCCCGCCGCGCGGAACGATGGGCATCGGCCACCCGAGAGCCCGGGACGACCTCATCTATGTGTTCGGCGGCAACAGGGGAGGGGGGCGTGGGCGGCACGATATTGGGATGAAGTGCATACGAAATATGCGATGAGGCTGCAGCCGATAAGCTAGAAAGGGGTACCTACCGCTGTGTCCTGTAGGTAATGAACCGGTCGTTCTCAGACACGGTCATGAATGATGCCTGCACCCAGTCGGCAGAACGCGCGACATTCGATATGCGCGCCTCATCAATAATGCCGTTGAACGTCTGGGAACGATTTGACTTCTGGCCTATGAAAATGTCATCGTTCGAGGTGTGGATCGCTGCCGTTTCGGTCCTGGCATCGCGCGATACGCCGTTCACATACAGGACCAAGTTGTTCTTGTCTCCCCGCCTGTCGTACGTGCCGACGACATGGTACCAACGTCCCGTCTTGAATTCATTGATGGGAGCCTTTACGACCTCTGCTCCTACGCCGGGCAATTTCAGGCTCATGTTGCCTTCGCGATTGTACAGCCTGTAGTCACTGTGTTTCCTGATGATCACGTTGTCACCATCCCATGCATCGGCCTTGACCCATGCCGATAACGTTATCTGATCGGTTAGCCTGAAAGCCGGTGTACTCCCTATTCGAACACCGTTCCTTGCTCCGTCAAATCTATCCCCACCGGCCACCTTGCCGTTTGCTGCTTCGTTCTTGTCAAAACCCTGCGGGGTCCCGTCGTTGCCGCCGGGGCAACTGTTCTGTCTCGTGGCGGTTCCCTTCTCGTGCAGATGGTACACGCCTACGTACCGTTCGGACCACACTGCTTCATTAGTCGCATATGACGGTTGGGTGCTGTGGTTTCTGTTCCCCCATGTTGCCCAGATATAGTCATTGTTGCTTCCCAATGAAGCCAACTGAACCCAAATGTACGAAACTCCTCCTGGATTCCAATCCTCTATCTCGTAGTTCAGTTCGGTCTTCCCGTCTGATGACCAGAACCTCAGATCATGTCCCTTAGGGGAAAGAAAACCCGCGTATGTGAACTTACTTCCGCCAACACCGTTGCTGAGCATCACCAGAACCGGAAAGTTCTTCAGGACGCTTTTCCCCTTGTAGCCCGTAAATGCAAGCTTCAGTTTTCTGTTCGCGTTACCCCCGACTACGGGGACGGCCACGGGAACAACCACATGCTCGGAAAGCGCCTTCCCCAATTCGGTGCCGGATCGGCTGAAGTACTCTTTGGCCTTGGCGACGTTTCCCGCTTCCCTCGCCAACAGGCCCCGCATGATGTCGAGCTCAGGTGCCTTGCCGTTTCCCAACCTGCGCGCCCTTTCCGCCGGCGATAGATCGTTGAGGTCGAAAGTGACGCCCACGGAAGCCGACACACTGGTAGAGCGCTTGAGCGACCTCTTGGCCTGAACGGTATCCGAAGATACGTCACTGATTTGTACCTTCGTGGCCCCCGACTTCAGGTGCACAGTAAGTGTCTTGCCGATGTCGTCCCTGAAAGACTTAATGATACCTTCCTTGGCACGCTTGACCTTCTCAAGAAGACTCCGCGTTTCTGATAACCGAGGCCGCATCTCGTTCAATGCTTCATCTCGTTCCGCATTGGCCAGCTTCTCCTGCGACTCGTCAAATTTCCTGCTCAAGAGAAGAGCGGCAGCTTCGTCATGGACCGCCTCAACCATCGTCTGTTGATCTGCAATCTGCTTCTTACGGGCTGCATCTCTTTCCTTTGCTTCCTTTTCCAGTGCCGCTGCCAGTTCTCTTCGCTTCGTTTCTGTTTCCTTTGCAAACCTGTCAGAGTATTTCAGAACAACCGCGCGTGCCTCCTCAGCCTTGCCATCGGCCAACAGTTTGTCCGATTCGGCCTTCAACTCAGCGATCACGGTCTTTATGCCTTGATCATACGCGGCATCCAGTTCTTTGACCTTCTCGTTCGCCCTTGACTCATACTCTGTCCCCCTGGCCGCTCGACTCAGTTCGCTGAACTGTTTTCGAACCGCGAGATGGGCATCCGGATGCTCCTTCGAATATTTGACTGCATTTGCATAACGTTTCTCCAGATCGGCCAGTCTCGCTTTCTTCGCCACCTCAGGATCCGGCGCAGAAGCCTTGGCAGGCTCGTCCGGCGACGCGTCTTGTTGCTTCAGCTGTTCCGTAGGAGTTTCAGTTGCCACTTGCGACACCGTCGGCACAACACTCCGGCGTGAATTGAGCTTCATCCATCCCGCAAACCCCGCCAGCAGAAGAGCCGCGACAACCGCAAACACGGCAGCGCTGCGCTTTGCCTTTCGTTTTGTGGAACTCGCCTGGTCAACGGTCCCGGATCGTCTCGTCGCCGGTGCCCCATTCGTAAAGGCACGTGCCTGTGAGACCCCTTTCCGAATCTTAATTATCTTCTTCTTCGCAGAAGGAACTATGAAGTCGAGCTCCCCATCGGAAGAGAAGTCCACCTCTTCCCGCAAGGGCCCCGACTGGGTCCGCTCAAACACGGCAAGCAAGGACGCGGCCTGCCGGCTACGGCTGGCCAGATCCCTCACATCATTTTTGAACGATTCGATATCGTATGATGTGAGTTGCCATGAGACAGTTCTTGTTTCCGTGTCGTACGTGCAATAGCATGCGCGAAAATCACTCACGCGGGGCATGCCAACGCTACCGACGTTGACGATGTAGCGTTTGCCCTCCTCGACTTTGAATGACCTTGCGGGGAGGAGTTGGTATGTGCCATCCTCATTCAGAACATCCACCCTTGGTCGATGAGTGTGACCCACAAAAATCAATGGCTGTTCACAAACGTCCCAGGTGGCACGCGCGTCTTCCTCGTCCAGAATATAGTTGAACTCCTCTTGCTCATGCATCGAGCCATGGACGCACAGGGCCTTGAAATCACCGCAATCCAGCTTGACCGCATACGGGAGACCTCGAAAGAACTCGACAGCTTTCTGCCCCAGCTTCCCTTTCGTCCAGGCAATCATCTCCTGGGCATCATCGTTGAAAGTGGAAACGTCAAAGAGGTCCGCCACGGCGGCATCGTGGTTGCCGATAACAAAGTGATCTATCTTGGAATAGACGGCAGCCATGGTCTCGGCGGGTCGGGGACCATAGCCGACGATGTCTCCTAGACAAATCGCGGCATCAACACCAAGAGCAACCGTGTCTGCCCAGACAGCCTGCCACGCCTGAAGATTGGCGTGAATGTCAGAGATGATAGCGTACTTCACAAATCTCCCGTCTGGCCCGACGTGAAACATCCGGGCCGAAGGATACGCTAGTCATTGGCGCATCAAGAAGTCAACTTAGATATTGAGCATTTTCTGCGCAGCGGAGAATCGTCAACCCGGTATTCATCTTCCTGGTCCGGCAAAAGGAAGCTATAGTTCCATGAAAGGAATGTACAACCAAGGTTAAGCACGATATAGGCCGAGAAGGAATCAGAGTTCCATGAGTACAAGATATGCACTGATGATTGGCCTGTATGCGGGGTGTTGTGCGGTGGCAGTTTCTGCCGAGATAGGCATGACCCGTTTCTACGTGGCTCAGGATGGTCGGAACAGCAATCCCGGAACGGCGGAGAAACCGTTTGCAACACCAGCCGGTGCCCGCGACGCCGTCCGCGATGAAATTTCCTCAGGCCTCAAGGGCAACGTGACCGTGTTCCTGCGCGGAGGCACCTATTTTCTCGACGCCCCCGTGGTGTTCGGCCCTGAAGATTCCGGGACGGACGATTATGCAGTCACCTATGCAGCGTGGGACACTCGCCCGCCCGTGCTCAGCGGTGGTCGACCAATCCACGATTGGAAAAGGGGGACAGGCAAGCTATGGTCGGCCTCCCTTCCTGAAGTCGGGGATGAGAAGTGGTATTTCCGGGAGCTCTTCGTCAATGGCCGCCGTGCTGTCCGTGCACGGACGCCGAATCGATCGGCTGAGGAGTATTGCTGGCGACTGACTGCCGCTGAGATCTCGCACGATCTTCAGACTCACACACTGACGGTGGGTCCCGGCAAGATCGAAAAATGGAGCCGTATCGAGGATGTCGAAGTTATCGCGCTCAAGAACTGGGCAACTCTCCACAAGAGAATCCAGGAAGTGAATCCTGCGACGGGACTGGTTGTGTTGAGACCTCCGCATGTGAAGTACTTTGGCGGTAATCGTCCGAGGAAAGGCGGCGGCTGTTTCTTCGAGAATGCCCCGGAGATGCTCGACGAACCTGGTGAGTGGTACCTTGACAGGCGGACGCGTGTGCTTACCTATTGGCCGCTCGACGGCGAGGAAATGACTAAGGCCGAGGTGATTGCGCCCATTCTGACGCATGTTTTGGAGATTGCCGGGACGGCCGACAGGCCGGTGCGTAATCTGCACTTCCGTGGTTTGTCGTTCATGCACATTCATGTGCCGTTGCCGGCGGAAGGCCACCATGGTCGCCAGGCCGCCTTCCGGTATGGCGGGGACGGTACGATGGGCAGCTTGCCGTGCGCGATCCGCTGGGTCCACGCCAGGCATTGCCGTCTGATCGCGAATCGGGTT
>PVBE011351261.1_pt1 | contig 11087 bp, 17 predicted proteins | sample 1631181 | NCBI WGS metagenome assembly PVBE01 (sample SAMN08397723, study PRJNA350692) | Marine metagenome, whole genome shotgun sequencing project. | isolation source: water | place: Pacific Ocean | collected 2012-04 | reverse complement strand
GTTATTTACAATGATGATAATACAGTAGATTATTTACAAGATGGAAATGCATCACATACTGCTACTATAACTTTAAATGGAAGTTATGGAACAGACTTAGATCTTACACAACATGCAGGTTCTGCACAATCTTATTCCTTATCTCAAAACTGTCAAACATCCAGTGGATGTTCAGTAACGGTGACACAACAATGAGGGATATAATGTTATTTAGTAATATTTGGCAATTCTGTAAAGAATACCCTGGTTGGGCAGCTGCATTTTTCTTTTGCGGTTATTTACTTGGCCTAACCATAAAGTATTCTTTAAATACCATATGAGTAAAATTCCAATGTGGTTAATATCACTACTAGTTTATACTATTGGTGGCGGCCTGATGTTTTTAATATTATTCTACGGATGAAAAAATATTTATTTAATAAATTAGCGCCTTATGCTATAAGGTTTAGAGAATGGTCTATCGGAAAAACTTGGATTCAAATACCTTTATGGCTTTTTATATTATGGATGTTAGGCTTTGCAAATCCTTATTGGTGTGTTTATCCTATATGCTGGATTAGTTAATGAAAATATTTACTTCCATTTGGGCATGTATACTTGTCCTTACATTATTAGTCACTGTCAGGATTATAGATCCTGAACCAGTAGAAAGAGTTAGATTAATCTCTTTTGATTCTAAAATTAATTCAATCCCAGAAACACAATCAGACCAAATAGCTTTACTTAATATAGGTGAAAAAGCCCTAGAGGTGAATGGACAATGGCCATGGCCGAGACAATACTTTGCACAAGTAATATCTGATTTAAGAAATGCAAATGCCGGAATAATAGCATTTACTGTTATGTATCCCGAGCCAGACAGATTTGGTGGTGATGAAGTATTTGCTTCATGGATAGGTGGTAATGGTATTATATTATCTCAGACTCCTTCTTCTAAAGGAAGATCTGATTCGGCTCCTTTTGTTGGTACTGCTACATTAGGAGAAGGCGATCCATATAACTTTGTATATGAGTATAACAGTCTGGTGACCAATATACCGCCACTAGAGAGCGTCTCAGATGGCGTAGGACTGATTAATACAACTACAGAAGTTGATAATCTAGTTAGAAGAATGCCATTAATTACTCAAGTAAACAAACAATTATATCCATCTTTGCCAATGGAAATTGTAAGGTCTATACAACAAAAGAAAAGTTATACAATAAAAGCTAATGAAATAGGAATAGTAGATTTAATGATTCCACCTTATGAACCTATTAAAACTGATTCTACAGGTTCTATTTGGATTAATTTCTCAAATCAATTTCAACAATTTGAGTATTCAGATCCTTTACCGAATCTAAATGGGAAAACAGTGATTGTTGGTGTGACAGCAGAGGGTATTCAACCAATTCTTTCGACTCCGGCCGGACCGGCATATCCTCATCAGATTCAGGCTTCTGCTCTGCAGACGATAATGAATGGGGATTCGATAACCCGTCCTCAAATTGCAGATCTAGCGGAAATAGCTCTAATTGTACTGGGTGGACTTCTGATAATCCTAGGAGTTTATAAGCTCCCTGTGCTAATCGGATTAGGCGTCTTCGGCGTTGTTGGTTCATCTGTGATTGGTTTCTCTGCCTACGAGTGGACGAATTCAATGTATCTCCTTGATTGGACTTATTCACTACTAGTATCTATAATAGTTTTTGCCCAAGCATCCTTTAACAATTTTTACAAACAATTTAAGTTAAGACAACAAATCAAAAAACAATTTGGTACATATGTTTCACCAGATCTAGTTAAACAATTACAAAAGAATCCAGGTCTCCTGAAGTTAGGAGGAGAAAGAAAAGAAATGACATTCTTATTTATGGATATATGTGGTTTCACTCCTATATCGGAACATTATAAGAATAACGATGATCCAGAAGGACTAGTAGAATTAGTTAATGAGTTTCTAGATAAGATGACTAAGATCATTCTTAATAATGGCGGAACTATAGATAAGTACATGGGTGATTGTATTATGGCGTTTTGGAACGCACCTTTACCTTGTGATAATCATGCCGAGATGGCAGTCAAGAGTGGAATAGAAATAGAAGAGGCAATAAATGAACTTAAACGAGAATACGAAGAACGTGATCTTCCTGATATCAATGTTGGTACTGGCATTAACACCGGGACTTGTATTGTTGGTAACATGGGCTCTGAATCCAGATTTGATTATTCGGTCATTGGAGATGCTGTCAACCTTGCAGCCCGTCTCGAGGCCACTGCCGGTCGGGCCGATTATATAAACTATAAGACAATCATTTCTAGAGAAACTATGAAACAAGCTATGTCTCCTGGTTTTGTATTTCATGAAATAGGTACTATCAAGGTAAAAGGCAAAAACGAGCCAATTACCATATATCATCCTAGAAAAGTTGATATAACTTAAAGTTATATACATATATTAAAATAATCTAAAAAAACTGTTTACTTTACTTGCTACCTGTGGTATAATAGTAACTATGATTTATGTAATAGAAGGCCAGATTAGACATAAAAAGGCTGTAGATATATATATTCAGAACCTTATGAAAGCTCTTAATATCCATCGTAGATATGCTTCAGAGCTAACTATCAAATTCTTAACAAAGCTCCCAGGCGAATGCCTAGGACTTGCTAGCGGTAGTCATCGTTGGGGTGAGGTAGAGATAGCCAGAACCTCTTATGGTGAAAAAATACCGTATTTTGAGCAGATGATTACATTGGCTCATGAGATGGTTCATATCAAACAATATATGAAAGGTGAATTGTCATCTTTTACTACTTCTAAGAAAATTCCATATAAAAACCAATCTTGGGAGCAAGAAGCCCAAAAAATGGAATATGAACTTTTTGCGAGAGCCTTCCCGTGGGATATGGTAAAATTTTAGTGCCAGTGTTAATCAGAAAAAAATTAAAAACGTATCAGGCGGCGTCCCTGGGGCTTATAAATGTATTCCTGAGGCGGCCATCTGAAAATAACCGCCAAAAAGTGAAAAAAAAGGTTTACATTCCCGGCTACCTGTGGTATAATAGCACTATAAATTAAAAAAAATGATAAGGAGTCATATGAAAAATTTAATCAATAAAATCCTCTTGATCGACAACAAAGCCGATCTAGATGAGGTCATTAATGCGGTAAAAATCGCACGTGCCACCCTTAACAGAAACCACGTTGCTGCAGCAAAAGCAGCTTTAAGCGTTGGTGATACTGTTTCTTTCACATGCCGTAAACGCGGTGTCATGACTGGTGAAATCACCAAAATGAAAATCAAAAGAGCCAACGTCTTGGTTGATGGTGGATCTTGGGACGTTCCTCTAACTATGTTGGAGGTAGCGTAATGATACTCGCTATTGATACCCAGTATCGTGAGAACTACGGTGCTCACGACTGGACGGGTGAAGGCGAATGCCCTCAGTACTGGAAATCCAAAGGTGGTTCAACCTACCTAGTAACCGGTGACATTAATCACAAAGATGTGATCAACGAACTTACCAATCTCATCAACTACAAGAATGATGCTAGCGAGGAATTCGTTATCGCAGTTCATCTTGAAGAAGATGACTATTGCTCTGATTTCGAAAGATGGCAAAAAGAAGATCGCTATGGTGATGGTGTCTATTATGATACCCGTGTCGTACGTCGTGAAGACGGAACTTATTTTGCCACTAAGCAATATAAAGGTCCTCGCGGACAAAATGTTACTACTTACAACATGGGTCCTGGCGGTGAAGAATTTAATCGTCAGTTTACTGAAGAAATTTATGAGGAGACAGCGTAATGAGTCTATATAATACAGAAGGAATACCTGAAAAACATACAGTCAATGGTGGTCTCTATGACAGAGGTACATGTGACTCTTACTATAGACGAGGCATAAATCCTCACTACTTTCCTCATGGGACATATCATGGTAAAAGGGTTACAGAATTAACTCCATATCAAATAAAGATTTACATGAAAGGTTATAACGATAATGAAGCCGAAGGCTTTTATAAGGAATGGGATTAATATGGATAGATTAGAAATGATTAAACAAGCCGCTCAAAAGGCCGAAGCTAAAAAGCTTGGTTTAACTTTAGAGCAATATGAAGGAAAACTAATTTGTGATAAATTAGATGCCCGTAAAGCCGCGGCTAAAGAAGCAGAAAAACTTCGAAAGAAAGAAGAACGCAAAATTGCAAAAGATCTTACAGGTCAAGTCAAAAAAGCCGGTCATCTTTCTAAAGGTGGTTTAGATTTTAATAGAGCAGAAAATATGTATTATTCTGAAAAGGATACACAAAGATTTCTGGAAAATAGTCCAATCATGGATGCATTTAATGCGAACAAATTCGCAGATGGAGATTGGGACTAATGTTTATAGCAGATTTTTTAACAATGAAAAAAAGACACTTAGGTGTCAGAGTATCCTTTTTAGATTTCCTAGTTTATCTAGTTTCTAAAAAGAAATTTATTAATAGAATTTCCAAATCACTTGGAAGGGATTTTAATCAAATATATTTTAGAGGAGTAGATTATTATGTCAAATAATATAAAAGAAAGAATAGATCTATTAGATGATAGATCTTTTGATATGGAATGTGTTATCAGAGATGTTAATTCTGAAACTAAGGCAATCAAATATAACGATGCCCCTAGTAATATCTATATGAAGATTCAGTCATTAGCCGAAGATAATGGTATTGATGAACAAGAACTTGAATGGAAGATCGATGAAGTTCGTGAAGCAGTTAATAAGCTTGAATCAGCAATATACAATTTAGTCGAGCCTTTCGAAGATAAGAAAAGAGATATCGATAATGAAAAAGATGAGCTCGAATGGGAATTAGAGGATACTGCATGAGTAGTCCTGCATATAAATTGTTTGCAAGAAGAGAATTAGCTCTTACCAAAGCTGCAGAAAATGCTCGAGATCCAGAATGGAAAGATTTATGGAATAGAAAGCTAGATGAACTAGTTCAAAATGAAAAAGTAAGAATATTAGAAGGATTTCATAGACACTACAGATGAGTACATTTAAACCAAAAGAAGAACATAAACGTCTGGGTGGTATACAAAAGATATATCAATTCGATAATGGATATGGAGCTTCGGTCATTAGACATGAACATTCCTACGGATTTGAACAAGGTCTTTGGGAATTAGGAGTTTTAATTGGATCAGAACTTACATACGATACTGAAATAACCAATGATGTTATAGGTCATTTGACTGAAGAAGAAGTTCAAAAATATTTAATGGAGATAAGTGAATTATGACACAATATACAGATGAAGTTGAAGAACATAAATTAAAACTTGAAGCAGAAGAATGGGGCAAGAAAATTAATTATGTTCATGCACAGAATGGTGTTATTGAAACAAAATTTAATAATGGCGATATTAGATACGAAGAAAATAAACCTGGCGGTAAAACTACTTGGCATAGAGAAAAGACTAGCAAAGAAAGTTTAATAGATAAATTTTTTAGATGGCAAGCAGATTATCAATATAAGGCTAGTCAAGTGCAAAAAAGTGTTGAAAATAAAGATTTATAAGTGCAAAAAAGTGTTGAAAATAAAGATTTACAAGTGCAAAAAAGTGTGGTATAATAGTACCTACAAGATTTAAAATAATAATGAGTATATATAATAAAGGTCGGAACGGAGTAATCTCTCAACTCTTTCATAGGGTTGAGAAACTCCTTATCAAACTGCTCCGTTCCGGCCGCCTTTAATTATGGAAAAATACACAGGAATAGTTTCAGAAGAATTTATCGTTAACCGCGATAATTTAGCTGCTAGCCTAGCTAAAAAGCAATGGTGGATTAAAAACTTTAATAGCTTTCTCTTAAGAGCAGACTATGAAATGCCAGAATGGCACACACCAGAATATGAGACTTTAAAAGAAGCTTTCGGAATGGATGCTACACATGCTATTCACGGAGTTACGGATTTTAAACATATGCATAAACTTTCTGGTAATGTATCAATATCCTTATGGGCTCAAGGCCAAAGATTTGATAATTATGTTTTATGGGACTGGGTTGAGAATTCAAAATATAAAAATAAACTTGCTCTAGAAGCAGGTGATGAAGTTAGTTGGGAAATTATAGATATAGTTCCTAAAGAATCTGTTAATAAAGAGATTAAAAATCAAACACAATATAATTATTATAACCATATAAAGTTGAGAAGATAAGGAGAACAAATGGCTAAGAAAAGGAGAATAAAAAGTTTAGATGAACATTATATGGGTCCCGAACCAGATTTCAGAAAGGATCCCCCTCCTACCGATGCAGAAGAAAGAAGAAAAGTATATTTCAATGCTACTCGTTGGTATTATTATTTTACAAACAAAAAGTTATATACAAAAGAAGTAATAGCCTATTGTAAAGATGTTCTAAAGTATTCCAAGGAAGAAGTTCAAGCAATGAAATGTCTTCCAGACTGGAAGGTCTATATGAGACATCATGCCTTTGTTAAGATGACAGAAATAGGATGGGATTTTAGTCAAGAAGAGATTGATAAATATCACGACCATTTAAGAAAAACTCTTTTGCCTGCAGGATTAATATTACTAAAAGATAAAAAAGAAATACAAGAAACCAAACCTAAAAAACAAGTTATATCTCCGCACGAACGCACGCGTAGAAAAGTTTTAGCTACTATTGTAGGAGATTGGGATGAAATGGTAATTGATAAATGGATGGATGGTAAATTCGATAAAAAAGAAGTTAAGTTTCCGACATATCAATTATTTCAATTACATTCTTTAAAAGGATCTGCAATTAATATATTTAAAGAATATGTGATGCAAGAATACGAACCAGTTAAAGATGCCTATGATAGAACATGTGATCAAGCAATGGAAGCCTATGCGCATATTAAAAAAGGCGATAAGAAAAAGATGCTAGTTCTTATGGAAGGTGTCTTTGAAGAACTTGATAGAGTTAGAGATTCATTAAAATCTGCCAGAACGGCTAATAAGAAACCTAAATCTAAAGAAGCTCAGGTTAAAAATTTAAAATATCTACAAGATGATGTAGATGCCAAGCTTGTTTCTATTCATCCGGCACTTATACCTAATGAAGGTAAGCTTTGGATGTTTAATGTTAAAACACGCAAGCTAACAGAATTCGTTACTTCTTCCACCGAAGGCTTTGAGATTAGAGGTTCAACTCTACAAAGATGGGATGAGGAATTAAGTAGAATAACTACACTGAGAAAGCCTGATGAAGTGCTCCCTCAAATATTAAATAAAACCGAAAAGCAAATCGATAACTTATGGAAAACATTTACCACTAAGATCGGTAAACCTACAGGAAGAATAAACAAAGATACAATTTTAATAAGAGTTGAATCTTACAAACGATGATAAAAGAACTTGAACACAAAATAATGACTAAAAAAAGATTTACTATAGCTGTAGAGGTTTTAGTTTCACAAAAAGGAATGAGCTATATAGATGCCATGACTTATATTATAGAACAAAGAGGAATGGATTATATGAATGTTAAAAAACTTATATCTCCTTCTATAAAAGAAAAGCTTACGGCAGAAGCTTCCGGATTAAATTTAGTTAAAACAAAGAAAAAGAATACATTGCCTATATGATAGATCCTTTTGATAGTTATAAATTATATAATGCATTAAAACTTCACTTTGAATCTGATTATGATGCAGTTAAATATAATTACAAAACTAGAGTTAATGCTAGCTCTTTCTTTAAAAGAAGAGATAAATATTTCTTTGCCAAATTAGCAAAGAACTATCCTAAAGATCTAAAAGACTTTTATGTAAGTCAGTTTATCAATGACACAAAGTATGTTAGAGATATGACTGATCCTACGGCTAAAGCAAATTATCTTGAATATAGAAGAATACACGAATCTATCCATCGTGTGTTTGAACAGGATATAAATACTTTAGTAGATAATGATTTTGATAATCTAATGGAGTCTGTAGATAATCAGACACCGTTAGTGATTCGAAAATGGATGGAGGAAGACATAACATTAGAAACAATTGTCATTCTCAATTCATTGACAGGATTTGTATTGAAGGAAGGAAAGAAAATAACCGAAACCATTTTATGGCCGGATGTTTCTAGAAAGATCCTTAAATACAGTCCTTTTGTAAACTTTAAAAAAGATAAATGTTTAAATATTATCAAAAAAGGGTTTACAATACCATAGAAATGTGGTATAATATACTATATATTATGAATAATGTGGATAATTCAGTAATACAATGCAATACGGAGAAAATACAATGTCATTTGCAAACTTAAAGAGTTCGCGCGGGAGCTCTATAAACAAACTCGTGCAAGCTGCAGAAGCAGTTTCAGAAAAGGCTGAGAAAAAGTCTTATGTTGACGATCGCTTCTGGAAACCCACCCGAGATAAAGCCGGCAACGGATACGCAGTTATTCGCTTCCTGCCTGCTAAAGAGGGTGATGACCTACCTTGGGTTCGATACTGGGATCATGGCTTTAAAGGCCAAACTGGTCTTTGGTATATCGAGAAGTCTTTAACTTCTATTAATGAAAACGATCCAGTTTCAGAAATGAATTCTATTCTATGGAACTCTGGTCGTGAAGAAGATAAACAGACCGCTCGCGATCGTAAGCGTAGACTACATTATACATCTAATGTCTTAGTGGTATCTGACTCGGCAAATCCGGCCGCAGAAGGTAACGTATACATGTATACGTATGGGAAAAAGATCTTTGACAAAATCATGGATGTTATGCAACCTGCATTCGCAGACGAACAACCGGTTAATCCGTTTGACTTCTGGGAAGGCGCTGACTTTAAAATTAAAATTCGAAAAGTCGACGGTTGGGTTAACTATGATAAATCTGAGTTTTCATCTCAATCAAGTTTATTTGATGGTGATGATGAAAGATTGGAAGAGATCTATGGAAAACTTAATTCTTTATCAGAATTTACAGATCCAAAATCCTACAAATCCTATGATGAACTTAAAGCTAAGCTAAATAGGGTACTAGGTGTAGATGCTGGTCCTACAGCACCAGCGCCAGAAATTGATTCTGCGCCAGGTGTTAATATGAATACAGTAACTCCAGAGACAGATTCAAATTCTGACGATACTCTTAGTTACTTTGCTAAACTAGCACAAGACTCTTAGTATACGAAAAAAATCTCTTTAAAATAGGGTTAAATTTTTTCAGGAGGCTGCAATGGCCTCCTTTTTTTATTCGCCGACGGCTCTTAGAGAACCAGAAGTTTCTTGACCGGCACCGGTATCACCAACAATATTAATAATAGTTTGATCACCACCTTTGGTATTGTTAATAGCAACATCATTTATAGATCCATTTGGATTTGGTGGGCCCATTTCACCTTTTTTCAATTTTATAATAGGATCTATTTCATCATCACCGCTCCACCATCCTGAAATATTTTCACCCCATTTAGATAGAGTTGATTGTGTGTCCGGTGTAGGTTGTAAAGGATCATTGAGATCAGCTAAATCCCCAACCTCCTCTGATAGTAATCTACCTGTGTTCGGATTAATTCCGGCCCAAGTATATATACCTTCCGGTACTGCCGCGGCAACCCATTTCATAGGATTAAGAAGACTTCTATCTACTCTTGGATCTGGTAATACCCATCTAAGAACCATTTTAAAGAAATCTCCTAGAAGATCTCCAACTTTACCCATGGCAGAATGGTAACCATCCCAACCGGAGAATAATTCTGTAAACCAGTCTATAACTCCCCAGAAGGCACCTATAATTGTATCAACAAATTTAGCAAACATTTCTTGGAAAGAAAAGCTTCTTAAAAAGTCTGCTACTTTTACCATACCCATTTTTTCAAACAGCCAGGCAGTTCCAGTTTTTAACATATCAAGTGGCATCATAAGAACTCCCATAACGATTCCTTTCATTCCGCCGACTAAACCATCAAGTATTCTACCAATCATACCCCTTTCAGAGTTTTTAAATCCATCGATAAATCCTCGAACACCATCTATCACTCCCATGAAGATAGTAAGTGGATAGAATAATCGACCAAAGACTCTTCCGAATTTAAAGAAGATAGGCCCGGCTATTTTTGCTGCGCCCATAAATGGAAGGAATGCCAGTTTGACGACGTTAAGAAGCCCACCTAACGGCTTTACAACCGCACCGGCAGTTTTACCCATTTTTGTTGCATTTAACCAAATAGCTTTTGTATCTTTAGAGAATGCAATAAAAGGTGTCAAAATAGCTGTACCTAGCCTAGATATACTACCAAATATTTTACCAATTTTAGCAAACATATTTTGCTTTGCAAATCCTTTAGAAGTTGCAACTGCACTTTTAGACCCACTAAAGCCGGCTTTAAATTGTCTTATTATATCTTTAAAGAAATTTGCAATAGGAGCAATTAAACTTGAACGAGTATTTTTACCAATTTTCTTTATACGGTTTCCTATATCTTTAAAAAAGGCTTTTATAGGATCTACTATAGGTTTCATGAATTTAGAATTAACAAATTTCATACCTACAAATTTTACAAATCTGCCTACTAATTTAAGCCAGGCAATTAATACTTCACCAAATCCAAATACAACTCCGCTAATTAATCCTACAAGGCCACCAAATAAAAGACCTGAAATTATTGATCCTAACCAGGTTTTTCCTTCTTTTCCTCGTTTTGTTTGTTCAATAAGAATATCTAAATCTTCATCGATACCAACAAGTCTTAGCAACATTCTTTGCCAAAGATTAAATTGTTCTGTTCGATTTTCTAGATCAGCACCTTTTGAGACGACCATTTCTTTGGCTTGGGCAGCCTGACTTTCATCGGCCTGGTCTTTCATATCTCCAAAGATCTTTATAACATTTTCTTGGCCTTTAGAAAGTTTATCAAATCCATCTATTTGGATTTTCTTTTCTTCTTCCGGAGCCATTTCGGCATTACCGGCTTTTATACCTTCAACTATTGCACGAAAACCTTCTTTAGCTTCAGATGCTATTTCCTTGGTTTTAGTATTAAATTCTTGAAGCTCTTCGACTACTTTTTTGTCGCCCGTTTTCCTGGACTCTACCGATTGTCCGGGCGTTTTTTCGTCTTTAG
>PVBE010362821.1_pt1 | contig 11087 bp, 14 predicted proteins | sample 1631181 | NCBI WGS metagenome assembly PVBE01 (sample SAMN08397723, study PRJNA350692) | Marine metagenome, whole genome shotgun sequencing project. | isolation source: water | place: Pacific Ocean | collected 2012-04 | reverse complement strand
TTTTCCTTCCCAACTGTGGACATTACCGAGCGTCCTCAGCGACTCAGCATATCCTCTCATAGCGGCGTACTCCCACAGACGGACAGCTTTTTCTTCGCGTCCCCACCCAATATATTCGGCATAACCGTTGTAGTGCATCATGCCGAGCATATGAGTGGCTTCCAATCTGCCTCGTTCGTGAAATATTTCAAGTTCTTCAGACATTCGAATACAACGACCACCGGCACATATGTGGTTGTCTAATTTATGAAATTCCTCGACTAAATCCTTAAAACCCCTTTTCTCGTGTCTAAACGAGCCGTGGCTGTCTGCCGCCACGGGCGTGGCGAACAACATGAGCGTAGTCAGAACTGCGATCAGGGTGCGCATAAACATATTCTAACACTGCCTAATTCAATGTGATCAACCCCATATGCTCAGCGAGTTCGTTTAGGGCCTCCCCTAGCCGCTCCAACCCATAGCCCTTTTTCCATTTCATTGCGCGTTCATAATCGGCGGCGCTCAGCCCAGCGCCACAGATCGTTAGGATCATCGAGCCCGACCGGCGCGACAAAGCCCTTAGTGCTTTACTCATTCGCCGCATCGCGTCCAGTTGGACGTCAGTAAGATCGCGCTGCCCAGCGCCGAAGACCCGATCCCAATCGACGGCCGTGACGCGGCCAACGCTGGCAATCTCGAAGTCACGACGAAATAGGCAACCGGCCTCATACATCGGCTGCGTCAATAGACGCCGATGAAAATACCATTCCAGGGGGCACTCCTTGGTGTTCAGCCTGACCTTGGCGTGCCCTGTCTTGGCGCTGCGTAGGACTAGCTTGACCTCAGAGAATTCTGTCGGGTCATTGGTCCGCATAGGCCTGTTCGATCAAACGGTCGATATACCAACGGGCCTTTTCGAGATCGACCACGCCACCCTTTTCGTTATAGCGGAGGATGTACTTGATCACGTTGCCTTGGGCAAAATTAAGATTGTTGCTGCTGATAAAGTCGAAGGGCTCCACCCCGCCGTGATGGCAGTAGTGTCGTGGGCGTTCAACGGGATCATAGTCAGAATGGGATTTCATCGCCCTTGCTCCAATCATAGGTGTCCTCTCGAACGTCAGTGACGACTGCGCCGGGGAAGCGCTGCTTGGTCTTACGGATGAACGCTGGCTGTTCCTCGATCAGCTTGGCCAACTCCTCCAACGACCAGACCTCCCGGTCGTCAGCGATATTGGCGACGTGACAGGAATGTTTGCAGACCACGACCACAGTGCCGTCGCCTAGCTTCAATTCCCAAGTGTCGCTGTTCAACGGTTCGCGGCCATGTTCGATGGCGAACTTATCCAACATCTGCCAGCCGCGTTTCATGGCCTCGCTGTGTTCGAGGATTTCCTTTTCACCGTGGATGACGATGGCGTCGTCGAATTTGCGCTTCTGGCGTTCGAACCGAGCGGCTAGCTGCGGCGATACAGCGGCGACTTGCCGGATTAGTTGACCGACGCCCCATTTGCTTTCCATCGCAACGGCGACCTCATCGACGCCAGCGATAGCGGCTCGGATCAGGTCACTCATGATATAGCCGCCGCCGCCGAAGGCGGGGCTATATATATATTATATATACCGCACACAGTTCAGCAGCACTTCAGCAGGTAAGTCATTGATTTCATTGACTTTGCTGAATCGTTGCTGAAACTCGAAAACGATTCAGCAGCACACACTTCAGCTAATAGTTTCAATGACTTAGCAAAATCGGGCCGAAGCACTTCAGCACGATTCAGCTGCCTAAATCGAACCATTTTTCCACCTTCAGACCCATCTTTCGGGACGTTGAATTGACCATTTCAGATCGCACGTTGCCGTTAATTAACCACTGGCGGACCAGCTTGTTGGCCTTACCTTTCGACAGGCCAAAATTCTCCCGCAACATATGCCCGACGTATCGAGCCGAGTTGTAGCCTTCGGCTAAAGGATTGCCGTCGTCCCACGCCGCTTGGATTGTGATCAGCATCTGGTTTTGGGTCGGCTTGTCGATTTCCTTCGATTTCGCCGGTTGGTCGTTTGGCAATAGCACCCCCTCCGACCAGACCAATGGTAGGTCTTCGCCCAGACCCGCATAGTTGGCCTTCTTGCGCGATAGCACCCGTTCGTTCAGATCGGCGTCATCGTCGTCCTGGTCTTCCGGACGGCTAAGGTAGAGCCGTGATCGAACAGTGTTTGACCAGGCCGTATTGCCGCCGTAGCCGTCGCCGCTTTTCATCCCGGCAATAGACGGATGAGCGCAGACAACGACCACGCCCTCGATCTCGCGGGCTATACGTCCGCAGACGTTTGCGATGAATTGACGCGCCTGACCTCGAACATTTTCGTTGCCGTCGAAGGTGTCGGCCAACGTATCGATAAGGACAAACTGAGCCCCAAACTCCTGCGCACCGGTCAGCAGTTGCTCGAACAGCTCCGTCCGCTGACCTTTGTTGCCGGTAATGAAGGACATCAAAATATTGTCTTCGCCAACCCGGCTGATCACCCGCATATCGCCAAGGTCGCTGTAGGCAAGCCCAAGCGCGAAATTGATATGGTCCTGATTGATATGCAGATCGTCTTCATAGTCCTCGCAGAAAAACCCAATTCCCCGCAACTGCCGCACCGGCATCCCAAGCCAATTCTTGCCGGTCGCTACGGAAGTCAATAACTGGTGAGTTAAAAGCGTTTTTCCGCTACCGCCGTCGCCATAAATGCCGGTGACGTGCTTCATCGGAATATAGTCTTCAACCAGCCACTGGCGTTCCGGCGTTTCCTTCGTCATCCAGTTTCGCGGATCTATCAATTCGAGCGGCGTCGTTTCCAAGCGCCCTGGTTCGGGCATTTCCAGCTTGGATCGGGCCGAGGTAATCAGGCTCGGAACTAGGCTAATCGTACCGCCGTCCGAAACCGGCGTTAGGAGCGCCTGCATAGCGGCGCTGATCACCCAATCGGGCGACCCGTCTCGGACCATCTGCCAAATCAGGTCGCGGCTATTAACGTGAAGATGATGACCGCGCCTAATATTGTCGATACAGGCCTCGACGTCGGTGGGCTTGCCGCCGATATCAAGATCGACGATTGCCGGAGCGTCGCTGAATGCCTTAGAGATTTGCTCAACGGGATATGACCTAGCGCGATTGTCTTCGGGATCGGGGCCGCGGGCGTCCGTGGTTTCAAAGATCCGCCCTGGTTTTTGCGACCAATTAACGCTGCCGCCCAGGCGCATCAGGGTGGAGCAATCCACCACCGCCTTATCACCATCGAAGGCGCGATATAGACCGCCAAGGATATTTTCTAATTGGTCGGGGTCCCGAATTGGTTCATCTAGCCGCCACCAAAGCTGCGCCCGTTTATGGGGCTTGCGGGCCGTGACAACCCAGAAGGTCGGATCACAACCGCGATACCGGGCGCGAGCGCCGTCGGCAACACCTTCATCATCCAGATCGGTCCAGACGACCGTGGAAGCATAAAAGTGGGTTTTCTTAGTGCGGTGGTTTTGCGGCGTCCCCGGCTTTCGCAGGGCGGCACCGATATAGGTGTTGTGATTTGGTTTCGCGTTTATTTTGATCGCCTTGGCGACCAGTTCCTCGAATTGATCGAGTTCGAATAGCTGGGCCCGGTCTGGGTTTTTGCCGTTCACTGTCCATGCGAGTTCGACTAGACCGTCGTGTACCCCGTCGAGGAAATTCCCGAATAGATGATCGAGATGCTCGAGCATCTGGTCTGGGTTTGGTTTCTCCGACAGGGGCACGACGGTCATAGATCAAAATTCCGTGCTGGCGCCGTTCTCAGCAGGTGGAGCCTGATGCGCCGCTATAGGCGCAGCGGCTGCTGCTGGGATGTCGGGTACAGCCGGGGCGTCCGGTAGCTGTTCCGGACGGTCAACCCACTGATCGAGGGCGAGGTCCGGCCTGTAATTAGTGCCGAACTTATCCTTCGATGCGTTGATGCCCTTAACGGTAATGACGGGCACCTTGCCGGGGTTGGCATCACAGCCTTCGCGATAGGAAGCCCAAACCTCCTTTATCGCGTTGCCAAGGTGCATCGACGTTGACGACATCTCGCAGACATTGTCTTCGCCGACAGCATCCTTTGGCACAGCCACAAGAACCGTGAAGCCGCGTTTGTGATCAGGCGACGGCTTCTCAGCGCGAGTTCCATGGCCGGGGTCATAAACGCGACTGGGCACCTGCCCTTCCCGAAACAACATCCATCCTGTGGCGATGTTTCCGAGATCGAAGATCAAGTTGGTCGGGTTGATCTCCTTTTCACCTTCGCCATTGCGATAGGCAAAACGGCCGGCCTTAGCGTTGAACTTCAGAATTGGGCGGAAATCACCTCCGCCCGATGATCCAATATCGAGATCAAGCATATAAATCACTCCATATGAGTTTCAGTTGACGATCACCAGCCGTAGAGGGCGCGGCCCTCGGCACGAATGGCATCGCTATTCCAGAACCAATGGCTGAAATCCGGGACGAGCAATGCGGCTAGCTCGTCTCGGTCATCGGAGAGCGACAGAAACCTTTCCATCCTGATGAATGTCTGTCGGACTTCTTCAAGGCGCTGATGCGCCTCGTCTGGCGTCAGGGAGAAGCAATTGACGGTGCGGTTGTCGGACCTGCCCTTCGCGGGCTTGATGTAGGCGAACCGCATGTCGTAGTTCGATTTTCGGGCAGCAAAATAGATTGCGCCCTGGCGGGCATGGCTGTCGGATATGGTCGAGGGCATCCTGGCGGACGTCTTAATGTCGACGATGATGCCGTGGTTATCCCATTCAAGATCGGTGAAGCCGATCACCGGCACCGGAACGTCTTCGAGGTGCAGTTCGATGCGCTCCTGAAAGGCGGACGGAGTCCCGTATTGGCGCAGTTCCGCTAGGCCGTGGGTAACGTACCCGGCCAAGGCGTTGCGCTCCTTGTCAATATTCGGGTGATTGCTGAGTGCGGTTTTTTCATCGTAGACCCGATGCGCCGCAGCGATGCAATCTTCAACAGGTAGATCGAGGTCCTTCAGCCCGATGACTATGCCGTCTTCAGCGGCGTTGCCACGGAGCATGGCCGGGGAGGGTTCGCCATACCTCTTGTATAGCTTCTGTAGCAGCCAACCTGACGGTTGGGCGGTGAAGAGATTGGCCTGGGAGGCCGATAGGTTCCGCAGACCGTGTTTTTCGAGGGCGCTCATTTTTCGCCCTCATCGATGCCACAGGTTCGGGGAATGACTTCGAGGTCGTGATCGAGCGCGGCGAACATCTGTTCCGCGCGGTCTATAGAGGGAGTATGGCGACCGCGCTCAAAATCCTGAACGGTCCGCCACGGGATACCGCAGAGGCTGCCGAATTTATTTAAGGTTAGCCCCGCTTCCTGTCGCAGTTCACGGACTAATCGGCCCCAGATGTTCGCTGTCATGTTGCGCCTCACAGATAAGTGTTCGGAATGCCTCCCAGCTCAGCACGACCAGCGGATCATGTTGGTCCTCGACCAAAAACAAGGTGTCGGCGGGGGGATTGCCCAGCATCCGTCTTAACGTCGGAAACGGGGATGATCCCTGCGCGCGGCCCTTGACTTCGCCGCTGAAGGTTGTGCCGGTTGGCATTCTTACTGTGAGGTCTGGTCCTGGCTTGTACGGTTGGCTGATGCGTTCGGCTTTGAGGCCAAGGTCATTGAGCCGGGCGACAACTTGCCGCTCCCGCCTTAGACCTTTTTCCCGTTGCGCTTTTGCCATCCTGTCCTCGGTGAAAAACTGTAGCTGATATATTAACAAATCCGATTGACTGCAACCGGAAAAACTGGATAATTGTATCTTCAGCACGAGTAATCGTGTATAGGATAACTTGTTATGACAGCATTTCTTGGAAAACCGGTCGAAGACCTGTCCTCTGATGACGTACTATCTTTGGCTCGATTTAGGGATCGAGAAGACGCCTATGCGTTTTTGCGAAAGGCTTCCGTTCCGTTTTTGGAGGTTGACCTTGTCGTCGATCCTAATTCGCTAGATGACGTCACGACTGGCGAAAATTATGTGAATTCCAAAAATTTTTTCGAGGCGTTCAGGGACGGTGGCATGCCGAAACCTATGGATTTTCCTACGCCTTGGCCTTCCGAATTGGACGTTCAAATTGAGATCAATGAAGATGTTCGTCCGCCGATCCCTGCTGTGTACGGCAAGGGTTCTGAATACGTCGTTTTGAAGCAGTTATCCCGGGCCCGGTTAATTGCAGATGCCCAAAATATGGTTTTGGAAGGCCGCCACCAAAAGTTGGTTGCCGGTGACCTTAGAAGGCTCAGCATAGACCTAGGTAATGTAACAGAGGACGACGCTGAAGCGATAAGGCGGAGCCGATTAACCGTTTTACTGGTCGTCCGCGTCCTACATGAGTTGCTGGAGGAATTACTGGACTATCGCATGCAACGGGTCCGAAACCCGCTTTTGAAGTCTACAAATGTAATCCTCGAACTACATCAGGCCCGTTATCCTGAGGCAGACGTCTTCGAGCACGACAAAATCGAGGTGGTCCAAAAACGGGTCACTGCATTCCTTCATTACAATGATGACGCTGAGCAATGGCTGGCAGACGATAAAACCGACCACACAAATGATGCATTCAAGGAATGGCAGGACGAATTACCATTCGACAACGACATCATCAACGCGGCGATTACCAGGAGTATGTATGTTTGGGTTCGCGAAAATCCGCTGAAGTGCGAAATCGAGCCCTTTGTGGGGATCGTGGGTCATGCAATTCGCGGCAACCTAAGATTAATGAGGGAAAAAACCCCGTTAGCCGATAATGGCGGAAAGCCGCTAAGTATAAGGCGAATGGCCGAACGGCTCGGTACAAAACCAATAAACCTTAGTCGTCTGGAAACAGGTAAAAAATCTGCTCTATATCCGATATGGATCAGGCAATACGCCTCTGTGCTTGGCTGTAAGGAAGTGGATTTATTCCCTGCGGCTTTGGTTGGATTAATTAACACAGTAGCAGAAGCGGCAAAGGAAGGGCCGGTCGATCAGGAACTCACCCGCCAACTCCCAGGCGGCGGCGGTCAGGTTCATTTAGCTAACGAACAAGAGGAGAGGCTGCTCGAACTGAACCGTCGCTTGTTCGAGGAACGGGAAGTGGAGTTCAGGAAGGTAAAAGAGGACCTCGAAACGGCACTTGAAACTGTGGAAAAGAAAAACCGCGATGTTAACCAGGATTTAGAGGCCTATCAGCGTGAGATGGTGTCCAAACAAGCGGATTTGGACGAGGCTAAGCACAGTTCGATGAAGCTGATGGAAGAAATAATTCAGTTGCGAAAGGAAAACGAAAATGCCTTCGCTGAACACGAAGGTAAACCAGTTCGGAATAACCTGCCCGTTTATGGTCGAGCCTTTGGTGGCCAGTTTTCTGATGTTGTCCTCTTTAATGATGCTGAGGCCATCGACTGGGTTGGAATGCCGTATAATCTAGCTGGTGTAGTTGGCGCTTTCGCGGTGATGTGTTCGGGCAACTCCATGTCGCCCAAATACGAAAACGGCGACATTTTGCATATTCACCCCGATAAGCGCATCCGTCGCGGCCACTATATTGTTGTCGAATGGGATGAGGGCGATCATCGCAAGGCAACCATTGGACGGTATCTTAATGCCGTTGGTAATAAGGTAACCGTCGAGAAATTAAACCCAGCCACAACGGTTGATTTCACCTTTCGCCGCATGTTCCGAATCGTTGGGATGACCGAAGCGGAAGATTGACGGCTATTTTAGTCTCCTGGGACCCGTAAACTTACATCTGATAGACGCCTGCCATCTCAGTTGAATAATTTGAGGCGCAGAAATCTGCGCTTTATGGACTGGTGATACATTAATCCTAATTTCTTGCTGTTCGATGCTTGACTAATCCTACCATACTTGACATTGTGGTTTCTCAATCGGCGGTGATTATCGATGCACCGCCCTACAATATCTTGTTGATGGAGACCTCATGCCTCTATTACCGTCGAGAATTTGGTTAAATCTAGCTCAAAACGGCGACGAAATAACCGCCGAGGTCTTCACCGATCAGAGGACGGCCGCTCTGGCGATTGATCGCCAATACATCCAAACCATTTTCGCTATTGAATGCCGAGGCGGCTGGCGCAATCTTGGGCACTGCGACCTTCGCGGCCTCTGGGACGCCGACGACCAGGCGGCCGCCATATGATCCTGAGCGCCCATTTCGTTGAAAAACTTCCGGAGCGGATTGGCTTCGTCAGTGTGACTGCGAAAACAGTAGCGAACATCATCGAGCAGCTCGCTCGAGCCGTCGAACACGGCGACCCCATGCGTGGCTATCGAGGCCATCAAGACCGCAAGGTCTTTCCGGCCAAAATCCAATTCTTCGCCGTCGTAGATGGCCAAGAAATTTGGGAAACCCGCGATGTCATGATCCTGACCACCAGCGACTGCGCCACAGCCATCACAATTCTCCCTCCCACATACGTAACCAAAGCCGCTATCGGCAAGGCCATCTGTGAAGGACAAATACAACATGCAAACAACTACTGACGTTCCTGAGATCCGCCTCGTTCTGAGGCAAGGTCCCAACGGCGACCTCGGCGTGGAGATTTATGATCTGACTGATCGGAATAGCCCGCTGACACTGTTCGCCGCTGGGCTCGTTTCTGAATTACAGAACTCCCCTCAACGCATCCTGCAACGCGGCGAGGCCGCGTTCGAGATGTGGCAACAGCCAAGAAAGGCTTGAAATTATGACATATGCGAATGGTGACAATCTACGACCGGCGAAGCAGCCGGTTAACATCCTCAACTCATCGGCGATGACGTCCAACGCTGCGGTGGTTGCACCACCGAAGGGGCGCGTTCATGAGTTCGAGGGTAGGGTTCGGATGGCCATTTATTCCGGCACCCCAGGCCGCCTGTTTGTTCAGGTCGATAAATCGTGTTCCGCGCGGTTGGCCATCTCGAACTCCTCAAGGTTCGACGCCAGCTTCGATGCCGATGCGGGTGCCCTGTTGATGCAGTTCCATCAGAGCGGCAACCGCCGTGTCCAAGATTATTCTTCGTCAGCGGGCGGTTCCATCATGGGACTGCCGGCAGTCGGTGGGCCGTACAAATCGTTTGATTTGAAGGATGGTGGTTGCACGGCGGTCTTCGACCCGCTTGCCAGGACTATCTACATCGATGCCAGCCCCGTCCTGGTCCATGTCCCGGCAGAGCCGGGGTTGGAATTGCCCGGTGAAACGGACAATGTTGATACGAAGTCTTTGGCAACTCGGCTAATGCACGCCCAGGACGAACTGGTCAAAGCCTTTGGCGATGGTCTGCGATACGAACTCGATGAGAACGGTCGTATTGCCGGTGTCAGCGTCTCGCTAGCCTGACCAGCTCCCCGCAGGCCCCGATATCCCTAGTTTTCTGGGATTTTCGGGGTCCGGCGGGCTCGGTATTCCTCTGTCAAATCCCTGGATATCCTTAGAAAATTGCCATGAACGACAACCCAGATCGGATTGGCATCGACGCCATGGTCAAAGAGCGCGACGCAGCCCAGCGGCTAGGAATTTCCTACTACGCATTGCGGCGTGAACGGCTACAGGGCCGTATCGCGTTCAAGGCTGTTGGCCGTCTCATCTACTACGCCGTTGCCGACCTGATCGCATGGCAGAGGAGCACATCATGCCAAGAGACGGGACCCCAACCCTTAGACGCATCCGGCGACGCGGAAAGCTACGCCCGACCTGGTACATCCAGTATCGGGACGGCGGCAAGCGTCACCTCATCTCTACCCATACGCGAGATCGTGCGGAGGCGGAGATTGAATTTGCCAAATTCATCGCAGCGCGGAAGGACCAAGAACAGGAAATCGCTAGCTACCTAGCAACGCCTGATCGCATCTCGATCCGAGAATGTCTGGTTGCCTATCTGGAAGATGCTGAACCGCGCGTTAAGCGGTTCGAAAATATCGCGATCCGCGCCACCACCCTCGACAACCATTTTGGCGAGACGCGGGTCAGCAGCCTTACCCGGTCGACCTGTCAGGGCTACGCAGCGGCGCGGAGACACAAGAATATGACCGACGGCACAATTCGCTGCGAATTAGGCACCCTGAATGCAGCCGTAAGATTTATGGTGAAGGAAGGGAAGCTGACCTTCGCGCCGACAATCTGGCGACCGGATCAGCCACCGCAACATGATCGATGGTTAACACGATCTCAGTTGGCAGCTCTAGTACGGGCGGCTCGTCATGTCGAAGATCGGTATTGGGTGGATGGAAAGCTCAGTTCGAAGACGCCCAGGCAACTGAAGGAGCGGCGCTGGTATCTACCGCTGTTCATATTGCTGACTTATTACTCCGCGCAACGTCGAACCGCCGTGCTGCAGTTACAGTGGCAGCGCAATCTCATGTCCGGATACGTCGATCTGGAACAGCGGCGGCTATACGCCATCAGCAACGAGGTGGCGCAAAGCCAAAAACGTAGGGTCTATGGCCAGCCAATAGCCGACAAGCTGTTGCTACTGCTTCGCTACGCTGCAAAGCGGACGCGCCGCGAAGACGGCAGCGGCTATCTCATCGAATGTGGTGGTCGGCCCATCACACAGACGTTGAGGGTATCGTTCAAAGGCGCAGTGAGGCGGGCTGGCTTAGATCCGAAGGTAACCCCGCATACGCTGTTGCATACGGGCATCACCCATCTGTTGCAATCAGGGGCGAATGTCTACGACGTCGCGGCCTACGTCGGGAAGTCGGTTCAAGTTATCCAGCAGGTCTACGCCCACCATTCGCCCGACCATCTCGAACACCTCGCCAGCCTCGACCGGCGGGCACGGTAAGCCGTGGATGGTTGCCAATGGTTGCCCTATGGTTCACCATTAGGCGAAATTTTACGCATCGAGACGATACAAGCGCACGATAAAAACAGCGGAAAACAGCCATTTTATAGGGTATGCTGTGTATAAAGCGATCCTGAACAGAAAGCGATAGCCGGACGGGCATGGCCGAACGCAACGACAGCTTGATCGAAATGGTGGCGCGCCAGCCTAGCGCGGAGGCCGCTATCATTGATGGTAGTATCTCGGTTAGCTATGGCGAATTGCTGGCGGCT
>PVBE012384763.1_pt1 | contig 11088 bp, 9 predicted proteins | sample 1631181 | NCBI WGS metagenome assembly PVBE01 (sample SAMN08397723, study PRJNA350692) | Marine metagenome, whole genome shotgun sequencing project. | isolation source: water | place: Pacific Ocean | collected 2012-04 | reverse complement strand
GTCGATGGCCAGGACGTCATCGCCGTCCACGAGGCGATGGAAGCGGCGGTTGCCAGAGCGCGGGCCGGTGACGGCCCGTCGCTGCTGGAGTGCAAGACGTTCCGCTACCGCTCCCACTCCGAGGGCGGCTTGGATACCGTTCACCATGACCTTCGCCCTCAGGATGAGGTCGAGGCCTGGAAGAGGCGAGACCCGATCAAGCTCTACCGCGAGAAACTGCTGGCACAGGGCGTTGCCACCGAGGCGGAACTCGCCGCTGTCGAAGGCGCCGTCGAGGCCGAGGTTGAGGAAACCGAGCGCTTTGCCATCGAGAGCCCGGTACCCGGCCCCGAGATCCTCGGCCCGGCCCTCTACGCTGAGTAATCGGCGGACGCCATGCACTGGGTGAAGGTAGCAGGATAAGATGAGGGAAGTAAGATACATTCAGGCAATCAACGAAGCCCTTCGCGAAGAGATGGAGCGCGACGAAAAGGTCTTCATCATCGGGCAGGACGTCCAAGCGGGCGTTTTCCGGGCCAGCACCGGCCTCGTCGACCAGTTCGGCGTGGACCGCGTCATGGATACCCCGCTGGCAGAGACCGCAATCGCCGGCGCCGCCCTCGGCGCGGCGATGGCCGGCTACCGGCCGGTGGCTGACTTCATGTTCGCCGACTTCATGTGGTGCTGTGCTGACGAGATCTTTCTCAAGGCGGCCAAGTGGCGCTTCATGCACGGCGGCAAGGTCAATCTGCCGATGGTCATTTTCGCGGGCATCGGTGGCTACGGGCGCGTCGGCCCAGAGCACTCGCAGGCGCCGGCGGCGATGGTAATGCACACGCCCGGGCTGAAGCTGGCGATGCCGGCTGACCCCTATTCCGCCAAAGGACTCCTCAAGACGGCGATCCGGGACAACAATCCCGTCGTCTTCTTCTATCACAAGCGACTCGGCCGCCTGGTCGGTGAGATCCCGGACGAGGAGTACACGCTGCCGCTGGGTGTCGCCGAGGTCAAGCAGGAGGGCACTGACGTCACCGTCATCGCCACCTCCTACATGGTGCAGTTGGCCCTCCAGGCGGCCGGCGAACTCGAAGGCAAGATCAGCGTTGAAATCATCGATCCGAGGACCCTCGAACCGCTCGACATCGACACCATCATCACCTCGGTAGAGAAGACTGGCCGCGTCGTCATCGTCGACGAAGACACCCGGCGCGGCGGTGTCGGCGCCGAGATCGGGATGCAGATCATGGAGCGGGCGTTCGACTCCCTGGACGCCCCTGTCCAACGCGTCGGCGCCGCCGACATGCCGATTGCCGGCGCCTACATGGAGCAGTACGTCCTTCCCCAGCCGAAGGGCCTCGTCGCCGCCATCGAGGCCGTCGCCGGCTGACGCCACCCCTTCGGAGGAATACCGGATGTATCCTGGGGAACTCAAGTACAACGAAGAGCATACCTGGCTGAGGCTGGCGAGAGACGGTACCGGTCGAGTCGGAATTACGACCTATGCTCAGGAGCAGTTGAAAGAGGTCGTCTTTGTTGAGTTGCCGGAGATCGGCGACGCCGTCGTGCGGATGGAGCCGTTCGGCGTTATCGAGTCCATCAAGGCGACCAACGACCTCTACAGCCCGGTCAGCGGTGAGGTAGTTGAAATTAACCCGGCTCTCGTAGCCGAACCCGGTGCCGTCAATCGCGACCCCTATGGAGATGGCTGGATGATCGTCATCCGTCTCTCCGACGGGGCTGAGGTGGACTCTCTGGTATCGGCGGACGACTACCGCCGTCAAGTCGGCGGATGAGCAAAGTCGGCATCATCGCCAATCCGGCCTCGGGAAAAGACATTCGCAGGTTGGTGGCCTACGCCAGCCTGATGGACAACCGCGACAAGATGGATCTGGTCCGTCGTCTCATACTCGGCGCCCAGTCCTCCGGTATCGATGAGATCGTCATCATGCCGGACTACTACGGGCTCGGCGCAGGGGCGGTTTCTGGGCTGACCCGAGGGGCTCTTCATTGTCAGGTTTCGATACTGGAGATGCCGGTCACCGGCACCCAGGATGATTCGGCGACGGCGATGCGCAGGATGAAGGAGAGCGGCGTTGGCTGTGTCGTCACCGTTGGCGGCGACGGTACCAACCGCGCCGTTGCTCGCGGTGACAGATCAGTGCCGCTGGTACCGGTCTCGACCGGCACCAACAACGTCTTCCCTGGCATGGTGGAAGCCACCACCGCCGGTATTGCGGCCGGCATTGTTGCCGGCGGCATCATTACCGGCGGACCGGTTGATGGCGAAGGCGCCATCGCCGTCCACAAGCGGCTGGTGATTGACGTTGACGGTGAGGAGCGGGACATGGCCCTGATCGACGCCGTCGTCCTCGACCAGGCGTTCGTCGGCGCGCGGGCGGTGTGGAACATTGACGAGGTCCGCCAGATATTCTGCACGCGGGCGCAACCGGAAACAATCGGCCTTTCGGCGATCGGCGGTGGCATCTGTCCGGTCGATCCCGAGGATGATCACGGCCTCTACTTGGAGGTCGGCGACGGTCGCTGGCGGACGCGGGCGGCGGTGCTGCCGGGGGTGATTCAGGAGATCGGCGTCCGCGAAGTCAGGCGGCTGTCGCTCGGCAAGAGGATGGCGGTCTCCGTCCGACCGAGTCTGATCGCCCTTGATGGCGAGCGCGAGGTGGCCGTGGCCGCCGGTGACGAGGTGACCATTCGTGTCGAGCGCGACGGCCCCTGTGTGGTTGACATAAATAAGGTAATCAGACAGGCGGCGTCTCGGGGTTTCTTCGCCGCTGACAGCCGGAGCAAGCGGAGGTAACAGCATGACCGAGTACATAGCGATACCGAAGCTCGGGATGAGCATGACCGAGGCGACCCTGGTCGAATGGAAGGCGGGCGATGGCGACAAGGTCGCCAAGGGCGATGTGGTCCTCCTTATCGAGACTGAAAAGACCCAGTGGGAAGTCGAAGCCGCCGGTGATGGCTGGGTGCATATCCTAGTGGAACAGGATGTCGTCGCCCCGGTCAGTCGCGTCGTCGGTCTGATCGCTGAATCGGAGGCGGAACTGGAAACACTGCGCCGGGACCCGCCCGGTGATCTTTACTCTTCGGAGGCCGGCGAGGCCCAGGCGGCGGCCTTGGCTGATGCCGCCGCTGTGACGGATGCCACGGCGGCACCCACGGCCCCCGTGCCCTCGGCGACACCGGTTGCCAGACCTGGAGAGAGGGTGCGTATCTCGCCGGTGGCGCGCAAGATGGCCGAGGAGCACATGGTCGATGTCGCCGCCATCAATGGGTCCGGACCGGGCGGCCGCATCGTTCGCGAGGACATCCAGCGGGCGATTGACGAAAAAGGCAAGGCTCCGGCGGACGCGGCCGCTACGGCCGCCGTCGGCGGCAAGCGTGTCAAGAGCACGATACCCCTGAAGAGCATCCGCAAGAGCATCGCCGAGCACATGCAGCGTAGCCTGGCGGTCTCCGCCCAACTGACCCAGATGGGCGAGATCGACGCCAGCGAACTCCAGAAGTTCCGCGAGACGCTGGTTGCCGGGGAAGAGCGGCTCGGTGCCCGCATCACCTACAGCGACATTCTGGTGGCGGCGCTTGCCCGCGCTCTTGGCGAGATTCCGATCATCAACTCCAGCCTGATAAGGGAGGAAATCATCCTTTGGGAAGACATCAACATCGGCGTCGCCGTCGCCATCGAAGGCGGTCTGATCGTGCCGGTGGTGATGGCCGCCGACAGGAAATCGCTGGTCGAGATCAACCAGACGCTGAGAGGCCTGGTGGATAGGGCGCGCACCGGCAAGCTGATGCCGGACGACGTCAGCGGCAGCACCTTCACGCTGACCAACCTTGGCGCTTTTGGCGGCGGCTGGGGCTTCGGTACGCCGATCATCAACCAGCCGGAGGCGGCGATACTCGGCACCGGGCCGATCACGGACCGCCCGGTCGCCTGCGACGGCGAGGTCGTCGTCCGCCCGGTTATGACCTACAGCTTCACCTTTGACCACCGCGTCTTTGACGGCGCGCCGGCCGCCCAGTTCATGGTGCGGCTGACCGAGATTCTGGAGACCCCGGCATTGCTGCTGCTGTGAGGCTGGCATGACGGACTGCGACCTGGTCATAATCGGCGGTGGGCCGGCGGGCTATACCACCGCCATCAGGGCACGCCAGCTCGGTGCCACTGTGACACTCGTCGAAGACCAAGCCCTCGGCGGTACCTGTCTTAACCACGGCTGCATACCGACGCGGTCGCTGCTGCGCGGCACCGAATTCCTCGAACTGCCGCGCAAGGCTAAGGAATACGGGATTGACTTCGGCGCCGCCGAAATCAACCTCACCAGAATGATGGCACGCAAAGACACCGTCGTCAAGACGCTCGGCGGCGGCATCAGGATGCTGATGGAGACCAACGGTGTCGAGGTCGTCACTGGCCAGGGACGGTTCGTCTCGCCCACCGAGATCGAGGTCGTTTCCGGCGACGGCGCCGTCACCGGCCTGCGGTCTTCTAGAGTCATCATCGCCACCGGCAGCCGTGCCGTCGGATTGCCTGCCGGCGGCGGCGACGCCGTGCTGACGACCGATCAGGCCCTGGAACTGACGGAAGTCCCCGCGTCGGTCGTCGTTGTCGGCGGCGGCGCCATCGGCCTGGCGTTCACTACTATCTTCGCTCGCCTTGGCGCTGCCGTGACGCTCGTCGAAGAGTCGGACGTAGTCGCACCCGGCGTCGACAACGAGATCGCCGATTTGCTGCTGCGCGAGTTGAAGCGGCAGAAGATCGACGTCCGCACCGGGACGCGTATCGCCGCCGTCACCGCCGGTGACGCCGCCGCAGTGGTGACCTTGAGTGGCCCCGACGGCGAATCGACGGTTACGGTCCGCTACGTCGTGGCCGCCGAACACCGCTTGGCCAACACCGATGGCCTCGGACTTGACGCCGCTGGAGTCGTCCTGTCAGGTGACGCCATCGCCACTGACGACCGGTTGGCGAGCAACGTCGCCGGTATCTTTGCCGCGGGCGACATCGTCGGCGAGCCGCGGCTAGCCCACGTCGCTGCAGCCCAGGGGCGGGTCGCCGCAGAGAACGCCCTTGGCAAGTCGTCCTCACTGGACTACGCGACGGTGCCGCGCTGCATTTACGGCGCGTCGGAGATCGCCAGCGTTGGCCTCACCGAGGAAGATGCCGTCATCGAAGGTCACACCGTACGGATCGGCAAGTTCCCCTTCGCCGCCAACGGTCTGGCGACGATCCTCAGCGAGCGGAATGGTCTCGTCAAGGTTGTCTCCGAGTCCGACTACGGACAGATACTTGGCGTCCACATCATCGGGCCGCATGCTTCCGAGTTGATCGGCGAAGCCGTACTCGCCATCAAGCTGGAGGCGACTCCACAGGAGATTGCCGGCGCCATCCACATCCACCCGGCGCTCTCCGAGACTGTGATGAGCGCCGCCGCCGAAGTCTTTGGGCCGGACGGTCTGCCTGGTCTGTAGGCCGGCAGGGCCGCCTCCCACCATCGCCGCCGGGTTCCTTGACATGCCACAGTCGGAGTCGTATCATCGGTGCCATCCCCACCATCACTGGGATGGAGCAGTTGTATCTCAATGAGTGAAGACAGGACCGTCAGGGTGCTGATTGCCAAGCCGGGGCTGGATGGCCACGACCGTGGTGCCAAGGTGCTGACGCTCGGCCTCCGCGACGAGGGAATGGAAGTCATCTACACGGGTCTTCGCCAGTCGCCGGAAAAGATCGTTCAGGCGGCCGTCCAGGAGGACGTCGATGTCGTCGGCCTGAGTTGTCTTTCCGGCGCGCACAACGTGCTCTTCCCGAGGGTGGTCGAACTGCTCCGCGAGCAGGGCCGTGGCGACTGCCTTGTCATCGGCGGCGGCCTGATACCGGACGAAGACATCGCCAGCCTTGAGGACAGTGGCATCAGCGCCATCTTCATCTCCGGCACGTCGAACCACACCATTGCCGAGTACATCCGTCAGAATACCGCCGGCTAGGCCGGTCGTGGCCGGCCGCGGGGGGAAACATGCTCTTCAACGATGAGGAACTGGACAGGATTGCCGACGCCAGAAAGGACTGGCAGGCGGGTCCGCTGCAGCGACAACTGGACCGGTTCGGTATCGAGACCCCTCCCGGCGCCACCTACACTCCGGCCGACTTGACTGACTGGGACTTCATGGACAAGGTTGGCCTTCCCGGCCAGTACCCGTTCACCAGCATGGAGTACCCCACCCACGTCCCGGACCGGCCCGGCGGGGGCGGCGCCGTCAGATTCGTAGCCGGCGCCTACGCCGGCTACGGCACTGTTGAGGACACGCGCGACCTCTGGCGCGGCCAGGGGCGCCGTGGCGCCAACGTCGCCTTCGACCTGCCCACCCAGTGTGGCTACGATTCCGATGACCCGATCGCCCGCGGCGAGGTTGGTAAGGTCGGCTGTGCCGTCGACAGCCTGCGCGACTTTGAGGTGCTCTTCGAGTTTCTCGATGGCGTCGCTCCGCTCGATCAGACGGCCAACAACTTCACCATCAACGCGCCGTGCAACATCATTCTGGCGATGTACATCGCCCTTGCCGAAAAGAAGGGCGTCGACCCCGCTAAGCTGCGCGGTACCCCGCAGAACGATATCCTCAAGGAGTTCGTCGCCCGCGGCACCTGGGTCTTCCCCCCGGAACCGTCGATGCGGATGGTGCGGGACACGATCACTTACTGCGCCAAGAACATGCCGCTCCTCAACCCGATCAGCATCTGCGGCTACCACATCCGTGAGGCCGGGGCGACCGCCGCCCAGACGATGGCTTTCACTTTCTCGAACGCGATTGCCTACGTTCAGCTGGGACTTGAGGCCGGACTGGACATCGACACCTTCATCCGTAACTTCACCTTCCTCAACTTCTCCGGCAGTATGGACTTCTTCCAAGAGATCGCCCGTGCCCGTGCCGCAAGACGGATGTGGGCGCGCATCATGCGTGAGCACTTCGGCGCCAAGGACCCGAGGAGCTGGATCATCAGCGGTCTCGGCCAGGCGACCGACGGTCGTTGCTGCACCACCACCCAGCGGCCGCTCAACAACCTCACTCGAGGCGTCGTTATGGGCGTCGCCGCCGCCCTCTCCGGCGGACGGCCTACCGGCGGCGTCCCTTGGGACGAGCCTCTCGGACTCGGCCACAGCTACGAGGCGTCGCAACTGTCGGTCGACGCCTCCCGTATCATGCGCTACGAGGCCGGGCTTGGCGACGTTATCGATCCGCTCGCCGGGTCGTACTACGTTGAGTCCCTGACCGACAAGATCGAGGCCGAGACACTGGAAATAATGGACCGGATCGCCGAAATGGGCGGCTCCGTCGAGGCGATCAAGAGCGGCTGGATGCAGCGCGAGGTGGCCCGTAGCGCCTACCGCTTCCACAAGGAAGTCGAGACTGGCGAGCGCGTTATCGTCGGCATCAACCGTTTCACGGGTGACAGTGAGTTGGAGGTGACCACCTCTCGGCTGGCGCCCCACCCCTACGACCCCCAGAAGCGTGCCGACGCCGAAGAGCGGCAACTGGCCAGCCTCGCCGAGGTCAAGCGACAGCGTGACACCGCCGCCGTGCAGTCCAGCCTGACGGCGCTGCGTGCCGCCGCCGCCGTTGACAGCGAGAACCTAGTGCCCCTCTTCGTTGACTGCGTCAAAACATATGCGACCATCGGTGAGATGTGCAACGTCCTCCGCGACGTCTTCGGTGAGTGGCAGCCGGTCGGCGCTATGTAGCCGCCGCCTCGTTTCTGGAGGAGGAGTTCTGGTATGCCCGATGAATTGATACTGCTCGAAAAGGACGAAGGCGTCGCTACGCTGACGATCAACCGCCCCGAGAAGCGCAATTCGGTCAACCCCGAGGCACTGCTGCAACTCGGCGACGCCCTGACGGCGCTGGCTGACGATGGCGAGACGCGGGTGGCCATTATTCGCGGCACGGGCGAGAAGGCGTTTTCGTCTGGTTTCGATATCGGTCGGATCGGCGGTGACGCTCCTCCCGAGACCGGTCCGAAACGTAACCCGCTCGGTTACGGACTGACCAACGTCCGCGACTTCCCCTACCCTGTGATCGCTATGATCTACGGCTTTGCCGTCGGCGCCGGCCTCGAACTGGCGGTAACTTGCGACCTCCGTGTTGCGGCTGACACCGCCCGGCTTGGCATTACGCCGACCAAGCTCGGCCTCGTCTACAACGCCGAGGGGCTGCGTAAGTTCATCGACCTCGTCGGCGTGGCGCAAACCCGGGAGCTCTTCTACACCGCCCGTCTCGTCGACGCGGCTCGGGCCGCCGAGATCGGTCTGGTCGACCACGTCGTCCCAGCCGCCGAGTTGGCGGACTACTCCTACGACCTCGCCCGCGAGATCGCCGCCAACGCCCCGCTGGCGGTCCGCGGTACGAAGACGACGATCAACCGTTTGCTTGAATTCTCTCGGCTCAGCCCGGAAGCAGAGGCTGAATTGCGCCAGCTCCAGGCGACGTCGATGCAGAGCGACGATCTCAGGGAGGGCCAGCAGGCCTTCATGGAGAAACGCAAGCCTAACTTCAGCGGACGCTAGGAGGCAATAGCCAACATGGAGACCGCTCTCACCGGGGTCCGGATTCTGGACCTCACTCGCGCCCTCGCCGGGCCGTACTGCTCACTGATACTCGGCGATCTGGGCGCCGAGATCATTAAGATCGAGGCCGTCGCCGGTCGGCAGGACGTCACCGGGCCGTACGCCCACAAAGGGCAGGACGCCTACTTCATGGCCATCAACCGCAGCAAGCGGAGCCTGACTCTTGACCTGCGCAAAGAGGAAGGTCAGGCGGTCTTCCACGACCTGGTGAAGGTCGCCGACGTCGTCCTCGATAACTTCCGGCCGGGCATACTCGACAGACTGCGTGCCGACTACGGTACCCTCAAGGAAATCAATCCCAAGATCATCTCCTGCTCGATCACCGGTTTTGGTTCGGACGGCCCCTACCGTGACCGCCCCGCCTACGACCTCGTCGTCCAGGCGATCAGCGGTACGATGAGCATCACGGGGGAACCGGGCCGGCCACCGACTCGGTCGGGTATCGCCGTTGGCGACCAGGGTGCCGGCATGTTTGCCGCCCACGGGATTCTGGCGGCTCTCTACCGGCGCGACCAGAGCGGTGTCGGCAGCCAGGTCGAGACGTCTCTGCTCGAGGCGACGATCGCTCAACTTGCCTACGAGGCCGGTCTCTACCTGGTCTCGGGGATCGTCCCCGGTCCGGTCGGCTCCGGCCATCGCACCTTGCCCTTCTACCGGGCTTTCGCCACTCGCGACGGCTACGTCGCCATCGCCGCGATCAACCGCTTCCCCCACCTCTGCCGGGCAATCGAGCGCGAGGACTTGATCGAGGACGAGCGCTTTCAGGGCAAGAACCTTACCGAGAACCGCGACGAGTTCATCACCATTCTCGAGGAAGTATTCCCCTCCAGGGATACCAGCGACTGGCTCGAGCGGCTGACCGAAGCCGACGTGCCCTGCGGTCCGGTCAATACCCTTGACCAGGCCTTCGTCGACGAGCAAGTGCTAGCGCGGGACATGCTGGTCACGATCGACCACACCCTCGGCGGCCAGGTTCGCCAGACGGGCAATCCGATCAAGATGTCGGTAACACCCCCGGAAACGCGCCGCTGGTTTCTGTCGCCGCCGACCCTCGGTGAGCACACCGACGAATTGCTCTCGGGTCTCCTGGGATACCCTGAGGACCGGATCAAGCAACTTCGACGGGAGAAGACCATCTAGCGGCCTTCCCCGCTGAATCGGGGACCGGGTAGTGACGGTTGGCCCCGTGACCATTGTCCGGGGCTGAGGAGGATGACGGATGGGTACCACAGAGGCAATCGCCCGTTTTATCGTCGAGACCGAGTATTCCGCGGTCCCTAACGATGTCATCAGGTTGGCCAGAGAGGCGGTGCTGGACTGCATCGGCGTCAGCCTAGCCGGGTCCACTGAGCCGGCGTCGCGGATTATCGCCGAGCACGTCATCGCCACTGGGGGCGCGCCGCAGGCGGGCGTCTTTGGCGGTGGGCCGCGTACCTCGGCGCCGCAGGCGGCGTTGGTCAACGGCACGCTGGCCCACGCCCTCGACTACGACGATGTTCTGGCACCAATGTCGGGCCATCCCTCGGTGCCGGTCCTGCCGGCGGTGCTCGCTCTCGGCGAAATGCACCACCGCAGCGGTCGCGAGGCGTTGCTTGCCTACATCATCGGCGTCGAGGTCGAGGCCAGGATCGGCGCCGGAATCGGCCGGCGCCACTACGCCGTGGGCTGGCACCCGACCTCCACCCTCGGCACGTTCGGAGCGGCGGCGGCTTCGGCCAAACTACTCGGGCTCGGCGTCGCTGAGACGAGGCTGGCACTCGGCATCGCCGCCTCGGAGGCAGCCGGCCTTCGACAGAACTTTGGCACGATGACCAAGCCTTTCCACGCCGGCAACGCCGCCCGCGCCGGCGTCGTCGCCGCGATGCTGGCCGCCGGCGGTTTCACCGCCGACGATTCCATCCTCGAAAGTGAATTCGGCTTCGCTCCGGTACTCGGCGGTGATGGTGAGTATGACTTGGCGGTGATGACCGCCAATCTCGGACAGCCATTTGCCATCACCGACCCTGGCCTGGACATGAAACCATATCCCTGCTGCCGTTTCATTCACCGCTGCCTCGACGCCGTTCTCGGTATCGCCGCCGAGCACCACCCCGAGCCCGCCGAAATCGAGGTCGTCGAGTGCCACACCTCGCCGTTTACCCCTCGGATTGTCATCCATCACCGGCCGGAGACGCCGCTCCAGGGTAAGTTCAGCATGGAGTACTGCATGGCCCGCGGTCTGCTCGACGGCGAGGTCAGGGTCGCTCAGTTCTCCGCTGAAAAGGTGCTCGACCCGGCCGCCCAGGATCTCCTCACCAGAGTCGTCTACGTTCACCCCGCTGGCGCCGGTTCGCCCGGCGTCCCGGAGAAGGTGGCTGTGCGAATGCGCGACGGCGCTGAACTCTCCCGCGAAATCCTCTACGCCGCCGGATCGCCTCAGAACCCGATGCCGCTCGAGGAAGTCGCCGGCAAGTACCGTAACTGCGCCGCCGTG
>PVBE011763251.1_pt1 | contig 11088 bp, 6 predicted proteins | sample 1631181 | NCBI WGS metagenome assembly PVBE01 (sample SAMN08397723, study PRJNA350692) | Marine metagenome, whole genome shotgun sequencing project. | isolation source: water | place: Pacific Ocean | collected 2012-04 | reverse complement strand
TGAACAACGAATGTTGTGTACGGAGCTGCTTGTTTCTAGCCCGCCACTTCCATCTTCGTATCGCAATATATGGAACGTAGTTTTCACATGCTGGACACCTCTTGCTTTAGGAAAATTGTTGCTTGTCGCATCTTGCCACGTGCCATTCTGCAACATTCTTTCTATCTGGCTTATATACTCTTGGCTCAATTCTGTTCCGCAGCATTCGTTGCATTCATGCTTTTCAGCGAAGGAAAAAGCGGTCAACAACAACGCAAAACTTCCGGCAAGTATGTTATTTTTATTCATTCCAAATCTCCTTAAAATTATTTTTACATGCATTTAATTTTGAGTCAATTCAAAATAGGCACATATTCGTCTCTTTTTACAATAACTACCCAAAAAGTTGATTGTTACACGAATATCTGTCCAATACCATATGAGTTCCTCCACCAAAGACAAGGTACAATTCTCGCCATGAGAATCTTGTTTTTATTACTCTTGTGTATTTTCATTGCAGGATGCAAAACCGTCGAACGTGCAGGCGATCGAAAACGTGCCCAGAGATCTGACACTGGGTATATAGGCGAAGTTCCAAATATGCTTCGAGGAACCGTCAAGCACCACGTCGCACTTATGGGATATGACTCCACTTACAGCGATACTTTTGAACCATCCGTTGCATCTGGATATGGTCTAGTCGTTGGACTCAACGGAACTGGCTCAAGTGAAATGCCTCCCCAAGTTCGAGCACACATGATTGCCGACTTATCAAGACGGGGTATCGGACAATCTACAAAGGGGTTCGGAGACCTCTCGCCAGATAAACTTCTAAATTCGGACGACACCTCTGTCGTCATTGTGCAAGCAATCATTCCACAAGCAGCAACCGGCCGCAAGCCCGCACGTTCCAACATGAAACCAGATCATCAGTCTCTTCGCGGAACAACGTTTGATGTTCATATATATGCTGAGCCAAGCAGTTCTACATCAAGCCTAGAAGGCGGGACACTTATTCCAACAACTCTTCGGATCGGACAATTAACTACTGGTAAATCGCAAGCTCGGGAAATTGCAATTGCTTCGGGGCCTGTTTTTATCAACCCATTTGCAGATCCAAATGCGATTGACAGTGACTATGTGAACAGAACTTCCGGAAGAATTCTCAAAGGCGGGGAAGTCCTCGTCAATATGCCAATGCGTCTAATATTGTTGGATCCGAGCCATACAAAAGCGTCGACGATTCAAACAGCAATCAATCGCGTTTTTCCAGAAGAACCTGGACAAGACGGACCGACTGCCCATGGTGTTAATAGTGAACAAATAGAAATCCGTGTTCCCCCATCTTGGAAAAATGATGTAAGCACGTTTATGGAGTTAATGACTCATATCACCTTACGAGTGCAAAATCCTGGCTCAATTGCGTTACAAATTAAACGCTTGCTTGTCCAAGATCCGAGTCCTAAAAATGGTGACGCTGCAACATGGAGATGGCGAGCGTTAGGAGACAACGCTCTACCAATTGTTCAAGACCTCTACGAATATCCAGACGAAATTCCACGCCTATCTGCTTTGCGCGCAGGTGGCGGTCTCCACGATCCACTGAGTGTTGTCTATCTATTGGATATGGCAACTTCAAACACTGGACTTGGCACTCGACTTGATGCCCTTGATTTGTTAAAAGAAATGCCTAGCGATTTCAGAATTGAAGCAGGGCTACGCCCACTTCTTGATGTTGACGACCTTGAAATTCGATTACGCACAACCGAGATACTCGTTTCCCGCAATGACTCTTTCATCAATAAATATACAGTTGGTGAGAAGTTTGATCTCATCGTAGTTCCTTCAACACATAATATGGTGTACGTAACCCAAACCGACATCCCAAGAATAGTTATATCAGGCGATGTTGAATTGAGACGCCCACTCACTATGCAAACATGGGGCTCTGACCTCCTTATCAAAGAGTCCAAAGAAGACCCTGACAGGATCGAAGTACGGCATAAAGACATTTTTGGGCGAACAGTAGTACACAATAGTATTTCACCTGATTTACCAACATTCACGCTATTCCTCGCACACTTAACTACGCCAGAAGCCCCAGCCCCAGGGCTAAATCTCACATACAGCCGAACAATTGGCGCACTACACGCCCTCTGGCGGCAGCAATACCTTGAGGCAGATTTCAAAGTAGAGCAAGACCGCCTGCTCGCTGCAATTCGTCGATTAACTACAGAAACAACTTACTCGGCAAGACCTGAATTTTCAGAGACGAATCCCAATCAAGAAAGCACACGATTTATTGAGCAATCAAGTGACACAACAACGCTTGAAGGCACCAATCGACTTGTGCCTTAAGCCTACTATTCAAGTATTTGCCCTCCTTTCGTCCGTTTTTTCCTTGGGTTAAGCGCGATTTTTCGCTACTATATGCATGTAAGCCAGTTTGTAGGGTCTTTCCCTGAGTAATGGCGATGATATGGTTTTAGGATGAAACCATAGTACAAGACAGGAGGTCTTTCCCACATGCGTTTATCAAAAATCACTATTGCTGGCTTTAAATCGTTCGCTGATTCAACTGTGTTTGAATTCGATGAGCCCATTATTGGTATTGTCGGGCCAAATGGCTGCGGCAAATCAAATGTCGTCGATGCAATCAAGTGGGTCTTAGGAGAACGCTCAGCAAAAAGTTTGCGTGGTGAAGCAATGCTTGATGTCATATTCGCTGGCTCCGCAGTGCGAAAACCACTTGGCGCTGCAACCGTCACATTAACATTTGATAATCCAATCACAAATGCAAATGCAAAAGACCCCTCCGACAGACGCTTTTTAACCATCGACACAGATGAAGTTGGTGTCACAAGACGACTCTATCGAGATGGACGAAGCGAATATCTTATTAATGGAAACAAGGTTCGACTTAAAGACATTCGAGAACTCTTTCTTGACACTGGCATTGGAACGAACGCCTATTCTATTATCGAACAAGGTCGTGTTGCTGCAATGCTCCAGGCAAACCCTGTAGAGCGTCGAGGCATCCTTGAAGAAGCGGCTGGTGTTGCTCGTTTCAAAACTCGGCGAAAAGAGGCAGAACGAAAACTTGAACGCACTGAAGTAAACCTTGTGCGAGTTCGTGAACAACTTGCATCAACTGAAAGGCGACTACGTACTGTCCGTAACCAAGCGGAGAAGGCGCGGAAGTTCACCGACCTTGATTCTAGGCTTAGCGAAATTCGGACACACATTGCCCTCGACCAATTCCATGAACTTCACACGCAACTGCATGGCTTGACAAGTCAACTCACTTCACTTGAACAAGAGCAGCAGCAAGTTGCAGCACAAGTTGTCGAACACGAAGATGCAAAACGTCAAGTCGAAGTTGACCGCCATTCCTTACAGTCGAATCACCAAACACTGATTCAAAAGTCTACCGAGCACGAATCAACCATTCGTCATTCCAAACAGCGAATAGAAATGATGGAACGCTCAATCATAGAATCAAGACAACAAGTTGAAGACGAACGCTCACGACTACGCGAGTTCAAAACAAGGGAAGAAGCGCTCTCAGGGCAACGGGAAGACGCTTCTGAACAAATTGCCGCATCCGCAGAACGACTAGCTGAAATTGACCGTAATGTAGAGAGAATTTCGAGCGAGCATGCATCTGTGCAACAAAAAGTTGTTGCACTACAAGACTTGCTCTCGAGAATACAAGACGAACTCGAGGATCAAAATAGCAAACAATCACAACTCCATGCAATCGCACAGTCTGCGAAGGAGCGATTACACAGCCAACTTGAACAACAAGAGCGCTCGACTAAAAACCAAGAAGAGTTGCAGGTAGAACTTGGGACACTGCAATCAAACAGAGAAGATACTACAAAACTATTAGTTGAAGCAAATCGTACCGTTCAACAACACGAAGCGGTATTACAAACTCACGATAATGCTGCACACTCACTTGGCGAACTCGCTGAAGAACTTGCAAGTGACCTAGAATCAATGCGACACCAGCGCGCTGCGTCTGGCTCACGACTCCACTTACTTGAAGAGATGCAACACGCTCGCGAGGGTCTGACCAATGCGGTGAAACACATTCTTGATAATCCAGAACAATTTTCCCAAGTCAAAGGCATGCTTGGCGATGCCATTGATGTAAATCATGCCGATGCCCATCTTGTTGAGATTGCTCTGGGGCAAAATGTTCAGCTCCTTTTAGTTGAAACAGACAATGCTGTTGCTGGTGTTGAAGCAGCGCTTGAAAATGTTAATGGCCGAGTTGGACTTTTGCCAATGAACGCCACGAATGACAATGCTTGCCTCGCACACGATCCAGCGACCCCTCTCCTTTCCCTTATTCAGGTTTCTGATTATGCAACAAACGCAGCGGCGAAAGTTCTTGGAAGAACCGCAGTCGTGAACAATTTGCAAACTGCTATAGGATTACGCACACAAATGCCGGGTTGGCGTTTTGTAACGCACGCTACAGAACTCCTTGAAGCCGATGGGCGAGTTTTTGTGGGAAAGGCCACCGCAGGCAACCAAAAAGGATGGCTTACAAGAAGAATTGAAATCAATGCACTTACCATTGAATGTAATGCGCTTGACCAACAGATCGATCAACGCCAAACGCAATTGAGTGAATTACTCGATGAAAGTGAACAGGCAAAGCAACAACAACGCGATTCGGCAACTAGAGTGCGTACTGCAAGAAACTCTGTTGTAGAGCACGAATACCAACTTCAACGAATCGAGGATGATGTTCATCGTTGCTCAAGGCAAATCCATGCCCTCGCCGAAGAGCAAGATGAACTACAAAACAGAATTACAGAAAGCAAAAAACAACACACTGCTGCAGAACAAAAAGCAGAGGAACTCTCCACCTTCATCGAGCAACTCTCTGCTGACAGAACAAGAGAACGTGAACATCTTGAAAACTTTCTAATGCAGTCAGAATCTGCTTCTGAAAAATTAACAACTTCTCGAGTTGATCTTGGACAAGTTGGCGAAAAACATGAAGCAAATCGTCGTGAACTCAGACATATCGACGCTGCGATTGAAGAAACATCAAGGCAGCGTACTCTTTTGCAAGACCAAATTACAAGACGACTCGGGCAACTTGAACAATTTGAAGCTTCTAAGCATGAGAGCGAAGCTGAGATCGAACGCTGCAAAACTACAGCCCAACAGTGTCGACTTGAACTCGATGCATATAATAAAAAGATGTGTGATGCAGATGCAAAAGTTGAGGAAGCATCTCTAACACTACAGACAACGCGAGAATTGGGCGAACGCCTTGTCAGAAATTTTCACGCACTTGAGTTAAGTCGACGCGAAGCGGAAGTTAAACGCGAAAACCTTGAGGACCGCACACTCGAAGAACTTGAAATCGATGTGAGCAAATCCTATACCACTTGGAAAGATGACGCGAGTACCGACAGTCGACCGTCCGAAAATCGCGATGAGATGGAAGAAGAATCCGAAACCCTTCGCCTTGAAATCAAAAAACTTGGCAACGTCAACCTAGATGCGATAGAAGAGGAAATAAATCTTGAAAAGCAAAACGTCGATTTAGCACAACAAGTGATAGACATCGACGCCTCTGTTGAATCACTTACTATCCTGATAACTGAACTTGAAGAACAAAGCAAAACCAAATTTGAAGAAGCTTTCAATTTGATTCGTGAACATTTTGCTGGATCACAGGGTATGTTCCGTAAATTATTTGGCGGTGGCAGTGCTGATATTGTGATGTTGCCCGACGAGAACGGTCACGTTGACCTGCTCGAATCAGGAATAGAAATTAAGGCAAAGCCACCGGGCAAACAACCAAGAGTCATCTCACAATTAAGTGGTGGCGAACAGGCGATGACAGCGGTTGCTCTCCTACTCAGCATTTTCAAAGCAAAGCCATCTCCATTTTGCATCCTTGACGAAGTTGACGCAGCACTCGATGAGGCAAACACACACCGTTTTGCGAGTTCCCTGCATCACTTCCTAGATAACAGTCACTTCATTGTAATAACCCACCACAAACGGACCATGATCGAATGCAACAAACTATACGGAGTCACTATGCAAGAACGCGGCGTGTCGAAACATGTCGCTGTGACAGTTGATGAAGTTGGCAAAGATGGCGAAATCGATGCAACTGCCCATGAACAAACGACCGAATTACCACTTGTTGAGACAAACTCGAACTCTGACGTAACAGCCAGCTCCTCTCTGTAGCAAATCCCTAACCGCCCGAACGCTCAACTTAAACAGCAAAGACATCAGTGACAAGATTCTAGCCAACCTTCAATACCATCCCAAGCCAATTGAAGTTGAGAAGAAGGCACACCATCAATTGGAAATGGATTTGTAGTATTGAAAACGTGATCCCCTTGTGAAACACGAACCAACGTTGCCCGCTGAACTGCATCAGCAATAGCAACGCCTGCTTCTACTGAGACCGTCTGGTCATCCTCACCGTGCACAATCAGTACTGGCGAGTCATACGATTCGATAAGATTCAATAAGTCGTGGGCTTTAGGGTCATCAAGTTGCTCTTGTACAAAATTTACTCCGATATGCAGCATCTGATTTGTTCTTGAAGAAGGAGATTCGACATAGCCTTGTTTCAATAACAGTTCATGCGTTTCTGCCGCAAGGGGGTTGCATGTTGAAGGGGCAGACAGTGATAGCACACCTGCAACATCGACCGCCCCCCTGCCAGCTGCTAGCAAACAAGCAACACCGCCTCGAGAATGCCCGAGCAAATATGTAGGCAAACCATCAACCGAAAAAGTATCGCAGAGAATCGCTATATCTTCCACCTGTGTATTCCACGTCGCCTCTTTAAACAAATCAGGCCGTTCAAATGGGCCATCTCCATCCGTCATTCCTGAATGAGAAAAATTAAACCGATGTGCCACGAAACCAATAGTAGAAAACTTGTTTGCTAGCCAAGGAAACATTCCATAGTCTTTATACCCCTTGAATCCATGCCCCAACAAGACAACTCCTGCTGCATCACATTCGGGCAAGTGGGTGTTCCCAAAAATTGATTCGCCATTACTTCCTTTACAATTCCATTTTGTGCTTTGCATATGCTTATCGTACACGACCATGCCTCTCCTACATCCTGCGGGTAAGATACGTATATGCAATCAAAGACCATTCCATTGGACTGCTTGATTTTTGGGGGTGGTGTTGCTGGTCTATTCACTTTAGATGCCTGCATCGCCTCTGAATATAGAACTCTCCTGCTTGAAACGAATGAACTAGGAACAGGACAGACAATCGACTCACAAGGCATTATTCATGGGGGACTTAAATATGCTATTACTGGGAAAAGCGCAAAATCAGCCTTAGCCATTCGAGAAATGCCGCTTCTATGGAGAAGATGCCTCGCTGGAGAGCGAAAACCTGATCTAACCAAAGTTTTAGTGCATTCGGACTATTGTCATGTTTGGCGTACTGCTTCACTCAAGTCAAAGCTAGGTTGGATTGCAGCAAATATGGTTTTGAGAGTTAAACCCAAAGTTCTTGCCGAAGAAGAGCTCCCACTTTTTTTCCAAGGAATGCAAGGCAATGTCGCCCGTCTAGATGAGCAAGTTATTGATCCAAGAAGTTTGCTCGAAGTTTTTAGCCAATCCCTCGATGCGCATATTCTTAAGACTGCCAGTGGCGGCGTAGAGTTCTCACGAAAAGACGACCGTTGGCTTGTGCAACTCTTAAATCCTAATACAGGTGACCCAATTGATCTTCTTCCTAAAAAAATCGTGCTTACCGCTGGAAGTGGCAACCGATTATTACGCGAATCACTCGGATTATCCTTGAATAAAACACAACTACGTCCTCTGCATATGGTCATGATGCGAGGCGATTTGCCGATATTAAATGGCCATTGCCTAGATGGCGCAAAAACGCGTATCACCGTCACAAGCACACAAGATTATGCTGGGCGAACCGTCTGGCAAATCGGAGGCGCACTCGCTGAAGATGGTGTTGACATGACCCCTGACAACTTAATTCTTCATGCAACAAAAGAGGTACATGAAGTCCTTCCAAACATAGACTTTAATAATGTCGAATGTACAACGTACTTTACAACAAGAGCCGAATGTAATACGAGAGGTACAAGACCGACAGACGTGTGCATCCTTGAAGATAAGGATGTCCTGACATGCTGGCCAACTAAACTGGCATTTGCACCACGGCTCGCAAGCGAGATTGTCCGTTTGCTTGAACCACCGGATTACGACACTTCTATTCAAGATGAACTTCTTGCAAACTGGCCGCGTCCAACTGTAGCACTTCCACCTTGGGAAGTTGACCAACAATGGGTAACCATTCAACAGCCATGCAAAAACTAAACACAAACCATCTTTTACCCCATCCCGTAAGCCGAGTAGGCTTTGGCGCGTTTCATATTGGCAGAGTTGCAGGCGATAAATATGCTTCCGCACATCGAGAATTACCGACCGTCACTACCTGCGAGGAACTTCTTCATGGTGTCCTTGATCTCGGCATCACCCTCATTGACACAGCCCCTGCTTACGGCTTAAGTGAAGAACGCATCGGACACATTCTCTCTTCTCGCAGAAACGAATACAACTTATGTACAAAGGTAGGCGAGCTCTTCGAGAATGGTTCGTCTGTTTTTGACTTCTCGCCATCCGGAATGCGAGCCTCCCTAGAACATTCTCTTCGAACATTACAAACTGATTACGTTGATATTCTGCTCATCCACGCACCTCCAAACGATCTTTCTGTATTACTTGAAACAGATGCTATTGAAACAATGCTCGCATTTAAACAAGAGGGTAAAACGAGAGCGATAGGTTTCAGTGGCAAAACATTGGAAGCAGAAAAAGAAGCCCTGCCCTGGTCCGATGTAATGATGATTGAATACAGCGCTGCTAACCAAGACCATAAAGATACGATTGAGTTAGCTCATAATGCCGGCAAAATCGTACTCATTAAAAAAGCATTGAATAGTGGACACCTCTCAAACGATGAAGCCGTGGCGTTCTTTGCGAACAAGACAAAAAAAGACGATGCTTCGGAATGCATCGTCATTGGCAGTATGGACTTGAGCCGTATGCACCAAAATGTCAAAACATTCACTTATCAGGGATAACTAGAACCGTACCAATTCGAAGACGAGTTGGGTCAACCGATGCGTTTGCCTGAACAATACGGTAATATTTATTTACGTCGTTGTAATAGTCACCTGCAATCGAACTCATCGTCTCGCCCTCTAACACACAATGCGTAGTAGTACCATCTAATTCTAGACTTAGAGTTACTGGCTTTTGTTTCGATTCTGTATTTATTTGCTGAGGCATACGTAACGTTCTGCCAGGCATGATAATTGAAGGATTCGAAATATTGTTCAGCGTCGCAATTTCACGCCACATCTTAAAACTTCCGAGTTCACGTGAGGCTATCTCACCAAGCGTCTCTCCCTCTAAAACGGTGTACATCCGAGTAACGACCGGTTTAATTTCAATAACCTCAGGCTGTTCAACTTCCACAACAATCGTTTCGGCAACGATTTCTTCTGTCGCCGTTACTCTAGGCTCTATTTCAACTACAACAATGGGTTCCTCAAGAGTTTCCTCCTGAGCGAGGTCTGCAGCGATAGGCGGAAAACCAAGTTGGACAAGTTTTTCAAATGCGTCACCACCAACCATCGCCGGTCTTGTAGCATCTGGCTCTTGCGCAACACTTGATTGCGGAGGCGTCATGCCATAGTAAACGACGAGTGATGCGAGGAGAAGAACACAGATTGAAATGATTGCTTTACTTGTTCCGGACATAATAGAAGCCCTCCTTGGCATCTATATATATGTTCGGTTAGGAGTCACTTTTTTCTTGAAAACTTGCGCGTATTCAAGATTATTCCTAAAGTTTTTTCAGCAAAGAATCTTTAATCAATCGTCAATTGGCGCCGGTTTGTGCGAATGGCCCTTAAATACTAATGGTGCTGCAATAGCTACAGAACTATACGTTCCTACCAAAATTCCAATGAGCAATGCGAAAGCAAATGGACGAATACCACCACCACCAGACCAGTAAATGATGACCACTGCAATCAAGGTTGTCATAGATGTCAAAACTGTCCTGCTGATTGTCTGATTAATCGAATCGTTTACTATTTCTTGCGTCGGGAGTGGGCGTTTACCTCTATTTTCACGAATACGATCAAGAATAACGATTGTGTCGTTCAATGAGTACCCAATCACGGTCAAGAGCGCAGCAATAACACCTAGGTCTATTTGGAATGCCTCAATTTTCAAGGATTGGCTGAAGAATGTGATGTTAGCGACGTACCCTGCAAGCGCGAGTGCGCCAAGTGTTACGAGAACATCGTGAAGTAGTGCAACAATTGCCGCGAGAGAATATCGAAGAGAACCAAACCTGAACCAGATATACGCAAGAATCCCGAGTAACGACAGGATGACAGCAACTATCGCATTCGCCTTCATCGTTTCAGCAATTTGAGAAGAGAAACTGCTCACTTGTTCGAGAGATTGTGGTTGCGAAAGAGCTGTTGAAACAAGATTCCATTCGTTTAAAGCCACTCGTTCGTCAACTACTTCAGGATTGTTCTTGAAGTAGTTCATGTCTGGGTCGTATACCGAAACTGCAACGGTTGTGTACCCATCACCGTCGCCTCGCTTGACACCAAAAATTTCTATTTCTCGGCCACCTGCGTCTCGAGCATATTCTGGTTGCTGGCGCATTCTTTCAATTCGTTTTGCAATGTCTTCAAGAGTTGCAGCAGGAGTTATCTCTTCTACAAGAATAAGAACACCACCACGATAATTTGAAAGTTCACCACGAGTATTTGTTCCTAGGATCTCTCCAACCGTAGTTGCTGTTTGAGGGATTGGCTGTGTAAATTTCTCAAACGATGTTGTACCTGAACCTTTAAATACAAGCGCAGGAGGAACATCAAGATCATTACCAAATGCCTCAGTAATAGCTTCAACGACCGTAGCTGTCACAACTGCGTCATCTTCGATTCCAGGAGGATTTGAAACTTTGACCTGAAAACCGTCTGAAACAACACTGCCAACTTCGTCAATCTGAGCTTCGCCAATCGTGAGTACTGTC
>PVBE010537318.1_pt1 | contig 11088 bp, 10 predicted proteins | sample 1631181 | NCBI WGS metagenome assembly PVBE01 (sample SAMN08397723, study PRJNA350692) | Marine metagenome, whole genome shotgun sequencing project. | isolation source: water | place: Pacific Ocean | collected 2012-04 | reverse complement strand
GAATCTGAAATTATCAGTTGGGATCGATTAGAAAATGTAAGTGTTCAATTTCCCACTCACGATGGGACAGCAATTCGCCAACTTCGCATGGCCACGTTATCGGAATTTCGCAGCGAATGCACCAGTTCATCGATTCCGTGATTCAATAGGGAATCAATACAGTTTCGAACCGGGTACAGGAGAATTCGGCGAATGGGTGAGTTGAAGTTCAAAAGATCATTCACCAAAGCCAGATTTAATTCAAGAATTACCGGGGAGCGGAATCACTCAAGACTTTACTAATGGTGTGGCACGTTTCATTTCAAGTTTGACTCTTCCGATTGCGGCGACCCTCGTCGTGTAGGCATCCCTGGCCGATTGCGTCATTACCTGAAATATCATGATGGCAAATAAAATGATGCCAATAAATCCGCTTACCCCTGAAACTCCAAGGGCACGTTCACCGATCTCCGATATTGAAAAACCGAATACCAGTCGGATGACGACACTAATGGTCAGGAAAACTAATGCTGCATTCATTAAATGGGGATAGCGGATATCCGCACCCTCAAAAATGGGGATGAAACGAGATGCCGCTCCAAAGATCAGATTGGTCACAAATCCGAGCGTTAACACGTGTATCACCGGTAGAGAGACCTGTGCGGCTATGATATTTGTCAGTCCGGTTTCATCTAATGCGATCAAAATTAACATCACACAGCCAATTAAAAGCCAGCAAAATCCTAATCGTATATACAAGCCATATCGCTTATAACCGACAAGAATCCTACGAACTGATTTACTTGCCGGTTCCAATACTCGCAAGGCTACGGTGAACAGTCCCGCACCAACTGAAGTCAAGATTAACCCGACCGGTGCAACTACTTGGCCCAATTCTCCAAATCGACCAACTATAACCACTACAAGTCCTAACTGAACCATAACAAGTGATAAACGATTCATTCGTTCATGCATCGGTTTCAGTAGTAAGAATCCACGAATAGCTTTTGCTGAAATACCGAAAATAAAACTCATAATAAACCCAAATATAGCAACATAGATAAGGGCTTCATTCCAAGGAGGATGGCCTAATGGCGCACCTTGTATCGCCATTCGAGATGTAATCGCAAGATGAATCATCCCGGAAAATACGGCCCAAATTACCCCCACTACAAGCCAAATTTCCGCTGGGCCTGATTTACTGGCCGAGTACCGAATAACCCGATACAAAGTCCAAGCGAAAACGACCATTGCAATAAACAATAAAATGCCACCTGCTGCCATAAGCAAACCAGCAATCGGTAACATGTCTAGAGTCTGACCGGTGAATCGTGCCAACAACCCTGATATCACCAGCCACATGCTTAGTTGTTGGGGAACTGGATAATGAATCGGCCTGTTGAAAATCCGTGGTACAACATGATAGGCGAGCCCCATTACAAATAAGCCAGCCCACCCAAAAATTTGAACGATCCCATGTGACTGCGAGTGGGTAAGCCACGTCAGGCTGCGTTCAATGCCTAGTAATGGCATTATCAATATCGCCGCACCCGTCGAAAATCCCAATAGCACGGCAATAATCGCAGAGCTACGAATAAATGGTCGGTATAGTCTTTGTGTCGACCAACTTTCAAATGTCATACCCCAATTCTGAGGAGAATGATTGGATGATGGGACTGTTCGGCATGAAGGACGCGTGAGTTTAACCAATCTAGATATCCGGGACTGATACCAGAAGTTACCTGCCACACGTTCTGAATATGCTCGGAGTACGTTATCACTCACTACGAACCTCGCGAGAAATCCAAGTACTAAGTTGTTGTAACGATGCTGGTTTTCAAGTAACACCGCTCATGTTCAACTAATACAGGAAAATTACATGAGGTCATCGCATTAAACGGTTTGAGTATTGCCCACCTCGTGAGATATCTTTAAGCTCTGTCTTATAGGGATCAAACAATGGGCTATCGTTCAGTGACACTTCAAAATGAATTCTGATCAACAACAATCATCCGGTTACACCGGTAAAACGTTCGATCATTCATCCGTCGATCTAGTGTTGAGCAAGATCCCTAAACTCGCAAGAGATTTGACCGGAGCTGACTACGCTGCGGTAACCATCAGTCAACCCCACGGCGGATTGCGCATCTTTCACAACGGCCTCGATAAAAATGTCAAGTGGCAAGATAAAGAATTACCGCAAGGTCGAGGGATACTAGGCCAATTAGGTCCAGTAGACTCACCCATCCGGTTGAGTGACATTTCCTCTCACCCCGATTCGTACGGATTCCCTGATTGGCACCCACCTATGAAAGCTCTTGTTGGTGTTCAGATATTCGCCGGACAAGGATACAAAGCAAATTTATACGTATCGAACGCACCAAATAACGGAGAATTCACTACTCAAGATACAAAAAATCTCAACCAATTAACCCAATTTGTGAAATTCGCTCTGGAATTTGCTGAACTGCATGATACTGAACGAAAGACTCGAATGATTGTTGAAGCTACTGAAAACAGATTGCAGGCCGTAATAGATGGATCTGTGGCAGGAGTGTTGATAATCAGTGCTTCAGATAAATTGCTCATCGGGTTTAGCAAACAAGCATGCACGATCTTGGGCTGTAACCTCGAGGTCGGCACTACACTCACTGAAATAAATAACAGCGTGGATTTTTCTAACATCAATGGCCAAGTTATCAGTGAACAAGATCTGCCGATCGAAAAAGCACTAACCGATGGTATTGAAACCGTCGCGTCCGAAATGATGTTGCACAGACCTGATGGTTCTAAATTGCCGGTTCTGGTATCTGCAGCTACGATAAGAATCCACGACACCGAAATCGACTCAACGGTGTTAATACTTCAGGACCTATCGGACATCCTTCAAAATGAACAGATGAAAAGCGATTTCCTGTCCATGGTCACCCACGATTTACGCTCACCTCTAGCGTTGATTAAAGGGATCATCAATGAGATGGACGTTGACGTAAATACTCGTGGTGAAATCCACGCAGATTTGGAATCAGTCGATGAAGAGGTAGATCACATGACCGAACTGGTCTCAAACTTGCTGGATATGTCTCGTATCGAAACTAGGACTAAAAAGGTAGACAGCGAGATATGCCACGTAACAGACATACTGACAGACGCAGTTCAACGCGCTTCATCGTTACGTTATGGAGTCGATCGAACTGTCACGATTAGTGTTCCGGGAGACCTGCCCAAAATGTATGCGGACCCCGGTCAGTTAGGACGAGTAATTGACAACTTGCTCAGCAACGCCATGAAATACACTTCAGGTGATGTAGATATCATTTGCACTCATGTGACTGAATCGGACAATATCCGGACGGAAATCAGGGACAAAGGTAATGGAATCCCAATGACTCTAAATCCGGAAATCTTTGACAAGTTTTTTCGCATACGGTCCGGTAAGCAAGGGGCGAGAGAGGGAGCGGGACTTGGCCTAGCAATATGCAAGTCAGTCGTGGAAGCTCATGCAGGTCAGATCGGGGTCAAATCCAATGACGCGAGCGGGTCAACTTTCTGGTTCGAAATTCCCAGAGATCGACTTAGCCGGTAATTGCTTCAACATTCAAGGAAAGTAAGTGTACTAAGGAATACCATGACCACTACCAACGAAGCAATCACCGTGTTAGCCGTTGATGACGAACCCAAAATTCTGAGGCTCATCGCAAATCATCTTGGTTCGTTCGGTTTCAAAGTACTACTTGCGTTGAACGGAAACGAAGCCATCCACCAGGCTTCTCTCCATCACCCACAAGTTATTGTATTGGACTTGACCATGCCTGGCATGGACGGGTTTGAGACACTCACACGTCTCCGTGAGTGGTACACCGATCCAGTGATCATTCTGTCGGCCACCGATCAAGAAGAAGAGAAAGTCAGGGCCTTAGATCTTGGAGCTGACGATTACGTTACTAAACCCTTTAGGACTGGTGAATTGGCCGCAAGAATCCGAGCGGCGGTAAGACGAGTCGATAGACTTGAAGAGTCAACAGATGCGACGGATCCTAAAATCAATGTCGGTACATTTGAAATAGACCTCGCCGCACGACTCGTTTATAAAAATAACGAAGAAATTAGATTGACTAGAACCGAATATGACTTATTGAGAACTCTAGCTATAAACTCTGGGAAGGTGATGACACACGAACAACTACTACAAGCCGTTTGGGGTCCCGAGTACCGTGAAGAAACCGAATATCTAAGAACATTTGTGAAACAAATTCGACGTAAACTCGAAAAAGATCCAACTCGCCCGCAACAGATACTGACCGAGCCGGGTGTCGGTTACCGCCTAGTAGTTATTACGTAATTGGGTACCAGGAAGATGTCACAGGCAACCGGATGCTTTATCTGATCAGATAAAGCGTTGGATAAATGAAAACCCAAGCCACATCAACAAAATGCCACCACTTCACCACACCTTCTACGCTCCATTGGTTGTCAATAACCGAATCCGTACTGCGAACACGAAAATAAACGAATAGAAGCGCCAGTACCCCGGTCATTACGTGAGTGACGTGTACTCCAGTGAGTGTAAAAAGCACGGTTCCAAACCCTGTAGATGGTGGAAAATGCTTAAATGCTTCATGCCATTCATAACCCACTCCAAACACGAAAATAATCCCCATGACTATGGTGGCTAGAAGCATCTGTTTAGCTCCAGGCAGATCACCATGTTCCGCTGAGACTTCAGCTCGATACGCAGTCAAACTGCTAAGTAACAGTAGAACGGTAAGGCTCAGACCAAGAAGTTGGTCAACATCAGCAGGGGTTGTTGTCCCTACAACAAAAAATCTAGATGACAGAAGAGCCAGAAAAAATGATGCATCTGAAACCAGAAATAGCCATAATCCTAATCGATTAATCGTCAACGAATCGAAGCGGTGATTTACTCGTGGGGCATGATGGAATGTCACTGGTTCAATCCTCTTCTCTATCTATTTCAGGATCGTCAATTAGCATTCCATACCAGGCATCTGAGACATGTTTCCAAAGTTGACCGAAGTGCATAAAGTACTGGATGATCAGCCAGGCTTTGAGCAGGGCTACTAGCAATAAAAGCGTGAACAATATCGCGGTGTTATCGAAAACCACCGCGACCAAAAATTCAACGGCGGTCAAGACAGCAAGAACCGCTATCACAATCCAACCGGTTTTCAATGAGTCGCGAATCGCTTGATGCATCTACCTAATCTCCCTCTACCGGGTCAGAGACGACCGAACGTTCAAACCTAGCGTGCACGACAGTCTCATCGCCATAGCCGTAAGGGTCGCCAGTAACAACAGGGAATTCGTCGAAATTCTCTAGTGGCGGCGGTGAGGTCGTCTGCCATTCAAGCGTCTTTGCATCCCATGGATTATTTGGAGCCTTCTCACCACGGATCCACGAGTTCAGCATGTTGTATACCCAAGGCAAGAACGCTAAGCCAAGTCCGAACGCTGCTATTGAGACTATAAGGTTCATGAATTCGAACTCAGGTGGATATGCAGCAACTCGACGGTTCATTCCGATCGTTCCGGGTATGAACATTGCCAAAAATGTAATGTTGTACAAAATAAACATCAACCAGAAATGGATTCGACCCAGAGTTTCGTTGTACATACGCCCTGTAATTTTAGGGAACCAATAATACCCAGCGGCGAAGATGGCAAAAATTTCGCCACCCATGATCGTGTAGTGGAAATGCGCTACGACAAAATAGGTGTCCTGTAGCGCTATATCGGTCGCTACATCTGCCAAGAAAATTCCGGTAAGCCCACCTATCGTAAAGTTGAATATAACCCCCAGAGCAAACAGCAGAGGAACCTTCAAACGCAACTTGCTTCTCCACAGGGTCCCCAGAGCTGACAAGAAGACAACTCCTGTTGGTATCGAAATCAACTCAGTAAGTATCATGAACGGGCCATGTAGATTTTCGCCCATCCCGCTTGTGAAAAGGTGATGAGCCCAAACTATGAAGCTTAGGAAAACGATAAGTGCAAACGCTCTCACCACCCATCGATAGGCAAATAGCGGCTTTCTGGCAAAGTGGCTGATTATTTCAAGTTCGGCACCGAAAGCTGGCAGAATCATTATGTATACCGCAGGGTGGGAGTAGAACCAGAAAACGTGTTCGTAGAGTAATGCGTTTCCGCCTGGAGGTGAGAAGAACACCATGTTGAATATGCGTTCAAATATGATCATTAGAAGCCCGTAAGCTACCCATTGAGTAGCTGTCAGAGAAATGACCGACGCTGCTAATACTGACCAGGCGAAAATCGGCAGACGTCCCCAGGTCATACCTGGAGCTCTCTGAGTGACGATCGTTGCGATGAAATTCAAACCTCCTAGAATCGACGAGATTCCGAAGGTGAGGAATGCTAGTTCAAATAACAACGCACCTGTGGGAGCTTGGGTAGCCAGAGGTGGGTAAGCAGTCCAGCCAGTATCAAATCCACCGAACAGAGGTGACAAAAGTAACAACACAACAACTGGAGGGACTATCCAAAAACTCATAGCATTGACCCGCGGGAATGCTACGTCTTCAGCACCTATGATCAGAGGTAATACGAAATTTGCGAATCCACCCATAATCGCGGCGACCGCAACAGCTATCATCATTATGCCGTGCAGACTCATCGTGGTGTTGTAAGTGTTATTGGTGAAAACAATTTGAGCTGAATCAGCAAGTTCCCACCGAATCATCATGGCCAGCAGTCCAGCTAGCAAGAAAACAACTGCAAGCGATGTAATGTACTGCACACCAATCACTTTGTGATCGGTATTAAATCTCAGGTAACGTTCAAAGCGACCTGTAGGATCATTGCTGGTAGATTTGCCAAACCATTCAGCACCCCACGACTTCCACATTCCAACACCCATAAGCCAACCAATGACGGCGAACACGTATCCAAGTACGATCAATGGCTCCGTAGCATCCTCACCGGTCAGGCTGGTAATGCCAAATGAAATACCTGCGCCAATTGCGAATCCAATTAAGGCGTAGATAGTACCTGTGAGCAACGGCATAAAAACTGCCACTTATACATTCCCCTTTAACTTTCAGGCTTTAGGCCGCTTCATCTGCAATCCACCGTTCGAATTCGTCCGGTTCAACCACCTCAATGCGAGTAAACATCAACGAATGATTTAGACCACAGAGTTCAGCGCACTGAACCCTGAAATTAACATCATCATTGAAATGGCCAATTTCAGTGGTGTGCACGTCCATAGAGGTCATTAAGCCAGGGACAGCGTCAATCTTCATCCGAAAAGCTGGTATCCAGAATGAATGAATGACATCCTGATCTTCGGATGTAACGTTAAATCGAATCAAAGAATCATTCGGAAGTACAAGCATTTGATCTTTCAACAATAGCTTTACGTCCCGACCCTCGTACTCATAAATCCACTGCCAACGCCGACCTGTGACATTTACTGTCAGGTCCGGCTCGTCGTTTGCCGTTTTGCGCAGTTCCATTAATCCGGTATATCCAGGATGAACAATCACCACTAAGCATAGGATTGTTGTCCACGCAAACCAGGACCCAACCCATTTACGATGAGTTCGAACTGGTTGCGCGTCTTCGAGTTTGCCCGGCTCAGCTCGAAATTTGAGTAACACGTATCCGAGAACTGTTATGACTAACGTGAAAACCGGAATCCCTAGAATTACCAGGAGAATGAATGCTTCGTCTATGAACGTGCCCTGCTCTGAAGCCGCATCACCAAATATGTCTAACGACAAAAATGCAAACTCGCCAACAATTGTCAGAAGTATCCAGATGGCACCAGCCGTCAATGTATCTCGGTTCAGAACGCCCTCGCTTTTGCCAGCCATGTAACAAACGTGCTGTTATCAGGATAAAAGCAAAGACTCAAACGGCTATGAATTTTCCGTGAAGTAAATAAATCCATTCCCTCACAGAAATATCATCCCTGCTAGCGCCGCGTTGACGCCCCCTTCGATACTCTCAAACGTCGATTTCATATAGTACTGATGCACCATTAGATTAGGATCACCTCATTGATCACACGCTATAAATACCTTTTGATATCAATATTTGTGCTGAGTAGCATAGGACTGTGTCTCGGTTGCTCAGAGGGTGGCGATACACCATTTGCTACGACTACTCCCGTTCCAGCGGTTGCAGCAAATGTCGTAACAGACGCCGAAAAACCACTGACCCGAGTACTTGATGTTTCGAATGGCGAAAAGCAGTTCACCGGACTAGGCTGCAGCGCCTGCCATTCGACGGGCACCGACACAATAATCGGACCAGGCCTTTCAGGATTAAAATCAAAGGGAGACGACTATATCCGAGAATCAATAACCAGTCCTGCAGCAATAATCGTTGAAGGCTTTCAGGATTTGATGCCAAAGAGCTTCGCAGATCTGAAAACAACCGACCTAGATGATTTAGTCGGTTATCTCAACAGTCTCGAATAATGCAAGAATTACACACAGCATTCCCGTATCCAATCTGGATCAAAATACGCTCTCATCACTACAGGCAGGAAACTATGTATGCGATATTAGCTAACTCAGTTAAAGCGTCTGATTAGTAGTACAAATCCAGTAACGAATGAATCATTTCGATATTATTCTCCAAAACACACAAACGATCGGAATACACCTTTGAATTGTGCCTTGAACCTCCTCGCTAAATCGTTGGATTCTAGTTTGATGGTTTCAACTGAATCTTTGAATGATGTTGGTCGTACTAAAAGTATCAACAGTTTTGAAGTCGAAATGCGGAATTGGGTAACTGCATTCTTTCTATATGGTGATTCAGCAAATGCTCACTTCGAGAGATGCTTTATTGAGCACGATGAACAGAATACTACCGCTGAATTCATCAACGGACCATCACTCTCATCTTTTGATTATTCGGTAACCAAGAATCTAATGGATCACAGCTTCTCCTCGATAATGAATTTGACGCAGAAATTATTTAACATTCTCCAACATGGAGTACAGAAAAGTGTTCTTATCCCGCGAGTGAAGAATCACCTAATTCTAGGTACTACTAAAATCAGAAGCAGACTTCTCGACCACCACGAACTAATAGTCGGTCTAACGAGGCACAATCTACAAAACTACACTGCCTATCACCAGAACCACATTTGCATAACTGATTTGATGGATGGCGAAGCCGATGGCGGGGAATGGGTCATCAATTGGTTAAAAGACAACACTACAGAAACAGATCAAGACATGCTAAATCAGATCCAGATAGCTAAACCAAGGAACTAACTATGCCAGAATTCACTGATGAGGTTACCGTACTCGAAAGTCCTATCGATGTCATGTACTTAATGCACAAGGCCTTCATGATTCACTCAGAACGGACTGAGGCATTGGCCGATAAAGCGCAATCCGGCGGAGACATCAAAGCATTAACAGAAGCCTTAGATGGGTGGCTGGCACAGCTCCTTTATCACGCCCGAATAGAAGACGAATTTATGACGGGCCCACTGAAAGATACTCTGCTTCAGGATGGGAGAGCGCCGCTGAAGGAAAATGAAAAAGAGCACGACGAACTCAGGCGACAGGGAGGAGCACTAGCTGATTACGTGAAACAGGGAGATAGCGCCTCTCTTAAATCCGAAGCTGCCTCTCTAGCACTTGCCATGGAAGATAAAGATCATGCTGAACTGATGGGAAAGGCAGAGGAGGTTGAGAAGGCAATAGCTGCAGCGATTGGTGAACAGCAGGTCCTGGCTCGAACACGGAGGCACCTGTACCAGAGTGTAATGTCATTCAGGGTCACTGAATTTGACCACTTTGAAAATGAAGAAGCCTTCGTATTGCCACTTGTGAAAGATCAGATGAGTGATGCCGAAGAGTTGGAATGTGTGCGAAAGCTTCTCTTCGACGATGAGTCATCTGACCCTCGTTGGATTATAGATTTCGTAGCCGGAGAGCTAAAGGACAACGAAAGAGAATTATTGACTGAATTAGAGAAGCAGATCCAGAATCAATCCAAGTAGGAAGTAGATATTGGTCTACCTTGGTGATAGGTGGAGTTTCTTGAAAAGCCACTCAAATGCCTAATGCCAGTCCGGAGCCATAGAAGGATGACTACCAATACGTCCGACCCTGGCATTAGGCGGTTGACTGTAGGTTCTGTTCAAGGAGTAACTTTGCAGGGAAGACCCCACGAACCTACAGGCAACAAAATGTTATGCCATTGTTGGGAACTTGAAACATCAATGACGTGAGAAATATATGAAGTCTGCACAGATCAACATGCAGTTTTGGATCCTAATTGGAGTGTTATTTCTCCTCAGTATTTTTTCCCAAATTATCGGACATCTCACGAGTACCGATTGTGAGTGGCAACTTCGCAATAATTGTGCTGATGCAGGGTTTGCTGAAAGTGTTTCTGGCATCTTGATCGGAATCTTAGCCGTTGTTTTACTCACGGTTAAACTACTAGTGCGCTTGAAGAACCATTCAGCACCCTGATTACCCGCCTACTGATCTATATTAGTGCTGTGCCACTATCGGCGACTTTTTACGACCTTGCAGGGATGTTTATTCGGTCTCAAATCGTATTCGGTCAATTTTTGTAGGCCACAGCCGTGGTGCATTCCTCACGAAATCTTCATAGGATCAGTTGCGATTTAATCTGATCCTCACGAAATCCTCACGAAATCCTCACGCCGGCTGTGGGCACTTTGTCTACGGTCTGTATCAACTTCATACTTGAAGTGCGGCATCCGCATCAATGATTTGATTATCTGGTGATTAAATCACAAGCAGTCGCTTACGGACGAATCTAGTTACAAACTGCTTTCGTCATTTGTGATGGAGAGAAATAATATGAAAATATCGCATAAGGTATTTGGACTCATATCGGTGGCCATGTTCAGCCTGTTCGTTCTGACAGCCTGTACTGATGAAACCGAAGAAGCTGTAGTTGAAGAAACAGCAGTTGAATTGAAAGTGCCGGTTGCTTTCAGCACGGAATTGCCTTCGTTAGGTGATGGCATCCTGTACATTTCCGACAGGATTGAAGAGCTTAGCAGTGGAAGCCTTACCATGACCGTCTACGAGCCAGGTAAGCTCGTTGCGGCAAATGAAATTCTCG
>PVBE012384390.1_pt1 | contig 11089 bp, 12 predicted proteins | sample 1631181 | NCBI WGS metagenome assembly PVBE01 (sample SAMN08397723, study PRJNA350692) | Marine metagenome, whole genome shotgun sequencing project. | isolation source: water | place: Pacific Ocean | collected 2012-04 | reverse complement strand
TCTAAACCCGTACTGTCTGCCAAATTAGCGGCAAGATACCAGTCGTTCCATCCGTGATAGCCGCTGAATAGAATAATGTCACGCTTAGTGTGCGCACGGGCAATCCGAACAGAAAGCCCCATCGCCTCGCCACCACTTCGAGCATAACGAACCATACCAAACCAAGGGTGAAGTTCAATTAAGGCTTCTGCTAATTCAACTTCTTCAGGGCAATTAAGGGTGCTGTTAACGCCTTTTTGAATAGATTCGATAACTGCACCATCAACATCCTCATCGGCATAACCTAAGATGCAAGCACCTACCGCCATGATGGACATATCAATGAATTCACGCCCGTCAAGATCCCAAACGCGACAACCTTTGGCTTTAGAGTAGTAAGAAGGCCAAACATCGGGCGCAAACATCTCCGGGCGCTTCGAGAGTAATTGCGTTCCACCAGGGATAAGCGTTTTTGCACAATTATAGAGAGCCATGCCCTTGCTTTTCTTTAGCTCGTCAAGACTATACATTAGTTTTTCCATCCTCAATAAGTGATTTAAGATAGCCTTCATTACGAACGATACTGCTGTTAATATTTATAAGCTCTGGTTCATTGTCTAAGAGCGCTAGCACATCGCTCGCTAAAAATATTTGATCTGGCCGGTGTAATCGAGAAAACACCACTTGCAAAAACTCATAATCCCGCGGTTCATCTAAAGTCCACCGGTGATGAGACAAACCAGTGAATTTAGTGAACCCACCACTTTTAAACATTTCCGGATGTTTTTCAATATAGGGGCCCACATGCTCACGCTCGGATGGTAAAGCAGCTTCTCGCCATGCACGCGCTAATGCATTAAACGCAAAAACTGTGCAATCAAGCCCGTCAGGGAACTCCCCTGAAAGACCGTAAAACGCGTACCCGCCCGCTAAATAACCACGCACAACTTCATCTACGATAGTCGGATCTACTACGGGGCAATCTGCCGTAATGCGCACCACAATATCTGCAGCATGAATTAAGCCTGCTTGATAATATCGATCAAGCACATCATTCAAATCACCACGGTAACTGCTAACATCTGCACCACGGCACCAAGTCTCAATAACATCGTCAGTTACATCTGTAGAAGTGGCAACCACCACTTCAGCAATCGTTTTACAGGCGCGAATACGATTAACAACATGCCACAGCACAGGCTTACCAACCAAAGGCATTAACACTTTCCCTGGAAGGCGCGTGGAGCTCATTCTGGCCTGTATGATTGCAACTATCTTCATAATTTTGTCCACCTTGCTGGATTAATCAGATTTTCGTCTTCACACTGTAAATCAGGCAACTCGTTTATTGGTTGACACTTTGCAGCACTTACAACTTGCACCAATTGACTCTCGCTATCAGCCCCCACAACCACCCGATCAATCTCGGGGAAGGATAACGGAAAAGCCAAACATGACTTCACGGCTGAATCATCGTGACCGGCAAGCCACTGATGCCATCTCTGCCAGAAGCCATGCCACGGTGAAAATTTGGATGGAATGTCGCCTTGATTCATTAATAACAGACCTTGCAAGAACGCTGAACGAGTGTGTATTTCAACATCAGCATCTTTTAGGCGTTGCATCCAACCGGTGCTATAAAGTCGCCTGTCAATCAAATTAAACGGTGCTTGCACCAGATCAAAACGGTATTGTGGTATCAACACATCCAACTCAGTGGGTGAGTAGATTGAAACGCCCAACTTTTGCACTTGCCCCTTGTCTTTTAATGCTTGTAGCGCTTGATAAAGCACGGCTCCATTCGGACCTAACAATTGCTCAGACCTATGTAGTAACAATCCATAAACTGCCGTAACACCTAGGCGTGATAATGATGCACCCACTTGTTGCTGAACCCATGCGCTGATGTCTGCGCAATTATCTGGCAACGCAGGCAATTTAGTGACCACCTTGAATCCTTGTGCACCTACTGCGCCCAAACATGCTTCACTGTCACCATAAGCAATGGCCGTATCCAGCGTATCAATGCCACTGGCAGATGCCAACTGCAACATTGCTTTAGCCGCCGAACGCGAGACTTGACCAGCTTGGTTAGCAATACCATAGGACAACCCAAATTGGACCGTGCCAAGAGCGAGCCGATTCATGCCAAAGTTTCCTGTAAAACACAAATGACCTTAGCCTGCTCTGCATCAGTCAGCGTTGGATACATAGGAATACTCAAAGCCTGTTGGTAATATTGCTCCGCTTCGGGACAATATCCTGCCTTAAATCCCAACGCCTCATAATACGGTTGGCGATAAACCGGAATGTAATGCAAATTAACATTAACACCCGCTACTTGCAGTGCATCATAAACTTGTCGCTGTATTATGCCGCTTTGATCCGGTTTAATACGAACTGGGTAAAGGTGATAGGCCGAATAATTATCGCAGCACTGCCACGGGGTCTGTATAGGCAATCCAGCCAGTTCCTTGTCATATCGCTCGGCAATACGATGACGTTTTGCAACATAGCTATCCAACCGAGCCATTTGACTTGATCCCAATACGGCTTGTATATCAGTCATCCGATAGTTGAAACCCAAGTCAATTTGTTGATAATTCCAAATTTCTTGTGGCGGACGTGGATGCATATCTGCCGCTGTGTTACTGATGCCATGACTACGCAACAAACGCATGCGCTTGACCAATGCTACGTCATTGGTGACCGCCATGCCGCCTTCACCAGTGGTGATGATTTTGACTGGATGGAAACTAAATATAGTAATATCACTATAATGACCGTTGCCTGTAGGTTCATTTTTGTATTGGCCTCCAATGGCATGCGAGGCATCTTCAATAATCTTGAAACCATATTGCTGACTAAGCGAGTAGATACCCACCATATCGCAGGCTTGTCCACACAAATGAACCGGAATGACGACTTTGGGTAACTTGCCCGTTTTTTCTGCCACGGCCAACTTTTCTGCCAGTTTCTCCACGCTGAGGTTATAGGTCCGTGGATCAATATCAACAAAATCCACCGTTGCGCCGCAATACAGCGCACAGTTAGCACTTGCTACAAAGGTAATGGGGGTAGTCCAGACGCTGTCGCCTTTGCCTACACCCAAGGCTAGACAGGCGATATGTAACGCACTGGTAGCGCTGTTAACCGCCACAGCATACCCTGCACCGCAATAATCAGTAATAGCCTTTTCAAACACTGGAACCGCAGGCCCTTGCGTCAGAAAGTCTGAGCGCAACACAGCAACGACTGCATCAATATCAGTTTGGTTAATGTCCTGTCGTCCGTAGGGAATAAGACTCATCAAACCTTGCCAATATTGTCACGATTTTGCTCTATCCACGCTTGTAAACTAGTAACGCTCATCCAATCCGTGTTGTTATCTGAACTATAGGTAAAATCAGATGCCACCAAGACACCTCCGTTAATACGTTCTGGGTCAAGACCCCAATCATTAATGCTAGGCAAAATTTTGTAATGCTCATCATATGCGTAGGTGTACCGCGCATCTTCTTGACCGATCATCTGCTCGTGCAGCTTTTCACCGGGACGAATGCCAATAATATTATGAGTTGCAGTTGGTGCGACAGCCAAGGCGATATCAATAATCCCCATAGAGGGGATTTTTTTAACATAAATCTCACCACCCACCATGTCATCGAAGGCATGCCAAACGAGATCGACACCTTGCTCTAACGTAATCATAAAGCGGGTCATACGCGCATCGGTAATGGGCAACACGCCCTTACCTGCCTGAGTGAGAAAGAACGGAATAACCGAGCCGCGCGAACCCATGACATTGCCATAACGTACAACTGCAAAACGAGTGTCATAACTGCCCGCGTAAGAATTCCCCGCAATAAATAACTTATCTGAGGTGAGCTTAGTGGCACCGTAAAGATTAATGGGGCTACTGGCTTTGTCCGTGGACAAGACTACCACACGCTTAATACCTTGATCGATACAGGCATCAACCAAGTTCATGGCACCAAACACATTCGTCTTAACGCATTCAAACGGGTTATATTCAGCGGTCGGCACAATCTTAGTGGCGGCAGCATGGACAACATAATCTATGTTCTTCAACGCCCGCTCAAGACGGTCCTTATCACGCACATCGCCAATAAAAAAACGGACACGTGGGTCGTTACCATATAACTTGGCCATCTCCCATTGCTTCATTTCATCGCGCGAATAAATAACTAGACGTCGCGGGTTATATTTAGCCAGAGTCATCGGCACAAAAGTGTGACCGAAAGACCCAGTACCACCAGTAATGAGAATGGATGAATTACTTAACATACGTATGTAACCTTCATGCTGCTAATGTAAATAAATAAAAGACTATTATCTCTCTGTAGCGAGAGGTAATCTCCTAATTCTGAAAGTGCCTAATTTTACGAAATATTGCCGCAACAAAACGAATCCATTTGTATTTAGATTGCGTTAAATTAAAAAACAATTGATATAGTCTTACATATACTGGGAATAACAGATAACGCATAAAGTACCAAGGACCCGTCACAAAAAAACGAATTCTGTTATAGCGAAAATTTCTTTCGTTGATGTATTTACGCAAAAAACCAGTCATTGTCAAAAAACATGGGGCATTGCCAAAATTCTGCGCTGTTGAAAACAAAAAAACATCAATGTATGTGACTTTCAAACTTTTCATGCGATCAATCATAATTTGCAAGGGGTGAAAATGCGCTGATCTATTCAAACAAATTATAGCTTTACCGTCAGTCATAAATATTGAGTTATGAGCACTGGTTCCAGATGTCGCAACAAATTCGTCGCACCCTTTTAGGACGGAGATCACTTCATACATACTCATTTTTTCTGGATGAAATATAGCGAAGCCATTTTTCTCAAAAATATCCTGAAACTGCAATTCCCCTATAGCTCGACCATTGAAACTCATAGCTTTTGAAAAAAATACTTTACTATATTGAGCCGCAACAACTTTTTCTTTTATTTTATCAATTGTTTGCTTGTACTTTAAATGATAGAAATCATGCAGCCTAATTGATTGCTCAGGGACTATTACAGACCGAAATCTTGTTGGTTTGGTAATTTCCAGAAAGTTTTGATCTTTAATTCCAAAAAACTTAAAACAGTCTATAAACTTATTATTTCTAGAATCAGAAATATAAACACCTTTATAGCGTAGATTCTTAGCGTCCAAAAAGAACCAAAGTCTCGCTAGGCCCTCTATAATAAAGTGACCATAATGCGCAGATAATGCCCCCAAAAAAACAACATCCTCATCGACATAGTCAGCCTCTTCAAGTTGAAAAATTTGACTGGCACCATAATACCAATCATTCATATTACATGAGAAATTCGGAGGGCTTACCCTTGTAGTTGAGCTTAATTGAATAAACTTTGAATTTACATCAGTCACACCTCCTGATCTATCATTTGAGCCTTCCCTGAGAGATGGCAGCGGGTGAACAATGCCATTGCTAACTTGTAGAACCTCTAATGGTATAGATTTTTCATATTCCGTATTACACTCCATCCGAAACCTATGCAGCATATTTCTACCACAATATAATTCAGAAATACTTGTTTTGTCTAACATTTGTTTACTACCAATTTTTTTGCCACAAAAATCATATGAATTAACTTATAAGAGTTTACTTGTAGATACTGCCCAAGCCTGCTATCCCAGCTAACCATAAAGATTCACCCTTTGCCTTGTTTAGAAGAAATTTCCGCACTAACCATTCGCCTAGCAAGATTATCAAGATCAACCTTAGGCTCCCACCCAAGTGATCGTATTTTTGCTGAATCACTCACTAAAATTGAATATTCAGCCTGATAGCTAGGCATCTCGATGAGATAATCGTCCAAAGTTATTCCAACAGCCTCACAACATGCAAGCGCATAATCTCGTACCGAGCGACCTATACCATCCCCGATACAGACCTCAAACAGTTCATTCTGGTTTAATAAATGGACTATAGCTGAAACAGCATCGCCCGCCCACATCCATTCCTTAACTACATTAGCATTACCAATAGGTATGGTTTTTTGAATTCCTAGACTAATTTCAGCCACACTACCCGCAATTTTGCGCGCTACTGAATCGGGTGGACGCAAAGGGCTTTCATGATTAAATAAAAATCCTACGAAAACCTTACGCCCTCTTTGGCGATAATAACGAGCAATCTGCAATGCTTCTAACCTAGCCATTGCATACGCTGTATTAATTATGCATGGATCAGTCTCTTTGATAGGTCGCCCAATATTTTTAAAAACCAACCCACTAGAAGCAAGAAATACACTTGCATCGGGGACATTCCTGTCAACTGACTCCAAAACTGAAAGAGCTCCATCTACAATTGCTTTATGATTTTCTAGGATAAACTCATGCCGAGTAGATGAACGCGCCGCAAGATGAAAGATATGACTCGGACTAATCTCTTTGATTATGTTATTAACACTTTTAAAATCAGCAACATCCACTGCTGACCCAACTACACCACTATGGTGCGTAAAAGAAAAAACCTTATGTCCTAACGATAATAAATATTCTCGCAAGAAAAAACCATCTTGACCCCCCGCGCCGAATATAATCGAACGCAAACTCATCTCCAGTCACTTACACTCATAAGTTCATTTCTTGCATACTTCACAACAAGCCTAGCATCTGGTCCGCCACCTTCTATTACTGGTATTTGCGTATCGTCAATTCCAGTAAAAATACTGCTTGACCCAAAAATATCTCGCAACTCTGCTAGAGAAACTGAGTTTCTAGCACCAACCTCATAAATATCAGGTTGAGCCTCCATAAATTCGAGAACTTTTGCACCAACCCATTCCACATTTACATATGCATACCTTGTCTCCGATGAAACGTAGACTCGTCTGCCAACCAGTAAATCGTGAAGTACGTCTTGTTTCCTTGCTCCCCCGAACATTGGGCCTAGACGAATTACAGCAGCTCCTTGTGCCAATGCCAACAACTCACAAAAACGCCGATTCCTACCATAACTTGTATTCAATTGAGTTCTGCAAGAGAGGCTAGAAATCAATAGACATTTCTTACTCTTCGCAAGACTTAATATATGAGAGGTTTTATCTGCTGTTTCAATAAAATCACGCTGAGGGTCAGACTCTGCCGTAAATCTTCTAGCGGGATTTGCAGCATGAATAACTACATCCGCTAGCTTCAATTTACTTCTCATATCATCATCTCTTACAACGCTGATTAACTTATACCTATTATCAAATTCAATTGCCTTAGCGATAGCACTACCAACAAATCCGTGCGCACCAACAACTGCAATCTTCATTACGATTTCCCTGTGTTTTTACTGGGATCATAATTCTCATCACTAGCTTCCATAAAGTCTGTGTAATCCTTATTAAAACCAATCAAATCCTTATAAACAATTGGACGATCACAGGTATCCCAAGGCTTTGTTAACATTGAAATACAAACTGAATCCGTGATTGCATGAACAGCATGGGGGGTATTTGGCGGAGTCCTAAAACATATTCCAGCGCTTGCTTGCATATTAACTTCCTCATCTGTTTCAGGATCATTCGTCACCATAATTACAGAGCCAGAAACAATTAAAAAATATTCAACAAACTCAGGGTGATAATGATTACCTCTTATTTTATTGGGGAGAAAATAGAGCATATTAAATTCGACGATAGGACGATCGGGCAACCATGTGAGAATTGCCCCACGCCCATCCTTAACCGTAGAAATATTACAGGAGCTCGAAAGCACTTCGATGTCACCTAACTTTTTATTAACCTTCATTTCTATCCCCAACAATAGTTACAAACCGTGGATAAGGTAATGGAATTATTAGATGCACCTTTTTCCCAACTGGTAATTTTTTTTTAATTATTTCCACGAATGCGTCAGTGTAATAATAAGGTAAAACTAAAAGATATTTCGGAAGTTTACTTAGGTTAGTTACTTCGTCAACAATCGGCACCAAGGAACCCGCTGTTTGAGTTCCAATTTTTTTTTCACTATTATCTAAAATACATGGTAGCTGACTAGAATCAATACCAAGAAATTGCAATATCATATTACCTTTTGTGCTAGCTCCGAACCCCCAAATAGGTCCATGTTCTTTAGACACATGACCTATAAGTTCTCTCAAGTTATTGCGTAAAAGTTGAACCCTACTATTGAAGGCATACAGCGCCTCAAAACTATTAGTCAAATGATCACTTTCGTATTTTTGCACAGAAGAGTAATCCTTCCTCCAATGCTCTTTAGGGAATTTTGCGGGGTCTTTAACAATAAATAACCGCAAACTACCTCCATAGCTTTTAACAATTCTTGCTTCGGCAACTGACAGTCCAACTTTAGCCAACAGTGCTTCAATCGAAAATAAAGAATAGTACGCAACATGCTCATGGACAATATTATCAAAAATATTATCCTCTAACATGGTCCCAACATAGGTCATTTGTAACACCCAAACTGAGTCGGAGTCCATTATTTCTACAATATTCCTACAAAACTCCAACGGATTATTTAAATGATAAAACATTGCAACACTCGTTATCAACTTTGGGTTTGGCAAGCCTAAACTTTTAAACGTTTTAGATTGAAATTGAGCATGCACGTATTGGTAATCAGGTGAAATCAACGTCTGTTTTACCCCTGCAGCTGCATCAATATTTACACGAGCTTGAACAGGGCATGGAATCAGTCCAAGCATAGTCCCATCATTACCACCAATATCTAAAACCACATCATCGGATTTTAACTCTACAACCCTTAACGCATCATCCACAACTTCCTGTAAAATCTGTTTCATTGTGGCTGTACTACCGCTCTCATAGGGATAATGATCAAATACATACTGCAAATTGTACTCATATGACAATTGAATCAAAGAGCATGAACTATCTGAACACCGAGTAACATTCAAACTGGACGCATGCAAATCTGGTGGGGTTGAATCTTTATCTGAAATAAAAATTGCACTCGGGTATTGTTCCCCTATATCGACAATATCACCTGGTAAGTCTTTACCGCATAATAGACAAGTTTTTCTTTTTCTTTGAACAATCATTACTTTTAACCCATAGTTAATAATATTAAAACTCCAATAGCTTTTAACCTCACCTTGAACTAGGTCATAAAGCTTAATTTATCTTATGAGGGGAGTGACCATTTTATTAACTAAGGTCACCACGCATATCGTTAATAAAGAAACGGATACCATCGTTCCGCCATACGGCTTTCCTTATTCTTTCCTGCTGTAATCATTGATTGGTTTATCAAGTCTTGGTAACTGCCAGAACGCTTGATGCTATTATCACCCAACCCTACGATATGCGTACAGTTTTTAAGAGTAGTACGTCGGTAAGCAAAAATAAGTAGCTGGAGGTCTTTGCTAAGTCCTTCGATGGCATACATGATGTGCCAATTTATTTATTATGAGATTGAACAGCAAAATGCTTGTTAACGATTCTAGTCACTTAATTATGCAGCTTAAAAACCATGCTTTTTAACTAGCTCGTCACGTTGTGCAGATTTATAGTCTTCTCGCACCATTTCAGCTACCAATTCATCAAAAGGTATTTTAGGTTCCCAGCCCAACTTTTCTTTGGCTTTAGTTGAGTCACCGAGTAACGCTTCAACTTCAGTAGGACGGAAATAACGCGTATCCACTTGTACGATACACCTACCATCTAAATAACCTTTTTCTTCTACCCCAGACCCTTTCCAAATAATATTCAGACCTAACTCTTTAGCAACAATATTGACAAAATCCCGTATACTGTGTTGCACTCCTGTTGCAATCACAAAATCTTCTGGTACTTCTTGTTGTAACATCAACCACTGCACTTCAACATAGTCTTTAGCATGCCCCCAATCACGCAAGGCATTCAAATTACCCAAATACAGACAGTCTTGTAAATTGAGTTTAATACGTGCTAATGCGCGCGTAATTTTACGTGTCACAAAGTTCTCACCTCGTAACGGACTTTCATGATTGAATAAAATACCGTTACAAGCATAAATGCCATACGCTTCGCGATAATTTACCACTATCCAGTAAGCATAAAGTTTTGCTACAGCATAAGGACTGCGCGGGTAGAAGGGCGTCGTTTCTTTCTGGGGTGTTTCTTGCACTAAGCCATATAATTCAGATGTAGATGCTTGATAGAACTTAGTTTTCTTTTCCATGCCTAAAATACGAATTGCTTCCAAGATGCGTAGCGTTCCCATACCATCCACATCGGCAGTATACACTGGTGCCTCAAAAGACACCGCCACATGACTTTGAGCAGCCAGGTTATAAATTTCATCTGGTTGTGTTTTCTGAATAATTTGCGTCAAATTTGAAGAGTCCGTCAGGTCTCCATGATGCAAAAAAAACCGAACACCATCCAAGTGAGGATCCTTATAAAGATGATCAATCCGCGCGGTATTAAAAAGTGAGGTACGGCGCTTAATACCATGCACAATATACCCCTTATCTAGCAAAAATTCGGCTAAGTAAGCACCATCTTGCCCAGTAATTCCAGTAATTAACGCAACTTTTTCCACTTTTTAAACTCCATTCCTTATGTATATTCAAGTCATTCAACATCATCTGCAACCCAATAGCTCCCCGACGGAACCTTCTGCTCACTAATTACAGATATTGCTGCTTTATTTGAGGTCACTCGCACATCAAGCATCACCGTTTTTACAGGTCGACGGCAACATCCGACACTTCGCCCTGCGTACAGCTTACCAGTTTCATTTCAGCTTGGGGCGGACGCTACACTGATAGTGCATACCCCTCACAGTACCGCACTGAGCAGTGTAATAATCTGAGCGATAGGTTTGAAATACGCTTCTTCGGAGATGCAAATGCCTAGACCGCCTACTAAAACAGTAAGTTCATGCTTGTTTACTTTCGCTGAGTACATTCATTTTGCCATCCGATTGATTAACGATATCTAGGGATAGGAATTTGCTTTTGGCAGAGGTGAGGGATTGCACCATCAGCGGCCCTCGAAACCCTGTCGTTGTCTGTTTCTCATCACCCCTGTCATCCCTAACCGCCATTTCATCCCCTCATCCCTTCTGTTTTTTATCCACAACTCACAACTTGCCCTAAAT